>OBWQ01000107.1_pt1 | contig 55506 bp, 56 predicted proteins | sample 1476511 | NCBI WGS metagenome assembly OBWQ01 (sample SAMEA2580126, study PRJEB22360) | human gut metagenome | biome: human gut; feature: human-associated habitat; material: faeces | place: Denmark | collected 2008/2010
AGCCACCTCATTGCCGTAGACCTTGATAGGGGCCAGGCCCCGTCCGATGAATACCTCGTTCTCGTCACCGCCGTACTGAATCATTCCCACCTTCTCAGACATGCCGTACTGGGTCACCATGGCCCTGGCAATCTGGGTGGCCTGCTTGATATCCTGGGAAGCGCCGGTGGTGATATCGTCAAATATCAGCTCTTCCGCAATCCGGCCGCCCAAATCCACCATGATATTCTGCATCATGCGGCCCTTGGTGTTGAACATCTCATCCTTTTCAGGCAGGGGCATGGTGTAGCCGGCTGCCCCGATTCCCGTTGGGATGATGGACACGGTGTGCACCGGTCCCACATCCGGAAGCACATGGAACAGGATGGCGTGGCCTGCCTCATGGTAAGCCGTTATCTTCTTATCCTTCTCGGATATTACCTTGCTTCTCTTCTCCGCGCCGATTCCCACCTTTACGAAGGCCCGGTCGATATCGCTCTGCTTGATGAACCTGCGGTTATCCCTGGCGGATATGATGGCCGCCTCATTCATCAGGTTCTCCAGGTCAGCTCCCGTGAAGCCTGACGTAGTCTGTGCTACCCTGTGCAAATCCACATCCTCGCTGAGGGGCTTTTCCTTGGAATGGACCTTAAGGATTTCCTCGCGTCCCTTCACATCGGGACGTCCCACTGCCACCTTCCTGTCGAAACGTCCCGGACGAAGAATGGCCGGGTCCAGGATATCCACACGATTGGTAGCAGCCATGACGATAATGCCTTCATTGATGCCAAAGCCGTCCATTTCAACTAACAGCTGGTTCAATGTCTGCTCCCTCTCATCGTGGCCGCCGCCCATACCTGTACCTCTGCGGCGGGCAACCGCGTCAATCTCATCGATAAACACGATACAGGGAGAGTTCTTCTTGGCCTCCTCGAACAAATCCCGGACACGTGAAGCGCCCACGCCCACGAACATCTCCACGAAATCAGAACCTGAGATGGAGAAAAACGGAACTCCTGCCTCGCCGGCCACTGCCTTGGCAAGCAGGGTCTTACCCGTTCCTGGAGGGCCCACCAGAAGAAGGCCCTTTGGTATCCTGGCCCCCACGTTGGTATACTTCTGCGGATTCTTAAGGAAATCTACCACCTCTTCCAGTTCTTCCTTTTCTTCCACAAGGCCGGCTACATTAGAAAAATTAACCTTGCTGTCCCGGCTCATCCTGGCCCGGCTCTTGCCAAAATTCATCATCCTGGCGTTGGCACCTCCGCCGCCAGCACTCCGGTTCATGACCATGATGATGATAACCACCACCACAATGGACAGCATGAAGGGCAGGATGATGGTCACCAGATAGTTCTCCTGGGGCACATCCATGGTCGTATAAGCCATGTCATGGGCTTCCAGAAGCTTTTGGGCGTCCTTAACATCCGAAACATAAAGCCGCTTCACCTGACCGTCCAAAAGGGTCAGTACCACCTCTCCGGTGGGAGTCTGCGGATTCTGGTGGATGCTCACGTCTGCTGCCTGGCCATCCTCCAGTATCTTGATAAAATCCTGATTTGTGACCTTATCCGCCTGCCTTGCGTAAGGGAATCTCACTGCGGTGGCGATTAAGATCAGCATCAGGAGTATGAATATAAATCCTCTAAATGTCTGCTGCTGTCTCACCGAATTGCCTCCTTAGACCTTCTTATTCTGCATCCAATTCTACTACTCCGATGTAAGGCAGGTTACGGTATTTCTGGTCATAATCCAGTCCATATCCCACTACAAATTCATCCGGTATCGTAAAGCAGGTATAGTCCACCTTCACCTGCTTCTTCACCCTGCGCTCCGGCTTATCAAGAAGCGTGCACAGATGGATGCTCTTTGGACCTCTCTGCTTCAACACCTCAATCAGATATGCCAGCGTACGGCCAGAGTCTATGATGTCCTCCACAATCAGTACGTCCTTTCCTTCCAGAGACTCATCCAGATCCTTCACAATCCTGACCACGCCGCTGGACACAGTGCCGCCGCCGTAGCTGGACACGGACATGAAGTCCAGGGATACCGGAACCGTCATCCTCTTTGCCAGTTCGCAGGTAAAGAATACTCCGCCCTTTAATATGCATATCATGTGGACCTGCTTTCCTGCATAATCCTCGCTGATTTTTGCCGCTACTTCGTTAATTCTTTTATCAACTTCCTCTTCCGTCAATAAAACACGAATTCTGTCAGCCATTACCTTATCCTCCGTTTCACCTATTCTTTTCTCTCTCCAGTCTGGCCTGCCTCTGCCTGCAGCACCCGGACCGTATCCGGTCCTATCTTGTAATACTCGCTGATGCGGTAGCCTATAATCCACATCACATGGCTGCCATCTGCCAAAAGGGGTATCTTATCCCGCATCTGTCTGGGAATCTTCTCATCAATCATAAAACGATTAAGCGCCTTGTGGCTATTGTCCGCCAGGACGATATAATCCCCCGGACGCCGGGTTCTTACCACGGGCGTACCCTTTATTTTATCACAGTCAAACCATTTCGTATACACATTTTTAGGAAATTCCATCCCTTTTTTCCGAGAAAAAACCTTCATGTCCACCATAGGCAGGCCGCCCCATTCTTCCTCTGCCGCCGGGTCTCCCCTGCCCATCCAGATTCCCCCGTACTCCCTTATGGCTGCCAGTCCGTAGGGCAAATCCACCTTTTTTCCAACGGCCCGCCCGGCCAGTTCCATGACCTGGCTCACATGAACCAGCCCCAGGTCCCTGGAGGCTCCCCCCAGCTCCTTAAGAAGCGACATCACCACATAGGACCGCAGTATCTCGGGTTCCCCCAGAAACGCCTCAGCCGGGATGTATGCCCCGGAGTTTTTCCTTACATGGGCCTTAATCCAGGCAGCTGCCCGGTTATCAAGATACTCATCTGCCTGTGCTGCCAGACGCCCCAGGCGCAGGATATTGCCGGCAGCTCCCCTGTTTACATACTGCTCAATCTCCGGCAGCAGCTGATTGCGTATCCTGTTCCGCGTGTAGTGAAGGGTATCGTTGGTGGAATCCTGCACATAGGACAGGCCGTGGTCTGCCAGCCACTTAAGGATGCAATCCCGGTCCACGTCCAGCAGCGGCCGGATAATCCTGCCTCTCCGGTAGACGATACCCTTCATTCCGGAAAGACCGCTTCCCCGGAACAGATTGTGGAGAATGGTCTCCACCTGGTCCCCGCTGTGGTGGGCCACCGCGATTTTCACGGGGCGAAAGCTGCTGTCAGCCGAACCTCCATCCTGTCCGCTCCTGTCCTCACTTTCCCAATCCGAAGCCTCCTTCTCCAAGGCCTCATAGCGCAGGAAACGCCCCGCCTCCTCCTCAGACATGCCCTTTTCAGCCGCCAAGCCGCGCACATCTACCTTTAGGATATGACAGGGGACATGAAGCCCTTCACACAATGACCTGACAAAATCCGCATCCCGGTCAGCTTCCTCGCCCCTAAGCCCGTGATGGACATGGAGTGCCCTGATCCTGATTTCTAGCGGTTCCCTCAGCGCACATAACAACGCTAAGAGGCAGACGGAATCTGCCCCTCCTGAAACTGCTGCAATGACCCGGTCACCCGGCTCCAGCATATGATATTGTTCCATGGTCTCCCTGACCCTGTGCTCCAGCCCTTCCACCTGTCTCTCCTGTGTCCAATATTGTTTATCTCTGTCTATTTCTTATAATATACCCGCAAACGTCCCTCCTTGCAAGCCTGTCATTGTAAATTATGAACGTCTTTTCCAGATTCCGGCTGCCAGGACTGTCATATCATCCCTTGGAGCCGGAATAAAGGACACCGCAAAATCCAGCACCTGGTCCGCCAGTTCCTGGGGTCCCATCTCCTCCACGCTCTCCAGATACTGCTGCATGGCCTTCTCCTTATCATCTCCCGGCAGCGCATCCAGCACCCCGTCGCTGACCATGACAATCCGGTCCCCTTCCCACAGCTTCCTGGACATGAGCACTGGTTCCACCCCACTCAGTATTCCAATGGGCACTTCCCCGGCTTCCATGATTTCCACTCCCTCTTCCCCTATGATGAAGGTTGGCACCGCTCCCAGCTTCATGGCCTCCAGTACACCGGTATGCAGGTCGATGCAGCTAAGGTCCAGGGTGGCCGGATGCTGTTCCGGTCCTGCCAGCAAAAGCACTGTGTTCACCAGCTTAAGGGCGGCCCTTGGGGAAAATCCGGTTTCCAGCAGCTGCTCCGTCAGTTCCACCACCTGCTTACTCTCCCTGGCTGCTGCCTCCCCGCTTCCCATTCCGTCGGAAAGGCTCATGACCACCTGGTTTCCGGGACTCTCGCAGAAGGTATAATTATCCCCGGAATACTTCTCTCCCTTTTTTGGAATCCTGGAGGCGCCATAGAGCATACGGTACCCTCCCTCCTCCAGGAAACGCACGGTTTCATACTGTTTGGTGATAATGCTGCGGCTGTCCTTGGCAGGGCTCCACCTTGTCCCATTCATTACCTCCCCCATGATTAGCGCCGCATCCTTGGAGGTGATGCAGCGGCCGTTGGTGGTCCTGACCGTGAGGAAGGCTTCCTTCTGTCCGTTCTCGTACTCCAGTAACAGCAGGTTGCCCAGGGCAACATGATAACGCTTAAAATATTTTTTCAGTATGTATTCATACTCATCCGTAATATCCCTGGCACGGTCAATCTGGTGGGAAAATTCCTCCAGTATCACCGACAGTTCCCTGAACTGGGATATGACCGCGTCCCTGCTCTCCAGGAAACGGTTCTTCCAGGACAGATTCATGGTAGCCCTTCCCAGGCTCCGGTTCAGCTGGGCAAGATAATCCTCCTTTTTCCGGCAGCCGCTCTGGAACATCTGGGGCATGTCCTCAAAATCAATATGGCCCTTCTGCTCAAATGCCCGCAGAAGATAATAGAGGTAATAGCTGTCCTCCTTCTCGCTGTCCGCATACAGATTACACCTGCTGCAGTTCTCGCACACCAGGGCAGCGCTGGCCTGCATGGCGGCCAGTCCATCGTCCTTTGTCAGCTGTCCGTTCTTCTCTATACCGTCGTCAAACGCTCTGGCCAGCTGGTTTAAGGACTCTGCCATATCCCCCAGTCTCCTGGCCGTATAATAATTTACATCTGTTCTTCCCTTTACGTCCCGCTCTCTGATAAACACAAAAATCCCTCCTAATCCGCGTAACTTTCAGTATACGCAACCAGGAGGGAAATATATGTCGTATCATGCATGGATTTTTAAAAATCGTTCGCCCGTTTTCGCCATCACCCGGCAGCCTTTGGCATCACCCGGCCGGCCTTATCCTGCCAGACGGGCCCTGGGTCATCTAACGGCCCTCTCATCACTCAGTAGGCTTCAGCAGAATCTCATCCGGATTCACAAGCCCCAGCTTTTCCTTGGCCACTTCCTCCGCATACTGCTTGGTCTTGACGTAAATCTTGTATTCCTGCAGCCCAGCGGTCCGCTTTTCTTCCTCTTCTTTCTGCTGTTCCAGGTTCTGTTCGCGGATACTGTATTCCAGGTCCGATTTCTTAAGGTCGGCACCCTTTATATTGATTGCCACAGCCAAAAACATGACTACCAGGGTAATACCCATGATGGCCATGCGGTTGGTCCATTTGTCGCGCCTTACACGTCTTGATTTGCCGTAGGTTTTCATCTGCTCAATCACCAGCTCCGTCTTTTTCCGGGCTGCAGACAGCTTTCTGTCTGTGCCTGCCAATAATCATTCTAAGACATTTGCCGGCCTTTTTCAAGCACTTAAAGAAAATTCTGCTGATAAACCTGTCATACAGAATCATCCCCGCAAATACCCCTCCTATGACATAGGCCCTGAATACGCCGTCATTCTGCTCATAAAGCAGAATAAAGGTCACAAGCCCCGCATAAAGCCAATACAAAAAATCCTCCACCCCTGTCCAGAAGGTCCCGTGCCGGATGACCAGGCGGAACACCCTGAGGGTGTCATAGGCCAGCATGAGCCAACCGCCCGTGACCAGGCTGAGCACCATCAGCCAGGCTTCATACTGAATTCTGCTGCTCATGATGCCCCCTACTTAAACAGCCGGGTGAACAGGGATTCTCCCGACTTTCTGAGGGCTTCATTGGAACTGTAGACCATGCTGTCTATGGTTCCCTCTATGTCCACCTCTCCCTTTTCCAGGGTAAGGCGGCTTACATGAAGCTCCTTTCCCTTAATGGTAAGCAGCCCCATATCCGTATCCAGGACAACTGCATTTTCATCAAATGACACCACATCGCATATGCCGGTGATGTTTCCCTTGCTCCGGTTCTGCAATATAAGCTTATGCTGACGATTGCTTCCAATCTTTTCTTCCATGCAAAAAACCTCCCCGTATATCTAACCTATGTTAAATATATGGGGAGGTTGGCCATTCTATGCCACTTATCTTAAATATTGTAAAAGTCATCCGATGTGAACTGTCACTAAATATATCGGTAAAGTTCCTTAGCCTCATCCTTCTTCACAGTTTCCTGTACGTCCAGAACCTCCACCTTAACAGCCTTGGCTCCGAACTGTATCTCGATGATATCACCTGTTTTCACACTGACGGACGCCTTTGCCGGCTTATCATTCACCAGCACACGTCCGGCGTCGCATGCCTCATTGGCAACGGTTCTGCGCTTGATAAGGCGGGAAACCTTCAGAAACTTGTCCAATCTCATGGATTATTTATTAACCTCATCCTTTAATGCCTTGCCAGCTTTGAACTTTGGAGTCTTGGAAGCCTCGATGGTCATAGTCTTACCAGTCTTTGGATTTCTTCCCTCTCTTGCAGCTCTCTCAGATACTTCAAAGGTTCCGAAGCCTACTAACTGTACTTTTCCGCCTTTTACCAGCTCCTCAGATACAGCGTCAGTGAAAGCCTTAACTGCCTTCTCTGCGTCTTTCTTAGAAAGCTCCGCCTTCTCGGCAACTGCTGCAATTAATTCTGTCTTGTTCATCAGTTTTTCCTCCTAGATATTGTCCGGGAAAGGCCCCGGAATCGTTACTTTTTGAAGTCATAGTGTACTTAATCATTTATATCTGTTTTACTATGATTTGTCAAGGTTTTTTGGCTTTTTCCTGCATTTTTATCTGATTCCAGAGGGCGGTCCCTTCCTCCACGGAATTCACCTTTACACCGCCAAATACGTGGGGGTGCCTTCGGACCATTTTCCGGCATAAACCGTCAATTACATCGTCAATGGTAAACCTGCCTTCTTCCTTTGCAATCTGGCTGTTCAGGATAACCTGGAGCAGCACGTCCCCCAGTTCCTCGCACAGGTTTTCCATATCCTTGTTGTCTATGGCCCGGAATACCTCCTCGGTCTCGTCGGCCAGACATTTTTTCAGGCTCTCAAAGGTCTGCTCCCTGTCCCAGGGACAGCCCTCAGGCGACCGCAGCTTTGCTATTATTCCCACAAGGTCATCAAATGTATACATAAAAACCTCCTACACCTTTTCTTTATTGCGCTTGATTACCTTCAGGCGGGTAAATTCCTCCCTCTCCTTTTCCTCCAGCGCGTTGGAAATGGACTTGCTCAGGTCCTCATAATGAGGTATGGTGATGTTCTTAAGGGCATTGGCCCGTTTCTGGGTCTTCTTAATGGAGTTAGCCAGCCGGTAGGCGGAGTTCTCCACCATGGAAAGCTTGATGGTCAGCTCCTTTACCTTCTCAAAATGGTATCTGGCCTCATCCAGGGACTCCGTGGTGTTATAAAAACCATAGGTCAGGGCCAAAGGCCGTGATTCATGCTGGACCAGCGGAATTTCCGTACCCATGATGCTTCTGGCCTTAATCTTCACCCGGTCATCCATGGGCACAGACGCGCCTATCTCCTGGACATAGTTGATGCCCAGCTCGATATTGGCCTTCTGGAGGGCCGCATACGCCTCCCGGAAGGTGCTGTCGATCTCAGACTGGATTCCCTTTGCCTCGTCAATCAGCTCCATCAGCTCCCGAATCAGTATATTCCGCTTCTTATCCATGAGTCCGTAGCCCATATAGGCCAGGCCCAGTGAATTCTTTGCAGCTATAAGGTTGCCTTTGGTGGGAAATGTATTTGGATCCATTTACATCACTCCTTCATGGTGTCCACAGGTTTATAATACTGGTCAAGAACTTTGGTGTCGATACGGTCCAGTTCCTCCCTGGGCAGCATTCCCAGAAGCTTCCAGCCTATATCCAGGGTGTTCAGGATGGTGCGGTTCTCATGGGGGGCCTGGCCTATGAAATGCTCCTCAAACGCCTTGCCGAACTCCAGATATTTCTTGTCAATGGGTGAAAGTTCATCCTCGCCGATAACCGATGCCAGTGCCCTGGCATCGCCCACCTTTGCATAGCATGAGAAAAGCTGATTGGCCACATCCTGATGATCGACCCTGGTGTAGCCCTCGCCGATGCCGTCCTTCATAAGCCTGGATAAGGAGGGCAGCACATTGATGGGCGGATAGATATTCTGCCCGTTCAGCTGCCGGTCCAGAACAATCTGCCCCTCTGTGATGTAGCCTGTCAGGTCAGGGATGGGATGGGTGATATCATCGTTGGGCATGGTGAGAATCGGTATCTGGGTCACGGAACCAGGCCGTCCCGCCACGATGCCGGCTCTCTCATAGAGGGAAGCCAGGTCGCTGTAGAGATAGCCCGGGAATCCCTTTCTGGACGGTATCTCGCCCTTGGATGAGGAGACTTCACGCATGGCCTCGGCATAGGAGGTCATGTCCGTCAGTATAACCAGTATGTGCATTCCCTTTTCAAAGGCAAGGTACTCGGCCAGGGTAAGGGCGATTTTAGGGGTGATAAGCCTTTCCACCACAGGGTCATTGGCCAGGTTAATGAACATGGCCACATGCTCGGATACGCCGCTCTCCTCAAAGGTGCGGCGGAAGAAATCAGCCACATCGTATTTGACGCCCATGGCGCCGAACACAATGGCAAATTCCTCATCCGAATTCTCTCCCAGGGATGCCTGCTGCACAATCTGGGCAGCCAGCTGGTCATGTGGAAGACCGTTTCCCGAAAAGATGGGAAGCTTCTGTCCGCGAATCAGGGTGGTCAGCCCGTCAATGGCTGAAATTCCCGTACGGATATAGTTTCTCGGGTACTCACGGGTCACGGGATTTAAGGGTTTTCCGTTGATATCCAGCTTCACATCGGATATGATGTCGCCCAGCCCGTCGATGGGCTGGCCGATACCGTTAAAGGTACGTCCCAGCATCTCCTCGGAAACCTCAATCTCCATGGGATGGCCCGTAAGCCTTGTGTGGGTATTGCGCAGGGCCATGCCGTCCGTGCCCTCAAACACCTGTATGATGGCCTTGTCCCCGTATATCTCAATGATGCGTCCTATTTTGTGGAGATTCCCAGCCACGGTCATTTCCACGATTTCATCGTAAGCCGCATTCTGAACGCCCTCCAGGACCACCAGAGGGCCACTCACTTCACTTAAACCTAAATATTCAATTGCCATATGGACCTCCTTCCTTTACGCGTTTTGTTCCACGACCCTGTCGTAGAAATCGTCAATCATCTTCATATAATCATCAAACATATCCAGGCGGTCATTGGGCACATCGTATTTGATGGAAATGATTTTGTCGAATATGTTCTCCTCCTTCAGCACGGACACAGGCATGCCCATGGACACGAGGGAACGTGATTTTTTATACAGGTAGAGAATGACTTCCATCATCTTAAACTGCTTAATCAAAGGCACGGACGTATCGTCCTTATGGAATGCATTCTGCTGCAGGAAACCCAGACGGATAACCTTTGCGATTTCAAGCACCAGCTTCTGGTCGTCCGGCAGTACGTCAGCTCCAATCAGCTTCACAATTTCCATCAGGCTGCTCTCCTGTACCAGAAGCGCCATCAGACGGTTTCGGTCGTCCACAAACCGCTTATCCACATTGTCCATGTACCAGGAGGACAGGTCGTTTATATATTCCGAATAGCTGGTAAGCCAATGGATGGCCGGGAAGTGCCTGGCGTAAGCCAGGGATTTATCCAGTCCCCAGAAGCAGCGCACGAATCGCTTGGTATTCATGGTCACAGGCTCGGAGAAATCGCCTCCCTGAGGCGACACTGCGCCGATGATGGTCACGGAGCCTTCGGTTCCATTGAGGTTCTGCATCATGCCTGCCCTCTCGTAGAAGGCGGAAAGGCGGGATGCCAGGTAAGCCGGGAAACCTTCCTCGGCAGGCATTTCCTCCAGACGGCCCGACAGCTCCCTTAGGGCCTCTGCCCATCTGGAGGTGGAATCAGCCATGATAGCCACATGGTAGCCCATATCCCTGTAATACTCTGCCAGGGTAAGACCGGAATACAGGCTGGCCTCACGGGCAGCCACCGGCATGTTGGATGTATTGGCAATCAGGGTCGTCCTGTCCATCAGCGGATTCCCTGTCTTTGGGTCTATCAGCTCTGAGAACTCCTCCAGAACCTGGGTCATCTCGTTGCCGCGCTCGCCGCAGCCAATGTAGATGATGACATCCGCATCCGACCACTTGGCAACCTGATGCTGGGTCATGGTCTTGCCTGTTCCGAAACCGCCGGGAATGGCAGCCGTGCCGCCCTTTGCCAGCGGGAACATGGTATCCAGGATACGCTGTCCTGTGATCAGGGGCTTTACTGCCGGGAAACGCCTGGCAGACGGCCTGGCCACACGGATGGGCCATTTCTGGGTCATGGTCAGAGTCCTCTCAGTGCCGTCCATGAGCTGAAGGGTCAGAAGCGGCTCCTCTATGGTGTACTGGCCGTCCGGCACCACCGTAAGGACATAGCCTTCCGCATCCGGCGGCGCCATGACCTTATGGGTGATGGCCCTTGTCTCCGGCACCTCCGCGATGATGGTTCCGGGCATGATTCTGTCCCCTTCCTTCACCACCATGCGGGTATCCCACTTTTTATCCGTGTCCAGACTGTTCACGGATATGCCGCGGCTGATATAATATCCGCTTCCCTTGGCAATCTCGCTTAAGGGACGCTCGATTCCGTCAAATATACTGCTCAGGATTCCCGGTGCCAGTGTAACGGACACAGGAGCTCCTGTACCTGTCACGATTTCTCCCGGCTTAATGCCGCTGGTCTCCTCATAAACCTGGATGGTGGTCTTTTCTGAAGTAAGTCCGATGACCTCGCCCACCAGCTTCTCCCGGCCCACATACACCATCTCATTCATCTGGAACCCTGAGTCGCCCAGCAGGGAAACGACAGGACCATTTATACCGTAAATCACACCTGTCTTAGCCACTTTTCCTACCTCCTGTCAAGTCAAATTTAAACTCATGGCGGGCCTCGTCTAACTTAGTCTGGAATGAGTTGTCTATGAGTATATGCTTGCCCGGAAGCACAGCCCTGGTGCCTCCGTTAAAGGAATATTCGCTGACCTTGATGGTGGCGTTGTGATGCATGGCAATGCGCTGCAGCTTATCCACATCCGATGGGTCCATGTAGATAATCAGATCCTCGTCCCCTGCAAATTCCTTGGCAGCCTTTACCTGGCGGTCCAGAAGCTGCTGGTAATCCTGTGTCTCCATGAAGTTGGCCAGTTTGTCGCGCAGTTCCACGAACAGCTTATCCTTAAGCTCCTCCTGCTTGTGGCTGGCCTCCCTCTTTAAATCCAGCTGGCCGATGGACAGCCTTTTATTGATCTCACGTCCCAGCTTCTCTGTCTCTGCCTCCACCTGCATGTCGGCCCGCCTTCTGGCGTCAGACGCATGCTCCTCAAAGGCAGCCTCCAGGGCGTTCATATAGTCATCCAGCATCCTGGCGCTGCGCTCTCTGGCGTCCGTCATGCAGATATCCTGGAAATGCTTTAGCTTTTCCTCTGTTGTCAAGCTGATTCACCCTCTTTCTATCATTACTACAGTTTCAGTCCGATTGCCTCGTTCACATAAGAGGTGATAAAGTCCGGCTTGCGGCCGGTTCCATGGCGGTCCGGAATCTCCACAATCAGCGGAAGCCTGCGCTCCAGCTTTACGTTGTCGATGATTTCCGGAAATTCCCTGCCAAACTTTTCTGTCAGCAGGATGATTCCGATGGATTTGTCGGCCAGGGCCTTATCCAGTTCTTCCTTCAGTTCTTCCCTCTTATGGACCACAGCCCCCTCGACCCCTGCCAGGCGCATACCGGTCATGGTGTCGATGTTGTCGCTGATAAGGTACATCTTCATAGGATTACAGCTTTCCTAAGATCATAAAGGATATGATCAGACCATAGAGACACACACCTTCGGCAAGACCTACGAAGATTAATGATTTACCCAGGATGGAGCTGTCCTCGCTGATAGCTCCCAGTGCTGCGCTGGCTGCTGCGGAAACAGCGATGCCGCCGCCCAGACAGGAAAGTCCTGTGGCCAGGGCCGCTGACAGATACCCCATGCCTGCCGCTGATGAACCCGCTGACCGGGCTCCTCGGCTGCCACTGCGTTGCCGGAGAACATGACCACTGCTGCAAATACCATGGTGCCAAAAAACAGGAACACATTGGCTGCCAGGGCTGTCTTATAGCGTCCCTTTGTCTTTTCCCCTGCTGCAAACGCTCCGAAAGGTACTGCAATGCTTAAAATAAGTGCTGCGCTCAGTGTAATCTTAACTAATAAACTCATATCTCATATCTCCTTTTTGTAATATATATGTTTACTGCTCTCCGGCAGCCTTTCCATACGGTTCAAATGCCCTGCCGCTGCCGCGGTAGAAACGGCTGAACAGCTCATAATATTCCAGACGCAGTACCTGGATGCCCACAATCAGGCCCTCCATACCGCATACAAACAGGTTACCGCCAACAACCACGGCCCAGTTGGTATTTCCTCCTGCCTCTGCTCCTGCCAGCATCAGGACCACCTGCATCATGGCCGCGTGGCTCACCGCAAACGCGCCCACACGGACAAAGGAAAGGGTGTTGGAAAAATAGCTCAAAAGCACTTCAAAGAGTTCAAATATACCCTGGGTAATGAACATTCCCAGGCCGGTCTCCATGCGCTCCGCCTTTTTCTCCACTATGGCTGCCAGCGGCTCCTTAAAGAATATCACCAGAAGCGGAATCAGGAACATGATTACCAGAATCACGGTGGCGGGAAGGGGTTTGCCGGTCATATACAGTACAATCACGGATGCCAGGGCGAAGTAGAATACCAGCCCGGCCACGCCGTTTGTGTCAAAATACGCCTTCTCCACATCATGGGAGCGCAGGCTGTTGATGATGTTAAGAATCATGCATAAAAGGATGATTCCCATTCCTATGGCAACCGCCACCACAAATACCGTGTTCAGCCTTCCGATGAAGGGCAGATTTGTCATGGCCTCCTGGGGCCTGAGCCACACTGCCTCCAAGATATCCTCAAATCCAAAGACGCTTCCGAAGAGCAGTCCGAATATGATGGAGAATATCCCGCAGCAGGAAATGATTCCGGCCAGACGTATCTTCTTAAACCGGTACAGCAGAAATCCTCCAATCAGCAGGCACAGCCCCTGCCCGGCGTCCCCGAACATGAATCCAAACAGTATGGAATACGTAATACCAATCAGTATGGTGGGGTCCAGCTCATTATAGGACGGCAGCCCGTACATCTCCACATACATCTCAAAGGGTTTGAACAGTCCCGGATTCTTCATCTTGGTGGGAGGCGTGCTCATGATGTTGTTGTGGTCGTCCTCGATGATGCAGAAGGTATCGCTGTCACGTTCGATTTCCTTCTGGAACTTTTCCGCGTCCTTCTCCGTCATCCATCCGCACAGGATGTAGAAGTTATGGGTGTCATGCTTGGTGACGGCAGCCATCTTCCTCACATCGAAGTTGGTGGAAAATGTCCTGATGCGCCTTAAGGCAGCGGCAAACTCCTCCTTCCTGCTGCTCATGGCCTCCACGATTTTCCTGTCCGCCTCGTCTATCTCCTTCTGAAGGCTTCCTATCCTGTCGTCCAGTACATGTCCGGCCTCCACAGGAGTGCCCTCGTACTCATCCGGAAGGAAACACCGCTCAAAATGCATGGATGCATAGATGGCGTCAATCTTGTCCGCCAGGCTCTCCGGCACGAAGTAGACCACCCATACATAGTCCCCCTCCTCCTCGCATTTGAACATGACCGTGTCTATGGTCTCATACACATAGGATGAGAATTTCTCGTAATATTCCCTGGAAATACGGCCGAACCGGAACTTCATAAACCGGAACTTAAGTATCTCCTTCACGTTGTAGTTAAGCCCCACAAAGGGTACCACCCTGTCCCTGGACGCCTTTAACTCGTCCCGCTGGTGCACCAGGGCGTTCTTAAGGTCCGTCAGTTCCTTAAGCTGGGTGTCAAGGCTGTTAATGGCCTCAACGGCTTCTTCCAGCTTCATCTTTCGGTCCGTCTGGTCCGTTATCAGGTCATGATAGCTTTCCAGCAGCTCCGAGGCCTTTTCCAGCACATCCTTATATGGATTCGTTTCAATATAAGGCCTCAGGTCTTTTACTGTCTTAAGCTCCGACAGGGCATTTTCCAGGTGGATCTCATATCTGGACAGATAAGTGTCCACCACCCGGTCAATATCCTCCTTAGGGCCGGTAATACTTAAGAACTTCATCTTCTCAATCACGTCTTAACCCCCTTTAGTCAACTTGCTCCCAGCCCATAACGTATCTTCTCAATGGTAGTGATGATACGCTCGACTTCCCTCTCCTTGAAGTAGAGATAGGAATTCAGTATGGCGATGGAGTATGGGTCTTTTCTGCCTGTCTTCAGGTAAATCCTGTCTATTATATCGTGAGCCAGATGGTCCAGGTCCTGATCCTCGTCCAGATGGACCAGCCCCGTCCTGCCGTACCAGCTTGCCCTTATGAGTCCGTACAGTATATCCAGGTTCTCCGCCTCCACCATCCGGTTAATCTCTTTCCTGGTCAGATGGAGCTGTATGGGAATCAGCATGGCGTATATCTCCCCCGGCTCCAGCCGGTAAAACTTTTTGGAACGGCAAATCCACTGGAGGTTCAGCATATCCATCCTGGTGCCGAAGCACTGGGCGATTATCTTCTGCTCGTTCTTTGACAGGTACTTATCCTTAATCTTCCACATGGTCCTGAAATACAGCATATCCAGCGCTGTCTCACAGGCTGGAAGGGTTACCCTGCCGTTTTGCAGCATCTGATACAAGGGCCCGTAATACGCGGACCCCTTCAGGTTCCCTATGAACTCTTCCATGCTTTGGGACTGGGAAAGTGTGATTAGGTCAAGGGCAGAATGCCTCTCAAAGAAATCACGGAACATGGACAGGTCCTGCCTCTGTTCCCTGTGGCCTGCCGCGTTTCTCAGACAGGTCTTTAGAATGGTTATCTCATAGTGCATGAAGTACAGGTCAAGGAAACGTCTCTGCTTTATATTGGCGAACTGGTAAAGCTTCGCAAAATCCCTGTACTGTGACAGATTCAGATGCTGCTCAATGTTTCCCCTGTGCAGATCCTTATCCTCCACCTGGCCGAATATCTCGCGGTAAGGCAGGAAGGCACGCAGATACTGCACTGCATCCGGTACGGTTTCCAGGGCCGCCATCTCAAGGAACTGCTCATCTTTTATACGCCAGCGTTCCATTGCCTTCACCTTGGTGGCAATGCCGCTGTAAGCAATCAGGCTGCCCATAATCTCACCCCTTTATCATCTTCTGGAACAGAGCCTCTGCATATTCTTCATGGTGCCGGATATAATTATCTTCCAGTTCCTTAAGCAGGGCCTCTGATTCCGCCTTCTGCTTTGCAAGGAGCCCGTTCATTTCCGCCTCCATTTTCTCCTGAATCTCTGCAATCCTGCGCGCCGTTTCCTGTTCCATGCTCTTATCAAACGCAGCCGTCTTTGCATCCATCTCCTCAGCAAATGCCTTCTTGCGCACATTCGCTTCTTCCACAATGGCTCCGGCCGCTGCTTCGATTTCCGATAACCGGTTAATCACAGTATCCATAGCTCTCCTCCTTATATATTTTCATATCATTTCATGATACTACTTTTTTAGAAAAAAACCAGAGGTATTTTAGTTTTAAAATTAATTTTTAACAATTTCCCCACAGCAAAACGCCAAAAAGAGGAAGAACTATTTAAATTCTTCCTCTTTTTGCATCCAAAATTACCAATTTTTTCTATACAATTTTCACAAATCACAGACTAATTGGCTGTCTGGGCCTCGCTTCCCTCAGTCTCCCCCTCGGTTGACGCCACGGGTTCTACCTTTTCGATAAACTTGCTGGAAACATACGCCTCCTGGCCGTCGTAGTTAATGACTGCCCAGTCGTTGTCATATCGCTTCACATACACCACCTCAGTGCCGTTGCCCAGCTGCACCAGAATCCGGCCGCTGGTGGAAGGCTCGCTGCGGACATTGACGCTGCTGCCCTTAATCCTGTAGGTCTCTGCCGGCGGCTCTGTCTCCGGCTCTGTCTCGGGTTCCGGAGGCGGCGTGGGTGCAGGCTCCACAGGCGCGGTGGTCACGGTAGGCGCCGTGGTGGTCTTATCTGCATCCTTGTCCTTGCCCGGCATGAAAACACGGATAACCACAATCAGAAGTATAACAAGCAGCACCGGAATCAACAGTCTCAGTATATATGCTGCCGGTGATACCCGTCTGCGCTTCTTCCTGGGACCGCCCTGGCGGGACGGGCCGCTGCGGGTATTCCTGGCAGGTACCCTCTGGCTGTTTCTGCCGGAAGCGCTCCTGCCCCCGCCGGTACCCTGCCTGGACGCCGGGCGTCCTGATGTATTCCTTGCAGCTGAGGACGTCCTGGCCGTACGGCCCCCTGAACCTCCTGCAAATTCGTTGGCAAACACATACACTTCCTGGGTCAGCAGCTGGAAGGCCTGATTGGCATCATATGCCGTATCATCCCCCTCATGAACCGCCTTATTTCCCAGTATACGGATGGTATGGTAATTATCCTTGGTGGCCTTGTTAATCCACTGGCCTTCGTACAGCTGGTCTATGGTATCGGACAAATCCCCTTCCACCACACACGCTCTCTCAGCCATGCACCTTACCATATATTCCAGGACCTGTCTGGCCCTGACCATCACAAGATTATATTCCTTGCGCGCAATCAATCGCTCTGCTTCCTTAACGCCCTGCTGAATCTGCTGCCAGCTGGTCGTCCGCTCCACATTCGACATAAGCCTTCCTCCTTAGTATCGCAGATATCCGCCTATTATGTATAGTATACTAGATTTTTGCTAATTTTGCACTATTAATTATAAAAAATCAGAAAAATAAGAAAAAAGTAAATTTTGTTGCAAATGCATCTTTTGAATGATAAAATAAGGCCTGCAGCAACTACATCACGAAAGGATGAAACATATGCGATTACGCCACATCCAGGGTGCCGAGGAAACCATTGCCTCCAGCCCATTTGTCATTCAGGAACCGGAACAGCACCGCGGCACATGGAACCAGGTATTCGGCAGCAGCAGCCCCCTTGAAATCGAGGTGGGAATGGGTAAAGGCCGTTTCATCATGGAAAAAGCATCCGCCAACCCGGATATCAACTATATAGGAATCGAACGCTATTCCAGCGTCCTGCTGCGGGGACTCCAGAAACGCAGCGAAATGGACCTTGAAAACATTTACTTTATGTGCATTGATGCCAAGGACATGGCGGAAATTTTTGCCCCCGGCGAGGTGGACCGGATTTATCTGAACTTTTCAGACCCATGGCCAAAGGACCGCCATGCCAAGCGCAGGCTTACATCTCCTGTCTTTATGTCTGTATACGACAAAATTCTGGCTCCCCGGGGAGTCGTTGAATTCAAGACCGATAACCGCGGACTTTTTGAATATTCCCTGGAATCCATTCCCTCTGCCGGATGGGAGATTACAGAGCATACCTTTGATCTTCACAACAGCCCCATGGCAGAAGGCAATGTGATGACAGAGTATGAGATGAAGTTCGCCTCCGAGGGCAAGCCTATCTGCAAGCTCATTGCCCGGCGGACAGGCACCTGCGGCCAGGACCCTGCATAGAATACAGGTAAAGGATACCATCAGGAGGCGGACAACATGGCACTCCCTCCGGGAATCACCAAAAAGCTTCTCCAGGCCACCAGCGATAAGACGGACTTAAACAAACAGGCCCTCCGGTTCAACCGTTCCTTTAAGGAAGTGGGCAAACTCCTGGGCTCAGGTTCAGCCAAGAATAAAAAGGACAAAAAATAGCCTCCGGTAAGAGGCTGCAGCCGTCCGGCCGCATGCTCCCCACGGGAACAGGCGTCTCCGGGCGGCGGAAAATTCCGCTGTTCTGCTGAAATCCTATTGGGAATCCCGCTGAAAATTCAGCTGAATCCCACCGAGAATCCAGGAAACCCAGGCGGAAAAAATTTTTCTCGAAAAGTGTTGACATTTTGCTTTTTAGGCGATATAATGGCGAACGTGTTGTTGAGACAGTCACACAGTAAAATAAGGAAATGCGCCTTTAGCTCAGTTGGTAGAGCAGTAGACTCTTAATCTATTTGTCCAGGGTTCGAGTCCCTGAAGGCGCACTAAAAGGTCTGATTTTGCAGATATTGTAAGTTGCGGGGTTGGACTTTTTTACGTCAGGATTATAATCCATCCCCCAGATATCATCGGGATCCGGCGACTTTTTTCGAAAAAATTATTGACTTTTTTCTTAAAACGTATTATAATAGTGGACGTGTCACTTAAAGAAACAAATGAATCGCATGCGCCTTTAGCTCAGTTGGTAGAGCAGTAGACTCTTAATCTATTTGTCCAGGGTTCGAGTCCCTGAAGGCGCACTAAAAGGTCTGACTTTGCAGATACGGAAAGCTGCGGGGTCGGGCTTTTCTTTGTTATATAAAACTCATCTCACACCATCATACAGGAGGAATCATGAAATATATACACCGAACCGCCGGAATCATAACCGCATTTTGCCTGATGATTATTCTTTTCATCACTTCCGTGGAGGCAGTGGTATACTGGACGCCCGGTTATTTTGAAAAGGAATACGCCAAATACAACGTGCTGGACAGCCTGCCGTCCATGACCATGGACGACCTTCTCCATGTGACGGATGAGATGATGGATTATCTCAGAGGGGACAGGGATGACCTTCACGTGACCACAACCATGGGCGGGGAACAGAGGGAATTCTTCAATGAACGGGAGATTGCCCACATGGAGGATGTGCGGAGCCTCTTCCTGAAGGCCCTGTCCATCCGCAGGATATGCCTGGTCCTTGGAGCCGGTCTCCTCATCCTCATGGCTGCCACCAAAGCCAGGATGGGGCGGGTCCTTCCGCCTTTCCTGTGCATGGGGACCGGACTGTTCTTTGCGCTGATTACGGTCCTTGGACTCATCATATCCACTGATTTCACCAAATACTTCATCATGTTCCATCACATCTTCTTCACCAACGACCTGTGGATTCTGGACCCTGCCACGGACATGCTCATAAACATTGTGCCGGAAGGCTTCTTCATGGATACGGCTGCCCGCATTGCCCTGCTGTTTGGCTCCCTGTCCCTAATCCTCTTTGGAGTCTGCCTGTTCCTCACCATAAGAAACCGCAGAAAAGAAGGCTGAATGGACACAGATAAAAAAATAACTCCCCTCTCCAGCCTTTACTTGAAGTCGTAAATCCTTTATACTGTATCTTAGCAAAGAAGTGAATGGAGAATATTTGGATGAAGCGATTCCCTATGTTGTTTATATGCCTCTGCCTGTGCGCAGGGCTTTTCTCTATGACAGCAACGGCAGCCCCCGAATGGCCCTCCGATGTGTCCATCCAGGCTGACGCAGGCATTGTCATGGACTCCGACACCGGGACAGTGCTCTATGGTAAGAACATGGACCAGCCCTATTATCCTGCCAGTATCACCAAGATACTGACAGCCCTGATTGTGCTGGAACAGTGTGATCTGAATGAGATGGTCACATTTTCCCATGACGATGTATACAATGTGGAGGCCGGAAGCAGCAGCGCCGGCATTGACGAAGGGGATGTTCTGACAGTGCGGGACTGCCTCTACGCCCTGCTGCTGGCCTCTGCCAATGAGAGCGCCAATGCCCTGGCCTGCCATGTAAGCGGCTCCAGGGAGGCATTTGCCCAGCTGATGAACGAGAAGGCGCGCAGCCTGGGCTGTACGGGAAGCCGTTTTAACAACCCCAGCGGTCTGAATGACGAGAACCACTACACCACGGCCCATGACATGGCCCTGATTGCCAGGGCAGCCATCCAGAACCCGGAATTTCTCACCATCAACGGCACCCGCAGCTACCAGCTGGCTCCCACCAAACGCACCCCGGAAGGCGGCTATGTGGCCAACCACCACAAGATGTTAAATAAAAACGAAGCCGTATACTATCCCGGCGCCTTTGCAGGCAAGACAGGCTACACCTCCCTGGCAGGAAACACCCTGGTCACCTGTGCCAGGAAAAATGACATGACCCTGATTGCAGTGGTGCTCAACGGCCACCAGTCCCATTATTCGGATACCAAGGCTCTTTTCGATTTTGGTTTCCGCAATTTTCAGTCCCTGCGGACTGTTGATTACGAAACCAGGTACAAGTCACTGGAAAATGACATGACCATTGCCGGCATGACCTCAGGCGACAGCATATCCCTGGAGCTGGACCGGGGCGGCCGCGTGGTGATACCCAGGGACGCCGACTTCACCGACACCCAGTCCGCCCTTACCTATGATTTGGACGGCAGCCATCCCCAGGGAGCCATTGCCTGTATCCGCTATACGTACAATGACAGGCCGGTGGGTTCCGTGTACCTGTGTTCTCCGGGTTTGGAGGGAAGCGCTGTCTCCCCAACGTCCCAGGACACGGCCTCTGCCGCTTCCATGGACCAGAACGGAGAGACAGATGTTCCTGCCCCTTTGGATTCCTCAGGCCATGGGGACTCCTCCGAACTCCAGGATGCACCGGAAGCACCGTCTCATGCAGAAACTCCCCACGGGCAGACACCTGCCCCAAGCCCTGCCCCCCGCCAGGACATTATTTCAAAGGAAGGAACCGCCGCCAGCATCCGGATTCCGGCCAACACCCTGGCCATACTGGGGATTGCGTTTTCCCTGGCTGTCATCATTGCTATTGTGGCGGCTGTGAAGATTCACGTTCGCAGGAAGGAAGAAGAAGACTTATACCTCAGACGCCAGCGAAGGCTGGAACGCCTGGAAGACATCGGATTTTCCTCCACCGATTTTGAAAAGCTGGTGGCCCAGCGCCGCGTCTCCTCCTCTCCTCTGGGAGAAAAAGGAAAAAAAGGCAGAGCACGGAGGCGCAAAAAATTCTTTTTCCGTTGAACTTCCCCCCGGCATACGCTATAATGAAAATTGTTAATTCATCTATGCAGCCGGAATGCAACCAATGCCAACAGGGGAATATGTAATGAAATCATTCCATATAAATAAAACCGACCTTAAGGCTGCTGCCATAAATCTGGTAAGGAATCTGCCCATTACCATTGAATATATGGCTGCAGCCACTTTAGTATCCACCATATTTTTTCACTTCAGCAACAATGTGACAAATATATCCATCATATACACCCTGGCCATCATCATGATTGCCCGTGCTACCAGCTGCTACGGCGCCGGCATCCTGGCCTCTCTTTTTGGCGTGTTCTGGGTGAATTTTGCCTTTACATACCCTTACCTGACACTGAATTTCACCATGTCCGGTTATCCCATCACCTTCCTGGGCATGGCCCTCATATCCAGCCTGTCCAGCAGCATCTGCATCATGATTACCAAGCAGAATGTCCAGCTTCAGGAAAAAGACCGCATGCTGCTCAATGCGGAAAAGGAAACTATGAGGGCCAACCTGATGCGGGCCATGTCCCACGACCTGCGCACTCCCCTGACCAGCATCATCGGTTCCAGCTCCACGTACCTGAGCCAGGAGGAATATATGTCCCCTGAGGAAAAACGGAAGCTGGTCAGGAACATAGAAGAAGATGCCCAGTGGCTTCTCAACATGGTGGAGAACCTGCTTTCAGTCACCAGAATCCAGGACGAAAAGGGCGTAGCCTCAGTGGCCAAGGCAGACGAATCCCTGGAAGAAGTCATATCAGAATCCGTCCAGCGGTTCAGAAAACGGTTCCCGGATGTCCAGGTGCGGGTCAGCATTCCCGACTCCGTCATCATAATACCCATGGATGCGACCCTGATAGAACAGGTAATCAATAACCTTCTGGAAAACGCCCTGTTCCATTCCGGCACCAATGGGCCCATTGACCTGGTAGCCGCCGCAGAAAAAAGCGGACTCTCTGTCTCCATCAAAGATTACGGCAAGGGTATTGACCCTGAGCTGCTGGATACGATTTTTGATGGCGGAGGCGCATCGGAAAACCATACCGGAGACGGACACAAAGGAATGGGAATCGGTCTGAGCATCTGCAAAACCATCATCAATGCCCATGGCGGCGAAATCCACGCCGGCAATCACCTGCGGGGCGCCCAGTTTACATTTACCTTACCAGATTGGAGGGAATACTAAATCATGAATACCAAAGCCAACATCATCATCATTGAAGACGAGAAGAACATCTGCAACTTCATAGAGACCGTCCTGTCCCCCCAGGGCTACCAGGTCACCAGCGCCCATACCGGAACAGACGGACTGAAGCTCATCGAGTCCCTTAAGCCCGATGTGGTACTCCTGGATCTGGGGCTGCCGGACATGGACGGCCTGGAACTCATACAGGAGGTCAGGTCCACCAGTACCCTGCCCATCATCGTGATTTCCGCCAGGACCCTGGAGCGCAGCAAGGTGGCTGCCCTGGACCTGGGAGCAGATGACTACCTCACCAAACCCTTTGGCACGGCTGAGCTGCTGGCCCGCATCCGCACAGCGCTGCGCCACAGCCAGAGAGCGGCCGGCACACAGAGCCTTAAATATGAAGTAGGGGATCTTCTCATAGACTTTGAACGCCGTCTGGTAAAGGTAAAGGGTCAGGATGTCCATTTGACCCAGATTGAATATAAGCTGGTTTCTCTGCTGGCCCAGAACGCCGGCAAGGTCATGACCTATGAAAGCATCATTTCCAAAATATGGGGTCCCTTCGCAGACAGCGACAACCAGATTCTGCGGGTAAACATGGCCCATATCAGAAGGAAGCTGGAGGAAAATCCTGCTGAGCCCCAGTACATATTTACGGAAATCGGCGTCGGCTACCGGATGCGCGAGGAATAGAATAAAAAGACGATAAAAACAGGACCGCCCGGACAGAGCGGTCCTGTTTTTATAGAAAATATCTTCCCAGTCCTTCCAAAAAATACTGTCCTGCCACGGCGCCCTGATCCGGAACGCCCTTGGCTTTGGCTGAAAACACAGCTGCCTTTCCATACTTCGGAAGCATATCCTCGGTTGCTTTAACGCCTTCCTTCGCGCCCTCTGCGGCCCGGCGGAGCATGGCCCCCATATCAGCGCCCTCTGCACAGGCTTCCTGGGCCTTCTTTGCCCCGGCATCCACCGCGTCCAGGATGGTACGGTCCCCCAGCCGGCATTTTCCGCGGTGTGCAGCCAATGGCCTTTGCGCCTTCCATGATTCCGCTGGACATCAGAGTCCCCATGGTGGACGGAACCAGACCGGCCATTTTCATTCCCGCCTTCATGAGCGTTTTACCTTATCCGATTGTTTCTGTTTGCTTCCCCTTCAGGGGCTTGGAGGCAGCCTTGTGATGGGCCTTGGCACTGCGCTTTTTCCGGCCGTCTTCCTTCTTCTGGACCAGAAGCTCCACATCCTGGGCATCCGCCATCTTTGCCGTCTTCACAGCATAAAAGCGGTCATCCTCTGACTTTTTTACCCTGATTTTCCCTTTCACAAACCCATGCTCCGGGCATACGGCCAGGCAGAAATAAAATTTCTGTCCATAGGGAAACCATCTGAGCTTCTTGCGCAGCATCCTGCTGCATTTCACGCATTTCATATCTGTTATATCCTTATCTTTAAGGATATCTTCCCTGGAGTCAAATTCTCTGGACACATACTTGGAGTATTCAGGAAAATACAGCCGGTATTCCTCAGCCTTATTCCCGGGAAGTCCGTAATAATCCACCGACACATAGGTTCCAAAGGTCTCCATGTCCAGCGCGGAAAGGATGCGGCCGGTATAATAGGCATCATCCAGCGCCCGGTGAAAGGGCCTCTCCTCCCCCATTCCCTGAAGCTGTACCGCCATATCAAGAGATACCTTGTTTTTTCCATCCCCGTACTGAAGGCAGTAAAGCTTCTGGATATCCAGATAAAGAAGCGGCCTGGGAAATGGGTTTGGAAGCTTATGATATGCCATATTCCTCTGAAGCTCAGTCAAATCCATGGAACCCCAGGTGCAGAAGCAGTACTCCTCCTGACCGCACCATGCAAGGAAACGGTTCATAACCACATCAAACGGCTCTCCCTCCTGACGCAGCTCCGCCATATCCATGTGTGTCACTTCCGATATCTTAAAATGCATCCTTTTATAAACCATGGGCCGGATCAGCTTGTGAAACGTTCCTGTCTCTTCAAAATTCCCGTTCAGCTTCACTGCTCCGATTTCTATGATCTCAAAAGGAAGATGCTCCACCGAATCTTCCTTTCCATTGGGACTCTGGTTCCATTCCAAATCAAAAACAATGTAATTCATCTCTTCATCCTGTCACTATACAATCTCAATTTACTTACCTATCTTATCATATCGGAAAGGATATGGAAAGGGGCTTTCAATGTCATTGATTCCCAGTATTACCAATCCTGTAACTGTTTCCTTCGCTCTATTGCTCCCCTCATGCAACTGGCGGAGAACCTATACCTTCCAGCTGAGCCCTTTAATTGTTAACCATATTTTAATTTTATGTTGACAATTAGCCGCCGACTATCTATAATAAGTAAAATATAATGGCAAATTTCAGAGAGGTACCCAATATGATAAAACTCATACGAGCTGCCTGCCAATGGGGACAGAAGGATTTTGGCGGGTGGGTAATTGGAAAGGCCCGGTACTGTCTCCACAGCCGGTCGGAACCCGTATCATATGAATCCATCCCAAGAAAGACTACTCCTGGATATGTCCTGTTGGAAACTACTGCATATGATGCAGGCCGCCTGCCCTGCCAATCCCTTGAAATCTGCCTGGTGGACGCTAAGGATTCCGGGTGTTCCAAAGCCCCCATTTTTCCTGACAATCAGGCTGCTGCCACTCCCGCACCTGGGTGTATGCCAGGCCAACTGACAATGACCTTCCCCCCGGAATGCCTTGAGCGTTTCCTGTCTGCCTGCGGGGATACCAACCCGATTCACTTCGGGCCAAATGCAGTCATTCCCGGCCTGTGGATACTCAGCCGGCTGGAGGAATTGTACGGCTCCCACAGCCCTGGCCAAACCTTATCCATAAGGTTCCTGCGTCCCGTACATGCAGGCAGTTCTGTCCGCCTGATACATAAAAACAACGTGGTAACCGGAGCAATGAGCAGTATTACCTGTTTTGCCATGACCATTCACACACCAGACCAAACCCAAAAACGGAGGTAATCATGAATCAGAAATTTAACACCGTGGAACTCACCAAAATGGCACTGCTGACAGCATTGATATGCGTTTCCTCTTACATTGCCATCCCTCTTCCCTTCACACCGGCCAGCCTTACGGCCCAAACCCTGGTTGTCAACCTCATTGCACTGCTCCTGACTCCCAGGCAGGCGGCATTTACCATGGTCGCATATATCCTTTTGGGCTTGACTGGTCTGCCTGTATTCTCCGGCGCCATGGGCGGTCCCGGAAAGCTGTTCGGCCCAACAGGGGGCTATATCATGTCATGGATTCCAGCTGTCATCCTCATGTCACGGTTAAAGGGAGAACATTACAGCTTTAAGAGGTATTGTCTGGTGACCATTCTGGTCGGAATGCCTGTGATTTATCTGGGGGGAAGTGTCTATATGAAATTCATAACCGGAATGGACTGGGCAGCAACCTTCACAGCGGCCGTAATCCCCTTCATTCCCCTTGACATTTTTAAATGCTTTGCTGCCGCCCTGATTGCAAAGCCGGTGCAGATAAGTCTGTCAAACACCCAGCGGGCACGCTAGGAGGCCCTATGGACAAGGTATTCATACTGGGCGGACTGCGCAGCTATATCGGCGTAAGAAACAGCGCATACCGCCATGTTCCCGCCGAGCATCTGGGTGCCGCCGTGTTAAAGGAACTGACCGCCCGGTATCAGCCATCAAAGATTGATATGATTATCTGCGGCAACTGCGTCGGAGGGGGCGGCAACATTACCCGTCTCATGGCGCTGGAAGCAGGACTTTCAGAATCCATTCCTTCCTTTACAGTGGACCTTCAGTGCGCTTCCTCCCTGGAGGCCGTCATAACAGCCGCAGCCAGGATACAGAGCGGTCTGGCTGAGCTGGTAATTGCCGGAGGTTTTGAAAGCAGTTCTACCCAGCCCCTGCGCAGCTATAACCCTAACCATCCATATGCTGCCGCCTCCCATGCTGATAATCTTTCTGCCAATCCTGCTGACATTCATGACGGCAATCCTGCTGCCAATTACGATGCCCGCAGGACGGACCTTTCCCTGACCTACAGCACTGCCAAATTCATCCCCGGCCCACACCGTGAGGACGTGATGCTGCAGGGTGCGGAAAAGACTATATGCCATTACCATATAAGCCCCGGCGAAATGGATGACTGGGTGCTGGAAAGCCACAGACGGGCATATAGAGCGGTCCGGGAAGGCCTTCTTGACGGCATAACTGTCCCTGTATACGGCCTTGACCATGATGAGGGAATCCGGCCCCGCCTGAGCCAGCGCCTGCTGGACCGGCTGCCCTGTGTCCTGAAGGATGGCCGGTATCTCAACGCAGCCAATGCCTGCACCATGAATGACGGGGCTGCCTTTCTTCTTCTCTGTTCGGAACAGTATCTGAAAAAGCACAAATTCTCCCCCCGTTTCCACCTTGCAAATGCCTGTACGGTTGGGGCTGACCCGCTTATGAGTCCTGCCTCAGTGCTTCCTGCTGTCAGGAGTCTTTTGGAACGCAGCGGACTCTCCATGGATGACATAGGAGCCATTGAATGCAACGAGGCATTTGCTGCCATTGATGTTCTCATCAACCGGGCTTATCCGGATAAGGCTTCCCGTTACAATCAGCTGGGCGGCGCCCTGGCCTATGGACATCCCTATGGAGCTTCCGGCGCCATTATCCTTCTCCATCTGATGAGATCCATGGAACTGTCAGAAAGCAAACGGGGCATCTGCTGCGCAGCTGCCGCAGGCGGAATTGGAAGCGCCATTCTTCTGGAACAGTCAACAGCATCATCTCCCCAAATGTCATACGCCAAAAGGAGTCTCCCATGAAACATTCTATGGATTATCTCTCTATGATTCAGTCAATTCAGGCTCACAGGACAGCCCTGATTGAGGACGGCCAGTTTTATACATACGGCACGCTTACCAGGGAGGCCTGCCGTATCCGTTCCCTGGCCCCGGAACCAGAGTCGCCTTCCGTGGTATGGATCAGGGATGCCTCTGTGCACGATCAGCTGGTACAGTTTCTGGCATTAAGCGGTACATCCCGTGTTCCCGTTATTGTGCCTGCCGACATGAAATCTGTTCCTGAATCCCTTATAACAGAGGAAATTCCTGCCGGGGCCTGTATGGGAGTGCTTACCTCCGGTTCAACAGGCCAGCCCAAACTATGGTTCCGTACCCTGGATAGCTGGGCCTCCTTCTTTCCTATCCAGAATACAATCTTTGGAATGACTGCCAAAACACGGCTATTTGCTCAGGGCAGCCTGGCATTCACCGGCAATCTGAATCTGTATCTGTCCCTTCTGTCACTAGGGGCATCCATCATCACTGCCTCCCCTGTAAATCCTTCTGTCTGGTGCAGGGAAATAGAGCTTCACGATGCGGATGCCCTCTATCTCATCCCCTCCAAGCTCCGGCTCCTGGCAAAATACACCTCCCATCCCTGCTCTAAAATCAAGACCATCCTGGCTGGTTCCCAAAGCCTTGGCCGCGGGGATATGGTTCTTCTGAAAGCAGCCTATCCTGACAGCTGCTGTTTCCTCTATTATGGGGCCAGTGAATTGAGCTATGTCACCTGGCTGACGGACCAGGAAATGAATGATAATCCGGCCTGTATCGGCAAACCCTTTCCAGGCGTAGACGTAACCCTTTGTAACGGTGAAATCTATGTTGATACTCCCTATTGCGCCATAGGAATCACAGGGCCTTACAGCGTTGGCGATACGGGCTATATGGACCGGGACGGTTATCTGTACTTTAATGGCCGCAAAGACAATGTATACAATATTCACGGACGAAAAGTCTCAGCCGTAAAAATAGAAAATGCCCTGAACTCCCTACCCAAGGTACAGGAGGCCGCTGTCATCTTTCAAAACAATGCTCTGCGGGCCCACGTTGTCCTCTCGGTGCCAAATCCTTCAGGCCAGGATGCAGCTGCCCTGCGCCGCATCATAAAGAGGGCGCTGAATGATTATCTGGAATCCTGGGAAATTCCCAGGGATATTATATTCCATGAAAACCTTCCAAAAAACAACAGCGGAAAGACAGTCAAGCGACTGCTCTCCGCTGATACTCTGCCACCTCACTCATGAGGGGTTTGGGGTGATCCGCTCAGATGCCCGGAGTGCGGCACCCCTTCTTCGCGTTCAATATCTTCTTTGTCAGATCAGGCACGATCTTCTTCCAATCACCCACAATGCCATAATCCGCAACTTCAAAAATAGGAGCGCTTTCATCCTTATTGATAGCTATTATGATATCTGACTCCTCCATTCCGGCCACGTGCTGGATCGCACCGGAGATACCGATGGCAAAATATACAGTTGGCCGGACCGTCTTACCGGTCTGTCCCACCTGCATATCCTTTGGTTTCCAGCCTGCATCCACCACTGCCCGTGAGCAGCTGACCTGCCCGCCCAGTGCGTGAGCCAGTTCCTCCAGCATGGTAAAATTCTCCGGACAGCCAATCCCCCGGCCTCCTGATACCAGGATCCTGGCATCCATAATATCTGCACTTTCTGCCACGGACTTGACGATATCCAGTATTTCAACATATTTGTGGTTTGGTGTAAAACCAGGATCATATTCCTCTACCACAGCCCTGGCCCCCGGCTTACGTTCAATTGCCTGCATAACACCGGGTCGGACCGTAGCCATCTGCGGACGGTGGTTAGGGCATGCGATGGTGGCAATGGTATTGCCGCCAAAGGCCGGACGTGTCATCAACAGCTGATTATGTTTCTGTTCCTTGCCTTCCACAGCCTTTAACGGAAAATCTCCAATTTCCAGCTTAGTACAGTCTGCCGTAAGACCGGTTGCAACCCTTGCGGATACTCTCGGTCCAAGATCACGTCCAATGGCAGTTGCTCCTACCAAAACGATCTCCGGTTTATATTTGTTAATCACGCTGGAAAGGGCATGGGCATATGGCTCTGTCATATACTCTTTCAGTACCGGATTATCAACTACGATCACCCGGTCCGCCCCATATTCAGCCAATTCATCCGCCATCTGTCTGACACCGGAACCGATCAGGACCGCGGTTACATCCGTTCCCAGGTCACTGGCCAGTTCCCTTGCTTTTCCCAATAATTCAAATGAAATCCTGCCAAGCTGATGATCCACCTGCTGGGCAAAAACATATACACCCTTATATTCTTCTAAACACATTTTTTTCACCACTTTTCCCTATATTAAATAATATGTTTTTCTGATAAATGATCCATGATATAATCAACCGCTTCTGAAGCATCCAGGTTCACAACCTCTCCCTCGCCTTTTCTCACCTTATCAGAGGCCTTGGCAATCTGGGTAGGTGAACCCTTCAGTCCGATATTGCAGTCATCCACATCTTTTAAATCCGCTCTTCCCCATACGGTAACCTCTGCATCATATGCGTCAAATATACCTCCCGGAGTCATATAGCGGGGCGGATTCAATTCAGACAGCGCTGTAATAAGGCATGGCATCTTTACCTTGAGCACGTGGTATCTGTCCTCAAACTGACGCTCCGCGATCACATATTCCCCTTCTATCTTCATATTCTGAACATAGGACACAACCGGGATATCCAGATGCTCTGAAATCTGCGGTCCTACCTGAGCCGTATCTCCGTCAATGGCCTGGCGTCCTGTGATAATCAGATCATACTCCAGCAAGCGCAGAGCCCCTGCCAGAGTTGATGAAGTAGCCCACGTATCAGCGCCGCCCAGCACCCTGTCTGTAACCAGCACGGCATGGTCCGCCCCCATTGCCAGCGCCTCGCGCAAAACCTCATCTGCCTTTGGAAGCCCCATGGTAATAACAGTTACATCTGCCCCATACTGGTCCTTTAACCGAAGAGCCGCCTCCAATCCGGCCTTATCATCCGGATTCATGATAGCCATCATCGCGCTCCGATCCAGCGTACCATCCGGATTAAATTTCACACCGCCTTTTGTATCAGGCACCTGTTTTATACAAACTACAATCTTCACTGCAAATCCTCCTTATTTTAAAATATTTCCGGAAATCACCATCAGCTGCACCTCTGATGTACCCTCATATATTTCGGTAATCTTGGCATCGCGCATCATCCTCTCCACATCATATTCGCGTATATATCCATAACCGCCGTGAAGCTGGACTGCTTTCTCAGTTACTTCCATGGCGGTTCTTGCTGCATACAGTTTCGCCATGGCTGCCTCCACACTGTAGGAATTCTGGGTTGCTTTTGCCATAGCGGCCTTATATACAAGCATTTTTGCAGCTTCAATTTTGGTTGCCATATCAGACAGCTGGAATTGTGTATTCTGGAACTGGCCTATGGTGCGGCCAAACTGTTTCCTCTCTTTGACATACTTTACCGTTGCATCAAAGGCTCCCTCTGCGATTCCAAGAGCCTGTGCAGCAATCCCGATACGTCCGCCGTCCAGTGTATGCATGGCGATGCCAAAGCCTTTTCCCTTTAATCCCAGCAGGTTTTCCTTGGGGATGCGGCAGTCATCGAAGATCAGTTCATAGGTAGCAGAGCCGCGGATTCCCATTTTCTTTTCCTTAGTGCCAAAGCTGAATCCCGGTGTCCCCTTTTCCACAATAAATGCAGATATCTCCTTTGACTTTCTTCCCCTCTTCTCAACGAATCCCGTCACTGCAATAATGATAAATACATCCGCTTCCCTGCCATTTGTTATGAAACATTTGGAACCGTTAAGTACCCACTCTTCTCCATCCAGGACCGCTTTTGTCTGCTGCCCCTGTGCGTCTGTTCCTGCTCCCGGCTCTGTCAGGCCAAACGCTCCCAGTTTCCGGCCGCCTGCCAGATCAGGAACGTACTTCTGTTTTTGCGCTTCCGTACCATAGGTAAGGATCGGGTCAATGCAGAGAGATGTATGGGCCGACAAAATTACGGAAGTGGTTGCGCATACCTTTGCCAATTCCTCCACACACATCACATATGATAATGGATCACATCCCTGTCCTCCGTATTCCTTTGGAACCGGTATGCCCATAAAGCCGTACTTTGCCATTTTTTTAACTGTTTCCCTGGGGAATTCTTCCCTCTCATCAACTTCCTGCGCCAATGGTTTTACCTCATTTTCAGCAAAACTTCTGTACAGAGACTGCGCGAGAAGATGTTTTTTTGATAAACTAAAATCCATGTCCTGCTCCTCCAACTTTTCTTTGTCTTTTTAATTTCTGTCACTTATTTCCTGTAATCATAAAAACCAATGCCCGTCTTCTGTCCCAGCTTGCCGCCGCGCACCATCTTCCTTAACAGAGGATGGGGACGGTATTTCGGATCTCCTGTCTCCGCCTGAAGCACTTCCATTATGGCCAGAACCACATCCAGTCCGATCAGATCACCTAAAGCCAGAGGCCCCATGGGATGATTTGCTCCCAGCTTCATTGCATTGTCAATCCCCTCTGCGCTGGCAACTCCCTCTGCATATATTCCGATCCCTTCGTTTACCATGGGGATCAGGATCCTGTTTACAACAAATCCCGCAGCTTCCTCCACCTGTACCGGAACCTTACCTATATCTTCCGCAATCTTTTTAATCGTAGCGATCATCTCTGCCGGTGTATTCAGTCCGGCGATCACTTCCACCAGCTTCATGACCGGTGCAGGATTAAAGAAATGCATTCCCGCTACCGGACGGTCAAGTCCTGCTCCGATTTCCGTGATTGACAGCGAAGATGTATTCGTTGCAAAGAGGCATTCTTTTTTACAAATATCCTGAAGTTCCCGAAAGGTCTGCTTCTTTATCTCCATGTTTTCCACAGCTGCCTCCACAACCAGATCACAGTCCGTGCAGATATCCTTGACGCCTGTGGTAATATGAGACAGGATCTCATCTGCGGATTCCTGCGTCATCTTACCCTTGGCAATCCTTTTTTCAAACCCTTTTGCGATCCTTTTCTTCCCGTTTGCAGCGAACTCTTCATTGATGTCGCACAGGCATATCTCATATCCTGCAGCCTGGGCAAATGCCTGGGCAATCCCTGAACCCATGGTTCCTGCGCCAATAATTCCAACTTTCATCGTGCACGCCTCCTTATATTATAAATAAATCAGATCGATCACTTTGATGTCATCTGTTAATGAAATGCTTCTCTTTCCTTTTCTCAAGAAATGCCCCCATTCCCTCCTTCTGGTCATGGGTTTCAAAACAGGTTCCAAACAGATGCTCCTCGATCACAAGGGCTTGATCCATATCCACCTGCAAGCCTTCGTTGATTGCCTTTTTACAGTTTCTCACCGCAATGGGAGCATTTCCGGCAATGCACTCCGCCATTTTTCTGGCAGCTCCCATCAGTTCCTCCTGGGGATATACGGCATTCACCAGTCCAATCCTGTATGCTTCCTCCGCCTTTATATTTTTGGCCATATAGATCATTTGCTTTGCCATTCCCGTGCCGACAGTCCTTGCCAGTCTCTGGGTACCGCCAAATCCGGGAGTGATGCCAAGGCCGGCTTCCGGCTGTCCAAAAACAGCCTGTTCCGAGCAGATACGTATATCACAGCTTAGAGCCAGTTCACAGCCTCCCCCCAAAGCAAATCCATTCACAGCTGCTATAACCGGAATGGGAAATGTCTCAAGGCGTCTGAATATATTATTACCCTCTCTTCCAAAGGCTTCTCCTTCCTCCTTTGTAAAGGTGCTCATCTCAGAAATATCAGCCCCTGCTACAAAGGCCCTATCCCCTGCACCTGTAAGGATCAATACCCGGACCGTATCCGTGTCCACCTGGCCGAGGACTTTATCAAGTTCTCTTAACACCTGGCTGTTGAGTGCATTTAAAGCCTTGGGACGGTTAATTGTAATAATTCCGATCTGCCCTTCCGCTTCATATATAACAAACTCCATACCATACCACCTCGATTTCGCTTTTTCTCCAATTTCAGAATTTTATTCCCTCTCCACAACCGTTGCGCAGCCCATGCCGCCGCCAATACATAAGGTTGCCAGCCCCCTCTTTACCCCTCTCTTTTCCATCTCATGAAGCAGGGTTACAAGGATACGGCATCCGGAAGCTCCCACCGGATGCCCCAGTGCAATGGCGCCTCCATTTACATTTACCTTTGTCATGTCAAAGCTAAGCTCACGGGCCACGGCCAGGGACTGGGCTGCAAAGGCTTCATTTGCTTCAATTAGATCAAAGGAATCCATAGACAGACCTGTTTTTTCCATCACCTTTTTAGTTGCGGCCACAGGGCCAACCCCCATGATCTCCGGTGCGACACCGGCCAGGGCTCCTGCCACCCAGACTGCCATAGGCTTTACCCCCAGCTCCTTCGCCTTTTCCTCACTCATCACAATAACCGCTGCCGCACCGTCATTAATACTGGAAGCATTGGCCGCTGTTACCATACCGTCCGGCTTAAAAGCAGGGCGAAGTCTTGCAATTCCTTCAGCCGTTGTTCCGGGACGGGGACCCTCATCCACATCAAAGACAATGGTTTCCTTCTTTTTCTTAATCTCCACCGGGACGATCTCATTCTTAAAGCGTCCTGATTCCATGGCTGCGCAGGCTTTTTGCTGGCTGTCAGCCGCAAACCGGTCCAGCTCTTCCCTGGTCAGCCCCCATCTTTCCGCCACATTCTCAGCAGTGATACCCATATGGTAATCATAAAAGGCATCCCACAGGGCGTCATTCACCATGCTGTCAATGAGCTGCCCATTATTCATCCGGTAACCATATCTAGCATTTTTTAACAGATACGGTGCCATGGACATATTCTCTGTTCCTCCGGCCACCACAATGTCCGCATCCCCGCATTGGATCATCTGCGCCGCCAGGTTCACACTGTCCAGGCCGGAACCGCATACCACATTGATGGTAACAGCCGGTGTTTCAACCGGAAGTCCGGCTTTTAAGGAAGCCTGCCTCGCTACATTCTGGCCCAGACCGGCCTGTAGGACACATCCCATGTATACAAAGTCAACCTGTTCCGGTTTTATGCCGGTCCTTCTCAGGGCGTCTCTTATGACAGCAGCCCCCAATTCCTGGGATGAAGTTGTGCTGAGCGCTCCTCCCATGGTTCCGATTGCGGTACGGCAGGCCCCTGCCAGTACAATCTTTTTAGCCATTACTTATCCTCCTTTAACAATCAGGCACACATGCCCTTATTTATCTGCTTTCACCAAATCCGCGGCCCTCTTAGGAACAAAACAGGAAATATCCTTATCAAAGCTAAGAAGCTCCCTGACAATCCCTGAGCTTAAAAATGAATATTGGGTGTCAGCCATAAATAAAACAGTGTTGATTCCCGGATTCATTTTCTGGTTTATCTGGGACTGGTGCAGCTCATGTTCAAAATCTGCAATATTGCGCACTCCCCGGATAATAACTTCGGCGCCGTTGGTTCTGGCAAAATTCACAATATCCTGTCCGCATTCCCGTATTATCACATGCTGTAAATTATGCAGCGCCATCCTTAGATATCCCATTCTTTGTTCCAGGCTGAACATGAATCCGCCCGGCCTTTGGCTTTTGACCCCTATCACCAACTGATCTGCTATGCGCACAGACCGCTGTATGATATCCACATGACCTAATGTTACAGGGTCAAAATTCCCCACATAAACTGCCCTTTTCACCTGTGTATGACCCGTCCTCTGCTTTGGCTTCCAATTCTTTATAAAGGGTTTTTCCTGATTCATTCTTGGGTATCTGATCCAGGCAACGTACCCGCACTGCCCTGGCGCCAATTCCGGTTACCTGATACAGGTAATCTAAAACCTGTTCCCCTGCATCCGGCTGTCTGAAATCCGTAAAGATCCTAAGACAATCATCTATCCCCACACATGCAAAATCAGTTCCCTCATACCGTTCCTTTAAAAGCCGCTCCACTTCATCCAGATTGATTCGGTTGCCGAAGATTTTAATAAATCTCTTTTTTCTTCCCGTAATATAGTAATACCCATCACTGTCCCTCCTGGCCATGTCACCGGTATGCAGGACTCCCTTCCATTCGTCCTCCTTTATAAGGTCATCCCTGCCGCAGGCATAACCCAAAGCAACATTTTCTCCCTGGTAAACCAGTTCTCCCTGGGTATCCGGCTCCATGATCCTATTTCCCTGGTCATCCTCCAGCCAAAAACTTCCGCCCGGTATGGCAATCCCCATACTTCCGCATTTTTCCAATGACCTGGACGCCGGAAGATATCCCATACGGGCCGTGGCTTCCGTCTGTCCATACATGACAACAAATTTCTTTCCTGTCTGTTCTGCATATAATGCAAATTCTCTGTGCAAATTTAAGGGCAGTTTGCCGCCCGCCTGTGTCATGGTTTTAAGATCCGGCAATTCCATATCCATCATGCCGATCCGTTTTAAGATCTGATATGTATAGGGGACTCCGGCAATGGAGGTGGCTCTCATCTCCTTTGCAAAATCCCAAAAGGGACGTTCTATTACTCCATAGGATGTAAGCAGAAGCGTGGCACCCTTTAATACATGACTGTTGATAATTGACAGACCGTATGTATAATTCATGGGTAACGTTGTTACCGGCCGTTCATCCCGGTCAATCTCCAGATAGCAGGCAATCGATCCAGCATTGGATACAATATTCGCCTTACTCTGCCTGACCAGCTTGGGGCTGCCCGTACTTCCTGACGTTGTCAGGAGTAATGCCAATTCACTGTAAAGGGATGGAGGCTGCTTTTCATTCCTGCTGCAAAGGCAGTATCCGCCGTACTTCCATACAACCTCACAGTCTTTTATCCTGTCCGCCCATGTATCAGGTACATATAAGAAAGACGGGTGGTACTCCTTTATAAGCCCTTCAAGCAGTTCCGGATGAATATGGCTCTCCAGCATCAGCGGGACAATGCCCGTCTTTAAGCTGCCCAGATAACCAAACAACGACTCCAGCGTGTTCTCACAGAGAATAAAGATCAGCTTTTTACCCCCTGTTTTCTCATATAATTCACCTGAAAAAGCATCCAGCTCCTGACTGGACGCGGTCCTGCCCTGATCATCAATAGCCAATGGCCGTTCCCCATACCGTAGTTCATTATCAAATAGACCCATCTTGCACCCCCCTGCCAATCTGCCTGGACAGCACAGTGATAAAATCCTGCCCATCCCATATGAGATCCATATCCGCAGCCTGCCCCACCGGGACGATGCGGTGAACTCCAAAAAGGTGATTCGCTACCACATGCTCCTCTATTTCCTGTGCTTTTATTCCATGGTATGTAATGGTCTGAAGCCGGCTTGTGGCCATGCGTCCCACCGCCTCCCTCCAATCCCCTGTGTACTCAAAAAACAGTCCAAAGCTTCCCTTAAGCTGATCCGGATGCTCAGGAACACATGACAGCCTGATGGTATAAAGCCGGTTGCCATAGCGCGTGACTTTCACTGTCTCCTGGGATTCCATAGCGTATCTGCACAATTGCTCATATTTGACCGTTGCCTTATGGGCCGTCATGTGATAATCCCCGGCCTCCTCCGCCACCATGTTCCACCATCGTGTCCGTATGTGCTCCGCTGTCTCTGAGCCGGACTTCTGATTCCATATGACAGCCACCGGACTTGAACATGCATTCTGGTCCAGTACATATGTGTCATTGTAAAATCGGTGGACCAGGTGTTTCAGCTCATCATCCGTCAGACTGCACACATGAGCCGTATCCAGTATACAGATGGAATACCGGTCGGGGAACCCCATCTGAACCGCGTCAGGTCTCATGGGCAGGGCCCTGATCTCCTTTATGGTCCGGTCTCCTCCCCATACAACACAGCCCGCGCACTGCGCAAGCAACCCGGCGATCGCAGAGGAATCGCGAGCACAGGTAAAAACAGATATCCGTTTTCTCAATTCCGAATGATCAGGATGTTTTAACAGTCCTTCCATGATGATGCACATAATCCGGTCCTGCTCATGACTTCTGGAAGAAATGCGGACCGCACAGCTGTTGCCTGCCAGCAGCCCCATTACCATACTATAGGCAAACAGCAGCGGGACATTGGAGGCAGGGATATGTAAAATAACTCCCCGGCCCAAACGGACCCGGCCGTCCTTATACCGTTTCCTGAACTCCTCCATATGGTATCTGCGGCACCAGAATCCAAAAGCCGCCATCTCCTCATACTGCTGCCTGCTGCGGCGTATCTCACAGGACAGCTGCCCAAGAAACTCCATGACCGGTTCGGCAAAGGGCTCCCATGGTTTTGCCTCGGGCTGCCCTGTACCGGCCAGAACGATCACTTCATCCTTCATATGTATCACTGCACCCCCTGACCTGTGCCTGACGGATTCTCCCTGTCACCCTAAAATATTTTCCCAGGCGCCCGCATGGACAATCATCTTCCCCCAGCAGGATTCCCTCATCCTCAGTCAAAATGGAATGTCCGGGATATGAACGTGCCAATGGGGACAGAACCTGGATGATACCTTTTTCTCCATAGCTGCAGGGACTGAAATCATCCGGCCTTCTTGTTATGATGTCCGAGTAGACACTGGCATGAAGATTGCCGCAGGAGCATTCCATATAGATACATCCGGTCTGTTCAGCCATTCCATAATAATTATGGATCCGGCTGATACCTGTTACCTGACTGATCCTGTCTTTAAACTCCTCTGAGGAGACAGACTTGTTCTCCAGTTTTTTCCATCCTCCTCCATGAACAAGAATCCCATTAGTAAGATCCAGTTTTTTCCCCTGGGAGGCCAGAACCTCATACAAATACTTCCATATCATGTAAGTAAAACCAAAAACAAGAATCTTCTTTCCCTTATACTGTTCCAGAAATGCCTCCACCCCATCTATGTCCAGCCGCATCTCACGGTCCAGTGCATAACATATTCTGGATGAAAAAATGGAAAATCCCAAAATCCCGGCACCCCTGGCAGAAAACATCTCTCTTTTCTTTAATACATCCGGGCTGTCAATCACCAGAAACGGAATCCGCTGACCTCCCCAGAAATCCTCGCCTATATTCACCAGCGCAATCTGCTGATACCTGGCAGTATCCGTATCCAGATAAATTTTGGATACCTCCTGGCCCTCTGTACCTGAGGATGTCACGATTTTGAAGATCCGCTCCGGAGCAATGCTTTTAAGCTCCATATTTTTAAACAGATTGATGGGAAGCATGGGGATTTCCTCTTCCTCCATCTTTCTGTCCGGCTGTACATCCATGGCGTTTAGCAGCCGTTCATATGGGATACAGTTGTGCCTGTGATACTCGGTCAGCTCCGTCAGCCATTCCCCGAACATTTTCTTCTTCCCGGATCTGTCCAGAGAATAGGGTCTTATTGCCAGAAGTAATTCATAATCCATACCGTTCCTTCACCTCCCTGGTCAGAACATAGCTGTCATTGTGTCCGGGATATATGGTCAGTCCTGCCTTCAATGCAGACAGCCACGGCTTTGCCGTCTCCTCGTATTCCTGTTCACTGCCTCCCGGAAGCCTTGTCACCACCTGCTCGCCCGGTATCAGATAATCTCCGGTAAACAGGCAGGTATCATCCATAAAAATGCAGCTGCTTCCTCCCGAGTGTCCGGGAAGCGGCGTACACAAAAACCTGTGTCCATGCCACGTAAAATCATAAGGGGCATCATATACCAGTTCCGCAGGCCTGCAGATAAAAGGTGGGTATACAACGCTCTGCTGCGTACGGTAAAGCAGATAAACTTCCATCATCCGGGACATATTCTGAGTGATATCTCCGATTCCCTGACTGCACCGCCTGCTGCATAGAACTTTTACCTTCCAATGGTTTCTCAGCTCCTCCAGCCCCCGTATATGATCGCAGTGCTCATGTGACAGCATGACCAGTTCAGGTGTCAGGGCTTGTTCCCTTAATGCATTTTCTACCAGTTCAAAATGATTGGGATCGATTACCATCGCCCCGCCCTTCTCCCCGATCAGATAGCAGTTACTCTGGGTCAGGCTGTCACGGCATACGGTAATCCGTGTCACTGTTTCATTTTCTTTCACAAAATGCCTGCCTTCGGAGCTTCAGATATCCACTCCATATTTTTTTAGGATCTCTTTTCCCTTTTCATAAGAAGAAAAATCCATGACATCCATCGTACCCATGTGGATATCAAACGCTTCTTCCAGATCCGCAATCAGATCCATATGCCCCAGGGAGTCCCATGCACGTATCCCCCTGTATTTAAGCCGCTCCAGCTCCTCCCTCTTCACCTTTAGATTTCTCATAAACAACTGGTCATATTTCTCTAAATTCGTCATAATCCGTCTGCTCACTTTCCTCAGCTACTACTTTAAACAAGCTTTTCTTCATTATCTGGCTGCACATTGCCGACAGCACCCTCTCGCCATTCTGGTTCCTGCAGGTTCCCCGGAACATGCCTATATAGCAGTCTTCCCGCTCCTCGAAGGAGACAAATTCCACTGTGATCTCTATGGTATCTCCTATGTAAACCGGCCGTATGAATCTGGCGGTATGTTCCGTATATAGAGTACCGCTTCCCGGCAGGTCTGTTCCCATGACAGCCGATACCAGGGAATCCAGAAACATGCCATGGACCAACGGGCGTTCAAAGCCGGCCCTGGACGCGGTGTGGGAATCCAGATGCAGGCGGCTTTTATCTCCCGTGAGGGCCGCAAAGCTTCGGACATCTTCACTGGTCATCACCCTGGACCGCCTTGCTTTCTCATGCAGATGAAGCACTCTCCTGTCACTGCCGCCGGCTTCCCCTTCCCGGGCCGCCTCTGCGGCTTCTTCTTCCAGCCGTTTAAAGCTGTCCTCATCCCACAGCAGGACAATGCCCCTTCCTGCCTTTAATCCATTTGTATCCGCACACCTGCGGCTGCATCCACAGACAACCATCCAGATATCACATACTGCATTTGTATCAGACGTCACATATTCATGCTCGGGGTGGGCTTCCCTGAATCTGCTGACCCGTCTGCCCCTGTCATATACCGGATTGCAGCCCCCACAGAATTTAATTCCAATTTTCATAGCAATACTCCTGACTTAATTAAATCCTGGTATTACCTGATCCTCATATTACCTTGTCCTGATATTCCAGCATGTACTGCAGCGTTTTGGCAGCCGCGCTCAATGGCCTGTTGTTGTCACTGACAATGCATATATTCCGCTTCGGAATCTGTTCATAGAGATTAAATACCACGATTTCTCCCTTTTCAATGAGGGGCCGTGCAAATTCCTCGGGCACGAATCCGATTCCCAGATTCTTGAGGATGACAGGAAGGATAAGGTCCATAGATGCCACTTCAATGGACGGCTGCATGGTCAGTCCGCAGGAACGGTAAAATTCCTGAAAAAACTGAAACGTGGTTGTATTGTCAGACATTGTGATCAGCGGCAGGCCCGCCACATCCGCCAGGTATACATTTTTGTTCCCGTATTCCGCATACTTTACTCCACCCACCAATACGCTGTTAAAATCCTTTACCTTAACAACCTTGAATGACTGTTCATGGTCAAAGGGGGTGGTGATGATGGCCAGATCTATTTTCCCCGCCTTCAGTTCATTCAGTGTCTGGTGTGTGTTGTAATTAAAAATATTTAGTTTTACCTGGGAGTACTGCTCCTGAAACCGGTTCAGGCGTGCAACCAGATAAGAGAGCATAGCTATCTGCGTAGCGCCCACATTTATGTACTCATGTTGTTCACCAAGAAGCTCTTTCAATTTTTCTTCCCCCTGGATCAGCTGCTGACAGGCCGGAGCAACATAGCTGTAAAGCAGTTCCCCCTCTGAAGTCAGAGTAACCCCTTTCCTTGAACGGATAAACAGCTTACATCCCAATACACTTTCAAGATTCTGCATGCAGTATGTCACAGATGGCTGGCTGGTAACCAGAGCATTGGCTGCTCTGGTCAGATTTTTATACTTTGCTACATAATAAAAAATTTTATAGTGTTCAAAATTAGCAGTCATACCACCACTTCTTTCCAATCTTTTTTATCTGTATCCATCAAATTTTCATATCATAGCTTTCATTGACAAACTGTTTTCACGCTGTTAAACTACAATGCAAAGGAGGGTGTATCATGGAAGCCACGATCAAACAAATAGAAGCTGTTCTTGATGCAAAAGTCCGGCCGTCCCTGGCCGAGCACAATGGCAATGTGGTAATTCAAAGCCTGGAAAATAACATTCTGAGGGTAAGGCTGACCGGAAAATGTTCCGGATGTCCTGCCGCTCACAGCACCAATGAAGAATTGATAACCGCAGAAGTCCGCTCCGCATTTCCTTCCATACAGGATGTTATCCTGGTAGAGGAAATCAATCCTGAATTACTTGACATGGCACATAAAATACTAAGTCATCAGATTTAACCCTGTTTATGCCAAAACAGCCATGTCATCCGGACCCGGATACTTAATTCCGGGTCCCTGACATGGTAAGGAGTGACATGATGGTCTTATTTCTTACTTTCTCTTTCCCTGTCAAGTTTTACGTTCCTGGTATACAGCCACATATCATACGATATCTCGGCAAAATTCAGCACATAGAAGAACCAGGACAGGAAGAACAGCCAGTCATAAGGAGTCGTTGCATGGTAGTATAAAAGAAACTTCCTTGCGATCCCAAATATGTATCCCAGCCATATAAAAAATTCAAACTGCAGACTTTTCCCCTTGGCTGTCCTGGATACATAAGATTTATAAATGGAAAACGGCCAGGATAAGCCGAAACCAATGATCATGAGTGTCTCTAGTAAGTCGGAAACCATTGATATGTTCATATATTACCCCCGCAATCTCTGCTATATTGTTTCCCTAAAACGTTTCTCAAATTCTTTTGCCAGGTCATCACGAAATGCCGGAGCCGCGATACCGATCAATGCCTTTGCCCTCTCTCTTAAAGATTTTCCCTTTAAATGGGCAATTCCATATTCTGTTACGATGTAATCCACATCATTCCTGCTGGTGGTCACTGCCGCCCCCTGGGTCAGGAAAGGAACAATTTTAGATATGGTCCCCCCCTTTGTGGTAGCGCCAAAGGCAATGATCGATCTTCCACCCTTCGATGCAGACGCCCCCCTTACAAAGTCCATCTGGCCTCCCACTGCGGAATACTGCTTAAGTCCAATTGCTTCTGCACAGACCTGGCCCATCAAATCGATCTGCAGGGCAGAGTTGATGGATACCACATTATCATTTTGGCTTATGACAAAAGGATCATTTACATAACTCACCGGTTTCATACAGATCGCCGGATTGTCATTCACAAAATCATACAGTTTTCTGGTGCCCATCATAAAGGTAATGACCATTCTGCCCTTATCTATGTTTTTCCTTTTTCCGGTAATGGCTCCCGTCTCATATAGATCCATCAGTCCATCTGAAATCATCTCCGAATGGATTCCCAGATCCTTCTTGTCTCCAAGGAACTTTAGCACCGCATCCGGGATCGCACCGATTCCAAGCTGCAGGCAGTCTCCGTCATGTACAAGACCGGCTATGTTGGCTCCGATCTTTTCCTCCACCTCTCCGATCACCGGACGGGCATGCTCATGGATCGGCTCATTGCTCTCCACAATGGACTCCAGACAGCTCACATGGATAAAGTTATCTCCCATAACCCTGGGCATGTTGGGATTGACTGCTCCGATCACCTTGGTTCCCGGCCGTTCTGCAGCCTCTTTGGCAAAATCGCAGGAAAGTCCATAGCTGCAGTAGCCATGCTCATCCGGCATGGACAGTGTGACCAGAAATACATCCGCAGGCTCAATATCTGTCACATAATTGGGGATCCGGTTAAAAAATACCGGCACGTAATCGCCCTTACCCTCTGCAACATAATTTCTGCTGCGTGCTCCGATAAAAAGGGAAGAATACCTGAAGTGCTTCTCCATTCCCGGTTCAAAAAATTTACAGGTTCCCATATCATGCTGCTGAACAAGATGGATATCCTTTAAATCCTGTTCCACCACATGATCCACCATCGCACTCACAAGTACATCCGGTTCCGCCGCTGCGTGGGCGATCAGAACCGTATCCCCTGAATGAATGATCTTTACCGCTTCTTCCGGGGTTTTCAATTTTGAAGCATAGATTTCTCTCCAGCTCATATAGCTACCTCCTGATATTTTTCGGCAAAGCGTCTCTCAAACTCCTCTGCAAGGCCGTCCCTGAACTGCGGCGCCGCAATACGGATCAGCTGGCGGGCCCGTTCTCTAAGGGTATTCCCTTTCATCTTTGCAATTCCATGTTCCGTGACAATGTAGTCAACATCATTTCTGGATGTGGTCACCGTCCCTCCCTGGGTCAGATACGGCACAATTTTTGATACTGTTCCCTTCTTTGCAGTGGATGGGAATGCCAGAATGGATCTGCCGCCCTTTGAGAAGGAGGCGCCCCGGATAAAGTCCACCTGTCCTCCGATTCCTGAAAACTGCTTTAAGCCCATTGCCTCTGAACACGCCTCACCCATCAGGTTCACCTCAACGGATGAATTGATGGAGACCAGATTGTCATTCTGCCCAATGATGATCGGGTGGTTGACATAATCCACAGGCGCCATATAAATACTTGGATTATCATCCACAAAATCATACAGTCTCTGACTGCCCATAAGGAATGACACCACTATCTTGCCCCGGTTAAAATTCTTAGCGCTGCAGTTGATCACGCCTTTTTCATACAGGTCGATCACGCCGTCCGATATCATTTCCGAGTGGATGCCCAAATCCTTTTTATTGTCCAGGAACTTAAGCACGGCATCCGGGATCGCACCGATTCCAAGCTGCAGGCAGTCCCCATCTTTCACCAATGAGGCAATATGCTCACCGATGGCCATCTCCACATCACCGATTTTCGGAAGTCCCAGTTCCGGGATGGGGGTATCGTCTTCCACGATCACGTCAATGTCGGACACATGGATAAAGCTGTCTCCCAGGGTTCTCGGCATATTGGGATTGACCACAGCAATTACCTTGGCTCCTTCCACTTCCGCCGCAGGCTTTGTATAATCACAGGACACACCAAAGCTGCAGTATCCGTGTTCATCCGGCATGGATAATGTTACCAGAACCACATCCGGCTTTTTTGTATAGCGGTAAAAATCCGGAGTCTGGTAAAAATAGCATGGAGTAAAATCACCTCTTCCACTGTTTACGCAGTCCCTGGTCTTTGCCCCAAGAAATAAACTGTTTTCCCTGAAATGTTTTTCCATGCCGGGCTGGGCATAAAGGGAATGCCCCATATCCACCTGCTGATAGATTTCTATATCCCGAAGATCCGCCTGGACTGCATATTCCACCATTGTATCCACCAGCTTAATGGGTTCACCAACCGCATGGCCGATCACCACCTTGTCACCGGATTTTACAACCTTAACAGCATCTTCCATTGATTTTAATTTCGATGTATAAATCTCTTTCCAATTCATACCTGAATTACCTCCCTCTTGTATCATGGGTCATAATATGGCAACATCCGCCATAAAACACAGTACCTTATCTTTTATGGCGGATATCTCTTCTGCAAACCAGTCAGCTGTCGGTTTTAAATTTAATCCTTGATCTTCGCGATCGCCTTGGCAAGTTCTTTCTTTCTTCCAATATTGCCCTGGCGTGAGATCATGATCCTCTGTGCCTGAGGTGATCCGGCACCATGGAGGGATTCTGTCCTGTATCCCACAGCAGCGGTTCCCAGTGTCAGGTTCTCGATCAACCTGAGTATCCTTAAGCGGTTCTCAGTGGAAACGCCTTCGATGCCCTTAAGATACTTCTCCACATATCCTCCCACAACCGGATCCTTCAAATCCTTTTCAGAAGGCGCGGTCACCATCAGTCCTCCGGCAATATCCTCTGCCAGACGGGCGATCTCATAGGGATATCTGGTCACATTCTGCTTACATACATTGGCCAGCAGAAGGTCTATGATATAATTTCCTGAATCGGTAGGTGTTCCTTCCGCTGAACATGCGATACCGCAGCAATACAATGTCTCGTTCAAATGAGTCATCTCGATCAGCTTATCCTTAATATGGGAAGCCTTGGGCACGCCATTGTAATCCGCAGCCAATGCGGCAGCTCCGATCAGGACATCGCCGACACCAACCTTACATCCGCCGTATGACTGTCTGTGGTATCCCGCAAACCGCTCTACCAGCATTCCTGCAAACTCGAATTCACCGTTGAGGAAAATACGGTCATTGGGCACAAATACATCATCAAACACAACCAGCGCTTCGACGCCGCCAAATTCGCTGTTGCCCACATCCATCTGGGAGCCTTCCATCTTCCTTGTATCACAGGACTGCCTTCCTATGATCATTACGATTCCTTCTGCATTCGTAGGAACGGCAAATGAAACCGCATAATCCTTATCATCAGGACCCATGGCAACGGTTGGCATGACGATCACTTCCTGGGAGTTGATGATTCCTGTCTGATGTGCTTTCGCTCCTCTGACTACGATTCCGTCATCCCTGCGCTCCACGACCCGCAGATACATATCCAGATCAGGCTGTGCATGAGGCGCCAGTCCGCGGTCTCCCTTGGGGTCAGTCATTGCACCATCCACGGTCAGGTCCTGATCCTGAACCATACGGAGATACTTTTTGAAATTCTCATGATACTTTGTTCCGTATTTTGCATCGATCTCATATGTGGTTGACCATTCAGCGTTAAATGCATCCATTCCCACACACCGCTGGAAACAAGCAGCCGTCTTCTGGCCGCAGAGTCTCTGCATTTTAACCTTTTTGATCAAATCATCCGTACTTCTGTGGATATTGGTAAACCGGTTGATCTTGCGCCCGTCCTCCAGCGTTACGGTCATCAGGTCCTCATATTCCGGCAGCTGAGCCAGATCATATGTAGCCTTAACCGAATTAAGGGATGGCCTTAAAATCGGATGGTCGATGGGATTCTCAATCTTTTCCCCAAACATGTAGATATTGAGGTTCATTTTCCGCATGCTCTCAACATATTCTTCGCCAGTCATTAACGCCATAATCTTCTTCTCCTTTTCATGGTCTATATCATTCCCCATCAATATAGTTCCTGATAAATCTTCAGCACCCGGTCTGCGTCCAACGGCACAAAATTGTTTGCCATAAGACGTCCCTGCTGTTCCATAACGCTCTTTGTAAACACTGCCAGTTCTTCCTGCTTTACTCCATATTCGTGGAGCGCTTTCTTCGGCAGAATCGTCCCAAGCAATTCATCCAGCTTTTCGTAAACCAAATTCTCGGAACAAACCAGCAGCTGGGAAAGGAACTGGTTCATCACCGCAATCTCGCCGTCCTGTCTGATCTCCATATAGTTTTTCAGCACACCGGTAAACATGGCGTAGTTGCTCTCCCCATGGGCCACATGGTAAGTGCCTCCCAGCGGATAGCTGGTGGCGTGGACAGCGGCACATCCGGCTGTTCCGAATGCGATCCCCGCATAGTTGCTGGCGATCAGGAAATCTTTCATCAACGGCAGCCTTGCATCCTTGCCTTCGGCCGCAATCTTCTGATACCCTTTGATGATCATCTCAATTGCCTTGTACCCAAACAGTTTTGTGTACGGGGTTGCCTTTGGTGACAGGCTGGATTCCACGGCGTGTACCAGAGCATCGATGGAGCTGGTGGCAAATACGGCAAAGGGCAGCGTGTTCAGCAGTTCCGGCACCAGAACCGCCTCATCCGCATACATATGGGGCGATACAAGTCCCACCTTCGTGCCCAGCCTGGTCCTGTTGATAATGGAAATATTTGTAACTTCGCTTCCTGTTCCACAGGTTGTCGGAAGAATGATAAGTTCCCGTTTCTTCTCAATCTTGTCAGGTGCAGCGTAAAGGGAATCCAGAGGATCACCTGCCGACACGGCCAGAACCTTGGCAATATCGATGACCGTACCGCCGCCGATGGCAATGATTCTCTTACAGTCGGTCTTCGCAGCCTCGTCCAGTATCGCATCCACCATAATATCAGTGGGCTCTCCCGCCCCGTATGCCTCCTGGAAGATGGTGTGAACATTCAGCCCCAGGTTGCCAAAATACGGAGTATATATGTATTCGTTGGTCAGTATCAGGTCATCGCTTCCAAGGTTAAACTCACTGGCAAACTCTGCGCAGGTATCGTAGTATGATATCTGGGATTTCAAAATAATCTCTTTCATGCTCTGACCTCCTATGCGAAGATTTCCTCATCTGACGGCTGTTTCCAATCCTTTTTCACAAATGCGATACGGCTCTTATTCATCAGGTGGGTGTAGAACAGGTTCTCGCTGATCGCGTTGTTGCCCCAGCTTCCGCAGCCAAGTGTGGTTGTAGGATTCAAGGAGTTGGCAAATGCACCTCCAGCCATGCTGGAACAGGTCTGATTTACCACCACGCGGCTTACCGGAAGTTTCACTCCTGCATATTCAATGTGGGCTTCATTGTCGGACTGGATGTCTGCGGAATGGCCTTCGCCCTCATATACCAGGTTGTCATAAGCGATCTGAACAGCCTCCTCCCAGGTCTTGTAGCTGTATGCAGCCATCATCGGGCACATTTTTTCCTTGCTCCACACAACGCCTGCACCATGCTTTTCAGGTTTCACAACAATGACCTTGGTGCCTTCGGGAACTGTAATTCCTGCCAGCTCTGCAATTGTCTTTACTGACTGTCCAACCACTTTCTTGTTGATCACGCCGTCCGGGAATACTACATCAGCCAGTTTGTCAATAACGGCCTTGTCATCGATGTAGTACGCCCCCTGCTCCACGAACTCTTTTATTACAGCATCGTAATCCTTTTCCGGTGCGATGATGGTCTGGGTTCCGGAACAGATAATACCGTTATCGAATATACGGCTGGCGATCATACGGCCTGCAGCTGCCTTGTAATCGATCCCCTCATCGATCAGTCCCTGTACATTACCGGGTCCTACGCCGTAGCTCGGTCTTCCGCTGGAATATGCCGACTTCACCACGCCGGCGCCGCCGGTTGCAAGCACAACATCGCAGGCTGCCATCAGCTCGTTGGTAAGTTCAATGGACGGCTCCTCGATCACCAGGAAAATATCTCTCGGCACGCCCATGCGGTCCAGTTCCTTGTAATACAATTCAGCCACTGCCATTGCACATTTCTTGCTGCGGGGATGGGGTGCGATAATAATTGTGTTCTGGCATTTTACCGCATACATTGCATTGCACATTGGGGTAACAATGGGGTTGGTACAAGGTGTAGCTGCCGCAATAACACCCATGGGTTTTGCCACCTCGATCAGTCCTGCCTCTTCGTCCCTTCCGATCATTCCGATGGACTTTTTGCCTTTCAATGCATTCCAGATAATCCTGGATTTTCCTTTATTCTTAGTAACCTTGTCTTCATAAACGCCCATCCGGCTTTCTTCCACAGCCAGCTTTGCCAGTGGCTCAGCATTATCAAAAATAACCTTTGCAAACATTTTTACGATCGCGTCTGTCTTTTCCTGGTCATACGTGCAAAGCACCTGCTGGGCCTTTCTGGAACGTTCTACTAATGATTGAATTAATTGATTCATGTTGCTTACCCCCTAATGGTGATTTTTTTAACATTATTTCTGTGTTTAATTCTAATCCTTTTTGCAGCCATTGAAAAATACTAATAACTTATCATAAACAATAAGGATTTTATATGATATTTTTTTGCATTTTGCCTAATGCTGCTGGGGAGCCCCAAGGAAATTCTTTTTTCTTGTTAATTCTTTTCAAAAATTATCGTTAAATAATTGACGAAAAAACGACAAATTTTTATGTGATACAGCACATAAAAAATGGGTTACACGCGGTTGGATCGCCAATCGGCAGTTAGAATTGTTATGTATAGTCACAGTTCAGACGGCGAACTACTCCTCTGCCGCCAATTCCCTCACTGCCTGAATCCCGGCATCAATCTCTTCCTCCGTGTTAAAGAAAGAAAAGCTGAACCGCACCATTCCCTGTTCCACGGTCTTAAAGGATTCATGCATCAGAGGCGCACAGTGGGCGCCGGGACGGGTGGAAATTCCGTATGTGACAGCCAGTTCGTCGCTGACCTCCGAGGAATCGTAATCCCCGATATTCAGGGCCACGATGGCTGCCCTCTCATCGGAAGAGAAATCGCCGTACACCCGGACTCCCGGTATCTGAACCACACCGTCATAAAACCGGCGCATCAGTTCTGCCTCTCTTCGGTGAATGGTTTCCACCCCGGTCTCTTTTATAAAACCAAGGGCGGCATGGAGACCTGCTATACCATGGCCGTTCAGCGTCCCTGCCTCCAGGGCCGTGGGCATATCCTGGGGATGTTCCCTCAAATAGGTGTGGACACCGCTTCCCCCTGCCTTAAGGGGCCTTATGCGTATGCCGTCACCCACGCAGATTCCGCCTGTTCCCTGAGGGCCCAGAAGCCCCTTATGGCCGGTAAAGCACAGCACATCTATATGCATCCCCTTCATGTCAATGGGAAGGACTCCCGCTGTCTGGGATGCGTCTACCACCAGGCGGATTCCGTGCCTGAGGCAGATTTCACCAATCCGGTCCAAATCCATCCTGTTGCCGGTCAGGTTGGAGGCATGGGTACACACCACCGCCTTTGTCTCCGGCCGTATGCTTTCCTCCAGCCGGTCATAACACAGGACTCCCCGCTCATTACAGGGCAGTATGGTCAGACTGATTCCCCGTTTTTCCATAAGATAAAGAGGCCGAAGCACAGAATTATGCTCCAGCACCGTGGTAATCACATGGTCCCCCTCTGAGAACAGGCCCTGGATGGCCGTATTCAGACTCTCAGTGGAATTACTGGTAAATGCAACCTGCAGGGGATTGCCCAGGTTGAACAATTCCGAGATTCGCTCCCTGGTCTCGTAAATCATCCTGGACGCATCCAGGGATGCCTCATGGGCCCCTCTGCCCGAATTGCCAAAATTCTTCATGGCATCCGCCACTGCATCTATGACACAGTCCGGTTTCCTCATGGTAGTAGCTGCATTGTCAAAATAAATCATGATAGCGCCTTCCTTTCTGCCCTAATCTCAACAGTTGAGCCATGCCCTCTAAATCAATACATGATCTGGACCATTTCTTCATGCTCCACGCCCTTTTCCTTCATGAACTCAGCCATCTCCTGTTCCATGTCAGGTTCACAGCACCAGGCAAGGCCGCAGCCTGCGGATATTTCCCTGGGAACCGGTATCATCCTCCCTGACTTTTGGTTCTCCTTACAAAGCTTCTCCATGGCAATGGCTTCAGCCGTGGTATGAAAAGTAATAATTAATTTCGGTTCTTTTTTTCTCATCCCATAAATCCTTTCGTATCTAAAAATATGCTGCAGCAGACTGTCACCAGGCTGTCAAACAGCCTGATGCCTTCCACTGCAGCATCCGATTTCAGAAGCCCTGGTTCAGACACGCTTGAATCCGGGACATCTGTATTATTCAATTACAATCTCAAATTCAGACCCTTTTTCGGTTACTGTAGCCGTCTTTCCCTGGCTCTTTGCATATTTCTCAACATTCATCCTGGTATGAGGTTCACTGACCAGCACCTTAACAGTCTCTCCCTTGTGCTTCTTAAGGGCTGCTGCTGTCAGCATCACAGGTTCAGGACAGGATAATCCTCTTGCATCTACTTCATACATATCTCTTACCTCCTATTTCCCTTCCTCTGACTTTGGTACAAACCCAATAATGAACAGGATGACAATGCATCCAATCACAGCAACCTTACCGGCCATGGCAAGACCGCCCGGCGCTGCCGGGGTATCTGCGGTGGCTGCCGCTGCTGCTGATGCAGCCAGTCCGAAATTGTGGCAGAAAGCAGCTCCCACCAGAAGTCCAAGGAATGTAACCGCGGAATCAGATGAGCCCTGACCAGCTAAAACCAGCTGGCGCAGCGGGCATCCGCCTGCCAGGACAGCCGCAAAACCAACGGCGTAAAGCCCCAGGATATTCCAGATATGTTGTGAATGTGCTACCGGCTGTCCGGCAAAGGAAAGCTTGAATCCGCCTGTAGCCAGGTTAAACACCAGCATGACAACAAACAGTCCGCCGATGACAGTAATCAAATCAAAATTCCTCATTAAAATGACGTCACGGATACTGCCTGCAAAACAGGTCCTGCATTTCTGCGCTATGGCGCCAAACAACAGGGCCACAACCAGAGCAAGGAGCGCAGGCGCATGCATGCTGCCCGGACCTTTTTCACTGAACGCAAATAATGTGGTGGTCAGGCTCAGTACAAACAGCACCAACAGGGTAACCGGGAGCACTGCCCCGTTTATCTTTCCGGTTTCATGAGCCCTTCCCAGTGAAAATCCATGCTTTAAAGCGATTGTTCCGGTAAATACACCGGCTGCAAATCCGATGAATCCTACATATGCGTTTAAATCACCGGCTGCCATGCGGATTACCATGCGCAGCGGGCATCCCAAAAATGCCAGGGAGCCAATCATCATGATGACGCCCAGGATAAAACGCAGCATGGGAGACGACCCTGCTGTGGAACGGTATTCCCTGGTTGCCAGGGCAATCAGGAAGGAACCGCAGACAAAGCCCACGATTTCAGGCCTGAAATACTGCACAACGGCTGCCGTGTGAAGCTTCATGCCCCCGGCGGAATCCCTGATGAAGCACGCTACGCAGATTGCCATGTTCTTTGGGTTGCCAAAGTAAGCGAGAATACATGCCAGTATTCCCAGCGCCACTCCGGACAGGAGCAGTGTCTTTTTAGAACTTGTCAGATTCATAATCATATCCCCTTTTCTTTTGGTAAAATCAGCTAAAAATCATTCGTAAATCAATTCATGTTTTACCAATATTTACTTAATCATCTTACCAAAATGGAAGGGGCAAATCCAATTCAAAAAAACATGAAGCCGCTTTTTAATATAGACATTTTCTATACAAAAACACTGTGCAGCATAATCCTGAGCCAATCCCGCTTGTATCCCGCTTGAAACCCGCCTGTAAACCGCTTGATTCATACATAACTCACTGCATGAACCGCCCGATATCCTGCTGCCAGTTCCTGTCCCTGTATTCAATCACAAGGTCCCGGAATGCCTCCGCAATAGGAGAGAGACGTATGTTCTTACTATATACCATATAAAAAGTCCGTTTCTTCTCCAGGCCGTCTATCTTAAAGTACTTAATCCGGTGGGTTCCTTCTTTTTCCCCGGCAGCCATCCTGGACAGGATGGAGATTCCCAGGCCTCCGGCCACTGCCTGCTTGATGGCCTCGGTGCTGTTCATCCGGGCAATCACATCCACGTTTTTAAACACAGGTACACCGTGGATTTCCGCCTTTTCCATCTCCTGTTTTGTGCCTGAGCCTTCCTCCCGCAGGATGAAGGTCTCATGTTCAAAGTCCCGGAAGCTCACCGTACTCCCCTTTTTCCACCGGGCATACTTCTCCGTATCCGGCACAATGAGCACCAGCTCATCCATAAAGACAGGCTCATACACCAGACTGTTATGCATCTTATAGCCTGTGAGTCCAATCTCGCCCTTCTGGCTCATGATATTTTCAATCACCGTCTTGCTGTCCGACTGGTCCACATAAAAACGAATTCTCGGGCATTTGGCGTGAAACTCCCCTATGAGCCGGGGCAGATAGTACTGACCCGGAATGCTGGATGCATATACATCCAGAACGCCGTCCATTGCCTCGTACTGGACCTGTACCGTGGCCAGCGCCTGCGACCGGGTGTGGAGCATGTCAATGGCATAGGGATAAAGCAACTCTCCCTGCTTTGTCAGGGTTATCTCCCTTCCTGTACGGTTCACAAGCGTTGTCCCCAGCTCATTCTCCAGGTTATTGATATGGGCGCTGATGGTGGGCTGGGTCAGAAAGGTGGCGTCTGCCGCCTTTGAAAAACTTTTGTACTTTACCGCATTTACGAATGCTTCTAATTGTCTGAATTCCATAGCCGCCTACCTTGACTTCTGGACAAGAGTACGCACATCGTCCTGTTTCCGTGTTATCTTTTGCTGGTCGCAGTACTCCAGGAACAAAACAGCATACTTCCTGGAAGTTCCCAGCAGATCCCTGTAATCCCCCAGGGAAATGGTTGGATGGTCCTCAAAGTATTTCTCAAGAAGCCCCATGGCCTTTTCCCAATTGTCCCTGTGAATCATGGCACCAGGATTTATCTTTACCAATGCGCCCTTCTTTACCAAATCATTCACAATCTGTTTCGCCAGTTTCTTATCCTTAAACTTGTTAATCACATCGTCTGTGGCCGGTATCTCATACCCTGCCATCAAGTAGGTGTCCTCAATCTCCTTTAACATTCCCTTTATTTCATGGGAATATTCAGCATTAAATCCGGCTGCTGCAATCGCACTGCCTATGGTAACCGTAATGCTGCGCTTTATCATCTCATTTAAAAGGACATCTGCTCTCTTAGACTCCTGAATCCTGAAATTATCCAGTATACGGCTTTTAAATTCTTCCTTCTCCATTCCGTCGGAAATAGGATTCTCCTTGTGGAACTGATTCAGAAGCTCTATACCGTATTGGGTAATTTCATTCCAGTAATATTTATGAATATAGCTGCCATCGCTGAGACGGATAGCCTTCTTCCCCTTGACCAGGACCTCCAGCTGATCCTCTGTCTCCTGATTTGTCCAGTTGAGCTTGGCAGCCAGTATCTTAGGAACAGGGAAGTACCGGCTCTCCTCCTTAAGCTCCAGTTCCAGGACCTCTAAATCAGTGCCCAGCTCCTTTATATGAAGGCTGTCAATGACTTCCTCATGATTCCTCTTATGCTTTAACGCCTCTGCCTCCAGCACGATGCCTCCGCCAAAGGTAATGGTGGGAGAATAGAAACGGATGATGAACCTGTCATTCCTCCTCACGGCCACAGGCTCGTCAAACCGGAACTGCACGTAGGCCTCCTCACCCGCGGACAGCACATCCTTATCAAGCAGCACTGCCTTGCATATGGCCTGGGCCGACCCATAGTTGATGTGGACCCTGTCCCCGTTTCTCAGTTCTCTGTCCGTGGAAGAGAACAACTGCACCTTAGCGTCTATGAACTGGCTTTTCAAAAGAGAATCCTGGGCAGCCAGAACCTCTCCCCTGTTAATCTCGTCCTTCTTGATGTTGACCAGATTCAGGGCCGTTCTCTGACCGGCATACGCCATGTCCACCCTGTGACCGTGGGTCTGTATCTCCCTGATTTTGACGGTTCTCTCGGTGGGATAGAGCTCTACCTCCTGCCCCACCTGACAGCAGCCCTCCAATAGGGTTCCCGTGACAACTGTGCCGAAGCCTTCCATAGTAAATACACGGTCTATGGGCAGACGGAACAATTCCTTCTCCTGGCGCCTGCCGCCTGCCGCCCTTACCTTATCCACTATCATCTGTTTTAACACATCAATATTTTTTCCGGTATAGGCGGATACCTGGATGCGGCCGGCCTTTTCCATGAAGGTCCCCTTGACCAGGTTGTCCACGTCATCATTTACAAGCTCGGCCCAGTCCTCATCCACCAAATCGGCCTTGGTAAACACCACAATGCCCTGCTTGATATGGAGCATCTTAAGAATCTCAAAATGCTCTACAGTCTGAGGCATGACGCCCTCATCCAGGGCAATGACCAGAAGCACCAGGTCGATACCGCCAATACCCGCCAGCATGTTCTTCACGAACTTCTCGTGGCCCGGAACATCGATGATTCCAATATGGATTCCGGCGTCATTGGGCAGGTTGGCAAATCCCAGCTCAATGGTAATTCCCCTTTTCTGCTCCTCCTTCAGCCTGTCCGTATCCGTCCCTGTAAGGGCCTTTATGAGACATGTCTTGCCGTGGTCCACATGACCGGCTGTTCCCACTATCACATTTTGCATATCATCACCCCTCAACCTGTCTGCTGTCCATTGCGATAAACGCCGCTACAATATATTCAAACTCATCTTCCCTGATGGTCCTCACATCCAGATATACCTGGTTGTGGGTAATCCTTACAATAATTGGAATTTCTTCCTTGCGAAGCAGGCGCTCAATTTTCTCCGGCGCCAATGTCCTGCCCTGAATGGCCGCCGCATATCCGTCCAGAAGCACGGTGGGAGCGGAACCGCCGCCTACCTGGTCCTTACACGCCTCCACCTCCACGGTAAAGTTATGGGTCGCCCTGCGGATGTCCCCGGCCAG
>OBWQ01000125.1_pt1 | contig 45694 bp, 61 predicted proteins | sample 1476511 | NCBI WGS metagenome assembly OBWQ01 (sample SAMEA2580126, study PRJEB22360) | human gut metagenome | biome: human gut; feature: human-associated habitat; material: faeces | place: Denmark | collected 2008/2010
GATTTTACAGGCTTTATCACATATTTATCGGCATAACTAATTACCCGGCATTAAAGATCGCCTTTGCCATGCTGCCGCTCTTAAAGAGGGTCAGGCAGAGCAGGACCGTATATCCCACACAGGACCAGATGGCGGCAATCGTATCCTCGTCGGTGGCGATGTTCTGCACCAGGACCGCGTAGATCGCCACGCATACCATGATGAGGAACGCCTGAAAGCCTAACGCCATCAGGGAGCGCAGGTAATTCTGCCCCATGCCGCCCCATTCCCTGCCCATCATAGCGGCCATCGGGACCGGCGCGACCGAGGTGACGAGATATATTTCCAGCATACGGCCATAAATGACGATAAAAATACAGATGGTCAGCGCCCACATGGTAAGGCCGATAAACAGGGACTGGAACCACAGCCCGAACAGCGGCCCCAAATCCATCTCCATGAGCCTTGGCTCCAAATCTGCCATCGCGGAGGAAATGTCGATGGAAGCGTCCGCGCCGATGACGCCGGAAGCCTGGGCCACGATGCCCTGGGCCACATCAAACACGCCCATCACGATATTCCAGGTGTTGGTGACAATGAGGATGGCACAGGCGGTCTTGAAAATCCACTTGAAAAACACAGCGGTTTCAATATCGTGGAAGTTGTTCTTGTCAGTGATGATCTGAATCAGCTCCAGCGTCATCACAAAGGCCAGGATCACGCCTGCTATGGGGAGAATGACCGTTTCCGAAAGGCTTTGTACCATGCTGAAAATACCCGCGTTCCAGCCCTGGGGCGTCTGCCCGATCTGCCCCGATATGTCCGCCACCTGGTTGTTGACCGAATCGAACATACTGGAAAGGTTGCTCATTATGCCGCCCACCAGCATTTCTTTCAGCCAGGTGGTGATTGCATCCAGCAGAAAATCCATACAGTGCTACCTCCTTTCCGCCCCTCCCGCGTCTGCGGGAGGGGCAAAGGTATGGGTGTTTCTGGTGCGGGGATTAGCCGAACAGACCGGAGAGCAGGGGTACAAGCACCATGCCGATCAGGGCAACGCCGCCGCCCGCCATAAGCTGTTTCATGCCCTGGCTCTTGGCCCCAGGGTTGTCATTGCCATAACCTTCCAGCAGGTTGATGACGCCCCAGATTCCAAGGCCGGCTCCGAGTGCGATAACGAGGGTCTGCAAAACGTCGATTGCGCTGTTGAAAAATTCCATACTTTAATTTAGCCGGAATCGCTTTGTGGTTAGTGTTGGTTCATAGGCATACAAAAGCCGGACAACAAAACCGCCCTGCGTTTTGGGCGGCTCGATTCCGGCTATCCTCCTTCTTCATTTTTTTGTTGAGCTGTCCGCTTTGTACGCCAATGGCCTCAACCGAGGCAGGTTTCAGGGACCCTGGCGGGTAGATAAGATCACTCCTTTCTTGCGGAACGGGATTATTCGCCCTCGGTGTCTACGTCAACTTCAAACACATCGTAGACCTCGTTGGGTTTTGGTTTGAGCCGGGTGGACAGAAACGCTTCAATGTCAAAGGCGTTCTTATCGTCCGCGTCGGCGGTGTACTGAAAATTGGGGTGCTTGGTGATGTCATACTTATCCGACAAAAACGGGCGGACGCCCCGCAGCTGGAGGATACATTTTCCCCCGTCCATCACCGCAAGCTCATCCTGGCTCATCAACTCTTTCCCCAATTTCTGATAGTTGAGAGAGTGGGAGGTTTCCCGTCCCCGGCTCTCCCCGGTGTTGTAGGTGTCAATGGTTTCTTTTCCCAGGGCGGCGGCTAACTCCTTTAAGGTGGTGGGTTCCTTGCCGCCCAGAAAGATGGAAGTGTCCATATTTCCGATGATGGTGTCGGCGTTGTCCTTGTAGATGGCCTTTAACTGGGACTGCGCCTGCAATACCAGACAGGCGGAAATCTCCCGGCTTCGGATGGTGGCGACCAGCTTTTCCAGCTTTGGAATCTGCCCGATGTTGGCGCACTCGTCAATCAGGCAGCGCACATGGACCGGGAGCCTGCCGCCGTACACATCGTCCGCTTTCTCGCACAGGAGGTTAAACAGCTGGGTATAGCACATGGAAATCAGGAAGTTAAAGCTGTCATCGGTATCGCTCATAATGAGAAATAAGGCGGTTTTCCGGTCCCCCAGGGTGTCCAGTTCCAGCTCATCGTAGGCTGTGACCTCCCGCAGCTCGGCAATATCAAATACCGCCAGCCGCGCACCGCAGGAAATCAGTATAGATTTTGCGGTTTTGCCCGCCGCCAGCTTATATTTTTTGTACTGCCGCACCGCGAAATGGTTGGGCTTCTCGGATTCCAGCGCGTCAAACATCAGGTCAACGGGGTTTTTGTATTCCTCATCGTCCTCCCGGACCTCCATCGCGTTAATAAACTCAATCAGGGTGGAGAAGTTCTGTTCCTCCACCGGGGCCTCGTAGTGGATATATCCAATCAGGGCGCAGTACAGCAGCGTTTCCGCTTTGACCCAGAAATCGTCACCGGCTTTCCCCTCGCCCTTGGTGTTGGCGATTAAGGTCGTCACCAGCTTCAAAATGTCCTTTTCGCTGTGGATATAGGCGAAAGGATTGTATTTCATGGATTTTTTGAAGTTGATGGTATTCAGCACCTTGATCCGGTACGGTTCATAGATAGTTTTGCCGTTCTTATCCTTCATGGGCTTTCCGTCCTTATCCAGCCTGGGCGCGCCCCGTTGGAGCAGCTTTCCACATTCGATCAGGATTGTACCTTTTGGGTCAGTAACCACATACGAGCTATGGAGCTGCATCAGGTTGGGCTTGAGCCAGAAGCGGGTCTTGCCGGAGCCGGAACCGCCGATGACCAGCACATTTTTGTTGCGGGCGGTCTTGGGGTCCTTGGGGCGGCTGCTCATGGTAAGGCGTTCCGTCTGGGTGAGGATTACATTGTTCTGGAATACCGGATCGACATAAGGGGCGATGTCCTGGGAATTTCCCCATCTCGCGGAACCGTACTCGATATTCGGGCGGTACTTCTTGGCGTTTTTGCCTTTCAGGTAAACAGCCAGCCGGAGCGCCGCGCCGCAGCACAGCCCGACCAGCAGGTCCAGCGGGTGAAAGCTGGGCCAGAAACTTCCAAGCGCCGCCGGAAGGACGGAGATCAAAGACAATACCTTTTCCGAAGCGTCCGCGCCCTGGGCCATCCGCCACGCCTCCCCGAAGTTGGTGGAAAACAGCCCCATCAGGATATAGGGCAGGTTCAGCAAAACGAGCTTCTTGATGTTCAGGGGCTTTTTCATCGTTCCAGCTCCTTTCGCTTTGTGCGGTCCACCACCGCGTTTTTCACCAGTTCCTTGAACTGGTTCAGCTTCGCCAGCACAGACGGGCGGGACGCCTTGCGGACCTTCTTCTGGGTGTACTCAGTAAATGCCGAGGTCAGCGCGTCCGCGTCGCGGGCCTTGAAAAAGACCAGGTATTTGGGCGGGGAGCAGCTGCGGTCCTTCTTTACCGCGTAATCCACGCCGTACTTCCGGGCAACCCGTTCAAACGCCTTGATGGAGGGGTCTGTGATCTCAAGATTGGACACGCCCTGGTTCTGCCCGATGAGCTGTTTCACCGTCTGCTTTCCCTGGGGCTTGACCTCCGCGCCCTTTTCCCGCTGTTTCTGCATCTTTTGCTCCTTCAGGTGCGCCAGATACTTCATAATCGCCGCTTTGAACAGCCTGCCGGTGAACTTTGTGCCGCTGACAATGAGCGTCAGGGTTTTGCTTTCCACTTCGTCCTGCATGGGTGTTTCGCCTCCTCTCTATGGATTTTCTTCATGGTTTCTCTATCGGAGCTGGTCTTGCCGGTCGTAGCGCAGATGTCCGTTTCGGACCTTCGCGTGGCTCACAATCTTGATATGCCCCTGTTCCTGGCGTTCCAGGGACTTTTTATATCCTTCCTCGGTGAGAAAGGCGCGGCTGCGTTCCCCTTTCCAGCCGATAGGGGAATCAGCGGTCAGGGTATCAAAAATAATCATGTGCCGGGTGTCCTCCGCGAACCGGTTTAAGTCCATGTAACTATGGCCGGAATACTCCCGCGCCCCGGCTTTAAGCCGCATTTCCTCCATCAGCTGGCCGATGGTCTTTTGCTCAGGCATGGTGTGCGCCCCCTTTCTCCCGGCCCTGGCCTTTCACCGTCAGAATCCCGTCCAGCGTGGTGGCGGTGATCCGCAGGCGTTCAGCGGTGGCAATATCGTTTTTGACCGTTTCATCGGTCGAGTGTCCGCAGACCACCAGCACATGGGAGCGGCGCAGGTAATCTCTGGCGATGTCGATCCCGTCCTTGTGTTCCTGGGGGATTTCATCTTTCAAAAACAGCGGCAGGAACAAAACAGGGCAGACCGGGGAATATCCGGCGTCATACACCTGGCGGCAGTAGCTGGCGGCGTTTGCCGCATTTTCATGGGGGTTCTTGCTCCAGGGAGCGGTGATATACGCAAGCGGTCGTTTCATAACAGATTCCTTTCTCCCGGCAGTTCCGGGCAGACAAAAACGGCCAGCTTTCAGAAGCCGCCGTACATATCGTGGTTGACCTGTGAGGTGTAATGGTTGCTCATGGTGGTGGGCGCGTTGAACAGCACCGTCAAAAGGTATTGTTTCATGTTCCGTACCTCGGTGGTGTTCTTTTGCAGGCAGTCCATGACAAACTCGATGTGGGAGCTGTCCAGCTTCAGGAAGCGGGAACGCACCACCTCATGGGGGAAGTCCGCCCCGGCAATCCGGGTGGTCTTACGCTTCGCGCAGACGGTTTCCACCAGCAGCTCCACAATCTCGTCCAAGTCCTCCCGGTAGGTCCCAAACCGCTGTTTGAGGCAGTCATACTCGATATTCTCCAAAATCAGCTCCCGATAACTTTCCATCTCTGTCAGTGACATCGTTTCCCTTCGCTTCGGTTCCGGTGGCTTTGCCGCCGTTCCCCGGAAGGGAAGGGAATCGGTAATTGATCCGTCAGTAATTGATTTTTGGGTATTTAATTTCTCTATATTTATTTGCGTTGGATTTTCCGTTGACGGTTTTCCCGTTGACGGATTATCCGTTGTCGGAAAACCCGACAACGGTTTTTCCAACAACGGTTTTGGGGGCAACGGTTGGGCGGGCGGTTCCTCTGTTACCGGACGCTCATAAATCACATACTCGTTGGCGCTGAACTTGCCGCCCGCGTCGGTGGTCTGGCGGCGCTTGATGTACCCCGCCTTTTCCAGCTCATTAACTGCGGAGCGGATCGCGTCCTTGCTTTCCCGGTTGATAACAGCCAGGCCGGAAAGGGTGTAGTCCCAATCCTCCGGCAGTGAGAGCATTTGGGACAGCAGGCCCTTTGCTTTCAGGCTCAGGCTCTTGTCCCGCAGATGATAGTTGCTCATGACGGTGTATCCCTGTGTGCGTTCTACGCGAAAAACGGCCATTTTCTGCACTCCTTTCGTTTCCCAGGGCATGAAAAAAGCCACAATCCCGTAAAAAGAATTGCGGCGTTCATTTGCTGGCTGACTTCTGCCTGTACCGGTGAAAAAACGGCGGCATGGGCGGTTTGTCAAACAGGCTCTCTAACTGCGGAAACGTCAGGGTTTGAAAAATCCGGTCAATCTCAATGGTTTCCATGTTGCGCTGGGAGCGGCAGTCCTCCCGGATGGCTTCTCTGATTTCCTTAACGGTACACATATTCATTCCTTCCTCTCAATTTGTCGGGTTTACGGGTGGCGTTTCTTTTTGGGCTTGAAGTCCAGGATATGCCCCTCAATGACGCGGGCATACCGTTTGATTTTGATGTCCCGGCGTTTCTGGCTGGTAGCCGTCCTCGTCCAGAAACAGGCGCGTTTCATCGCCGGGTGCGCCGTAGGCGGTGCGGGGCCGCAGGACGGAAAACTCCACCATCCAGCGGGTCTTATCCTGAAACCGTTCCACAGCCAGTATGTTGTGGCCCTTTAACTCCCTGGCAACGTGATCTCTCATAGGCGCTCCTTTCAGCGTTCCTGATCTCTCTGACGCTTTTTCTGCCACTGTTCCAGCAGTTTGATGATGGTTTCCTGCATCCGGGCAGGGGTGTAGCTTTTGGGAAAATACTTCCGCAGGGTGTCGGAGGTAAACGTCACCTTGTCCAGATCGCTTTTCTTTTCCTCGCCCATAATCGCCCGCATTACATCTATGGACAGATGCCCCTCCTGACTGAATTTCTTGAGCCGCTGGGCTTGGGAAAGGGAGGGGGTGGCCTGTTCGCTGTCCATCGCGTCCAAAAGCTGGGTCTGTTCTTCTTTTTTGAGAAAGGACAGCTCATAGGCCGGGTTCAGGGCAATTTTCTTTTCGTCCACCATGTTCAGCAGTTCGGGGATCAGCTCGGTCAGGCGAATGTAGCGGAAAATCTGGTTTTTACTCTGGCCGACCTGTTCCGCCAGAACCTCGCTGGACTTCTTCCCAAAATCGTTCCCAACTTGGGAACAATTTTCTTTGGAGGGCCGACCGGCTTGCCGCTTCATAGCGTCTAACTTCATCTTGTAGGCAAAGGCCCTCTCGCTTGGGAGCAGACTTTCTCGTTGCAGGTTGCTGTCAACCATGATAATCGTGGCGGCGTCATCGTCCAAATCCCGGACAATGACCGGCATGGTTTCTTTCTCCGCCAGTTCGCTGGCCCTATGCCGCCTGTGTCCGGCTACCAGCTCATAACCGCCGTTAGGGTCAGGTCTGGCAATCGCCGGGACCAGAACGCCATACTGCCGGATGCTGTCGGCGGTTTCCATCATGGCATCATCATCTTTGACTTTGAAAGGATGTCCCTTGAACGAGTGCAGCTCGCTTAAAGGGATTTCTACCACCTTTTCCCGCCCCGCGTCGGCGCGGCTTTCCTCGGTGGTAAACAGATCATCGACCGATGCCAGCTCTACTTTTTTCGCACTGCTTTTCAAGTTTCAACACCTCCTTGGTCAGATTTGCGTAGCCTTCGGCTACTTTGCCGCCTGGGTCATGGGCGAAAATGCTCCTGCCCTCCGCGCTGGTTTCCTTTGCCCGGACAGAATGGGGAATCTCGGTGCTGAACACCTTGATTTTACTCCCGTAGGTTTCCCGCAGCAGGGCGGCAATCTCTTTGGCGAAGTTGGTACGGTTATCCACCATCGTCAGCAGAATACCGTCTATTTGCAGTTTCGGGTTGATCTGCCGCTTGACCTTGGCTACCGTAGAGAGCAGCTGTTCCAGCCCTTTGGCGGGCAGATACTCCGCCTGGACGGGGATTATGATCCGGTTGGCAGCGGCCAGAGCGTTGACGGTGAGCATACCCAAGGAGGGCTGGCAGTCTATGAGGATATGGGAATACTGCCCCTTTACACTGTCCAGGTATTGCCGCAGAATCATTTCCCGGCTCATGGCATTTACCAGCGAAACCTCCATGCCGGACAGCTGAATATCCGCTGGCATCAGGTCCACGCCCTCCGGGTGGCGCAGAATCCCCTCGCCGGGGCGGACCGGCTGATCGGTCAGGATGCGGCCCATTGCGTCAGAGAGGGTAAAGGGCAGCTTATCCGGCTGGGGATTGCCCAGGCTGATGGTCAGGCTCCCTTGCGGGTCCCCGTCAATGAGAAGCACTTTCTTTCCGGCCTGTGCCAGCCCAATCCCTAAGTTGGCACAGGTTGTGGTTTTACCCACACCTCCCTTTTGATTGGCGATGGCGATGATTTGCGTGTTCAAGATAATCACCTCATTTCTAAGTCGTTGTGGTTGCTTCTGGAAATAGAAAAAGCCGCCACTTCAAAAATTGAAAAGTGACGGCTTTTTCTGATCCCGGAATACAGTTCCCCGGAAATGCAAAAAGCACCCAGCAAAAAATACTGAGTGCCTGCATTAAAATCATATTCAATTATTCAAATTCGGTCAAATTATATCAAACCATCCAGACGAAAAATTGTCCTTGAAGGAGCTGAAAAGCCGCACTTCCAAACGGCAAAAATCGGCCTGCGGTTATCCTATTTTGTAACCACTTACCCCTCTTTTTGCCCGGTTATCCTATTGGGAACCACTACAAATTTGGTGAAAAATGGTTTTTTTAAGTCAAACTGCATCAAACCCTATCAAAAGCAAAAGCCCGGAAAACCTTGATTTTCCGGGCTTTTTGAGCCATTTTGATAAAATTTAACGCTTGCTGAACTGCGGAGCGCGACGAGCCGCTTTGAGGCCGTACTTCTTTCTCTCTTTCATTCTTGGGTCTCTTGTTAAGAAACCAGCTTTCTTCAGGGCTGGTCTGTAATCAGCGTCTACCTGAAGGAGAGCTCTGGAGATGCCGTGACGGATTGCACCGGCCTGTCCTGTTGTGCCGCCGCCGCGAACATTAACCATTACATCGAATTTATCAGTAGTCTCAGTAGCTACTAATGGCTGGCGAACAATAACCTTTAAAGTCTCAAGACCAAGATACTCATTGATATCTCTCTTGTTGATGGTGATGTTGCCGGTACCTGGTACTAAATATACTCTGGCGATGGATTTTTTTCTTCTGCCTGTTCCGTAAAATTTTGCGTTAGCCATGATACTTTCTTCCTCCAATCCTCATTAAAATGTTAAAACTTCTGGTTTCTGTGCTGCCTGCTCATGGTCTGGGCCTGCATATACATGAAGCTTGCCGAACATGCTTCTTCCCAGAGGTCCCTTTGGAAGCATACCCTTAACTGCTAACTCGATAACCCTCTCAGGCTTCTTAGCCATCAATTCACGCAGGGTTGTCTCTCTCATACCGCCTACGTAATCAGAGTGATTGTAATAAATCTTCTGATCTAACTTCTTACCGGTTACTTTAATCTTCTCAGCGTTCACAACGATTACATAATCGCCGCAATCCATATGAGGTGTGAAAATCGGCTTGTTTTTTCCTCTTAAAACCTTTGCTATCTCTGAAGACAGACGTCCTAATGTATATCCTGTAGCATCAACTACATACCATTTTCTTTCAATTGTCGCTGGACTAGCCATAAAACTCTTCATTGGTTAACCTCCTGTTAATCTCAACCTTGTTATGCACCTGACATCCAACGGATGCCCGCTATATGCCTGATAAATATGGGAAGTATTTATCAATCAAAGTGCTCACTCCGGGGCTTTGGATGAGCATTCTTTGCTAATGTCACAGTTTTATATTATATAATACCAAACACTCCCTGTCAACCACTTCGCAAAGAAAAAATGCCGAATAAACAAAGATAATCCGGCATTTACAGCTCATATTTCATTTCTATCAGGGTAAGCCCCCTGGCAGGCGCCGTGGGTCCTGCTGCCCGCCGGTCCTTTGCCTCCAGAATGGAGGGCATATCCTCTGCCCGTATGCGGCCTGCTCCCACGGCCATCAGGGTCCCGGCAATGATGCGCACCATATTATACAGAAAACCGTTGCCGGTCACGCGTATGGTAATGATATCATCGTCATTTCTCGTTACATCAATCTTATAGATGGTCCTTACCGTATCCGTCACCTGGGTGCGGACACTGCAGAAGCTTTTAAAATCATGTTCTCCGGCCAGCATATTTGCAGCAGCCTGCATCCTGTCCACATCCAGCTTATAATAACAGAAATGGGAGTACAGGCGCTCCATGGGCATGTTGATTCTCCGGTTTAAAATCCTGTATTCATATGTCTTGATGCAGGTGCATTTTCTGGGATGCCAGTCAGAGGGCACTTCCTCGGATACCTGAACCCGGATGTCCTCAGGAAGCCTCTGGTTCAGGGCCATGCAAATCTTATCCGGCGGCATCTGGCTTTGTGTGTCAAAGACAGCCACATTTCCCCTTGCATGGACTCCTGAATCTGTCCTGCTGGCACCTATGACCTGGATGGGCTCCCTCATAAGCTGGGTAAGGGCTTCATTCAGAACAGATTCTATGGTCACTGCCCCCGGCTGTATCTGCCAGCCGTGATATTGTGTGCCGTCATAGGCAACCACAAGCCGTATTCGTTTCATTCATCCTACCTTCCTGTTTCTGCAGCGCAATGCTCGTTTTAGAGATAAACCCTGGACGCTATAATGACCACAAAATACAGAGCATATATCATATAGGCATCATGGTCCGCCTGGCGGTACTGAAGGGGTTTCATCTTTGTGCGGCCGTCGCCGCCGCGGTAACAGCGGGCTTCCATAGCCATGGCCAGGTCTGTGGCCCTGCGGAAGGCGGAAATAAACAGCGGCACCAAAAGAGGCACCATGGCCTTTGCCTTCTGTATCAGATTGCCGGTCTCAAAATCAGCTCCCCTGGCCATCTGGGCCTTCATGATTTTATCGGTTTCCTCCACCAGAATCGGAATGAATCTGAGGGCAATGGACATCATCATGGCAACCTCGTGGATCGGCACCCCGAACCGCTTCAGGAAGCCAAGGCCCTTCTCCAGACCGTCTGTCAGCTGGTTCGGCGTAGTGGTCAGCGTCATGACGGATGAACCAATAACCAGATAGATAAGCCTCAGACCCATAAAAAAGGCCATGCGCACGCCCTCAAAGGTTATCTTGAAAATCCAGAACTTAACCAGTATGCGCCCGTCTGTGAGGAACAGGTTAAAGCTGACACTGATCAGCAGCAGAATCACGATAGCCTTCAGGCCCCTGAGTATAAAACGCACCGGCACCTTGGTCAGCTTAATCACAGCTGCCAGCACCACCGTGGCAATGACATAACCCCATATATTGTTTGCAACAAACAAGGAGGCTATGAACACCATAGTACCAAAAAGCTTTGTCCTGGGGTCCAGTCTATGAACTGCCGAGTCCACCGGATAGTACTGGCCCAAAGTAATCTCTCTAAACATTTTTATCCCTGCTGCTTTCTGTCAGTTTATTCCTCAGCGCCAGAATAGCCTCCCTGGCCTCTGCTACTGTGGTAATACCATCGTCAATATCAATGCCCCTGGCCTTCAGGTCATGGACCAGATAGGTTATCTGGGGCGCAGCCAGTCCCATGGTCTCCAGTTCCCTGTAATGGCGGAATACCTCCTTTGGCGCACCGTCAAACACCTTCTGCCCATGGTTCATCACAATAAGCCGGTCCGCATACCTGGCTACATCCTCCATGCTGTGGGAAACCAGTATGATGGTCATATGGCGGTCCCTGTGAAGCCTGTCAATCTGGTCCAGAATCTCATCTCTTCCCCTTGGGTCCAGACCAGCCGTTGGCTCGTCCAATATAAGGACCTCCGGATCCATGGCCAGCACGCCGGCTATGGCCACCCGCCGTTTCTGACCGCCGGACAGCTCGAAGGGAGACTGCTTATAATAAGAAGGATCCAGCCCCACCTGCTCCAGGGCTTTCTCTGCCCTGGCTTCAGCCTCCTCCCTGCTCAGTCCCTGATTCTTAGGTCCAAAGCATACATCTGTCAGCACATCCACTTCAAAAAGCTGGTGCTCCGGATACTGGAACACCAGGCCCACCTTGCTCCTCAGCTGCTTCATGTCATAGCCCTGGCTGTAGATATTCTCCCCATTGTAGTAGAGTTCGCCTGCGCTGGCTCTTATCAGCCCGTTTAAATGCTGAATCAGGGTGGATTTTCCCGATCCTGTATGTCCAATCAGTCCTACGAATTCCCCGTCCTCAATCTCCAGATTCACGTCAAACAGGGCATGCTGTTCAAAAGCCGTGCCGCCGCCATATACAAAATTCAAATCAACTGCTTTTATTGACATCCTTTATCTCCTTCTCTCTATCTCAGAAGGGGTACCAGCTGTTCCACCAGCTCTTCCCTGCTAAGGATTCCATCTGTAAGGGGCATCCCTGCCTCCCTAAGCTCCTCGGCCAGTTCTGTCACCTGGGGCACGTCCAGCCCATGGCTCTTCAGCTCTTTGACCCTGGAGAATATCTCCCTTGGCTGTCCGTCCATGACAATCCTGCCGTCGTCCATGACGATGATTCTGTCAGCTTCAATGGCCTCCTCCATATAATGGGTAATCAGCAGGACCGTGATGCCTTCTGTCCGGTTTAACTCATGTATGGTCCGTATGACCTCCCTGCGGCCGTTAGGGTCCAGCATGGCAGTGGGCTCGTCCAAAATAATACACTCCGGCTTCATGGCCATGACGCCTGCTATGGCCACCCTCTGCTTCTGGCCTCCGGAAAGCTTATTGGGGGACTGGAGCCGGTAGGCGGTCATTCCAACTGCTTTCAGGCTCGCCTCCACACGCTTCCATATCTCTTCTGTGGGCACGCCTATATTCTCCGGTCCAAAGCCCACATCCTCCTCCACGATATTGCCAATGATCTGGTTATCCGGATTCTGGAACACCATGCCGGCGGTCTTGCGCACATCCCAGATATGTTCCTCATCTCTGGTATCCATATCTCCCACCCATACGGTTCCCTCCGTGGGCAGCAGGAGACCGTTGACATGTTTGGCCAGAGTAGACTTGCCGGAACCATTATGGCCCAGCACAGCCACAAAATCTCCCCTTTTTATATCCACATCCACACCGTCAATGGCCCGGTTCACTTCTTCTATATTTTCTTCCTCATCGCGCCTGATATACTCATATACCAGTTTTGCAGCTTTAACGATTCCCATATGCGTCCTTTCAAAACCTTCGTACTGCTACGTTTCTCAATTTTAGTTGATATTACTATAGAAGTCAAGAGCAGCGGCGCAATAATCCCATTCCAGGACCATGGATGCGGCAGAAAACAGCGTCAGCTGCAAAACCGGGCCCGGGCGGAAGGATATCCATATGGTAAAAAAATCCCCTGAGAGTTTTTAAGCTCACCGGGGATTCGCTTTGTAACAAAATGTATACAGCGTATTTTCTTTTCTTGTTACTCTATCTGCCTCACTGCACCCAGGCCCCGTCATCCCCCACATAATACCCATCCGGTGTGGTGGTGTCATAATACATGGCTCCGTCGTCTCCGCAGTAATACCATCTCCCGTTCCAGTCAATCCAGCCCGTTACCATGTATCCCGCAGCATTGAAGAAATACCACCTGTCATCAATATATTGCCAGTTATTCACCGTATAACTCTTATCCGCATTGCAATACCACCAGCCCACCGTATCCCTGAGCCATGCGCCTTTGTAATTGGATGAGGATGAGCCGTATGTCCTTCTGCCATCGTTGATTTCATCCGCTTCCTCAGATGAGACATACCAGGAATCGGATTCCTCCCAGCTTCCCTTGTCAGAGGAGCTGTACACGGCCCTGACCTTAAACATATAGTCACCGCTTTTTGTTATATAACCGGAAAAATCATAACTGGTATCCGAGGTTGTAAGTACGGAGGTCACGGAATTATCGTTGCGGTAAAGCCTTACCTCGTATTTCCTTGCATCCCCGCTGTCCTCCCATGAGGCCATGCCGTCGGATTCATCCCATTCCAGCCCGTAGACATCCAAATCATATCCGCTGTCACTGCCGTCCAGGGAATCCAGAGTAATGTATACAATCAAGGTGCTGCTCTTTCTGGTAACAGATGTAACTTTGCTCTCTGCCCCTCTTAAGTCCACATCATTTTTAGACAGACCGGAAGAAAAGTAATAATCCTCCTCTGCCTCCACCGTGACCTTAAGCTTTGGCTTATCGCGGTCATCCCATCCATTTTTAGGCTCATTGGTTATCTCTATATCGTCCACATAATAGTCGCCGGAATCGCAGGTCACATCCACATCGCCGGAACTGTCACCTGCCTCAATATTCGACTCTACATCCAGGGATATACTGTCTATCTCTGTCCTTGTGGATGCCATGACCGTCCCGCACATTAACATCAGCAGCGCCCCTGACATCCAAATGACTGCCTGCTGTTTCAGTCTCCTCATATCACACTCTCCCTTTCACTGCAAACCATAAACTGTACCTCTGCGTCAATGAATCCAGGCCCCACTGCCATCTAGTCCCATCCTGATAGGTAAAACGCCTTCCCTCTCCAGCGTATATGTGGTTTTAGCCTGAGCACTCATGCTCAGGCCAAATACCATCAAGCAACGGCAGCAGCTGTAAAACAAAATCTGCTTCTTTTCATAGCATCTCCTTTCAACTATCCTTCCTTTATCTATGAAAAATGCCGTCATATCTCTTTTTGCCACAAATCGCAAACCGCTTACCTTAATGCTGCCATACTCCATTGGCGTCTAACTGGAAACCGCTGATGGATGTGCTCACAGCCTTCTGCCCCTGTCCCGGATAGAAGTAGTACCAATTATCCTGGACCTTGTACCATCCCTCTACCATGGCGCCGCTTTCATTCATGAAATACGTCTTTCCGTCAATGGTGAGCCAGCTGTTCTTTACCATGGCGCCTTCCGGTCCGTCCTGGTTGGGATTCATATAATACCAAGTGTTATTGGACTTTACCCAGCCTGTCTTCATGTCGCCGTTTTCACCCAGGTAGTACCATCCGCTGTTGGTCTGTTTCCAGCCCGTTATCATCTTGCCGGCCTCATCGAACAGATACCATTTATCATTCCATCTCAGCCAGCCGTTTTTCTGGTAGTTGCCGTCAGGATATTTAAAATACCATGTGTCGCCTTCCTTGCGCCATCCAACGTCCGTGTTTCCTCCGCTGGGAGTACTGCCGTTGCCGCCTTCCTGTCCGGTGCCGTCAGAGACCTCGTCCTCAGCGATATATAAGTCTCCTGCTTCTGTCCATTCGCTCTTCTTACCGCGTTTTTTTTCCTCCTCTGTGTGGGGAACGGTTCTTACCTTAAAGGAATAATCACCTTCCTTGGTCATGTAGGGATAAAAATTATAGGATGTTCCCTTGTACTCCTCCAGCTTCTTGACAACGGATGAGCCGCGGTATAAATATACGTCATAGTATCCGGAACCGCCGTTCTCCGGTTCCTCCCATCTGGCTCTGCCCCGGGTATTACCCCATTCCGCGTCTTCCGGCGGGTCGTAGGTTCCCTTGATGCCGCTGGCCCTGATTACCACCTTAAGGTCGCTTCCGCTTTTGGATGCAGACACAAAGGTTCCTCCGCTGACGCTGACGCTTCCTGAACTGTAGCTGCTGCGGAAACGGTAATCATAATTACTGTTGCTGGAACTCTCCGGCTCCAGCCATACGGTTATCTTTGGCGTGTCGCCAATAGTCACCTCCTTATCATTGGACCACTCTGCTGACTGAACCCTGTATTTGTTCGATGAAGTGTATACCTTGTTCCCGCTGTCGCTGGAATCCGTTCCCAGGCTGTCACCATCATTGATTTCATCCCCTGAATCCAGGTCTATATCCACCTTCAAAGAGATGTTCGTGATATACTTATAATCAGATGATGCCAGGGACTGGATGGGCATCGCTGTAATCAGCGTACCGGTGGCCAGGGCCAGACATAACAATCGCTTCATGCTTCTCATGAAATTCAACCTCCTCCAAGGATTCCCCCTTGCTGCACTTTCCTTGTTTCTTCTTTTCCTGGTTCTATTATAGACCAGGGGACAGTTTTGCGTCAACTTACGATATTCTTGCGATATTTTCACGATTATTTCAGGAACTAAAAAAACTGCAGACACGTTTACCGTATCTGCAGCCTTCTGCACGATTCCAATGGAATTATACTAACTCAATCAGAACTTCCATAGCGCCATCACCCTTACGCTGGCCAATCTTAACGATTCTGGTGTAACCACCATTACGGCCTGCGTACTTTGGAGCAACGTCGTCAAAAATCTTAGCTACCAGGTCAACAGACTTGGTATTTTTCTTCCTTCCAGCAGCCTCCGCCGGAACTTCGGTTACTCCGTAGAGAACCTTTAACATCTGCCTTCTGGCATGCAGTCTGGAAGGCAGATCCTTCTTGATTTCCTTCTCTACTTCATCGTATACGGTAACTTTCTTGCCGTCTACAACTTCCTTAACCCTCTTGCCGTCTTTGTCCTTGCGGGCAACCTTAGCGGTAACCTTTACAGTCTCGAAGTTGTCCTTCTCCTTAACTGCCATGGCAATCAGGCCTTCTGCAACCTTGCGGATTTCCTTTGCACGGGTCTCAGTTGTCCTGATGTGTCCATGATATAACAGTGCTGTTACCTGGCTTCTGATTAAAGCTTTTCTCTGGTCGGAAGTTCTTCCTAATTTTCTATATCCTGCCATTGTATTTTCCTCCATTATTGTGGAACACCTTCACCATGCTTCTTTGGACTTACTGGCATTGGCGTTTTCGCCCACTTATTCTATTTGGCTCTCTCAGTCATGCTTCTTTGGACTTACTGACCGGGAGTAAAGCTCCCTCACTGCAAACTCCGCTTCGCTGCGTCTGCGCAGCGCTCCCTCACTGCGTTCGGTCGGTACGGGAATCGCAAACTCCGCTTCGCTACGTCTGCGCAGCGCTCCCTCACTGCGTTCGGTCGGTACGGGAATCGCAAACTCCGCTTCGCTACGTCTGCGCAGCGCTCCCTCACTGCGTTCGGTCGCTTAATTGTCGTCGCTTGGATTCAGCTGTAAGCCTAATTCCTTTAACTTAGCCAGCACTTCCTCTAAGGACTTGCGGCCTAAGTTACGAACCTTCATCATATCCTCTGAGGTCCTGTTGCACAGTTCTTCCACCGTGTTGATGCCGGCCCTCTTCAGACAGTTGTAGGAACGAACGGAAAGCTCCAGTTCGTCGATATTCATCTCAAGCACTTTCTCTTTCTCATTGTCTTCCTTCTCTACCATGATTTCAGCGGTCTTGGCATTCTCGGAAAGGTCAATGAACAGGTTCAGGTGCTCGCTTAATACCTTGGCGGCCAGGCTGACAGCCTCATCGGGAGCCAGGGTGCCGTTGGTATAAATCTCAAGTGTAAGCTTATCGTAGTCCGTCTGCTGTCCCACACGCGTATTGGCTCCCGCCATATTCACGCGCTCCACAGGAGTGTAGATGGAATCAACTGCTATGACCCCGATTGGTAAATCGTCGTTCTTATTCTTATCGGCGCTGATATAGCCGCGGCCTTTGGTGATGGTAAGCTCCATATAGAACTTGCTGTCCGTGCCGCCGCTTAATGTGGCAATAATCTGGTCTGGATTCATAATCTCGATATCAGCATCTGCCTGGATATCAGCTGCAGTAATTACACCTTCGCCTTCAAATTCAATGTATGCAACCTTGGGCTCATCGGTATCGCTGTTGTTCTTAATCGCTAAGCTTTTGATGTTCATAATAATTTCAGTCACATCTTCCTTAACTCCGGGGATGGAACTGAACTCATGCAAAACGCCATCGATTTTCACCTGACTCACTGCGGCTCCGGGTAAAGAAGAAAGCATGATTCTCCTTAAGGAATTGCCCAGCGTAGTGCCGTAACCTCTCTCAAGTGGTTCAACTACAAACTTGCCGTATCTCTTGTCTTCTGAAATCTCTGCGATTTCAATGTTTGGTTTTTCAAAATCGAACACTAATAGCCCCTCCTTTTTGGGTTTCTATCAAATCTCGAGGGAAATAAAGCACTGCAAAGCAGTGCACTGCCCAAACACAGCCCAAGGCGTAAGTTCGGGTTTTTCATCCTGCAAAGTACGCCTGCCCCACAGAGGACAGGCATACCTTGTACAATTTATAGTCAATTGTAGGATTACTTTGAGTACAACTCGACGATAAGCATTTCGTTTACCGGAACATCAATCTCATCCCTGGTTGGCATTTCCTTAACTGTACCGCGCAGGTTCTCCTGGTCTACATCCAGCCAGGCCGGAACCATACGCCCGCCGGTTACTTCCAGGATGTCTTTGTATCTCTGTGCGGATTTGTACTTCTCCTTCACTTCAATGACATCGCCGACCTTAACGCGGTAGGATGGAATGTTAACCGGCTTGCCGTTAACCAGAATGTGCTTATGGTCAACAATCTGTCTTGCTTCCTTACGTGTACGGCCCAGACCCATGCGGAACAGCACGTTGTCCAGTCTGCACTCTAACAGGATCATCAGGTTTGTACCTACCATACCGTTCATCTTGGATGCCTTGGCATAGTAATTACGGAAAGGTTTCTCTAATACGCCGTAAATGAATTTGGCTTTCTGCTTTTCTCTTAACTGCATGCCGTATTCACTTAACTTTTTGTTTGTTCTCTTGGATTCTCTGTTGGACTTTTTATCAATTCCTAAATAGATTGGATCCAGACCAAGGGATCTACATCTTTTAAGAACAGGAACTCTATCTACTGCCACTTTAATTACCTCCTAATTAAAATCAATCAGACTCTTCTACGTTTTGGCGGACGGCATCCGTTATGTGGAACCGGTGTCACGTCCTTGATGCTGGTTACTTCCAATCCACATGCCTGAAGGGCACGGATTGCTGCTTCACGTCCTGAACCAGGACCCTTTACCATAACGTCTACGGATTTTAAGCCATGTACGAGAGCTGCCTTAGTAGCAGTTTCTGCCGCCATCTGGGCTGCATAAGGAGTAGATTTTCTTGAACCTCTAAATCCAAGACCACCGGCACTAGCCCATGAAAGAGCATTACCCTGCGCATCAGTTAATGTAACAATTGTGTTATTAAAAGATGACTGGATATGTGCCTGTCCGCGTTCAACGTTTTTCTTTACACGCTTTTTTGTCACTTTTTTAGCTGTAGTGGACACTTTTTTAGCCATTTTAAACTAACCTACTTTCTCATTTTCTTGAATTCGCTCTTCCTGTTTTTAAAACATGTAAATCGAATTCGGTTACAATGTTACTAATTATTTCTTCTTGTTTGCTACTGTCTTTCTCGGACCCTTGCAGGTTCTGGCGTTGGTCTTTGTCTTCTGACCGCGAACCGGCAGGCTCTTTCTATGACGGATTCCTCTGTAGCATCCAATTTCCTGAAGTCTCTTGATGTTCATAGCAATCTCTCTACGAAGATCACCTTCAACAGTCTGAGTCTCAGCAATGATGTTAGCCAGCTTTTTTACCTCATCATCGGTTAAATCCTTAACACGCGTGTCTGGGTTAACGCCAGCTGCCGTTAAGATGCGGTTGGAGCTTGCTCTGCCGATACCGTAGATGTAAGTAAGACCGATCTCAACACGTTTTTCTCTTGGTAAGTCAACACCTGAAATACGAGCCATGTGTGTAGTACACCTCCTAATTTTAATTAACCTTGTCTCTGTTTATGCTTTGGATTTTCACAAATTACTCTGATACTGCCTTTTCTCTTTATGATCTTACATTTTTCGCAGATCGGCTTTACGGATGATCTAACCTTCACAGTAATTCTCCTTTCTATAGACCAACAAAGTTGCTAAAGCATTATATCAAACATTTACCAATAATGCAAGCACTTTTTATCTATTGTGTTTTATGTTCTTTTCCGGGGCAGCGCTCCAAAAAACGCCGCTTATTTATCTCTCCAAATGATTCTGCCCTTGGATAAATCATATGGCGACAGCTCAATGGTCACTTTATCTCCCGGCAGGATGCGGATATAGTTCATACGAAGCTTTCCGCTGATGTGTGCCAGTACCTGATGGCCGTTCTCCAGTTCAACCTGGAACATGGCGTTGGGTAATTTTTCAGTTACGGTTCCCTCAATTTCAATTACGTCTGCCTTTGACATTCTATTTTACCTCCTACTGCCTGCGGCTGCGGATGAAGCCTGCTATCTCCTCATCCCTCACCGCCGCGCCTTCTGTAAGCTTCTTCCTTAAGGTTTCATCGTGCTCATCTATGAGCTGCAAGTGCTTCCGGTTCTTGCGTTTCTGTTTACTTAAAGGGTGTTTCCTGCCGTCTGACAGATAAACATATTCCCCTTGGACACTGATTATGATATACAGTTCATTTTTGTCGTGACCTGCTAAGCTCTTTACCAGGCCGGCTTCCTTAAACTCTACCATAGGGCCACCTCAAACTACAGCGATAAAATCTCAGGTTCGCCATCCGTAATCAGGATGGTGTTCTCATAATGGGATGCCAGAGAGCCGTCCTCTGTCACAACGGTCCAGCCGTCATCCTCCCATACTACATCATAGCGCCCTGCAGTAATCATAGGTTCAATTGCGAGTGTCATTCCGGCTGCCAGCCTGATGCCTTTACGGCGCTGGGCAAAATTGGGAATCTCCGGTGCCTCGTGCATCTCCGTACCGATTCCGTGACCTACCAGGTCCCGGACCACTCCGAAGCCAAAACTTTCTGCATATTCCTGAATGGCTTTGGAAATATCATTGAGATGATTGCCAGCTTTTGCGTACTTTATACCTTCAAAAAAGCTCTGCTGTGTCACCTCTACCAGTTTCCTGGCCTCCCCGCTCACTTCTCCAATCATATGGGTTCTGGCTGCATCGGACTGATATCCCTTCCATATAACGCCTGTATCCAGGCTGACGATATCCCCTTCTTCCAGATAGCGGTGCTTATCCGGAATGCCGTGAACCACCTCATCGTTAATGGATATACACACAGATGCCGGAAAACCCTGATAATTCAGAAAGGATGGAACGCATCCATGACTTCTTATCATATCCTCACACATCCGGTCGATTTCTTTGGTAGACATCCCCGGTACCAGGGTCTTGCCAAGCTCCTCATGGACCTTTGAAAGTATACGCCCTGCTTCCCGCATTAATTCAATTTCCCGTTCTGATTTAATCGTTACCATTCTTTATGCTCCTAAAATCCTGACAATGGCCTGGAATACTTCTTCCATATCCAATGTGCCATCTACCTCGGCTAAAACGCCTGCCTTTTTATAATACTCTATGAGAGGCTGGGTCTGGTCATGATAGACATCAAGACGCTTCTTAACAGTCTCAGGTTTATCATCATCCCTAAGTACCAGCTGCTGGCCGCATACATCACAGATTCCTTCCTTTTTAGGAGGATTGTATACGATGTGATATGTTGCGCCGCAGGAAAGGCATGCGCGGCGTCCGGACATACGGTTTATGATGTTCTCATCCGGAACATCCACATTGACTGCATAGTCAATGGCCTCACCCATGTCGCCCAGGGCCTTTGTAAGGCTCTCTGCCTGGGGGATGGTCCTTGGGAATCCGTCCAGTACATATCCGTTCCTGCAGTCCGGCTCATGAATGCGGTCGAGCAGCATGCCGATGGTGATTTCATCGGGCACAAGGCCGCCTGCATCCATATAGGACTTCGCTTTCATACCCAGCTCCGTGCCGTTCTTAATGTTGGCCCGGAAAATGTCCCCGGTCGAGATGTGGGGAATCTGATATTTTGCTGCAATCTTTTTTGCCTGAGTGCCCTTGCCGGCACCAGGTGCGCCTAACATGATAATCTTCATAAACCCAGTCCTCCTCATTATAAGCTATAAATACAACAAATCCGCCCCTGTGGAATACCACAAAGGCAGATCGATTGATTCAACTGTGGTTGTTAATCGTTCAAAAATCCCTTATAATAACGCACAAGCATCTGAGATTCTACTGCTTTGATTGTCTCAAGCACAACGCCTACGATAATAATCAGGGATGTTCCGGAAAACGAGATACGGCTCACATTGAGTAAACCGGACGCAAGAATCGGAACAACCGCAATGACTATCAGGCCGCATGCACCAATAAAAACAATATAATTCAATATCTTATTCAAATAATCGCTGGTTGGCTTGCCAGGACGGATGCCTGGGATAAAGCCGCCCTGCTTCTTCATGTTATTAGCCACTTCCAACGGATTAAAGGTAATGGACGTATAGAAGTAAGCGAACATAATCAGCAATGCAATATAAATCACCAGACCGATGGAGTATATAGGATACTCAGGCCTGCACCATGAACCCGAATTGAGCACCATCAGAATCTTACTGCCGATGGAGTTTGGGTCAATCGTAAAGAACTGAGAAATCACCACCGGGAATGACATGATGGAAGAAGCAAAGATTACCGGCATAACACCTGCGGTATTTATCTTCAGTGGGATGTTGGAAGCCTGTCCGCCAACCATCTTACGGCCAACCATCTTCTTGGAATACTGGACCGGAATTCTTCTCTCGGCATCGTTCAGCACGATGACGAAAACTACCATAGCCAGGATAACCAGGGCAATCACTACAACACTGAAAATCATCTTTGTGACCGTCTGTCCGAAGATAAAACGGTAATAAAGGGTTTTCATATCATCCGGCACACTGGACAGGATGTTGAATAACAGCACGATTGAGATACCGTTTCCAACGCCCTTTTCCGTAATCTGCTCGCCGATCCACATGAGCAGGGCGCTGCCCGTTGTCATGGTTACGATGGCGATGATGATGTTCCACGCGTTATAGTCTATAAGAAGTCCCTGACGTCCGAAGCCGATGGCCATGGCACTTGATTCAATCAGTGCCAGGCCCACGGTGGTGTAACGGGTGTATTCCTGAATCTTCTTTCTTCCGTCCTCGCCATCCTTCTGCAGCTCTTCCAGTTTAGGAATCGCAATGGTCAGCAGCTGGATGATAATGGAAGATGTGATGTATGGCGTAATGCTCAGGGCAAAGATGGACATAGATGAAAATGAACCACCTGTCATGGCATTAAAGAAGCCAAACACATCCGTTGTCTGTTTCGCAAACCAATTCGCAAAGAATGATGTCTCAATTCCCGGAATCGGCAGCTGGCTGCCAAAACGGATGACCACCAGCATCATGAAGGTATAGAGAATCTTAGTGCGAAGCTCTTTTACCTTAAATGCATTTCTGATCGTTTTAAACATTAGATCACCTCGCAGGTTCCACCTAAAGCTTCGATTTTAGATTTTGCACCTTCACTGAATGCATTAACCTTAACGGTCAGCTTTTTGGTTAATTCTCCATTTCCAAGAATCTTAACACCATCTCTTGGGTTCTTAACGATGCCAGCCTCGATTAAGGTCTCAACCGTAACCTCAGCATCATTATCGAACCTTTCCAGAGCGCTTACGTTAATACCAACTATGGTCTTAGAATTCATATTAGTGAAACCACGCTTTGGCAGACGTCTGTATAAAGGCATCTGTCCGCCTTCAAAGCCAGGTCTTGTTGCTCCGGAACGAGCCTTCTGACCCTTATGGCCCTTACCAGCGGTCTTACCATTACCTGAACCGTGGCCACGGCCTCTTCTAAAATTATCGCTGTGCTTTGAACCTGCAGCAGGCTGTAAATTTGATAACTCCATGACTGCACCTCCTAACTTTATCTGATTAGATTTCTTCCACTTTTACTAAATGCCGCACTGCTGCGACCATGCCTCTGACAGCGCCATTATCTGGCATCTCAACCGTCTTGTGCATCTTGGTCAGTCCAAGAGCCTTAACCGTTGCTTTCTGCTTTGGAACAGCACCGATAGGGGACTTGACTAATGTGATTTTTAATTTCTCTGCCATGTCTTTCTCCTCCTATTAGCCTACGATTTCTTCCACAGATTTGCCGCGCAGTCTTGCGAATTCTTCCGGAGTCTTTAAGGAAGTAAGGCCTGCAAGAGTTGCAAGGACTACATTTGTCTTGTTATTGGACCCTAAAGATTTTGTACGGATGTTCTTGATTCCTGCCATCTCCAGTACGGAACGCGCCGGACCGCCGGCGATAACACCAGTACCTTCAGGAGCTCTCTTTAACAGAACAGCTGCACTTCCGAATTTACCGATAAAATCATGTGGGATACTCTTATTCTCATCTACAGGAATCTCTACCAGATTCTTAATTGCGGCTTCTTTACCTTTGCGGATAGCCTCCGGAACCTCGCCGGCCTTTCCTAAACCTGCGCCAACGTGGCCATTGCCGTCACCAACTACTACCAGAGCGGAAAATCTCATGGTACGTCCACCTTTAACAGTCTTGGATACTCTCTTGATTGCCACTACTTTGTCATTCAGCTCCATCTGACTGGCATCAATAATTGTACGCTTCATGCTTGTTCTCCTCTCTATTAGAAATCCAGACCAGCCTCGCGGGCTGCATCTGCTAATGCCTGAATTTTGCCCTGATATATAAAGCCGCCTCTATCGAAAACAACTTCCTTAATACCTTTTTCAAGGGCTCTCTTTGCAATGACTGTACCTACATATGCTGCAGCTGCCTTATCGTTGGTCTTCTCCAGTTCAGCCTTTACTTCTTTCTCAACTGTGGAAGCGGCAACCAAGGTGTTACCAACCGTATCGTCGATAATTTGAGCATACATATGATTATTACTTCTAAACACTGCCAGACGCGGTCTCTCTGCTGTGCCAGCAAAACGGTTACGCATTCTGTTGTGTTTCTTTACGCGAATTTCGCTTCTTGACTGTTTGTTAACCATTTTTACACTCTCCTTAATTATTTCTTACCAGTCTTACCAACTTTACGTCTGATAACCTCGTCAGCATACTTGATACCCTTGCCCTTGTACGGCTCAGGTCTTCTCTTGTCTCTGATTTCAGCAGCGTATTGGCCAACTTTTTCTTTACTGATACCTTTAACGATAATCTTGTTCTGACCTTCCATAACGGTCTCAATGCCCTCTGGGTCTTCCATCTCTACCGGATGGGAATAGCCCAGGTTCAGGGTAAGCTTCCTGCCCTGCTTAGCAGCTCTGTAACCAACACCGTTTACTTCAAGAACCTTCTCATACCCTTCCGTAACACCATGAATCATGTTGTTAACCAGGGTTCTGGTCAGACCATGTAAAGATTTCATCTTCTTTAAATCGTTTGGTCTGCTTACGATAATCTGTCCGTCTTTCTGTTCAATGGACATCTCTACTGGGAGCGCTCTCTCCAATGTTCCCTTTGGACCTTTTACAGTCACTTTGTTTCCTTCTGCGATTGTAACAGTAACTCCTGCCGGAACCGCAACTGGCATTCTACCGATACGTGACATGCCTTTACCTCCTACTTAAATTCTCGGAAGGAACTGTGCGTTCCTTCTGTTTTCAGTTTCCTCTATCTCATCATTACCAAACAAATGCCAATACTTCGCCGCCAACGCCTAACTGACGTGCTTCCTTATCTGTAATCACGCCCTGGTTAGTGGAAATGATAGCGGTGCCAAGTCCGCCCAGTACCTTGGGAAGCTCTTCCTTGTTAGCGTATACACGCAGACCCGGTTTGGAGATTCTCTTGATACCGGAAATGATTTTCTCGTTCTTATCTTTGCCATACTTTAAGGTGATTCTGATGGTTGCGAAACCGCCGTCCTCTACCATGTCGTACTTTGCAACATACCCCTCTTTTACCAGGATGTCAGCGATAGCTATTTTCATCTTGGATGAAGGTACGTCTACTGTATCATGTTTTGCAGTATTTGCATTACGAATTCTTGTAAGCATATCTGCAATCGGATCGCTCATTGTCATTTTAAAATGCCTCCTTCTCTATAAATATTCTCCTGCTCCCCAATGCGTTTTATAGGGAGGATACTCCTCTCTGCGTTCAGAGTATCGGCTTTATCACTAAGCTCGTAAAGAACCTCGCCAAGTGATAAACGCCTACCAGCTAGCTTTCTTAACGCCAGGAATCTGACCCTTGTATGCTAACTCGCGGAAACAGATACGGCAGATGCCGTATTTTCTTAAGTATGCATGTGGACGGCCACAGATTCTGCAGCGGTTGTACTCTCTGGTGGAGAATTTAGCCGGACGCTGCTGTTTAATCTTCATTGAAGTCTTAGCCATGAAAGTTTCCTCCTAACTATTTTGCAAACGGCATATTGAATAATGTCAAAAGTTCACGAGCTTCTTCGTCAGTCTTAGCGGTGGTAACGAAGATGATATCCATACCTCTTACCTTGTCAACTTTGTCGTACTCAATCTCAGGGAAGATAAGCTGCTCTTTGATACCGAGCGCATAGTTTCCCCTGCCATCAAATGCGTTAGGGTTAACACCTCTAAAGTCACGTACACGGGGCAGTGCCAGGTTTACCAGACGGTCAAGGAATTCATACATCCTCTCGCCGCGCAGTGTTACCTTGCAGCCGATTGCCATGCCTTCACGGAGCTTAAAGTTAGCAATGGACTTCTTTGCCTTGGTGGTTACAGCCTTCTGTCCGGAGATGATTTCCAAATCCCTTACAGCAGAATCCAGAACCTTGGCATTTTCCTTAGCTTCGCCTACGCCCATGTTAATAACAATCTTATCAAGCTTCGGCACCTGCATAACGTTCTTATATCCAAATTTTTTCATCAGAGCGTCTACCATCTCGTTCTGATACTGTTCTTTTAATCTAGCCAACGTTTTTTCCTCCTCTCCTGAATTAGTCGATTACTTTGCCGGTTGTCTTTGCTACGCGAACCTTCTTGCCGTCTTTTTCTTCAAATCCGACTCTGGTTGCCTTGCCGTCTACTACCAGCATTACATTGGAAATATCAATAGGAGCTTCCTTGTTAACGATGCCGCCCTGTAGGTTTCCGGGAGTCTGCTTTGTGTGCTTGGTAACCATGTTGCAGCCCTGAACCAGAATTTTGTTCTTCTTTGTATCAACAGAGATAACCTTTCCCTGCTTATCTTTATCTTTACCTGCGATTACGACTACTAAGTCGTCCTTCTTAATCTTATTCACAGTAACACCTCCTTATAATACTTCGGGAGCTAAGGAGACAATCTTCATGAACTGTTTGTCTCTTAATTCTCTTGCTACAGGCCCAAAGATACGAGTTCCTCTTGGAGTCTTGTCGTCCTTAATAATTACTGCTGCGTTCTCATCAAATCTGATGTAAGAACCGTCTTTACGGCGTGCGCCCTTAACGGTACGTACCACTACAGCCTTTACAACATCGCCCTTCTTTACAACACCGCCTGGTGTTGCATCTTTAACGGAAGCAACGATAATATCACCGATATTTGCATATCTTCTGGTTGAACCACCTAATACACGGATGCAGAGAAGTTCTTTTGCACCGGTATTGTCGGCAACCTTAAGTCTTGTTTCCTGCTGAACCATACCTGTTACTCCTTCCTCATCTCATTATCTGGCTTTCTCGATAATCTCAACAAGTCTCCATCTCTTATCCTTGGACAGTGGTCTTGTTTCCATTACTTTAACTGTATCACCGATAGTACACTCATTCTTTTCATCATGAGCCTTTAACTTAACAGTCTTCTTAACAATCTTACCGATTACAGGATGTTTAATATGGTCCTCAATAGCAACTACGATTGTCTTATCCATCTTGTTGCTGACCACTTTACCGGTACGGGTCTTTCTCAAATTTCTTTCCACGGTAAATGTCTCCTTTCGCATTATGCGTTAGCCTTCTCAGTGATAACAGTCTGGATTCTGGCAATGTTCTTGCGAACTTCCTTAATCCTGGAGGTGTTATCCAGCTGATTGGTTGCATTCTGGAATCTCAAATTGAACAGTTCCTTCTTCGCAGCTACTAACTCTTCATTCAGCTCATTTGCTGACTTATTCTTTAACTCTTCTACAAATTTATTAGTTTTCACTGTTATCACCGCCTTCTAAATCTGCTTTAGAAACAATCTTACACTTGCATGGCAGCTTGTGCATAGCAAGACGCAGAGCTTCTCTAGCTGTTTCCTCTGGTACACCAGCGATTTCGAATAATACGCGGCCTGGCTTTACAACTGCTACCCAGTACTCCAGAGCGCCTTTACCGGAACCCATACGGGTTTCTGCTGGCTTTGCTGTTACAGGTTTATCCGGGAAAATCTTAATCCAGACTTTACCGCCACGCTTGATGTAACGGGTCATGGCCACACGGGCAGCCTCAATCTGGTTTGATTTAATCCAACATGGTTCAGTGGAGACTAAACCGTACTCGCCGTTAGAAATCGTGTTGCCTCTTAATGCCTTACCGGCCATGGAACCACGGAACTGCTTACGACGCTTAACTCTCTTAGGCATTAACATTATTTATCGCTCCCTTCCTTGTTTCCTTTAGTAGGAAGAACTTCGCCCTTGTAGATCCATACCTTAACGCCAATCTTGCCATAGGTTGTATCTGCTTCTGCGAAACCATAGTCAATATCTGCTCTTAATGTCTGAAGCGGGATGGTACCTTCGCTGTAGAATTCGGTACGTGCCATATCAGCTCCACCCAGGCGGCCTGCAACTGCGGTCTTGATGCCCTTAACGCCAGCCTTCATGGTTCTGCCCATGGTGGACTTCATTGCACGGCGGAAGGAAACACGGTTTTCCAGCTGTCCCGCGATGGATTCTGCAACCAGCTGGGCATCCCTGTCAGGACGCTTGATTTCCTTAATGTCGATGAACAGCTTCTTGTCGGTCAGCTTCTGAACTTCCTTCTTCAGCTTCTCGATTTCAGAACCACCCTTACCGATAACCACGCCCGGCTTAGCGGTGTAGATGATAATCTTAACCCTGTCAGATGCACGCTCGATTTCAATCTTGGAAATGCCGGCGCTGAACAGTCTCTTTTTCAGGAACTTTCTCATATTGTAATCTTCAACCAGGCAGTCAGCAAAATCAGCTTCTGCATACCACTTGGAATCCCAGTCTTTAATAACACCGACTCTTAAGCCGTGTGGATTAACTTTCTGTCCCATATTTGCCTCCTATCTCTCATTCAGAACAACAGTGATGTGGCTCATTCTCTTCTCGATTCTGTAAGCACGTCCCTGAGCTCTTGGTCTGACTCTCTTCATGGTCGGGCCCTGGTTAGCGTAGCACTCTTCAACATAAAGCTTTGCCGGGTCCATTCCGTTATTGTTCTCAGCATTTGCTGCTGCTGATTCCAGTAACTTCTTGATTAAGCTGGAAGCGTATCTGGGATTGTAAGTTACAATACCAAGTGCGGTCTGTAAATCTTTGCCTCTGATGGCATCTAATACAAAGCAAGCCTTCTGGACAGACACTCTTGCGTAAGATAATGTTGCGCTTGGTCTTGTGTCCTTCCGGGCATTTCTTTCTCTCTTGACTTGGGATCTATGTCCTTTTGCCATTGGTAAAACCTCCTTTCAACTCTGACGCCCCTTCTTTTCCGGGCATAATGGTATACCCGAAGGGTATTTCAATTTACCGTGGATTACTTTCTCACGCCGGACTTCTTCTCGTCTTTACCGTGACCTCTGTAGGTTCTGGTTGCTACGAATTCGCCCAGCTTATGTCCTACCATATCTTCGGTTACATATACCGGAACGTGTTTCCTGCCGTCATGAACTGCAATTGTGTGACCAACCATCTGTGGGAAGATTGTAGAACGGCGGGACCAGGTCTTGATTACCTGCTTCTGTCCTGCTGCATTCATAGCGTCTACTTTCTTTAACAGATGCGCATCTGCAAATGGTCCTTTTTTCAGTGAACGAGCCATGTGTTCTTAACCTCCTTTAACTATTTGATGGTTCTGCCATCACGTCTTCTTACGATTAACTTGTTAGACTGCTTGTTTTTCTTTCTGGTCTTCAGACCCAGAGCAGGCTTGCCCCATGGTGTGCATGGACCCGGACGGCCGATACCACACTTGCCTTCACCACCACCATGTGGATGGTCGTTGGGGTTCATTACGGAACCGCGGACTGTAGGTCTGATACCCATGTTGCGCTTCCTGCCAGCTTTACCAATGTTAATCAGGGAGTGCTCACCATTGCCTACAACACCGATAGTTGCGCGGCAGATGATTGGAACCATTCTCATTTCACCTGAAGGTAAACGTAAGGTGGCATACTTGCCTTCCTTAGCCATCAGCTGTGCTGAATTACCGGCGGAACGGACTAACTGGCCGCCCTTGCCAGGATATAACTCAATGTTGTGTACCTGAGTACCAACCGGGATGTGATACAGTGGCATGCAGTTTCCAAGCTTTGCCTCTGCTGTATCGCCGCTCATAACCTTCATTCCGTCGGTTAAGCCCTGTGGCGCCAGGATGTATGCCTTCTCGCCGTCTGCATAGCAAATCAGAGCGATGTTGGCAGTTCTGTTGGGGTCATACTCGATACCGATAACGGTTGCCGGGATGCCGTCCTTGCTGTTTCTCTTAAAATCAATGATTCTATATTTTCTTCTGCTGCCGCCGCCTCTGTGACGTACAGTGATTTTACCCTGATTGTTACGACCTGCGTTCTTGTTCAGAGATACTACCAGAGATTTCTCCGGGGTGCTCTTTGTGATTTCCTTGAAATCAGAACCGGTCATATGTCTTCTGGAAGGTGTATAAGCATTATACTTCTTAATTCCCATGACATTTAACTCCTTTTCTTTTTCTTTTCACGGCGTATGACTTTGGTGGGATATCTGGATATCCCGGATGCCGTATAAGTTCTCCGTCCGGGTGTGTCCGGCGGGTGAGAGATTGTCGGGTTAAGGTATACTCAACCGCAACAGGTTCCGCTCAGCCAGGCTCGAAAAGACCTCGCCAAGTGCTTACAGCCCCTGGAAAATCTCAATCTCTTTGCTGTCTTCTGTCAGCTTTACGATTGCCTTCTTGGAAGCAGCTGTCTTGCCGAAGGTCATTCCCCTTCTCTTGGTCTTGCCTTCGCAGTTCATGGTGTTCACGCCGGCAACCTTGGTGCCTGGGAACATTTTCTCAACAGCCTCTTTAATCATAGACTTGTTAGCGTCTACATGTACCATGAAAGTATACTTCTTATCGCCCATGGCATTCATGCTCTTCTCAGTGATGACTGGTTTTAAAATGACGTCATAGTACTTGATATCTGCCATTATGCGTACACCTCCTCGATGGATGCAACAGCAGCCTTGGTAGCCACTACTGTGTTGTACTTCAGAATGTCGTATACGTTGATGGAGCCGACCTGAGAGGTCTTAACGTCTGCAATGTTCCTTGCAGATAATACTGTATTCTGATCATTGTCAGCCAGAACCACCAGAGCCTTGGATACCTTCAGGTTATCCATGACATTCCGGAACTTCCTGGTCTTAATCTCGTCAAACTTAAGCTCATCTACTACGATAAACTTGTTGTCCTGAACACGGCTGGTCAGAGCAGACTTAAGAGCAGCTCTCTTTTCCTTCTTGTTCAGTCTGATTGTGTAATCCCTTGGTGTCGGAGCGAATACTACGCCGCCGCCCTTCCACTGAGGAGACCTGGTTGAACCCTGTCTTGCATGACCGGTTCCCTTCTGTCTCCACGGCTTTCTGCCGCCGCCGGAAACCTCAGAACGTGTCTTTGCTTTCTGTGTTCCCTGACGTTTATTTGCAAGCTGTGCAACAACTGCAAGATGTACCAGGTGCTCGTTAACTTCTACACCGAACACGGCATCGTTCAGTTCTAATGTGCCAACTTCTTTACCTTCCATATTATAAACAGATACGTTTGCCATTATTGTGTTCCTCCTTTCCTATAAAAGCTTACCTTTCAACCTTAACGGTTTCTTTGATTGTTACCAGGCTCTTCTTTGGTCCTGGTACTGCGCCCTTAACCAGAATCAGGTTATTGTCAGCATCAACCTTGACAACCTCCAGATTCTGAACAGTAATCTGCCTGCTGCCCATGTGACCCGGCATTCCCTTGCCCTTGAATACGCGGCCTGGTGTTGTAGCGGAACCGTTGGAACCCTGATGGCGATGGAACTTGGAACCATGTGCCATAGGTCCTCTGTGCTGTCCATATCTCTTGATGGCGCCCTGGAAGCCTTTACCCTTGGAAATAGCGGTTGCATCAATCTTATCGCCTGCCGCGAAGATGTCTGCCTTAATCTCATCCTTAACGGAATATTCTTCCGCATTCTCAAACTTGAATTCTCTTACATATCTCTTGTAAGAAACGCCAGCCTTATCAAAATGGCCTTTCTGCGGCTTGCTGACCAGTTTGTCCCTCTTGTCAACAAAACCAACCTGTACTGCTTTGTAACCATCGTTCTCAGCTGTCTTAACCTGTGTTACCACACAAGGTCCTGCCTGAAGTACGGTTACCGGAACTAAAGCACCATTCTCATTGAAGATTTGGGTCATTCCGACTTTTGTTGCTAAAATCGCTTTCTTCATTGTCTTACCTCCTGTTTCATGATCTACAGCGGAATGCTTTCGCATTCATCCTAGAACAGCCTAATATACGTGGAACACTATGAACCGCCTGGCGGTATGTTGATTCCTCAACAGGAAATGCAGTGTTGCTTCTATATTTAAACCCTTCAGGATATAAACATTTTACTTGAAAACAAAATCTCCGGGATGAATTATTTTGTCTTCATCTTGATGTCGATGTACACACCAGCCGGCATTTCCAGTCTGGACAGTGCATCAACTGTTTTCTGGCTTGGAGCTGTGATATCGATGAGTCTCTTGTGAGTCCTCTGCTCGAACTGCTCTCTGGAATCTTTGTACTTATGAACCGCACGCAGAATGGTTACTACCTCTTTCTTGGTTGGTAACGGCACCGGTCCGCTCACCTGTGATCCTGTCTTCTTTACAGTCTCGATGATTTTGCCGGCGGACTGATCTACCAACTGATGATCATAAGCCTTTAAAGTGATTCTCATTACTTGACTTGCCATAAAAAAAGTCGCCTCCTTTTCGCACTTTCAAACCAAGTACGACAAGCGGTGACTGTACACGTTTCCGTGTGTGTCCTAACGGAACTCCACACTGATTCTGCCATCTAACATTGCAGTTTCTTTAATTGGTACAGTGACTTGTCGCCAGTTTCCTAACTTGACATTCGCTCCACGGAAAACCCGCCTCACTTTGTGGGCAGCAACCTCACGCTTCAACGCTATCATGCCACAGCCTTTGTATGATAGCACATATTCCAAATAAATGCAAGTATTTTTTATTTATTTGCATGCTTTCTTATTTTAAAACAAAAAGGAAAGACCTCCCATTTATATAGAAGTCTTTCCTCAAATGATTCATTCCAGTCATGTATACGGCCTGGCTTTTACTCTGTGCAGTACGGCTCAACCGGCTCCTGTGCGTATGAATCAACATCCTTGTCATCGTCCGCCTTTGTCAGCTCACCTGAGCTGTTGGTCGTAAACTTGACGCCGTCGCTGTTCTTTACATTGCTGCCCTTCATAACCTTACCGGAAGCGTTGACCACATAATTCCTGCCCTCCACCCGGTAGCATACATACTTCTGGCCGTCCGTTGCCTTCTGAAGTTTTCCCTTATAATATAAGTAGTTATCCTTAACCCCGTTGACGCCCCGTCCATTGTCCAGGAAATAGAAATCGCTCTTATTGCCGTCGTCCTCGGTCACCTTCATCTTTCCCTTTTGGACACAGCTCTTGTTCTTATCACCAAAGTAGAACGCGGTCCAGTCATCCTCGCCGGAACCAGTATAAACTTTCTTAAGTCCATACACCGGATTGCCCAGATGGTTGAACAGATAGGATTTGCCGTTCAGCTTCACGATGTCGCTGGTGGTAAGGCGTTCGGAATCAGCCGCCCTTGGTCTGCCGTTGTTGTTGAAGTAAAACCACTCCACGGCCTCCTCATAACCGCTCAGGTCCTCAGGCGGTTCAATGGAATACCAGCCAATCTTGGCCTTGCCGTCAGAACCAAAGTACATGAAATCCTGGATGGAGTCATTGGTTGTGGACTTTACGTTCTTCCAGCCTGTCTGCATAGCGCCGTCCTCGTCAAAGCAGTAATAGGTTCCGTCTATCTTACGGGCCGTATAATCGCCGTCTGAGCTGTCCGGTGCATATTTCTTGCCATTTGAGGAAAAATAGTACCAGTAGCGGCCGTCATCATCTGTCACGCTGTCGATTCCCGGCGTCACCTTGTCTCTGTTGTCGTCATCGTCATCCGGGGGATACAGCTTCTGCCAGCCTGTCCGCATAACGCCGTCAGAACCGGTATAATACATATCGTCCAGAATCCAGCCAATCTCCATACGGCCGTCACCGTTAAAGTGATACCACTTATTATCAATCTTTTTCCAGGCATCTGTGATTACCTTGCCGCTGCTGCCGAAATAATACCACTCATATTCTCCCTGGTCCCCGGTAAGCTTCAGCCACTTGTCAGTGAGCATGATGCCGTTGCTGTCCATATAATAATCAGACTCAACCCATGCATTGGTGGCCATGACGCCCTCGCCGTTGAGATAGCGCCACTGGTTGTCCGCCCCTTTTTTCCATGTATTATATATTTTATTCCCGTTGGAGTCATAGTAGACCCAGCTGCTCCCCGATTGAGCCCAACCCGCTGCTGCCAGGGCAGATATCGTAGCCGTGCCAAAGCACAGCACTGCCGCCAGGGCCCACACTGCCACCATCTTTTTCTTCATATGCTCAACTCCTCTTTACATCTGCATTCATGCATATCAGCCCCGTTTTCACTGAGGCTGATAATCCTATGGTATATTGTATCAAGGCTCCTTCAATTATTCAACCTAATTTATCTTTCAATTCTATTACAATTTAGCTAAACCGTTTCTATTTTTTTGAAAATGTACCGAATGCTTGACGGAGCCGCAACACTTAGACTATACTCATTATTATCATTATCATATATGGAAGAAACGAGGTTAAATAAATATATGTGGCTTGCAGACAAGTGGAAGGATTATGAAGTGATAGACTGTTCAAAGGGAGAAAAACTGGAGCGCTGGGGCGATTACCTGCTGGTGCGCCCGGACCCCCAGGTTATCTGGGACACCCCCAAGAACCATAAGGGCTGGAAAAAGATGAACGGCCACTATCACCGCAGCAGCAAGGGCGGGGGCGAGTGGGAATTCTTCCATCTTCCTAAGCAGTGGTCCATTGGATATAATGGGCTTACATTCAATCTAAAGCCCTTTAGTTTTAAACATACCGGCCTGTTTCCCGAACAGGCTGCCAATTGGGACTGGTTTGGCGCCAGGATTCGCGGGGCCGGACGCCCGGTCAAGGTCCTGAACCTGTTTGCATATACCGGCGGAGCCACTCTGGCCGCGGCTAAGGCAGGCGCCAATGTCACCCATGTGGACGCCTCCAAGGGCATGGTGGCCTGGGCCAAGGAAAACGCCCAGTCCTCGGGCATGTCCGAAGCCCCCATACGCTGGATTGTGGATGACTGCGTGAAATTTGTGGAGCGGGAAATCCGCAGGGGTAATCGCTACGATGCGGTCATCATGGACCCGCCCTCCTATGGGCGGGGTCCAAAAGGGGAAATCTGGAAGATAGAAGATGCCATTCATCCTCTGGTCAAGCTGTGCGCGCAGCTCTTATCAGACAAGCCCCTGTTCTTCCTGATTAACTCCTACACCACCGGACTGGCTCCCGCAGTCCTTTCCTACATGATAGGTGTGGAAATCGTCCCCCGCTTTGGCGGAACAGTATGCGCCGAGGAGGTGGGACTTCCTGTCACCCAGACAGGCCTGGTGCTGCCCTGCGGGGCATCCGGGCGCTGGGAAGCATAGCGCATGAAAAAGTCCCGCATCAGGATTCACTGATGCGGGGCTTTTTATTCTTAGATAATAACGGAAATCCAGGTCCAGGATTCTATTCCAGCAGCCGTCCCACATCCAGCTTTCCCCACCCCTGCTGGTTGTGCTGAAGGCCCAGGTCCAGGGCACGTTCCCTGATACGCAGCTTCACATCCTTGTTGCTCATATCCGGGTACTTCTCCAGCAGCAGGGCTATGGCGCCCGACACAAGGGGAGTGGACATGCTGGTGCCTGATTTTGAAAAATATTTGCCGGGCTCATTGCAGCAGCTGATGATGCCTGAGCCCGGCGCTACCAAATCCGGCTTGCAGACGCAAGCCAGTGTGGGGCCTCTTCCGGAATAATCCACCATGCGGCTCCCCATGACTTCCACTTCCTTGTGGTCGTCCGAGCAACCCACTGTTATGACCTTGCGGCTGATGCCGGGAGTTGTGATGGTCATCCGGCCCGGACCATGATTTCCGGCTGCCACCACCACCACCAGGCCGTCATCCCAGGCCGCATTCACCCCCCGCACCAGAATTGAGTTCTCTGTCATGTCCCTGCGCGACAGGGAGCCTACGGAGATGTTCACAATGCGGATATTATATCTGTCCCTGTTCTCCCGGATCCATTTAAGTCCGGTCAGTACGTCCGTGGCATAGCCGTTTCCCTTCTGGTCCAGCACCTTCACCGATATCAGACTGCATCCCGGTGCCACCCCTCTGTATTTTCCGTCGGAGGAGATGCCGCTGCCTCCAATCATTGCGGCTATATGGGTGCCATGGCCATTGTCGTCATAGGGCGATGTACGATGGTTTACAAAATCAGCAAAGGCTGTCACTCTATCCTTAAAATCCTCATGGAGGTAAATTCCGGTGTCAAGTACTGCCACACCCACTCCTCTACCCGTTATACCCATGGAATACACTTCTTCACAATTAATGTCTTCTCTCGCCTGATTCACATCACGATTTTCTCCTTTTTTATTAGAATATTCTATAATGAAGGAATCTGTGCCATGGCACCGCGTACCGCGTCATTGGTCCCCACCACAATCAGGTTATGGGAATCATGGGCAACGCTGGTGGCCACAGCCCCCTTCTTAAGACCATATCCGCCTACAAAGCCCAGCCCCCTGTGCCCGGTGTGAAGATGGCGTTCAAACACGGCCGCCTTCACGATATCCTTTTGGGGCCTCAACTGTATGACCCGCTCCATGGTTCTCTTTTGCTCCAGCACCAGGTTCTCCAGAGTAATCTCATTAAGTGCTTCCAGATTCCTGGCAGCCGTGCCCTCCCGTATCACTGCAAAATTTTTACATTCTATCATTAAAACGCTTGTATTTCCGCTTCATCGTGCTATAATAGTCTCATGGAAGTATAGCTCAGCTGGGATGAGCGTTCGCCTCACACGCGAAAGGTCATGGGTTCGAGCCCCATTACTTCCATTTTTCATACCCATTTTCAGTTTACGATTCCATTTCATTTTTCTTTCATCCCCCGAAGCCTGTTTTTTCCAGTCTTCTGTTTTTTCCCTTGCTTCCTTATTCGTTCCCATGGCTTTGACCAGGGGGTGGGAATTATCAATTTTAAGATTTTCTTAATAATCTATTCAAAGAACATTCAAACATTCCGGAGGATTGCATGCTATACTAAGTACATAAGAAATGCACGAATGTTTAACAACTATCCTTCAACCCTTTTTGAAAATCCGAAAATCCTAAAGAAAATTGCTCCGTACCGCCTGGTACGGAGCTTTTTCTATGTATTCCATATTTTTTGACTTTCTTTATCTCTGGTTCAGTCCTGCCAGGACTTTCCTCAATTTCTCCACATTTCCATCGTCAAAACAATATCCGTCCATCCCGCAGCGGCGCGCGCCCTCTATGTTAAGCTCCAGGTCATCCACAAAAAAGCATTCTTCAGGCTTCAGATGGAACCGCTCAAAGAGATGGCCGTATATCTCCTTCTGGGGCTTCAGACACAGGACATCGGCCGAGAACAGGATACCGTCAAAACAGTCCACCGCGGGCAGCACGTCCTTATAGCAGCTCAAAAGGCGGACGGATGCATTGGAGCACAGATAGATGCCATAGCCCATGGACTTAAGCCACCTGACCACATCCTCCATTCCTTCCTTTTTATACATGTTGAACTCATGCCAGCGGTTAAAGCACAGGGCTGCCAGACTGCGCTCCTCCTCTGTGTCCAGGCGGGCCTGCATCTTTTTTAAGGCCATATCCTCCGGTATGACTCCCATGTCCAGCAGAATCCACTCAGGTGATACGAATATAGCGGTGCTGACCTTTTTCCGGGTCTCCTGGTCCTCTATGAAATGCCTGCACACTCTGTCCGCCGTGTAGTCCACCAGGACATTTCCCATATCAAAAACAATGTTCTTAATCATCCTATCCTCCTCCTGCTCTCTTTTATATATATTATCGCTTTCAAACCTCCGAAGGGAACATCCTGCCATATTCAAAAACCCGGGACAAGGCCCCGGGTTTCATGTCTCTTAGGCTTCCGGTTTTTCAACCTGAATAATGGCAGCCTTCTGCATGGGAATACGGCAGTTCTTATTGTTACCGAATTCCACAATGACTGTATCATCTGTCATGTCGATGATAACGCCATAGAATCCGCTGCTGGTGAGAATGGTATCACCAACTGCAACGCTTTCCAACAATTCCTTTTGTCTTTGCCTCTCCTTCTTCTGAGGACGGATTGCCATGAAATATAACATACCTCCCAGAAGAACAATATAGAGAACCCAGAACATCGGACCACTTGTCATTCCATTTTCCTCCTTCACACCTACCGCCGCCTCGCCGCAGTAGTTTCTTATTCATCAGACGCCGTACTGTTCGCACGGCTGGAACCTTCCATACAGGCAAGCTTGGCCGCTTTATACTCAGCATAGCGGTGTTCCTCGATGGCGTCGCGAATCTCTTTCATCATTGTATTATAAAAATACAAATTATGCAAGGTACATAATCTCATTCCAAGCATTTCTTTTGCCTTCAGCAGATGGCGGATATAGGCCCTGCTGTAGGAACGGCAGGCAGGACAGCCGCATCCCTCTTCTATGGGGCGGGAATCCAGCTCGTATTTCTGGTTAAACAGGTTCAGCTTACCCTGGTTGGTGTACACATGGCCGTGGCGTCCGTTCCTGGATGGATATACGCAGTCAAAAAAGTCCACGCCCCGGTCCACTGCTTCCAGGATGTTGGCCGGGGTTCCCACGCCCATAAGGTATACAGGCTTGTCCTCAGGCAGGCAGGGAACTGTCACGTCCAGGATATGGTACATCTCCTCGTGGCTCTCTCCCACTGCCAGTCCGCCCACCGCATATCCGTCTAAGTCCATGTCCCGTATGGTCCTTGCATGTTCCATGCGTATCTCGTCCACCACGCCGCCCTGGTTGATGCCGAACAGCAGCTGCTCCCGGTTCACCGTATCCGGCAGGGAGTTAAGGCGCTCCATCTCGGTCTTGCAGCGCGCCAGCCAGCGGGTGGTTCGCTCCACTGAATGCCGGATGTAGTCGTCGCTTGCATGGCTGGGAGGACATTCATCAAACGCCATGGCAATGGTGGAGCCAAGATTGGACTGAATCTGCATGCTCTCCTCAGGCCCCATGAATATCTTGTGGCCGTCGATATGGGAACTAAAGTAAACCCCTTCTTCCTTAATCTTGCGCAGTCCTGCCAGGGAAAACACCTGGAACCCGCCGGAATCCGTAAGGATAGGGCGGTCCCAGTTCATAAACCTGTGAAGCCCGCCAAATTCCCTTATGAGCTTGTCACCGGTGCGCACATGGAGATGATAGGTATTGGACAGCTCCACCTGGGTGCCGATTCCCCGAAGGTCATCCGTTGAAACAGCTCCTTTGATGGCGCCCACTGTTCCCACATTCATAAACACAGGCGTCTCCACGGTGCCGTGTACTGTTTCCATGCGGGCGCGCTTCGCACGCCCGTCCTTTGTTATGACTTGATATTTCATATGATATGCCTCAATTATTCCTCATCGTCTGCCAGGGCAGCTTTAATCATGATGGCGCACTCAATCCGCTTCTTCTGCATCTCACAGCCAATGTCATATGACCCGTTGATGGAGCCGCTGAAATTATACGCGTTGGCAGAACAGCCGCCGCTGCAGTAGAATCTGGCAAAGCAGTCCTTGCACCCCGGCTTGGCGTATACATTGCAGGTCTTGAACTCGTCCCTGATATCCGTGTTCACAACGCCTGTGTCCACATTGCCCATAAGGAATTTCTCATTGCCCACAAACTGATGACAGGGATAGAGGTCGCCCCACGGGGTCACTGCCAGATACTCGGTGCCGGAACCGCAGCCTGCCATGCGCTTTGCCACGCAGGGCCCCGCCTTTAAGTCCAGCATAAAATGGAAGAAGTTGAATCCTCTTCCCTCCTTTTTCCGCTTGATATACTCTAAAGCCAGGCGGTCGTACTCCTTTAAGATAGCCGGGATGTCCTCCTCCCTGATGGCGTAATCCTCTGCCGGGTCAGCCACCACCGGCTCCATGGACATCTGCTCAAATCCCAGGTCCGCATAGTGGAGCACGTCGTCCGCAAAGTCCAGATTGTTTCTGGTAAATGTACCGCGGACATAATAATTCATCTGCTTCCTGCTGTTCGCAAACTTCCGGAATTTGGGGACAATCAGATCATAGCTGCCGCTGCCGTTACGGAATGGACGCATCCTATCGTTGACATCCTTTCGTCCGTCCAGGCTCAGCACCACATTGCTCATTTCACGGTTGCAAAATTCCATCACCTCGTCATTTAGCAGAACTCCGTTGGTTGTCAGGGTGAAACGGAATTTCTTGTGGCGGGCTTCTTCCTGGGAACGGCCGTATTCCACCAGCCGCTTCACCACATCCCAGTTCATCAGGGGCTCGCCGCCAAAGAAGTCCACCTCCAGGTGTTCCCTGTTTCCGGAATTGGCGATAAGGAAGTCCAGTGCCTTCTTTCCCACCTCATAGCTCATGAGAGCGCGGCGGCCATGGTACTCGCCTTCCTCTGCAAAGCAGTAACGGCAGGCCAAATTGCAGTCATGGGCAATGTGCAGGCACAGTGCCTTCACCACCGTCTTCCTCTTCTTAAAGTCTACCACAAAATCCCTGTAAATATCCTTGGTAAGGAGCTGCTCTGCTTCAATCAGCTGCCCGATTTCCTCCAGTGCCTCCTCAATATCCTCCTGGCTGTATCTGTCCTTAAGACAGACCCTTACCTCTTCCTTCACTTCTGAAGGCAGGGCAGCCGGCGCTTCCATCTCCGGAATCCGCTGCGAAACCAGCTGCACGGCGTCGTAGACGACCGGGTCCACCACATGGACGGAGCCGCTGTTGACATCCAGGACAATATGATAACCATTATTTATATACTGATGAATCACGAATCTACTCTCTCTTTCCAAGGGCCAAAGGCCCCAAATCCTGTGCATGGTAAAGCCCCTATAATCCCATCGACCATAGGGGCTTACGACCAATTTCCTGTATGTATCTCTTCTGACCGGCGATTAGCGGTTAGCGTTCTCGCAGCTCTGGTTTCCTACTGTACAGGATGTCTTGCAGGCTGACTGGCAGGAAGTCTGGCACTCGCCGCATCCGCCCTTCTTCATTGTGTCCTTTAAGGTATTGGTATTCAATGTTTTAACGTGCTTCATACTACGGCACCTCCTATTCATTTAATATTATTAATTGTTTGAAAATATAATTCCTTGAAATTATAACACAGGTTAAAGTCCCTTGCAACGGTATTTTCAAAGGTTTGTCATATTAAAGGCTCCCCCGGGAATATACTGCAACATAGATTCTTTCAAAAGGAGAACAATATATGGAAAATGGTATTGTAAAGCCCATGCTCCGCTCCCTGCTAATCTCCTATGTGCTGTCAGGAATCCTTCTGGCTGCCCTCGCATTTGCCCTCTATAAGCTGCACCTGAAAGAGGGACAGGTGAACCTGATGGTGTATGCCGTATATTTACTGACCTGTTTATCCGGCGGTTTCCTGGCAGGCAAACGCATCCGGCAGCGCCGGTTCTTCTGGGGTCTGCTGTCAGGTCTTCTGTACTTCCTGGTACTTTTTGCTGTGTCCTGGGCCATGAACATGGGGTCTGTCATTGATATGGAACGCTCCGTCACCGTCATGGGCATATGCGCACTGGGAGGAACCATAGGGGGGATGCTCAGTTAAGGCTCCAAAGAGAGAATGCCGGTTTCCAGTCATGGCCATGGAACCCGGGCATTCTCTCTTTTTTCCGTCTGACGGCTTGCCGCCGGCCTTACTTTTTCTTCTTCACCCCCGCCTCCTCCAGGCTCTTGACAGCCTGTGTCAGCACAAAGACAGCGCTTCCCAGAAACACGAACATGTCGCCCAGATTGAACACTACCTTCTTAAGTGATTTCCATTCAATAGTGAAATAGTCCACCACATACCCGCGCACCACGCGGTCGTACAGGTTGCTGAGGGCGCCTCCCATCACAAGGGACAGGCCCAGCTTCTCCCCGGTCTTGCCCTTATCCGGCATCATGGCTGCCAGGGCTCCGGCCATGGCAGATATCACCATAAGCGGAATCCCCTTTACCAATTCCGGTCTTTCCTTCATGAATCCAAACGGAAAACCGCTGTTATGGTTCTTATGAAGCTTTATAAATCCTTTGGCAGACGGCAGTTCCCTTGGGAATGTGTCGTCCTCCTGGCCCTCCACCACACTCTTGACCCCCAGGTCCAGGGCAGCCAGCCCGCCTATTATCCAGCCGTAAATCATAGATTCGTCTTCCTTTCCACCCTTTTATTTCATTTTACTATGGTTTCACACCTCCGTCCAGTGAAAGGTTTCTGAATTCAAGCATATACTATAACAAATATCCTGCCCGAGGTGTGCCATGGCAGAATGCCCATTTAATTCCGCCGACGAGAATATTGCTGATTTCATATACAGAATTGGAAGCCAGCAGCAGATTGGCGGCAATCCGGCCGATATTCCCTGTATGGATTATGTGAACGATGAATACAATATCATCTACACTCCTCTGGATACCGTAACCCCCATTTCCCTGGCCCGATACAGCTACTATACTGTACCCGGACTTTTTTCCCTTCTGGACAGTTCCAGCATGGAGGCATCCGGCATACTCACCACCTTTGCCGCGCCTGCCCTGGGAAACAGGGGGCGCGGGACCCTCATCGGTATCGTGGATACCGGCATTGACTATACCAACCCCTTATTCCGCTATCCGGACGGCTCCACCAGAATTGCCGGTCTGTGGGATCAGAGCATCCCCGCGGGAGCGGATGTCATTCCTCCCGGCGTGCCAGCCTATTATGAACTCAGCGGCGCCTCTTATGGCACTGAATTTACCAGGGAGCAGATCAACCAGGCCCTTGCCTCCGACAGCCCCCTTGACCTGGTGCCCTCCACGGACACCAATGGCCACGGCACCTTCCTGGCCGGAATTGCCGCCGGCGGCTCCCTGCCGGAACAGGACTTCACGGGCGCGGCTCCGGAGTGCGAGCTCATAGTGGTCAAACTGAAACAGGCCAAACGCTACCTGCGGGAATTCTACCTTGTCAGCGAGGGCGCCGATGCCTACCAGGAAAATGACATCATGATGGGAATAAAATACCTGCGGGTGGCTGCGTTCCGCCTGGGCCGCCCCCTAATCATCCTCATCGCCCTTGGATCCAATCTGGGAAGCCATGAGGGCACCTCGCCCTTAAGCAGCGTTGTGCAGGATGCCAGCCGTTTCCTGGGCCGGGCAGCGGTCATTGCGGCAGGCAATGAGACAGGCCGGGCCCATCATTATTTCGGCACCATTCCGTCCGGACAGGAGTGGAATGATGTGGAAATCCGGGTGGGACCGGAAGAATCCAGCCGCGGCTTTTCCCTGGAACTCTGGGCTTCCACTGCCGATACCTATTCTGTGGGCTTCGTCTCACCCAGCGGTGAGATAATCTCCCGTATTCCTATTATAGCCAGGAACGAGACCTCTATCCCTTTTCTTTTGGAACCAACGGTCATTACGGTCAATTACCAGCTCATTGAATCCGGCGCCGGAAAACAGCTGATATTCATGCGTTTTGAAAATCCTGTGACCGGGATATGGAGGGTGCGGGTTTATAATACCCAGTATTTTACAGGTGAATTTAACATATGGCTGCCCTCCGAGGGACTGATATCGGATGAAACCGTATTTCTGAGTCCCACTCCCGATACCACCATTACCATGCCCGGCAATACGGGCGCGCCCATTACAGTGGGGGCCTACAACCATCTGAACAACAGCATCTACATCCACTCCAGCCGCGGGTTCACTCCCTCCGGCATCGTAAAACCGGAGCTGGCAGCTCCCGGCGTCAATGTGATGGGGCCTTCGGTGGGACGCAGGAGCAGCGGCTCTGTCTCCATGACCACCCGCAGCGGCACCTCGGTGGCGGCCGCCCATGAGGCCGGCGCTGTGGCCAGTCTCTATGGGTGGGGAATCGTGGAAGGCAACCAGATTACCATGAGCCAGGCATCCGTTAAATCCTATTTAATCCGGGGCGCAAAAAGAAATCCAGCACTCCGCTACCCAAATGAAGAATGGGGCTATGGAGCACTGGATTTATACGAAACGTTCCGCCGAATCAGAGAGTGATTCACGGCGTGTCGGGATATGGATGCACTGCTATCAAAGCATGAATCATCCCCGCATCTGTATCAATGGTCCGCCGCTTTTTTCCAGATAGGGACGGGTGACAACCACGGAGCCGATATTGGGGTCCTTGGGAATCTCATACATGATATCCAGCATGAATTCCTCCAGGATAGCCCTCAGGGCCCTGGCCCCGGTCCCTCTCTTGATGGCCTCACCGGCAATCCACTTAAGGGCTTCATCCTCAAAGACCAGCCGTACCTCATCCATCTCCAGCAGCCGTTCGTACTGTTTGGTGATGGCATTCCTGGGCTCTTTCAGGATACGCACCATCATATCCTCCGTAAGCCCCTGAAGGGTCACTGTCACTGGAAGCCTTCCCAGGAACTCGGGAATCATCCCAAAGGTCCGCAGATCCTCATTGGTCACCTGGCCCAGGATATCCGGGTCCTTATCATATGTATCCTTCAGGATGGAGCCAAAGCCCATGGTGGTTTTCTTCATCAGTCGTTCCTTAATGATTTCCTCCAGGTCAGGGAAGGCGCCGCCGCAGATGAACAGGATATTATCCGTATTCACCGTTGCCATGGGCGTCATGGCGTTCTTCTGGTTGGAGCCTACCGGCACCTCCACAGTGCTTCCCTCCAGCAGCTTGAGAAGCTCCTGCTGTACGGATTCGCCGCTGACATCCCTGGTATTGGTCTGTTTCTTCTTGGCAATCTTGTCAATCTCATCAATGAATATGATTCCCTTCTGAGCCCGCTCCACATCGTTATCCGCAGCAGCCAGAAGCTTGGATACCACGCTCTCTATATCGTCACCGATATAACCCGCCTCTGTCAGAGAGGTGGCGTCGGCAATGGCCAGCGGCACATCCAGAAGTCTGGCCAGCGTCTTAACCAGATAGGTCTTTCCGCTTCCCGTGGGACCAATCATCAGTATGTTGGACTTTTCAATGACAATACTCTTATCTCTTCCGGTATCCTCCCCGGCCTCGTCCTTGGACGGCTGGTCCAGAAATGCCCTTTTATAATGGTTATATACAGCCACTGCCATCACCTTCTTGGCTTTTTCCTGGCCGATTACATATTCATCCAGCTTTGCCTTGATGACATGGGGCGCCGGTATGTCCTTCATGGTCAGTACCGGCTGTTCCTTAGCCTTTTTCTTGATTTTCTGCTTTTTGGGAATTTCCACTGCGGGAGGCGTCATGTTCAGGTCATTGAGGTTCATGTTCATGTAGGGCATATTGGGCAGTTTGGAAAAATCCATGCCCCCCTTTGTCACGGAATCAAATGCCTTCTGCATACAGTCATGGCAGAGATTCATGCCGCCGGGCATGGATATCATGGGGCCGGCCTTGCTCTCAGGCCGCCGGCACATGTAACACACCTTTTCATAGCGGTCCTCTTCCTTTTGTTTTTCTTTATCTTCACCATGGCCGGATGCCTCCAAATCCTGGTTATAATCTTTCTCTTCCAAGTCAGTTCTCCTCTCTGTTAAAGGGCGTACCGGGCCGTACCATCGTCCCGCCGCTTAACGTAAAGTATATAACAAAATGCTTCCCCAAACAAGAGGAAGCATTTTCATTTCATATTATTTTGAAAAATTTAAGTTATTGGGCTTTGGTTTCCGTATTCTCCTGGGGCATGGCTTTCAGTGTGATGGTGACTGTCCTTTCCTGGTATTCCCCGTCCTTCTGGGTCTGTACCGTCAGATCAATCTTCTCTCCCGTCTCGTAGCAGGCCAGAAGCTCCTGCAAATCCGTCATGTTCCGGACGCTCTGGCCGTCCACCTTGGTGATGATGTCCTTTTCCCTCAGGTCTGACTTGGCCGCGGCTCCTTCCTCCAGTATCTTGTATACATACACACCTCTTGGCATTCCGAAGGCCGCTGCGGACTCTTCATCCACGCTGGTTCACTGTATGCCCAGATAGCCTCTTTTGGCCTCCTCCACC
>OBWQ01000127.1_pt1 | contig 45146 bp, 29 predicted proteins | sample 1476511 | NCBI WGS metagenome assembly OBWQ01 (sample SAMEA2580126, study PRJEB22360) | human gut metagenome | biome: human gut; feature: human-associated habitat; material: faeces | place: Denmark | collected 2008/2010
CGCCTCGAAAAAAGCCAACGCCCAATTTTGCGCCCCCAAACCCCTGCCATATCTTCCAAGCAAGGAAGAGCTGGCGCGCGAGCTGAGTGCCGAGTACCGCGCCATCAACGAAGCGACTAATGGCGAAACGCAAGGGTAGCAGCACATTGCGACCGAAACCACCGCAGCCGTCGCAGGCGCACTCGCGGTTGCGACGCACGCTACGAAACAATACCGGTCATGGACGCCGGCAACGACATTCCAACCGTGGCTGGCGAGCGTGACCTGACAGGCAAAGACGCGGCCTTCGTCTGATGTGGGCCCACTGGCTGCCACAGAAAAGGGCCGGTTGCAGCCGGCCCTTAAGCCACTTGCGCCTGCGTTGCCCGCGCTTCCGAAGTGTCACTAACTGAGGAGCGGGTTCCGCGGCACAACCTGATTTTGCCCAGCGAGGCGGCTCTTTTGCAGCCGCTCCACCGTTTATTTACATCTACCCCCTGCCAAACTACCGGATGGCAGCCCGCATGCCTGCGAGCCGTCCCGTGCTGCGCTTCCCTACTTCCCAAAGATCGCAGCGAGCAAGCCCTTGCGTTTGGGCTTTTCTTCTCGGTAGGAACCCTCGACGGCGGCTGCCACCTGGCGCGGTTGCTCGCCGCCTCCACGGCGCACGATCTGGTATAGGAACGGAGATTTAATATATTTGACCTCGACGGGCGTGGCGTGCACGGTGCTCTCGCCGGACAAATGCAGGCTCGGGTTGAGCGGCGCCACGATATGCGTCTCGCGCTTGTCGCTAAACACCACCGCGGCCGCGCGGCCCGTCTGTCCGTTTACGGCAATGCGCACCTGCTCGCCATCGCGGCTGTCCGTCGCCGGACGATCGACAAAGTAGACCGGCACCATCACCAGGCCATCCTTATGCTTGCGGGCCTTGCGCGCCCAGGTTCGGATGCTCTTTTTATTGAGCCCCAGTACGGCCTCGGCATCGTTGCCCGCAACGTCGAGCGCCAGCTTATCAATGACCACCTGGTCCTTGGTAGACGCATCGACGGAGACAACGCGGAAGTCGCCCTCCTGCATGGCAGGATCGAACGGGCCCACCTTGGCAAAGTCCCACGGCTCCAAAATGCCCATAAGGCGAACGTCCAGGTAGTTTGCCCGCGGATACGCCCAGTCGAGCACCTCGTAGTACACCAAGGTCTCCTTGCTCAGGCCCTTTCCCGGGAAGGACGCCATCATGCGCAGGTCCGCCAACGCCATGGGGAAATAGAAGAGCATCATGTCGTTTTGAATCGCGTCTTCCACGTCGTGCCCGGCAAAGGCATCAGGGTACTGGCGCACCAGCTGCAGCGCGTTGGCACGTGCCTGCTGCGGCGAGATTTCGCAGGGAATACCCTGCTCAGGTACATACTCCGCACCAACACCCATGGTCAGGCGCTTGCTGAAGGTGCCGGGTTTAAGCAGGTCGGCAACGCCGATCTTATTGCCGCAGGACGGACACTCAAACACGCGCTGGGTCGATGACCCCTCAAAGGACGCACCGCAGAAGGGGCAAGGAATGCTCACATGCGTGGCCTCTTGGAACTCCTGCGCCGTGCCGCGGTCCTCCCACAGTAGATGCTCCAGAACCGACTGATTGCGCCAGTACGAATTAAAGAAATACCAGTCCGGGTCCTCCGGGCGCTCGAGCTGCGACACATGGGTGAGCTTGAGCAGGCCATCGACAACCGTCAACGGCGTATGGCGAATGCCCAGGGCGCTCTTGGGCTCCCCCGCATCGGCCTGCCACGGAACGACCGTGCCGCAATAGGCGCACTCAAAGCTGCGTTTAGCCTGGTGTGAGTACATAGGGCCGCCGCAGTTTTGGCATTTAATGGCAAACATCTCGTCCATGGATACGTCCTCCTTTACGCAGGGGCTGTCGACATTAAGTATGTCGGGCAGGTAAGCACATGCCCATACCCATGTGGCCCAAAATGGAGCACCCGGTCGGACGGGAAGGCGCAGTGAACTCGAAGGCGTGCGGGCAGTCGTCCCCCTCCGCCTCGCGCCCGTTAGCGCCGGCAGACCATTGCTGCATTTTCTGAGCATCGGTACATGTTGCGTCTGCGCGAGCTACACTATCCCCTTAAACATGATTGTGAGGACGATCGTTATGCTATTTGTAAATCGGCTGGTACATACGCTTGTTCCCGGCAGCGAAAGCGAGCCGGTCGATACTTCCTGCCGCACCAACGCGGGTTTTGCCGCAAGCCTCATTTGCATTGGCCTCAACATCACCCTGTGCCTAGCCAAGGGCATCACGGGCCTGCTCGCGGGCTCCGTCTCGCTTATCGCCGATGCCTTCAACAACCTTTCCGACGCCTCGAGCAACATCGTGAGCCTGCTCGGATTCCGCCTTGCCAGCCGCCCGGCAGACGAAGGCCACCCCTATGGCCACGGTCGCTATGAGTACCTAGCCGGCCTGTTCGTCGCCGTCCTGGTTTGCGCCGTCGGCATCAATCTGATCCTCGAGTCGGTCACTAAGATCATCAAGCCTTCCCCCACTGCATATTCGGTGCTCTCCTTAGCCGCCCTCGTCTTGTCCATGCTCGTTAAGCTCTGGATGGCCGCGTTCAACCGCACGCTGGGCGACCGCATCGACTCGGAGACGCTCATCGCCACGGCACAGGACTCCAAAAACGACGTCATCACCTCGGGCTCGGTCTTGGTGGCGGCGCTTATTTCGCAGACGACAGGCTTTGACCTCGATGGCTGGGCAGGCCTTGGCGTGGGCATCTTCATCTGCATCAGCGGCATGGGCCTGGTGCGCGACGCCATCAGCCCGCTGCTGGGGCAAGCGCCCGACCCCAAGCTCGTCCAGGCAATCCGCGACAGGATTATGTCGTACCCCCAGGTCCTGGGTACGCACGACCTCATGGTGCACGACTACGGCCCCGGCCGTCAGTTTGCCAGCGCACACGTGGAAATGCCCGGAGAGGGCGACGCATTTGAGCACCACGAGATTTTGGACACCATCGAGCACGACATCAAGCGCCAAATGGGCATCGATATCACGCTGCACTGCGACCCCATCGCCACCACCGGCGACGACCTGCGCGGCTGGGTCAAGCGCGGCGTAGCGCAGATCGACCCCGTGCTTTCCATCCACGACCTTCACGAACACGATGGCTTTGTGTCATTTGACCTTGTGCGTCCCGACGGCTTTGACATATCCGACGAGGAGCTGCTGGAGCTCGTCACGCGCATCGTGCACGAGCTCCGGCCCGACGTCTCATGCGTCGTCACGTTTGATTCGGGCTTTAGCTCGCCCGACCGTCCAGCAGAGCAGCTGTAGCCCACTTAACAGCTAGTTTCCCTGCGCGCCCGAGATGCCGTTTTGTAGAGCGTTCCAGGCATCCGTCGCCATGTCGCCCAAGTTCTGCGCGGTGTCGCCCAGGTTCTGGGCCGTATCGCCCAGCTCTTGCGCCTTGTCTCCCAACTCCTGTGCCTTGTTGCTCAAGTCCTCCAGCGTGTTGGAGCTCGAGCTGTCGGTACCGCTTTGTCCGTCGGACGAGTTGCCCAAGCCGTTCTTGTGCGTGAGCTGAATTTCAAGGTTGCCGCTGTCGTTATAGTAGGCAGAAGTAACGACCCAGTTGGCATCGACGACGGGCGTTGAGCCATCATCAGTCAGGACCACGGCATTCGAAAGATCGGCCCCGCGCGACTTGAGGAGCTTTTTGGCGTTGGACCAGTACTGCCCCGGAATATCGCTCAGCTCTACTGAACCCGCTTGGGTGACCTCTGTCTGCTCGGCCGTCGTGCTGGTTGTAGCTCCTCGTTTGTTGAGCATGCCCGACACAACGGCGAACACAATCGAAAGGGCAAAGAAAATCGCCAGCACAATCAGGATCTTCTTGATCACGCTCGACGAACGCGATGGCTTCTTCTCCTCGTCCTCGTCATATTGCGGAATCGACTTGGGGTACTCGCGATACGGCTCGCGCGACTCGTAGCGAGGCTGCGCCGTGCGAGGCATATACGTCGTCTGCTGAGGCTGCGGAATGGGATTCTGCGGCAGGTTGTCATAGGGATTCGGCGTCGAGGCAGCATAAGAATCCTGCGGCGCGTAATCAAACGGATCCGGAGCTGCGTTGCCATAGGGGCCTTGCGAAGATGCAGCGCAAGAATCCTGCGCCGTGTCGCCATAGCCCATAACCCGGGTGGGCTCGGCAGAAGGCTGCGTCGCGGCGGGGTCGGTATAACCAGGGTTGGGAACAACGCGGGTCGCATCGGCGCTATCGCCAGCCTGCGCGGAACCGTAGCCGCCCATCACGGTTGTCTTGTCCTGATCCATGCAACGATTCCTTTCCGTCGCCTGTAAGCATCAAGTTATCCATGCATTCTACCAGCGCAAAAGCCTATGATGGGCAGAGTCCGTCGGTATCTACAAGACATGCGCGGGCCTAAGGATCAAAAAGCCCCGCCGGGCCTTGGTAGGCGCGACGGGGCGGGCAAGCGGCTATGAGCAGCGAGCTTAGAACAGGCCGGTGATGTTGCCGTCGTTGTCGACGTCGATGTTCTCGGCCGCAGGGACCTTGGGCAGGCCCGGCATGGTCAGAACACTGCCAGTCAGTGCGACCACAAAGTGGGCGCCGGCGGAAACCTTGAGCTCACGCACCGTGATGCGGAAGTTCTCGGGAGCGCCCAGGGCCTTGGCGTTGTCGCTAAAGCTGTACTGCGTCTTGGCGACGCACACCGGCAGGTTGCCAAAGCCATTCTCGCGCAGCTCGGCGAGCTGGCGCTTGGCGGCCGGCGTAAAGTCAACGCCGTCGGCGCGGTAGACCTTGGTGGCAACGGCCTCGAGGGCATCAGCGACATCAGCGCCGTCCTCATAGGCAAACTTGAGCTCGCTCGGCTGCTCAATCAGACGCATGACCTCATCGGCAAGCTCGAGCGCGCCCTCGCCGCCCTTGGCCCAGACCTCGGAAAGCTTAACGTTGACGCCGAGCTTCTGGCACTCGGACTCAATGAGCGCGAGCTCGGCCTCGGTGTCCGTCGGGAAGCGGTTGATGGCGACCACGCAGGGCAGACCATATACGTTCTGGATGTTGTCGACGTGACGCAGCAGGTTGGGCATGCCAGCCTTGAGTGCCTCGAGGTTCTCCTCGTTGAGATCGGCCTTGGCGACGCCACCGTTGTACTTCAACGCGCGAGCGGTGGCGACGACCACGACGGCGTTGGGACGAACGCCCGTCATGCGGCACTTGATGTCCAGGAATTTCTCGGCACCCAGGTCGGCACCAAAGCCCGCCTCGGTAATGGCGACATCGCCAAAACGCATAGCCATACGCGTGGCCATGATGGAGTTGCAGCCGTGGGCGATATTGGCGAAGGGACCGCCGTGGACAAACGCGGGCGTGCCCTCGAGCGTCTGCACCAGATTGGGCTTGAGCGCATCCTTGAGCAGTGCGGCCATAGCTCCCTGGGCCTTAAGGTCGCGGGCGCGGACGGGCTCGCCGGCATAGCTATAGCCGACAACGATCTCGCCCAAGCGCTCCTTAAGATCGCTGATGCTCGTGGACAGGCACAGGATCGCCATGACCTCGGAGGCAACGGTGATATCGAAGCCGTCCTCGCGCGGCACGCCCTGGGCCTTACCGCCAATGCCGTCGATGACGTGGCGCAGCTGACGGTCGTTCATATCGACGACGCGCTTCCAAGTGATGCGCTTAACGTCAATACCGAGCTGATTGCCCTGCTGGATGTGGTTATCAAGCATGGCGGCCAGCAGGTTATTGGCGGCACCGATAGCGTGGAAGTCGCCGGTAAAGTGCAGGTTGATATCCTCCATGGGGATGACCTGAGCCCAGCCGCCGCCGGCAGCACCGCCCTTAACGCCAAAGACGGGGCCGAGCGAAGGCTCGCGCAGGGCCACGGCACTCTTGACGCCGCGACGACGCAGGCCATCGGCCAGACCGATGGTCGTGGTGGTCTTGCCCTCGCCCGCAGGCGTGGGGTTGATGGCGGTCACGAGGACAAGCTTGGCCTGGTGATCAGTCGGCTCGTTGAGCAGTGAATAGTCGACCTTAGCCTTGTCGAAGCCGTACGGAATCAGGTGCTTAACGTCGACGCCGGCGTTCTTGGCCACCTCGGTAATAGGCAGTGGCGTGACAGAACGTGCGATTTCGATGTCAGTAGGCATGGGCGGTCCTTTCGTTACCGAATGAGAAAAAGACCAATTCAGCATAGCACGGGCGCGCAATAGTAAAACGCCCATAACCGATGAACGGCGATATGTTTACCCGATGCCCAGCGATAGTCCAACAGCCCGCCAAAACAAAGCGCCCTAAACGGTAGGTTCAATCCCCAGGTGCTCAAAGGTGCGAAGGGTTGCCTGACGGCCCTGCGGCGTACGAATCATCAACCCGCACTGCAGCAAATAGGGCTCATAGACATCCTCGAGCGTGCCCGGGTCCTCGCCCACCGCGCTGGCAAGGGTCGTAAGTCCCACGGCACGACCGGAGAACGTCTTGGCAAGCGTCTCCAAGATACGAATATCCATCCAGTCCAGACCGAGCTCGTCGATCTCGAAGAACTCGAGCGCCTGACGGCAGATATCGAGCTCAATGGGACCGTTGCCGCGCACCTGTGCATAGTCGCGCACGCGCTTGAGCAGGCGGTTGGCAAGACGTGGCGTACCGCGCGAACGCGAGCCGATCTCGAGTGCACTGGGATGATCGATCGTCACGCCCAGGATAGTCGCCGAGCGCGTCACAATCTGCGCGAGCTCCTCGACCGTGTAGTAATCCAGGCGATATGAAATGCCAAAGCGGTCGCGCAACGGGCCTGTCAACATGCCTGAGCGGGTCGTTGCCGCTACCAGCGTAAATTTGGGAATATCCAGGCGAATCGAGCGCGCCGCCGGACCCTTGCCAATCACGATATCGAGGGCAAAGTCCTCCATCGCGGGGTACAGGACCTCCTCGACCGAACGGTTGAGGCGGTGGATCTCGTCGATAAACAGCACATCACCCGGCTGCAAGTTAGTAAGGATGGCCGCCAGGTCGCCCGTGCGCGCGATGGCAGGGCCACTCGTGGTCTTGATCTGAGCGCCCAGCTCGTTGGCGATAACGGTGGCCAGCGTGGTCTTGCCCAGGCCCGGAGGACCCGAGAAAATCACGTGGTCGAGCGTCTCGCCACGGCTCTGCGCCGCTTCGATCAACACGCGCAGGCTCTGCTTGATGTGCTCCTGGCCACAGTAATCGTCCAGGCGCTGGGGGCGCAAAGTGCGGTCGACATCGAGGTCCTCGGCCGTCAGCTCCGAGCCCACCATGCGCTCGCCGTGCGCCATGGATGCCGCCGGCGAGTTACCGGGCGTCGCCCACAGGTCCTGAGAGTCATCGGCTTCCCACATCACGCATCCATTCCGAGTCGCTTAAGCGCCGCGCCGAGCAGATCCTCGACACGCATATTCTGCCCATCATACCCGCTCAGGGCAACATCGGTCTCCTGCGGGCTAAAGCCCATGGAAAGGAGCGCCGCACGGGCATCATCGATGGCCGAGGGAGCAGCAGCGGGCACGGGCATCGCAACCTGGCCGGGAATCACGTCGACCGGCACAAAGCCCTTATCCTTGGCAAAGGTGCTCTTGAGTTCCAGGATCAGGCGCTGAGCTGTCTTTTTGCCCACACCGGGTACCTTGGCCATGCCCTTGTCGTCCTCGGCCATCACCAGCGAATACAGCTGCCCCACGGTATAGGTGGAAAGCACGGCAAGCGCCAGGCGCGGGCCAACGCCCGAAACGGACACGAGCCGGTCGAACATCGTGCGCTCATCCTTTGAGGAAAAACCGAAAAGTGTCATGGCGTCCTCGCGCACCTGCATGCGCGTGTAGAGGCGGACCTCGCCGCCGGGCGTCGGCAACGTGGCCGCAGTGCTGCCCGAGATGCCGAGCTCAAAGCCAACGCCCGACACATCGACGACAGCCGAGCTCATCGTGGCCTCGACAAGCGTTCCGTGGAGCTGGGAGATCATCAGTATCCGGTTCCTCTCTGTTGATAGAACTCGCCACCGGTGAGGGCGCGGGTGCGGCTGAGGTTTACGTGGCAGATGGCGCAGGCCAGGGCATCGGCGGCATGGTCGGGATGCGGGTCGTGGTCGAGCTGTGTTAGAGTGCGTACCATGTAGGCGACCTGCCGCTTGTCCGCGGCGCCGGTGCCCACCACAGCCTGTTTGATCTGCATGGGCGTGTACTCGCCAATCTCGAGCGCGCATTCCGAAAGCGCTACGAGTGCAGCACCGCGGGCATGCGCCGTGGGGATGGCCGAACGAACGTTGGCGCCAAAGTAGATACTCTCGACAGCAGCCGTGTCGGGTCGATAACGCTCGACGACATCCTTAAGGTCACGGGCGATATGCGACAGGCGCACCGCGAGCGGACTTCCGGCACTGGTCTCGATGCAGCCATAGGCACGGCAGCGAACCTCGCCGCGCCGCTCCTCGATAATCCCCCAACCCGTATGGGCCAAACCGGGGTCGATACCCAAAATGACCAAGCCAACCTCCCCTCGTCACCAGCACAGCACAAGGCAAGGCCCCGCGCATCATTCACGAACGTCTGTTCTAGAATAACACAACGGGGCCAAGATGCTTAAAGCAAGATTGCTTCTGCCCTAGTTCTGGCTAAAGAATGGGAACTGCCTCGGATCTACTGGCGGATGCGGCATCGGCGTGCCCTGGGGCCCACCCTGCGAGCCGCCCTGACCGCCCATCATCTTATCGATGGCGTCCTGAACCTCACCCTCGAACTTTTTCATTCCCTCGTGCAAACGACGCTGACCGTCCTCGCAGCGCAGCTCCTCCATCTGCTCGGGCGAAATACCCAGTAGCTCGCCCAGCACGCCCATCATCTCGTTTCGCATGCGCTCGCTCGTATCCTCGTCAGCAAAACGGCGCACCTCGGCGCGCGCCAGCGAATCGACCGACATACGCTCCTTGCCATTAAGCCCCAGGTCGGACCACGCGAGCATGTACGGCCAAGAGCGCTCGGCAAACGAGCGGGACGAGACGATCGGTGCCGTCGGCAACATGCGGCGGGCAGCCTCACCCTGTCGAACGAGCATCAGCAGCAGCGAGCAGGCCTCAGGCTTGCCAGCGGCCATCGAGATATCGTCGAAAGATCGATTGCGGTCCACATGCGCCTCGAGCGCGCCATCGACCTCACCCGGCTCAAGCCCGCCGAGCAGCTGTGCCGCGCGGTCGAGCATATCGACCGGACCGTCGAGCGTCGAGAGCGCCTGCGCCAGCACTCGCTCCATGCAGTCTTCCACCGCGTTGAGCGTCACGAGCTCTTGGGGCACCACGGAAGACGTGCGGTTGCGCACACGCGCCACAAACTCAAGCGTCGACAGGTACACATCGCCAAAGGGCGCGTAGTCGCCCTGATAGCCGCCGCAAAGCGCCGGCGCCGTCAGCGCGTACTCGGTTTTGGACAGCGGGCTCAGCGCCATCGCACCCAGCTCGAGCGCCGTGTCCTCCAGCATGAGGCCCAGTGTGCGCGAGCGCAGACGCTCGGCATCGCCCGCCGACACGTCGCGATCGAGCACACGCGCCGCATCCGGTGCATCGCGCTCGACAGTGCGAATGTGCAGACGCTCGGCGATGGCGCGGACGGCGGCACAGCGGGCAGCCTCGGCCTCTTCCTGCGCCGGCGTAAAGATACGGTTGCGCCCCAGCACCAGGCCAATCACATTGCGCGGGCCCAGAGCGTCGACGGCCAGCGCCGCCAGCAGGGACGACGGCAAGTCACCCTCGAGTGCCACCACAGCACGCGACGCACCGTGGGCTCGGGCGTTGTCGCGCACGGCGAGCACCAGCGCCTGCCACAGCCACTCCTCGGAACGAAACTCGGGCAGTTCGTGATCTTCCAGGGCATCGAGCATCACGCCGCGCTGAATCTCCTGAACCAGGAGGCTCTCCTCAAAACACGGCGCCTGGGCCACCACGCGACCGCAGTCGTCGAGTACAAACGAACCGCCGGTATACACCGACTCGTCATAGGCACCGACCGGCGCCATGCAGGCGAACCACACGCTGCGCTTGGATGCGATCTTGCGGTAGGCGCCGCTGCGAACGGCGGCAATGGCGGCAGTCTCGCGGTCGGTCATGTCAAACGCGTTGAATTGGAAATACGCAATGAGGTCAACACCGGTCGGCAGCATCTCGAGTTCGCGGTCCAAGTCAAAAATCACGGCGATGCGCACGCCGTCCACGTCGAACACCGGCGGCGCCCAACGTGTGTCGTTGTTCTCGCCACGCTGCAGGGCAATGCTCGAACGCGCCGGCACCACATGACCGTCCTTGAGCATCATGTAGTCGAGCAGCGGCTGGCCCTCAAACGAAACCGCCGCGGGCACGATGCAGATCATGTCAAGCTCCTGGATACGCTCGGCGACACCAGTCAAGCCGGCAAGCATGTCGTGCTCAAAGTCGGCAGCGCCCACCAGGCCACCGGGCATGGCGCCCATAAAGAGCGGAGCCGGAACGCACAGCACGCGCGCCCCGCGCTCGCGGGCCAGACGAGCCTGGTCCTCGATGCGGCCGCAAATGCCCTCAATATCACCCAGGCGCATATCGATCTGTGCAAGCGCGAGCTTCATGGCCCAGCCCTTTCCGTCGTAAACCATCGAAATCGTAGTAAAAGCGCCGGCCGCATAATGCAGTCGGCGCTTGCATGTGCATATGCTAGCTATGATACCCCGAGCGGGGGCGCGCTCCTAGAATGTCGCGGACCACAGCCCGTGCAGGTTGCAGTAGGCATAGACGGTACCGGTCTTGGAGCCGCCCGCGAAAAACGTCGCGGGTTTCATGCCGGGCTCAAGGTAATGGACCTCTAAGCGGCCCTCGGCCTCAAGGGCGATCCACTCAATGTAGTGCTCGGGCAGGCTGGGGTGCTCGACCGAGCCAACGCGTGCGCGAATCACGTGACCGTCGCGCTCGGTCTCGACAACAGGCACGTGCTTCTCGTGCGCCGCGTCCTCAGTGTTTGCGGTCAGCTCCGTGCAACCGGCAGGGGTCGCAACGTCGTCGCCAAGGGCAGCGATGAGCTTACCGTCGGGGTCCTTAAAGAATTTCGCCATGATGTTCTCCTTTGCTGATGTGCCGATGTTCTTGATGGTTCTTATGCCCAAAGGCAGGCAAACCATCCATGGCATTGCAAATGAACACATAACGGATCAGGCAAGCGGTCGGGCCAAAATGCGTCGACCGTCCTGCCCGCTCCAGCAGTCCCACCCCGCGCGCGGCTAGCGACCGTCGCCGCCGAGCAGCGCCAAAACATCCTCGCGCGTGAACAGTGCCGACGAGATGCCGTCGCCGCCGAGCACGCTGTTGACCAAGTCGCGCTTGGACTCCTGCATCTGCATAATGCGTTCCTCGATCGTGTCCTTGGCGATGAGCTTGTACACGGTCACGGCATGTTGCTGGCCAATACGGTGTGCACGGTCAGTCGCTTGGTCCTGCGCCGCCACGTTCCACCACGGGTCGTAGTGAATGACCACGTCGGCAGCCGTCAGGTTAAGGCCCACGCCGCCCGCCTTGAGCGAAATCAAAAAGACCGGAACCTCGCCCGCTTGGAACTGCGCGACCATCTTGGCACGGCTCTCCTTAGACGAAGCGCCCGTGAGCTTAAGGAAGGCGATGTCCTCCTTGGCCAAGCGCTTACCGATGATATCGAGCATACCCGTAAACTGGCTGAACAACAGGATGCGATGCCCGCCGTCGAGTGCGCCGTACACGAGCTCCATGCACATATCGAGTTTGGCGCTCCCCGCCTTGTAATCCTCGTAGTGTAGACGCGGGTCGCAGCAGATCTGGCGCAGCTTGGTGAGCTCGGCGAGCACCTTGAGCTTGTCTTTCTTAAACTCGGACGCCTCGCGGTGCTGCACCTGCTGGGCGATGCGGTCCTGATTTGCCAGGTAAAGCTTGCGCTGCTCACCGGTGAGCTGAGCCACGACTGTGTCCTCGATCTTTTCGGGCAGATCGGCCACCACGTCCTCTTTGACACGGCGCAGCACAAACGGCGACACAAGCGCCTGCAGGCGGGCGGCGCTGTCACCTTCGGCGTGCTCGACCGGGCTTTCGAAGCGCTTTGCGAACGATTCGCGCGTGCCAAGCAGGCCCGGCATCAAAAAGTCGAAGATGCTCCAGAGCTCGGACAGTCGGTTTTCGATGGGCGTTCCCGTCAAGGCAAAGCGCACGCCGGCCGGCAGGCGCTTGGCAGCACGGGCCACCTGGGTAAGCGGGTTTTTAATGTACTGGGCTTCGTCGAGCACCACACGGGCAAAGTCCTGCTCGACGTATTCGTCGATGTCGCGGCGCATGAGGTCATACGACGTCACGACCACGTTATGCTCGGCCACGCCGGCAATTTGCACGCGACGCTGGGCTTTGGCGCCCACGATGGCGCACACATCAAGCGAGGGGGCAAAGCGCTCCAGCTCGGCGGTCCAGTTGTACACAAGCGACGCGGGGCACATCACGAGCGTGGGCTTGGTATCCCCCGCTTCCACGCGCGCCAGAATGTGCGCGATCATCTGCAGCGTTTTGCCCAGGCCCATATCGTCGGCCAAGATGCCGCCAAGGCCCAGGTGCTCAAGCGAGCCGAGCCACTGGTAGCCGTCAATCTGGTAGCCACGCAGCGTGGCCTTGAGCGAGACGGGTACCGTAAAGTCCATCTTGCCGAGCGTGTCCAGGCGCTCGACGGTGCGGCGGAACGCAGCGTCGCGATCGGCCTCGAGCGCGGGCGTGCGCGCGAGCATGCTATCGACGAACAGGGTACTCGACGCGGGAAGCGACACGCCGTCGAGCAGGTCGACGGCATCGACGCCCAGGTCCTCGGCAAGACCAAACGCGGCGCGGGCACCCTCGTCCAGGCGCACAATGTCGCCAGACGTAAGGCGAGCGAACGTCTGGTGGCGCTTGTACGAGTCCAGATAGATGGCAAGGTCGGCCGCCGAAAGACCGCTCGCGCCCAGTTCAACATCGAGCAGGTTGCTCTTGACGGTCGCACGCACCGAAAGCTTGGGCGCAGGGCGGACCGAGATCTGGCGTAGGCGGTCACTGAGCATGACCTCGCCCAGCTCGGACAGGGCAGACAGGCCCTCGGTCAGCAAGTGGAACAGGCTCTCGTCATCGCGTTCCTCAAACGCCAGGCCGCCCTCGTAAAAGTCGAAATACAGGGCCGCCGTATCCATAACGCGAAACTCTGCTATCTCGTCGCGCGGCGGCACGCCCGGGCGCTGCTCTTCGAAGGGGCTGCCCGGAGCGCCCAGGCTAAAGAGATCTGCCGACCAGTCGCCGTAGGAAACCGTAATCTTGCAGGTCACAAGCCCGTCATCGACACCGATTGCCATGGCAAAGCTCGGCTCGGGCGCCACGGTGTCGAGCACGGCGGGAGCGGTGAGGTCGGTGTATTCGCGCAGCACGGGCAGTGCCATGCGGCAGAATTCGCCCACCTGTTCGGCGGCGATATGGACCGGCGTGCGACAAGGCAGCAGACGCGACAGAAACGGTGCGGCATGCTGGGCAAACGTTGCATCGGCGCGGCGCGCGCGGTGCGTGTCGACCAGATAGGCTGCGTCGCCTGCGACAAAGCAGTACGTATCGGCCGGCAGGCGCAGGTCGTAGCTGCCACCGGCCGCCGGCGCGATCTTGGCGGCAAGGAGCGGCGGTTGTTTTGCCGAGGCCTCGTCCTCCCCCACCGGCGATAACTCAACCGCAACCTCGTAGGAACGATGCGTCGTCGTTCCCCGCGACCAGGCGGGCTCAAAGGAAATGGTGCGGCCACGCAGCAAGTCCAGCATGTATACGATGTCATGCTCGGACAGCGGCAACTGGCGCTCGGCGACAAAGCCGCTGCGTGCAAAATCGTACGACGCCGAACGCGAACTCGTGATGTCGCTCAGATACACAACCGTTGCCACAACAAGGTCGAGCAGGCGCACCGAAACCTCGTCGAAGGCCTCGGGCGCATGGAGGAATGTGAGCTTCTTGCCGTACGAGAACGTGCCGCCGCGCACGTAGGCGGCGGCCATGCCGTCGATGTCCTTGACCACGTAGGACACCGAACCGCAGCGAATGCGAAGCTCGAGCGCCCAGCTAAAGCGGTCGGCAAACAGCGGATTGTAGTACGGCACCAGCGAGGGCTCCAACACCGCCTTGGGGGCATCGGGGTCGACAGTGCCGGCGAGCTTGCGGCGCATGCCCGCCAACTCATCCATGCGCGCGTCCGAAAGATCGGAGAGCGCCTTCATGAGGCTCGGACTCGTGGGGACAGGCGCCGGGAAGGGAAAGTTAGGGTTGACAGCCGGTGCGGCGGACGCGGGACGCACGGCTTGCTTGGGCGCCGCCGTAAACGTGCGGACCGGCGTGCGCAGCCCCTCGACGGGCTCGGTGCCGCTGGCGTCCAGGTACGCAAGCGCCGTGGCGATGGCGTGCTTGCACATGCCGGGGTAGCGATAGGCAGCGGGGCAATCGCAGTCGTAGTCGATCACCTCGTGCTCGTCCATATCGAGCGCCACGTGCGTCTTGTACAGGTCGCCGCGCGAACCGCGCACTGCACCCTCAACCGTCACGTTTTTGGAGAAGCGCGAGCCGCTGTCCTCGATCGACAGCACGGCGCCGTTGAGCATGAGCGAGCGGCCCTTCATAAAGGTGCCGCTCAGCGCCGCCTCTTTCCGGAGCGCCTGCACAAACGTCCCCTGCGCCATCACTTCCTCCAATCTCGCGCGGACCAGCAACGCCGTCCCTAGATAACCGTCACGCGGCCCTGGTTACCCACGATGGCCTTGGCCTCGGCCAGCAGCGGAATCGAGCGCGCGTTGACCTTGGCAGGCACCTCGGCGCGCAGCACGCGCCCGTCCACCTGCTCGATAAAGATCTCCACGCGGTCGCCGCCCGGGTTAGCGGTGAGCACCGTGGCCAGGCGCGCCATATTGCCCTGGCTAAAGCGGCTGTTGGGCACCATGACCTCAAACACCTTGGGCTTGTTGTTCTCCTCGTTGAGCTCCAGCGGCACGATCTCCTGCGCGATGATCTGGTCGCCGCGGTCCGAGCGCTCGAGCTTGCCCTTGATGCGCACAAAGGCGTCGGACAGCTGCGCACCGGTCTCGGGATCGACCTCGCCGTACAGGTACCCCTCGGCCTCTTTATAGGTCTTGGGAAACACGACGACGGTGGCCTCGCCTTCCATGTCCTCGAGCTGCACGATGCCCATGGGGTCGCCGTTTTTGGTCACGCGCTTGGACACGCTCGAGACCATGCCGGCCCACCACAGCGCTTTGCCCTCGGGAATCTCCTGGTTGATGGTGCCGCCCGTAGGATTCTGAACTTCGTAGCCGGTGTCGATCTGCGAGAACGAAAAGTCGCGCGCTTTGCTGAGCGCATACTCAAACGGGCGCAGCGGGTGGTCCGAGACATAGATGCCCAGAACCTCCTTCTCCTGGCTCAGCTTGAGGTGGCGGTCCCATTCCTGGCCGTCCGGATCGGGCACGCTGACCTCGAAACCCGAGCCCTCAACATCACCAAACATGTCGAAGAACGAGGTCTGGCCGCTCGCGCGGTCCTTCTGGCGCTTTATCGCGGCGTCGATGATGTTCTCGGGGTTGTTCTTGTCCACAAAGTGCATCATCTGGCGACGCGGATACCCCGTGGAGTCGAAGGCGCCTGCCTTAATCAGCGATTCGATCACGCGACGGTTGGCCTGACTCGAGTCCACGCGCTCCACAAAGTCGTGCAACGTCTTAAACGGGCCGCCCGCCTCGCGCTCGGCGATAATCGCCTGCGCCACGCCGGTGCCCACGCCGCGGATGCCGGCCAGACCAAAGCGCACGCCTTCCTTGGTAGCCGTGAACTCGGTACCGGACTCGTTGACATCTGGCGAAAGCACGGGGATGCCGTCGTGACGGCATGCCGAGACGTAGTGCACGATCTTGTCGGTCTTGCCCGTATAGGACGTCAGAACGGCCGCCATGTACTCGTGCGGATAGTGCGCCTTGAGCCACGCCGTCTGCATAACCAGGATGGCGTAGCCGGCGGAGTGCGACTTGTTGAAGGCGTAGGACGCGAACTCGAGAACATCGTCCCAAATCTTCTGGGCGACCTCGCGCGTGTAGTTGTTCTTGATGGCGCCGTTCATCCAGTGGTCGTAGGTGGTCTCGTCCGAGCCATCCTCCCAGTGGAGCACCGTCGAGGTGAGCAGCTTGATCTTTTTCTTAGCCACGGGCTTACGGATACGCGAGTCCGATTCGCCCTTGGAGAAGCCGCACATCTCGACGGAGATGAGCATAACCTGCTCCTGGTAGACCATGGTGCCGTAGGTTTCGCCCAGGATGTCGTCCAGGCGGTCGTCGTAGGAGACCGCCGGCTCCTTGCCGTTCATACGGTTGATGTAGGACGAAACCATGCCGGCGCCCAGCGGGCCCGGGCGGTACAGGGCGATCAATGCCACGACGTGCTTGTACTCGGTGGGCTTCATGTTCTTGATCGTGGCCGTCATGCCGGCGGACTCGACCTGGAAGACGCCGGCGGTGTGGCCGGAGCCCATGAGCTTAAAGATCTCGGGATCGTCAAAGGGAATCTCTTCCTCTTTGATGTCAATGCCGAAGTTCTTTTTGATGTTTGCCTTGGCCTTGGAGATAACCGTCAGCGTGCGCAGGCCCAAGAAGTCCATCTTGAGCAGGCCCATGTCGGCAACGGTATGGCCCTCGTACTGGGTAATCTCGACGCCGCCCTTGGTGTCGAGCTTAGTGGGCACGTGCTCGTTGACGGGGTCGCGGCAGATCAGAACGGCACACGCGTGCACGCCCTCGCCACGGGTGAGGCCCTCGATCGAGAGCGCCGTATCGATGATGCGGCGGGCGTCGTCATCCTTTTTATAGGCCTCGGCAAAGTCGGGGTTAAACAGATCCTCTTTGCCGGGTTGCTTTTCGAGCACCTGTTTGAGCTTGACCTTGGGGTCGCTCGAGACCATCTTGGACAGGCGCTGGCCCATGTAGACCGGGTAGTCCAGGACGCGCGCGGCGTCGTTGATGGCCTGCTTGGCCTTAATGGTCGAGTAGGTGATGACGTGGGTGACCTTCTCGGGGCCGTAGAGCTGGCGAACGTGCTCCACGACCTCGAGGCGCCGCTCATCGTCGAAGTCCATATCGATATCGGGCATCTCGGTACGTTGCGGGGACAGGAACCTCTCGAACATCAGGCCGTTCTCGAGCGGGTCGAACGCAGTGATGTTCATGGCGTAGGCGACGATAGCGCCGGCGGCCGAGCCACGGCCGGGGCCGACGCCGATGCCGTTGTCCTTGGCCCATTGCACGTACTCGGCGACGATCAAGAAGTAGGCGGCAAAGCCCTTGTCGCAAATGACCTTGTATTCGTACTCAAAGCGCTCTTTGATGTTGACGCCACCGATCTCGCGCGTGGCCCAGTCGTCGCCGTAGTGCTGACGCAGGCCCTTCTCGCACTCGCGGCGGAACTGACTCTCGTGCGTCTCGCCGGGATCGAGCAGCGGGAAGCGCGGCAGGATGATGGAGTCCCAGTCGAGCTCCACGTAGCACTTGTCGGCGATCTCGAGCGTGTTGTCGCAGGCCTCGGGGCAATACGGGAACATCGCCCGCATCTCCTCCTCGGTCTTCATGTAAAACTCCGAGCCGGTCATGCGCATGCGGTTGGGGTCATCGACCTTGGCGTTCATGCCAATGCACATGATGACGTCCTGCACGGGCGCATCCTCGCGGCGCAGGTAGTGGAAGTCGTTGGTGGCGATGACTTTGACGCCCACCTGCTTGGCGATATCGATAAGCGTGCGGTCCATCTGCTCGTCGGTCAGGCCGTTGTCGGTAGTGATGCCGTGTTCCTGAATCTCGATGTAGAAGTCGCCGGGATCGAAGGTGTCGCGGAAGGTCTCGGCCCACTTGATGGCACCTTCCATGTCACCTCGGTCGATGTATTTGGGGATGATGCCCGCGATGCAGGCGCTGGTGCAGATCATGCCCTTGGCGTGGCGGCGCAGGTTGTCGAGCGTCACACGCGGCTTGTAGTAAAAGCCCTGCACAGCGGCCTCGGAAACCGTCTGCATCAGGTTGACGTAGCCCTCCTGGTCCTTGGCCAGAAGGATCATGTGGTAGAGCTCGGGCTTATGGTCACGGGCGAGCGTCTCGTCCGGCGTAAAGTAGACCTCGCAGCCAAAGATGGGTTTGATGACCAGGGGCGGCTTGAGCTCATCGATATTGCCCTTCTCGTCCCACATGGCCATGTCCTTCACATACTGGGCATGCTCGCGCGGGTTTTCCTCGGGATTGGGCTCCACCAGCTCGTCGCGGCGGTCCTTTTCCAAGAAGGCCTTGTCGTGACTCCAGGTTTTGTACTCGGGCGTGTTGTGGTTGACGGCGTCGCAGGCCAGCGCCAGGTCGGGCACGCCATACATGTAGCCGTGGTCGGTAATGGCCACGGCGGGCATGCCCAGCTCAACGGCACGGTTGACCATATCCTGGATACGGGTTGCGCCGTCGAGCATGGAGAAAACAGTGTGATTGTGCAGATGGACGAATGCCATGTGATGAGCTCCGATGCGGGTTCGTGTTCTGACTGAACGATTTTACCGCACGGCGCGGACGGCACCCGAACCTAGCCAAACCAACACGGCTCCTCTTACAGTTGCGGTGGAATAGTTCCCGTTTGGGCCACCTGGACCGCAATACAGGAACTATTCCACCGCAAGTTATCTGAGGGCTAGAGATTGTAGGTGACTACTTGAGGTTCGGCGGGTTCGACGAAGATGGCTGGATTCGCCTGCTCCACGCGAACGAACTTGACCGTCACCGTCTCAACGCCCGCCTTGTGCAACGCATCGGCGTAGACGCGCGCCTGCAGGGCGTGCTTCTCGAGCAGCTGGTCCGGCGTCTCATCCGGCGTGCCGCCCGTCTTGTAGTCGATGACCAGTGCGCGCGACGGATCGGCCGGGTCGGTGGCCAGTGCATCGATAGCGCCCTCGGCATAGGCGCCGTAACGGGCGATATCCTCGTCCTCGCAGCCCAGCGAAAAGAACGGCACCTCGGCGCGAACGCACGGCCAGGCAAGAAGCTCAGCACGGACCGACGACTTGAGCCAGCGATCCAGAGCGACATCGAAGCGCTCGCGCTGCTCCGGCGTCAGGCGCCACAGGCGCGCCAGCGCATCGGCACGCTCAGCGGGCAGCGCATCGGCACCCATCTCGATCAGCCACTGGCAGGCGGCATGGAACGCCGAGCCCAGCGCCATGGGGTTGCCGGTAGGCTCAACGGCGGCCACGTCTGCATCCGTCATCTCGGAACCATCCGACTCCGCATCATCGCCGGCCTCGTCCATGGGCACGTGCGTCTCGGCAGCACGGTCCTCGGACTCGGCATGCAGCGCCGCTGCAATTGACGAGTAGCTGTACGAATCGCGCGCCGGATACGGGCAGATGCCCATTCGCACGCCCACCGCCTGGGGATACACGAGCTCAAACGCATCGGGCTCAGGGTCGGCAGGACCGGGAACGGCGGCGCGGGCATCTGCACCGGCGCCCTCCGGCTCCGCATCGCCGCGGACAAGCCTGCCCTCGGCATCCAGCGAAGCGTTGGCCTCAAACGCCTGCTCGCCAAAGGTAAAGTCCGCGAGCGAAATGAGCTCGTAGTCGCCCGGCTGAGAGTTGTCGAACACCAGGCGGTCGCCATCGAGCTGCGGCATGTCCAGAGCGTCGGTCGGCAGAATACGACGCAGCACGTCGTAGGTCAGATCGGTCTCGACGTCGAAGGTCGGCGCCGTCACCTTGCCACGGCTCACGCCGGCATCCATCGCCAGAATGACCAGCTCACGCGCACGCGTCATGGCCACATAGAGCAGACGGGCCCGCTCCTCGAGCGAGAGCTGCAGGTCGTCGTTGCGCAGGCGAGCAAATGCCTCAGCGGGAGAACCCGTCGCGCAGACATCCTCCATGAGCTCCGGCGGCAGCCACAGCGACGTGCCCTTGCCCTTAAACGCATGCTCAAACTGCTTTTTGACGTCATCGCCCTTTACGAACGTGCCGTCCGCGAGTTTAACGCCGTCGAAGCGTGCCGGCAGTGCCACGACCTGCGCTCCGCCCTCGACGCGACCCATCTGTGCCGCACCCGAGGACTTACGCACGCCAAAGCACTCGGCGACCGCCACAACAGGATATTCCAGACCCTTGGAGGCATGAACCGTCATGATGCGCACCGCGCCGTCGCCCTCCTCGTTGAGGGCACCCGGGGCTTCCTTGCCCGCCAAGAAGCGGTCGAAGGCCAGCGCGATGGAACGCGGCGAGTTGCCGAACTCGGCCTCCGCCTCGGCCACGGCGTCGAGCGCCTTGAGCACGTTGGCGGCAATGGCCTTGCCCTCGGGACCACGCTGTGCCAGACGCACAAACCAGCCGGAGGCGTTGACCACGTCGCGCGCGATGGCGGCGAACGAATCGCGGCCCACGCGACGAAGCGCATACCGCAGCACCTCGCGGGCGCGCGTCACGAGCGGCAGGTTCTGCAAACCCGGCACATCGGAATCGCTCATGATGCCCGCATCGATGTTGCGACGCGAGGTCTCCCCCGTCTCGCTATCGAGCCTAGTCGCCAGCGCCAAAAACTCCTGGGCGCCCAGCGCAAACATCGGCGAGGCCAGCAGTGGCATAAGACCCTGCGCCGTATCGGCCGGATTGGCCAGCGCACAAACCAGGGCGCGCACCGTCTGCACCTCGGCAGCTTGGGCAAAGACCGAGCCGCCCGCGATGACGCAGTCGAGCCCCTGGTCACGGAAGGCCTGTGCGTAGACGTCTGCGTTGGTCATGCGGCCCAGCAGCAGCACCATGCCGCCCTGGGGCTGGCCGGCATCGGCAAGCGCGCGGAATCGCTCGGCGATCGCACGGGCCTTGGCCTGTGTGCGCTCCTGCGTACTGCCGCCGGCAACAAAGAGGGCCTGACGACGCGAGGCGTCTGCCACCAGCGTGTCCTTGCGGCCGTCGCTCGCCTCAAGGTCCAAAAAACCCTGCATCAGGCCGCCGTCATCGCCGTCGAAGACGCGTGCCACGTAACGCAGTACCTCGTCATGGCTGCGGAAGTTGCGTACGAGTTTGACGAGCTCGCCGGCGGGGGCGTCGGCAGCAGCGCCAGCGACGGCCGCTGCCTCGGCCGTCCCCGAGGCGCCCACCTTGCGCTCCTGACGACGGAACACCTCGACCTCGGCGCCACGGAAGCGATAGATGGACTGCTGCGCATCGCCCACGGTGCACAGCGCGCGCTCCCCCGCACCGGTCAGGTAACGAATCAGGTCGACCTGCATCTGGTCGGTATCCTGGAACTCGTCGATCATGACCATCTTAAAGCGGCCCTCGTACGCAGCACGAATGGCAGGGTAATCGCGCAACGCCTCGTAAGCCATGCGCAGCAGGTCGTTATTATCGAGGGCGGACTGGGCAGCCTTCAGTGCGCGATACTCGGCCTCCACGGAACGGGCCAGGCCCACCAGTGCATCGAGCGCGGGACCACCGCAAGCCAGCACGATATTGATAAATGCATCGGCGGCCTCGGCCTTGAGCAGTTCGACCTGCTCCTTAGGGAATGCCTTGCTCGCGCGCGGCATGGTGCACGACATCATGAGTCGTGCCGCATCGGCCATGGTCTTGCCGCTCGCCTCGAACGCATCGATGGCATCGAGCGCCACCTGCGCTTTCTCGGTCGCGGTCTTGCTCGCACCCAACGCCGCACGATAGGCGTCGGCAAGGGTCGAAGTGTCGGCCTGGCCGCGCGCCACGCGCACGTCGTCCATGCCGCCCGGCAGCTGGCTCGAGAGCTCCAGCAGGTCGCGCACCAGGCCCTTGATGGTGGTGCCGGCGCCAAAGGGGCCGCCCTCGCCCGCCATGGGATACCAGGCGTAGAGGGCCTTGAGCGATGCCGCGAGCTCGGGGGCGGCATCGGGCGCCGTCGCGCGGGCCAGCACATGCTCAACAGCCTGGTCCATGAGCTCGTCGGTATCGGTGAGCACCGTGAACTCGGGATCGATGCCCAGCTCCAGCGCGTGCGCGCGCAGGATACGCGAGCACATGCCGTGAATGGTCGAGATCCACGCATCGTCGACGGTCAGGGCCTCCTCGTCCATGCCCTCGTCGATGAGCGCGCGGCGCACGCGGTCACGGATCTCGGCCGCGGCATCTTTGGTAAAGGTAATGGCGAGCACCTGGTCCAGATGCTCGACGAACGGACCGGATTCGGGCGAGAGCGCGTAGACGATGCGGCGCGTGAGGGTAAAGGTCTTGCCCGAGCCGGCGCCCGCCGAGACAAACAGCGGACGGTCGAGCGTTTTGACGATCTGCAGCTGTTGCGGCATCAAGGTCGAAAGATCCATGGTCTACACGTCCCTCCTTACAAACGTTCCTTCGTGGTTATACGAGCAGCGCGCATGCGCGGCCTGAGCCGACGCCAGGTCGACGGCGGCAACGTTGCCTGCTTCGAGCTCGCGCAGGCGCTCGGCGATGCCGGCCTCCACGCGATCGAGCAGGGCGTCGAAGTCCATGCTGCCACCCTCGCCGGGGAAACCTTTCTTAAGGCCCGGGATGCGACCGTCGCCGCGCTCTTCCTCGAGCAGCTCGGCGCTCGCGGCACCGCGCAACGCCGGCTTGCCGCCCTTGGTCGAAAAGTAGAGCGCCGCGCGGGTGTCCAAATCCAGCGCCCGGCTCATGGCCTGGGCGTAGATGAGCGTTTGGGTATGTGGCGGCAACCAGCGCGGATCATCGATGGGCGCCGTGCCCGATTCCTCGTCGCGCACCGTAGGGTCGGCGAGCTTAAACTCCTCAACGCCCGTACGATGCTTGTAGTCGATCACCACGGCACGATTCTCGGCGTCCACGTCCACGCGGTCGATGCGCCCGCCGAGCGGCCAACCGGCATACTCGACCTTGAGCTCGTTGAAGGCGAACTCCAGGTAGCGCGGGGCAAAGGGGGCAAGTGCCTCGGACTCGTAGGCAAGCACGCCCTCCAGCTGCGGCAAGATCTCGGCCACCTGGCGCTCCTCCACCGCAGAGAGCGGCACCAGCGGGCCCTCCGCGCCTCGCTTGCCGGCGTGCTCGGCCAACGTCTCGTCAAAGACCTCGCGCAGCAGCTCCTGAGCGCGCGGCAGATTCTCGGGCGTCACGCGCTCCATGCCCTCCTGGGGCAGGCGGGCATGCAGGTGCTCCAGCACATCGTGGACAAAGTTGCCCTTCTCCATGTTGCCAAAGCCCGCGTCGATGGACTGGGGCTTCACGCGATACGACACGAACCAGCACAGCGGGCACGTCGAATACGCCTCGATCTGCGAGGCGGACGTCAGACGCGGCACGAGCGGCGCGTTCTCGCCCTCGCCATCGCGGCGACGCAGGACCAGGTACGGCACAGCCGCTTCACTCAAATGCTGAGGAGCCTCGCACGCGACGCGCTTGCACTCGATGCCCTCGCCGGCCGCTGGATCAAAATCGGCGACGATACCGCCCTCGCCCACGCACGCAACCTTGGCGGCGCCAGCGGCCTCGGCATGCGCCCGCAACTCGGTCCACACGGCAGCCGGATAGCACTCGCGCGCCTGGCGATCGTGGGTCACGCGGGCGAGCACAACGGGGCCGCGTGCCGCCTGCATCGCGCGGCCAAAGCGCACGCGCAGCAGTGCCGCGGGCTCAAGCGTCACACCCTCGCGACCAAGACTCGCCGTCAGCGTGGCCAGCGGGCCCTCCTCATGTGAGAGCGGATAACTGTCCAGGTCGACGTCGGCAAACAGCACGGCATCGTAGCTGGCGGGGCGCAGGGCTGCCGCATCGGCAAGCGACGTAAAGCGTACCTGGGCGCGCGGCGCGCGGTCGACCTCGTAGGTCTCGTAATCGTATGCGGTGCTGCGCGTGTCCTCCTTGGTGCGGACACCATCGAGCACGGGCACGGTCGCCGCCTGCGACACGTCGAGCGCGCGAGCATCGTTCATAAGGATGTCGATGGCATGTCGCAGCAGGGCGGCCTCCGCCTGGCGACGAGCCTGACCGTCAAGGCCTCCAAGGGCGCGATCGGGCAACGCCTCGGCGACGGCGAGCATCGCCTTGAGCGCCGTCACGGGTTTGTCGCGCCACAGCGCTTGGAACACGTCCGAGACCACGCACGGCACGTTCTTAAACCAGTTATCATCACTGGCAGCCTTGCGCGTGCCCCTGACCTGGCCCTGCACGCTCTGCAGCAGGCTCTCGACGCCCGCAGCGGTCTTGCTGCGCGACAGGCGTATGTTCTTGTCGAAGCCGCGGGCGCTCGCGGCGTCGGCACCCGAAAGCGGACTGTAGATCCAGTCGGTAAGCTCCGGCGCGGGCCACCACTCGGTCTTGGAGGCGGTGCCCTCGTCGGCGGCCTTCATGCGCTCGATCAGATTGGCGAGCGCCGCGAACTGCCTGCCCGCGATGGATTGGGAAAACGCCGTGAACTCGGTTGTCTCGGCCGCAATATGACGTGCCGCCAAACGGGCAGCGAGTTCACCGAACAGCTGAGGAGCCCGAGCAGACACCACGAGCACGCGCACGGGGTCCGCGGACGCCGTGATACCGCCGTCGACCGCGGCGTCCTCACACGTTTTTACCAGCTCATCGATTGCATCCACATAGGCGTGGGCGCGGGCGTGAGGACCGGCAACCTCTACAAAGGTAGGCTGAGCGGCGGACTTGGAGGCAGTCTGGGGCGCGGCGGCACCCTCCCCCAGCGGCGCGACCTCAAACAGCACACCGCGGGCATCAAAGGCGGCAGCAAGTTCCTCGCGCATCGCCGCCTGCTCGCAGGCAAGCAGCACAACGACCTCTCCCCCGTTGTTCGCCACGGCCGACAGCAGCTCGAGCAAGCCGTGCGTAAACGACGTGGTGCCGCGCACGCATACGGCGCGGGTGCACGCCGGCAGGCTATCGGCCAGGACACCGGCCATAATATCAGCCGCCTCGCAGGGCTCGACCATGTCTCGACGGTCCAAGCCGCTCGCATAGGCACTCAACAACTCGAACACGCGAGCCTCGGCGTCGCTCTTGGGATCGGGCTGGCAAACGTCGCCGCAGCAGCGCTCGGCGCCCGTTCCCGCTACGCCCGGCAGCACATCGCGGGCCATGCGCGCGAGCATGCGCACTGTGCCCTGACTGCGCGAAAGCGGCTGCAGGTCGGCATCGTCGCGACGGGCGATCATGTCCGAGAACAGCATCTGGCGCTGCATGTTGTCGACGAAGCTGCGGCCATCGCCCATAAGCTCCCACAGCGAACGAAGCCACGACGCGGGGGTTTTGTAGTCAATGCCCAGCGAGGCGCCAGCGACCGCAGCATCGTGACGGCACAGGTCGAGCTCGGCAAACGAGGGCGCCAGCAAAACGGCACGCCCGTGGCGGGCAACCAGGTCGGCGAGCAACGCCGCCTCGGCATCGCTCAAGTCCGTACCGGTGTTGGTGGTATAGATTCGAACAGGCATGGTCCTCCACTCAAACCGTTCGCAATAATCAATGCATCCATCCTACCCGCCCACGCGGACAGATTTGCCCCACGCCAACAGATTTCCTCCGTCCCCAAGGGATCAAAAAACCGCCCCCGAAGGGACGGTTCTGCGCAATTCGTTTTTGCCGCTGGCCTACTCGCCATCCTCCAGTTTGATGAGGATCTTGCGATAGCCACCGTACTCGCCATTAAGCGCCTTGGACACGCGGCTCACCGTGGTGGACGAAGCGCCGGTGCGGGCCTGAACCTCAACATAGGGCTCGCCCTCATCCAGATAGCGCGCGACCTGCAGGCGCTGCGATAAATCGCAAATCTCGCGCGGCGTGCAGATATCGGTTAAAAACGCCTGGATATCGTTCTCGTCATCCAAAAGACTAAATGCGTGGACCAGCTGCTTGACATCAGGCTTGTCAAACATGTTCTCGATATTCATCGATCACCGCCAAACCCGCCATAAGGCATCGAAGTTGATACTGACATCGGGCATCGTTCGCCCGTAATATGCAATAAAACTATGCATGGGCTATTTGCCCGTAGCAGTGTAGCACACCACCAAACTAAAGCGACAAGACTCTCTGCCAGCGGCACGTTTTTCAGGACGAACGCCGTTTAGAAACCGAATGCGCACGTAAGCTCCACGAATATTTGAGACAATGGGCGCCCAAACACCGCGGCGCGCCCGCGCAACCATCCAAGTCGCCGCCGCAAGCCGCTTCACGCGACGCCAGCAACCCCGGCGCAAGAAAGGATTCACGCCATGCGCTTTATGCTTAACTGGCTCTTCACCTCGATCGCCATCGCGATCGCCACGTTCCTCGTCCCCGGTATCCAACCCTTCGGCTTTGCCGAGGCCTGGGTCTGCTTTGCCTTTGTGGGACTGTTCCTCAACATCGTCGATTCGTTCGTCAAACCGTTCCTCACGGTCATCTCGCTGCCGCTCACAATCATTACGCCCGGCATTTTCCAGCTCGTGCTCAACAGCTTTATGCTGGAGCTCGCCAGCTACCTGTCGGTCAACCTGTTGGGCGTCGGCATCTCCATCGCCGGCTTTGGCTCGGCCTTTATGGGCAGCATCCTAGTGTCCATCATGCGCAGCATCCTCGATAGTCTTGCCGAAGAGTAGAACGCCCCGATACACAGACGCATCGGACCAAATCAAAGGCCGCCCATCGCAAAAATGGGCGGCCTTCTTATTTGCCAAGTCTCAGAGGGCAAGAAAATCTACCATTTCCACCCCGTCCCCACATGGCAGGTATGGGTTAGATGACGTAGTCGTAGCCATGGTTGGGAGCGACAAGTTGATCGAGCGTCACACCGTCGAGGTAATCGTTGATGAGCTTGTCCAGGTTCTTCCACACGTCGAGCGTGGGGCACTCATCAGATCGCGAGCAGCCCTTGCAGTCGCCATCCAGGCAGGCGACCGGCGCCAGACTACCCTCGGTCAGGCGCAGGATCTCGCCCACCGTGTACTGCTCGGGCGGACGCGTGAGCACATAGCCGCCGCCCTTGCCACGCATGCCCGAAAGCATGTTGGCGCGCACGAGCGTAGCCAAGATGTTCTCGAGATATTTCTCGGAAATCCCCTGTCGCGCCGCGATCTCTTTGAGCGGGATGCGACCGGCCGCCTGGTGCTCGGCCAGGTCAACCATAACGCGCAGGGCGTACCTGCCCTTAGTAGAAACCAACATATATATTGCTGCCTTTCGGTCTTTTAGTCCGTTGAAATTCTAGCCGAAAAAATGGGTTTGAAAATACCCGTTCCGGTCAAGATGGTTAATCGACTCGTAATAATCTTCTATTTCCTATTGCATTACTAGGCTTTAGTGTCTACTATGCTTGCCAACAGCTAAACGAACAACCTATAAGGTTTATGGGTTTGGCTGCTAGACACGCCGTAAAACCATACGGCAACCAGCAACTTGAACACTTTGGAGGTTCACCATGAGCAAGGTTTACACGTCCATCGATCAGCTTATCGGCCACACCCCGCTCCTGGAACTCACCCACTTTGAGGCCGACGAGGACCTCAAGGCTCGTGTGCTCGTCAAATTGGAATACTTCAACCCCGCCGGGTCCGTTAAAGACCGCGTCGCCAAGAACATGATTGACGAGGCCGAGAAGGCAGGCAAGCTCGTGCGCGGCGGCGACTACACCATCATCGAGCCCACGAGCGGCAACACCGGCGTCGGCATCGCCTCGGTGGCGGCCGCCCGCGGCTACAAGGGGATCATCACCATGCCCGAAACCATGTCCGTCGAGCGCCGCAAGCTGATGCAGGCATACGGTGCGCAGCTCGTGCTCACCGACGGCTCCAAGGGCATGAAGGGCGCCATCGCCAAGGCCGAGGAGCTGCAGAAGGAGACCCCCAACAGCATTATCGCCGGCCAGTTTGTGAACCCCGCCAACCCCGCCATCCACAAGGCCACGACCGGCCCCGAGATCTGGGATGACACCGACGGCGAGGTCGACATCTTCGTCGCCGGCGTTGGAACCGGCGGCACCGTGACCGGCGTGGGCGAGTTCCTCAAGGAGCAGAACCCCGAGATTAAGGTCGTCGCCGTCGAGCCCGCCACCTCCCCGGTGCTCTCCAAGGGCCAGGCCGGCCCGCACAAGATCCAGGGCATCGGCGCCGGCTTTGTGCCCGACGTCCTCGACACCCAGGTCTATGACGAGATCATCCCCGTCGAGAACGACGACGCCTTTGCCACCGGCCGTGCCGTGGGCCACAAGGAGGGCGTGCTCGTGGGCATTTCGTCCGGTGCCGCCGTGTGGGCCGCACTGCAGCTGGCCAAGCGCCCCGAGAACGAGGGGAAGACCATCGTGGCCCTGCTTGCCGACACCGGCGAGCGTTACCTGTCCACGGCACTGTTCCAGGACTAAGGGCCTGTCGCCCATAGGTTGAGCCCGCGGACGAGCCGGTCTCCTCTCTCCCGGCAGCCTGAGCCCATCCAATCAGGGTGTCCCACGAGACGTCCGAACTTGCTACAATGTCTGCGGCGCGGAACCAGCCTCCCGCGCCGCTTTTCTTTTTTGGCCACATGCCACCAAGGAGAACCTCCCCATGCACAACAAGCGCGTGCTCGTCGCCATGAGCGGCGGCGTCGATTCCAGCGTGACCGCGTACCTGCTCAAAAGCCAGGGCTACGAATGCGTCGGCGCCACCATGCGCCTCACCTGCCCCGCGCCCGATCCCGTCACGGGCATGAGTAAGGTCGACCGCGACATCGCCGATGCAAAGGCTGTCGCCGAGTGCCTGGGGATGCCCCACCATGTGCTCGACCTGCAGCAGGCCTTCGACCGCAACGTTATCGAGCGCTTCGTGACCGCCTATCAGGAGGGGCTGACGCCCAACCCATGCATCATCTGCAACCGCCACATTAAGTTTGGCGCATTGCTGGATGCGGCGCTGGATATGGGCTGCGACTACATCGCCACGGGCCACTACGCCAAAACGAGCCAGGCGTCCGACGGAACCTGGCAGCTGTACCGCGGCGAGGACCCCAAAAAGGACCAGAGTTACTTTTTGTATTCGCTTACGCAGGAACGCCTGGCGCACACGATCTTTCCGCTGGCTGGGCTGGACAAAGAGCGCGACGTGCGCCGCATTGCCGCCGAGCAGGGCTTTACCAACGCCAAGAAGGCCGAAAGCGAGGACATCTGCTTTATTCCAGACGGTGACTACGCGGGCTATATCGAGCGCCGCTGCGGACATCCCGCTGCACCGGGCGACATTGTGTGGCGCGACGGCAGCGTGGTCGGGCGCCACAACGGTGCGCTGCGCTACACCATCGGTCAGCGCAAGGGCCTGGGCGTCGCGATGGCGCATCCCGTGTACGTAACGGGCGTCGACGCCGACAGCAGCACCGTGCATCTGGGCGAGGCCGAGGACCTAACGGCCACAGCGCTCACGGCCAACGACTGGATCTGGAGTGCCCCTGCCGACCGCATGAAGGCAGAGCTCACGTCCGGTGGCATTCGCGTAGGTGCCAAGTACCGCTATCGTCAGAAAGACCAGGCAGCGACCCTTGCGCGCGGCGAAGACGGGCAAATGCTGCTAACTTTTGACGACCCGCAGCGCGCCATCGCCCCCGGCCAAGCCGTTGTAGTCTACCGCGGCGACATCGTCCTCGGCGGCGGCACGGTGACCGGCGCACTTAAGTAGCCCCATCCCCTTCATAAATTGCGGTGAAATAGGGACTGTTTAAGCGTTTAAAACCGCCAAACAGTCCCTATTTCACCGCAACTTAGAGAGGACGGCCTCGGTCGGTACTGCCGTATCAGCCGAGGCCGCTGCATCGCTAGCGTTGTACGTAGGCGCGGACCAGCTCGTAGGTATTGCGCACGCCGTCGATGTGGCTGCGCTCGTAGTTGTGGCTCGCGTACACGCCGGGGCCGATAAGACCATGGCGAATGTCGTAGCCGGCCGAGAGCGTGGCCTCGACGTCGGAGCCATAGTGCGGGTACACATCGATGGCGTAATCGAGCTCCAGCTCGCGCGCGATGTTGGACAGCGTGGTTACCAGGTCGTAGTTGTACGGACCGCCCGAATCCTTGGCGCAAATCGAAACCATGCGCTCGGTGCAGCCCAGGTCGTCGCCCACGCAGCCCATGTCCACGCTGATCATCTCGCGCGTGTCGGCCGGCACAAAGGCACCGCCGTGGCCGACCTCCTCGTACACCGTAAAGAGCAACGAAACCTTGCGCGAAAGCGTCACCTCGCCTTCGGCGACGGCGCGGGCCAAACCCAGCAGAATCGACGCGGACAGCTTGTCGTCAAGGAAGCGACTCTTGATGTAGCCGCTCTCCGTCACCGTGGTGCGCGGATCCATAGCGATGATGTCGCCGGTTTGAATACCCAGCTCGAGCACATCGTCCTTGCTGTCAACGTTCTCGTCGAGCAGGATTTCCATGTTCTTCTCGATGGTCTTGACCGGCTCATCGGCCACATGCGCCGAAGGCTCGGTATTGAGGACCACACCCGTGTAGACATTGCCGTCACGCGTGTAGACGGTGCAGTTCTCGCCATCGGCCGTAGACCACTGATGCCCGCCGAGGGTCGTGGGGCGCAGGCGACCATTGTCCTTAATGGAACGCACCATGGCGCCCAGGGTATCGACATGGCTCGCCAACACGAGCGGCTCACCCTCACCACCAAGCCCAACGAGCACATTGCCCTTATTGGAGCGCTCGGGCCCAAAGCCCATATCGCGCAACGTCTCCATCAGATAATCAGTCGCCGCACGGGTATAGCCTGTAGGCGAAGCAATAGAAGTCAGCGTCTTAAGCTGTCCCGCGATATAGGAGAGCGTCTCCTCTAGAGAAGCATCGATTACAGAAGCCATGTGCGTCCTTCCAAGCAAAACTAAGACCGAGTCCCGATTTTAACCGTTCTGCACGCGCAAGGCTCTGGGAGCCGAGCCACCTCCAGACGTCCTCGCGCCGATTTTGCGCACGCGCACGGCTTACAATCCCAATCTTGCATAAATCCTATCGGTATCTGCATAGAAATGAGGAGTCTTTTTGCTTCGTCTCAGGGTACCCCACCTTGGGCCGTGCAAAAAACGGAGTATTCAGCACCGTGGGCCCCAACGGCCCCATCACGAACGACAAAACGACGTGGTTACAGCAGTGTTGCAGGTCGTCGCAAAGCAAAAACTCAGTAACAACCCCCTCCACTCATCGATAGCCCGCCCACAATGGCTGTCGATGGGCGCCTGCGGGCCACTACGGGCCATTCAAAACGTTATGCATTTTTAAGAGCTTGCTGAATACTCCCAAAAATGCACGCTGGGAAGTGCACCACCTATCCGCAGCGGGCAGTACGCCTTGGTTTTGTCCGTCTCAGGGCATCGACGCAGCACAAAAAGCCCCGCCGTGCGTAGCACGGCGGGGCCAGCGGCACGTCAAAAGACCATACACCTACGGGCGAAGGACCACCAAACTGGGCTAGGCAGCCGGGCAGATCTTCTTGAAGAGCTCGATGACGTCGTCGAGCGTTGCCTCGCGCGGGTTACCCGGGAAGCAGGCGTCGGCCATGGCGTCCTTGGCCAGAACCTCGATCTCGTCGGCCTTCATAGCCTCGCAGACGTGCGGGATATTCACGTCGGCGGAAAGCTGCTTGACGGCGGCGATAGCGGCGTCGGCAGCCTCGTCGGTGCTCATGCCCGTGGTGTCAACACCCATGGCAAGGGCAACCTTGGCCAGGCGCTCAGCGCAAACCGGCTTGTTGAACTCCATGGCGATCGGCAGCAGCATGGCGCAAGCGACGCCGTGCGGGGTGTCGTAGTGAGCAGACAGGGTGTGAGCCATTGCGTGGTCGATGCCCAGGCCGACGTTGGAGAAGCCCATGCCGGCGACATACTGGCCAAGAGCCATACCCTCGCGGCCGGAGCCGGGCTGACCGGACTTGGCCTCGGCGACAGAGTTGCGCAGGTTCTCGCTGATCAGCTTAATAGCCTCAAAGTGGAACATGTCGGAGAGTTCCCAAGCGCCCTTGGTGGTGTAGCCCTCGATGGCGTGGGTCAGAGCGTCCATGCCGGTAGAGGCGGTCAGGCCGGCGGGCATGGAGGCCATCATATCGGGGTCGACGACGGCGACCTCGGGAGCGTCGTTGGTGTCGACGCACACGAACTTGCGGACCTTCTCGGGGTCGGTGATGACGTAGTTGATGGTCACCTCGGCGGCGGTACCGGCAGTCGTCGGCACAGCGATGGTGAACACGGCGTGGTTCTTAGTGGGAGCAACGCCCTCGAGGCTGCGGACATCGGCGAACTCGGGGTTGTTGATGATGATGCCGATGGCCTTGGCAGTGTCCATGGAGGAACCGCCACCGATGGTCACGATAGCGTCAGCCTCGGCGGCCTTAAAGGCCTCGACGCCGTCCTTGACGTTCTGGATGGTGGGGTTGGGCTTGATCTCGGAGTAGAGGCTCCAAGCGATGCCGGCGGCGTCGAGCTCGTCGGTCACCTTAGCGGTAACGCCAAACTTGACCAGATCGGGGTCGGAGCAGACGAAGATCTTCTTGTAGCCACGACGCTGGAGCTCGCCGGGGATCTCCTTGATGGCGCCGGAACCATGATAAGAGATGGTATTGAGAACGAAACGATTAGCCATTGATAGCCTCCCATCGTGTGCGAGGCACCCATTACGCCCCGCGCTATAAGTCCCATCCTAACGCTTTTGAAACAAAAAACGCGTGAGAACATCAAAAGTGTTAAAGCGTTTCAACAGATGATGAAAAATATTGCGGCAAAGGGACAACCCCTTTGCCGCATTCGGTTACTTTCGGCAGCCCTCTTTCCAAGCCTCGGCCGCAACCTTCCAGCGTAAGCGCAAGTCGCGCTCGCGGTCGATGAACATGATGGCAAACGCGACAAACAGCAGCAAGCTCGCCACGACGATGGCGTGCAGGCCCATGCGCTCAATACACCAGTTGCCCAACACGGCGCCAAACACAAAGGTAAAGATCACGCCAAAGTACAGCAGGCCGTTTTCCAAAAAACCGCGTCTGTGGGTGATGATGTAATCGTCCACGTTTTGCAGCGCGTTGCGCAAGTTGCCGATGCACATGGTCGTAGCGATGCCGTGACCGTGGATCTTGCGGAAGCTCTCGACCTGCATGCCGCAGGCAAACGAGGTGAGGCAGTTGGCGAGCAGGTTGAAATTGCCGCCCGGGATAAAGCTCACGCCCAGCAAGATGACGGCTTCAAAGAACACCGTCACCTGACGCCAGTGGATCACGCTGCCAAACCGCTCGTGTACCAGATCGGCAAGCATAATACCCACGGCAAACGACACCACAGGGAAGAAGTAGCGCCCCGCAAGTGCCCAGTTGCCCTCCGAGATGCTCACGCCCACGAGCAGGATGTTGCCTGTCTGCGCGTTGGCGAAAACATGATCGCGCCCAATGTACGAATAGACGTCCATAAAGCCACCGGCGAGCGCCAAGATAATGCCCAGCTCGATGGACTCCGATATCTGTTTGGCACGCTGCATCGTCGTGCATCCTCCTTGTTGACGACTCTCTCGTGCGTTGGCGGAAACATAGCCGCCGTTCATACTGTAACCCATTGACAACATGGCGTGCGCGCGAGACGGCTCCTTCGACGCAGGGATACACAGTCTGGAAACAAACGGCGGGCGCGGCGACGCTCCCACTCACTAGCCCATGTACTCCCCCAGTCTTTTTAGCTCCGTCCCAAAAAGACTGGTTACAATTACGTGCAGCATACAGACACCGGGAGGGATCGTGGCAAAAAAGCCTCAGCACGCTCAGAACAACCAGCGCAGTCAGCAGGGCAAACAGGGCCAGCAGCAAAAGCGCGGCGGCAAGGCGCAGGCCACGGTCGCCCGCGCCAAGCATTCCCAAGCGACGCCCGCCCGCCCCTGGCGCCCGGGCCGCGATAAATTCCTCCCCGTCAGTCGAGCCGACATGGATGCACGCGGCTGGGACCAGTGCGACTTTGTCTACATCTGCGGCGACGCCTATGTGGACCATCCCAGCTTTGGCATGGCCATCATCAGCCGCGTACTCGACGCGCACGGCTACAAGGTGGGCATCATCTGCCAACCCAACTGGACCGACCCCGCCAGCATCACCGTGCTCGGCGAGCCGCGCTTGGGCTTTCTCGTCAGTGCCGGCAACATGGACTCCATGGTCAACCACTATTCGGTGACCAAGCATCGCCGCCACACCGACGCCTACACGCCCGGCGGCGAGGAGGGGCGCCGTCCCAATCGCGCCGTCACGGTCTACGGCAACCTCATCCGCCAGACGTTTAAGGACGCTCCCATCATCATCGGCGGCATCGAGGCGAGCCTGCGCCGTCTGGCCCACTACGACTACTGGCAGGACAAGCTTAAGCGCTCGGTACTGCTCGACTCGGGCGCCGACATCCTCATCTACGGCATGGGCGAGCACGCGATTGTCGAGATCGCCGACGCACTCGACGCGGGGCTGCCCGTCGATCAGATCACCTATATCAACGGCACCGTCTACCGCACGGGTTCGCTCGACGAGGTCTACGACTACGACCTGCTGCCCAGCTGGGACGACCTTGCCGCCGACAAGCTCAACTACGCCCGCAGCTTTAACGTGCAGCAGCAGAATATGGACCCCATCACCGGGCATCGCCTGGTAGAGCCATATCCCAACAGCGTGTACGTGGTGCAGAACCCGCCGTCGGCAACACTCACCACCGACGAGATGGACGAGGTGGCCGAACTCCCCTACGCACGCGATTGGCATCCCGACTACGACGCGGCAGGCGGCGTGCCGGCCTTTGCCGAGATCAAGTTTTCCATTAGCTCCAACCGCGGCTGTTTTGGTGAGTGCTCGTTTTGCGCGCTGACCTTCCACCAGGGCCGCGTGCTGCAGATGCGCAGCCACGACTCGATCATGCGCGAGGCCGAGCTGCTCACGCGCGATCCCGAGTTTAAGGGCTACATCAACGACGTGGGCGGACCGACGGCAAACTTTAGCCGCCCGGCCTGCGACAAGCAGCTCAAGCACGGCGTGTGCAAGAACAAGCGCTGCCTGTGGCCGAACGTGTGCAAGAACATGGTGGTCGACGAGAGAGGCTACACGCAGCTGCTACGCGACCTGCGCCAGCTGCCGGGCGTCAAGAAGGTCTTCGTGCGCAGCGGCATCCGTTTTGACTACACCATGGCCGATGCCTCGGACGAGTTTTTGCGCGAGCTGCTGGAACACCATGTCTCGGGCCAGCTGCGCGTAGCGCCCGAGCACGTGAGCGACGCGGTACTGTCCGTGATGGGCAAGCCAAGCCGCGCCGTCTACGACGCGTTCTGCCGTAAATTTGAACGCTTGAACCGCGAATACGGACTCAAACAGTACGTAGTGCCGTATCTGATTTCGAGCCATCCCGGCTCGACCATGAAGGAAGCCGTAGACCTTGCCGAGGCCGTGCGCGACATGGGCTACATGCCCGAGCAGGTGCAGGACTTCTACCCCACCCCGTCCACCATGTCGACGTGCATGTACTACACTGGCGTGGATCCGCGCACTATGCAGCCGATCTACGTGGCACGCGACCCGCACGAAAAGGCCATGCAGCGTGCGCTCATCCAATACCGCAAGCCCGAGAACTACAAGCTTGTGCGTGAGGCGCTGGAAAAGGCCGGCCGCCGAGATCTAATCGGCTACACCAAGCATTGCCTGATCCGTCCCGTACCGCCGCGCCCGGGCGAGACGTCTGCTGGCGGCGGACATGGGACCGGCAAGAAGGGCGGCAAGGCCCACGGTGGCGCCGCCGGCAAGGGGCCCAAGGGCAGCAAGGGCCACGGCGGCATGTCGCGTGCGCAGAACACCGCAGGCCGCAACCGCGCGGCCCAGGGACGACAGGGCGCCAACGGAGGCGGGCGTCGCAACTAGGGCAGCGGTGCGCTCGCTGCGTCCATCCCACACGCGTGGCGTAGCAAGCGCATTGCCTCAACAAGGATGACGCCGGCGATAGCGACCGTAATTGCCACGTCGAACGGCGTGTTCACAAACCACAGCAGCCCCATGAGATACGACCCGGCATTAAAGGCAAAGTGCAGCAGGATCGTGTAGCGGAGCTTTCCGGTGGTCACGAACACCCAACCAAAAATGAGGCCGGCAGCGCCCGCATAGCAGCCCTGCACCCAGTTCATATGCATAAAGCCAAAGATGGCCGCCTGCAGCACGATTGCCGCGGCGATACCCCACGTGCTTGGGGCCGCCCAGGGCACCATGGCGCCGTCTTGCGCGTTCGCGCGGCGCCGGCGCTTCCAGAGCGAACGGCACTGTGGATTAAACGCACGCAGCGAAAACTCAAAGATGATGCCGCGCACCAGCAGTTCCTCGCAAAACGGAGCGCCGAGCACCGTGGTCAGGACGGCAAGAAGGCTGGTATCGCCCATGCCCGTTTCCTCGACGAGCTCGCTATAGTCTGCCGCGACCTCGGGCAGCAGCGACAGCACGCCGTCGCATAGGTAGCTAATGACCACCTGCATGGATAGGCCGATCACGACAACGCAGGCAATGCGCTTCCATGCCGCGCTTGCTCCCCCACCGAGCGGGCGCTCGCCTTGCCGGCGTGCCATGAAGGAGCGGGGCCACAGATAACGCCACCACAGCAGCGCCATCAAAAACGATGCTGTCTGCGCGACGGCCTGAAGCAATTGAATGTCGAGGTCATCGATCGAAAAACCCATGAACACCGATGCGACGCCAAGGGCGGAAAACAAAACGACGCTCAGGGCAATATCGGCAGCGACGACGCCAAAACAGGCAAGCGCCCAAATCATCGCATTGAGCATGCCAACCTCCTCCCGACGACTAGTCATTGGGGACGTTCTTCAACGACTAGCTGTTGGGGACACTCTTTGCCAAAGGCCCCGCTGGGCGAGATGTCGAACGGGAAGGTGCCGCAGCGATTGAACGCGGCGATAAACATGCGGATGGCGTTGGACGGCGTGGTGCCCACGAGCTGGGTTGCCGCCGCGAAGGCTGCCTTCTCCTCGGGCAAGACCTTCGCGACTACGGGGGTCATGTGTTCTGCCATGGCGCTTCCTTTTTGAAACGACGGTAGTGCGGATAGATGCGGGCCACGCGGCTGGGCGACGGGCTGTGAAGGCAACCCGATTGGCCCGCATCCGGAGTTTGTTTCTGCGGCGTTGGTATTACTTGGTATTCCTAAGTATTACCCCACAGATAGAATACCACACCCGACCCCATGGGGACGGAGGAAAACGAATCATTTTGTTGCTCAGTTAGTATTTAGAGCGTGATGATGTCCGAGATATCGAGGGCCTGAACGTCGACGACATCGTGCGTGGCGAGCAAGAGCGTGCGACCGTCGAGCAGGTCTAGCACGGCCTCGGCCGTCGCATCGCGCGCGGCGGCGTCCAGGCCGGTAAAGGGCTCATCCAGAATGACGGCACAGCCGCCACACAGCAGGGCTCGAGCGATCTCGACACGACGGCGCTGCCCGCCCGAAAGCTCAGCCACGCGAACATGCACGTCGATTCCCGGCACCAACCGGCGCAGCAAGGTCGTAGCGTTCGAAGCATCCACGCGCGCATCGGCACACACCAGCACGTTATCCAAAGCCGAGCTGCCCTCTACCAAGCGCGCGTCCTGAAACACCATCGAGCACGGCACGCACTCCCCCGCTGCCAACGAAAGCAGCGTCGACTTGCCCATGCCCGAAGCGCCCATCACGCAGATACGCCCACCCGCAGGCACGTTGAGCACCAGACCATCCAGCGCCGGCGCCCAGGGCGCACGATCGCCCACGGCAAGCGCAAGCTCCGCTGCGGCGCCATCGCTCGCAGCCCCCGCACGCCCGCGCAGTCCATGCCCATGCGCCCGCACGGCCGCGCGCCACGCCACGGGTCCTGAAACCCGCAGCAGCCACACCAGCACGCGCTCGCATGCCCACGAAGCCATAACAACCAGCACGGTCCAGGCCAGCAAATCGGCAGTCTCAATCAAAAGCTTTGCCTGATAGATGCGCTCACCCACGGTGCCCACCGCCATGCCGATCAGCTCCGCCGCCACACCGGCCTTCCAGCTCATGCCAATCACGGCGCGGGCGCACGAAAGCACAAACGGCAGGACTTCGCGCCAGGTGTGGGCGCAAAACAGTCGCCAGCCCCGCACGCCATGCAGGCGGAACATCTGCTTCAGCGGTTTATCCGCTTGCGTCAAACCCTCGACCAGCGAAAAATACACGCCCGGCAGCGCCATCAAAAAGACCGCCACAATGCTCACGCGCGCCGACCCCAACCAAATGAGCAGCAAGACCACTATGCAGACAACCGGCGTCGCCTTAACAAACGAAAGCGCCGGCGCCACCAGGCGGGCAAACGCCCGCAACCGTGACGAAATCCCGGCAAGCACGCCGCCACACACCGCGGCAAGCGCCAGACCGCCCAGTATCCGCGCGCCCGAGCCCGCCAAAATCGCCCAGGTACCGCCATCGCACACCAGGCGCAGCAGCGCCAAGGCAACAGCGCCCGGCCCTGGCAAAATCAGCGGCTGTGCCACCAGCGCCGCCACGAAGACCCACACGGCAAGCCAAAAGGCGGCAACGGCACCTACTGCCGCCACCGCCTTCATACGCTCTATCATTTGTCGAGCAAACGCACGCACGGGTTACTCCATGTAGTAGAAATCATCAACCGGGAGCTTGCTGCCCACGGCGCTCGCGTCCGCATCGGCCAGCACCTTCAGGTACCCACCGAGCGCGGCCTTCATATCCTTCCCTGTCTGGCAGACAAGCATGCACCCGGGAATCGCCTTTTCGGCAATCGTGGCGTTATCCACGATGCCCGCATCGACCACGGCCTGCGCCCAGTCCGCCGGCGCCGCGTTCACGGCCTCAACGCTCGCAGCATGGCAGCTCAGGAATTCCGCCACGGCCTCGGGATGCTCCTCGGCAAAGGCACGGCGCACCACGGTCACACCCGTCAGCAAGCGCGAGCCCGTGTCTCCTGCCAGCTCGTCCCACACATCGGTCAGGCTCACCGGTGCCGACAGCTTGCCCTCGCTCTTGGCGATGGCCGCCGTCTTGAACGGCTCGGGTAGCACGCCCACGGCAGTCGGGTCGGCAAGCAGAGCCGAGAGCACCTCGGTAGGCTCGCTCTTAAACTCGAGCGTCACCTGACCGGCCAAGCCCGCGCGCTCCAGCAGGTAGTTCATGACGTACTCCGGCGTGGCGCCCTTGCCCGTCATATAGACAGTATGGCCCGCCAGATCGCCAAACGAGGCCACACTCGCGTCGCCCGTCACAACGTTCAGCACGCCCAGCGTGTTGATGTCGATGACCTGCACCGCTCCCTCGGTCTTGTTGTAGAGCACGCTCGCCACGTTGGCGGGCACCAGGGCGATATCGACATCGCCCTGAATGACCTTGGGCACGATCTCGTCGGCGGCAGTGTTGATCGCAAAGTCGAACTCATTGTCCGTCTCGCCATCGGCCGCCTGATCCATAAACCGCACCAGACCGATCGACGTCGGCCCCTTGAGCGAGGCGACATGCACCTCGACCGGCTCTGCAGCAGCACCGGCGCCGTCTGTGGCAGGCGAGGCCCCGGCGGGCCCCGGAACCGGCAGCCCCGCCCCCACAGCCCGCGAGCGCAAGCGACAGGGCGCCCGCGGCGAGCGCCGAGGCAAACCCCCGGCGCGACATCTCAAAATCAAACGCGCGCATCGCTAGCACGTCCCCTCGTTAGGCATCGTCCATGCGTGATGGTCGGTATGCAGCAGCTCCTCGGCCAGCGGCGAGAGCGGCTCGCCCAAGAACTCGCGGTAGCACGCCTGGACATCGGGATTCTCGTGCGAGAAGCGAATGTCCGCAGCGGCATCCAGACCCCACAGCACCTGACCGCGCTCGGCTGCCAGCTCGCAGCCGTCGTGGATGGGCTGACCGCCGCCACCGACGCAGCCGCCCGGGCATGCCATGACCTCAACGAAGTCATAGCTCACGCGGCCGTCGCGAATCGCGTCGAGCAGACGGGCGGCATTGCCCAGCCCGTGTGCCACGGCGACGCGTACCTTGGTGCCATCGATATCGGTCACGGCTTCCTTCCAGCCGTCCAGGCCGCGTACATCGGTAAAGAAGTCGGCGTCGGGGTTCTTGCCCGTCACCAGGTAATAGGCCGAGCGCACGGCGGCCTCCATCACGCCGCCCGTGGCGCCAAAGATCACACCCGCACCCGTGCCAAAGCCTAGCGGCGTATCGAGTGGCTCCTCAACCAGCGTGTCCACGCTCACGTGGTTCGCGCGGATCATGCGCACCATCTCGCGCACCGTCAGCGCAACGTCAACGTCGGGCGTACCGTCCTCGCCCACCATGCTCGGTAACGCGCACTCGGCCTTCTTGGCCGTGCACGGCATCACGGACACCACAAACAGACGCTCGGGCTCCACGCCCAGTACCTTGGCGTAGTAGGTCTTGGCGATGGCGCCAAACATCTGCTGCGGTGACTTTGACGTGGACAGGCTGTCGACAAACTCGGGGTAACGCGCCTTCACAAAGCGCACCCAGCCCGGGCAGCAGCTCGTAAACATGGGCCAGCTGCGGCTGTCACCCTCGCCCTTGGCGGCCTTACCTAGACGCTCGAGCAGCTCGGAGCCCTCCTCCATAATGGTGAGATCGGCCGAGAAGTCGGTGTCGAACACGTACTCAAAGCCAACGCGGCGCAGTGCGCAGGCCAAGCGCTCAACGGTGGCCTCCTCGCGAGATATGCCGAGTTCCTCTCCCCAGGCGCTACGCACGGCCGGCGCAATCTGCACCAGCACGATCTTGTCGGGATCGGCGATGGCATCGAACACGGTCTCGGTATCGTCACGCTCGCGCAGGGCGCCCGTCGGACAATGCGTGATGCACTGACCACACGCGACGCAATCGGTCTTGCCGATCGGCGCGCGCCCGCGGGTACCCACGGCGGTATGCGTGGCGCGGTTGGTCAGGTCCCAAATCCCTAGGCCCTGCACGCTCTCGCACACCTTGATGCAGCGCATGCATTTAATGCACTTGTCGTTATCGCGGATGATGGGGAAATCGAAGTCCCAGCTCTCGCGCGCCAGATGCTGCTCGTACGGCAGATAGAAGATGCCCAGGTCGTTGGCGATGGTCTGCAGGTTGCAGTTACCACTGCGCACGCAGCTCGTGCAGCGCGAGTCGTGCTGGGACAGCAGCAGTTGCACGTTGGTGCGACGCGCCTCGCGGGCTTTGGGGCTGTTGGTGTGGACCACCATGCCGTCGAGCACGTAGTTGTTGCAGGCGGCAACCAGCTGGTCGCAGCCCTCAACCTCGACCACGCACACGCGGCAACCGCCAATCTCGTTTAGATCGCGTAGGTAGCACAGGGTGGGAATCTGGATGCCGACGGACTTGGCCGCGTCCAGGATCGTGGTGTGCTCGGGCACCACGACCTCGCAATTATCGATAGTGAGCTTGACCATGTTGAGTGCTCCGCTTTCGGTGTTGTCGCTGACAGTGGGGTTGTTGAGCTCTACCATTCCAGGTTCCTCCCTCCGCGGAACGCGCCAAAGCCAAAGTGGTCGCAACGCAGGCAGCGGCTTGCCTCCTGGCGTGCCTCCTCCTCGGTGAGGCCCTGCTCGACCAGATTCCAATCGTGGATGCGCTCGCCAGCCTCGCGCTCGCCCAGCTCGCAGCGGCCGCACTCGTGCTTGCCCTTAAACTGCACGGTCGGTAGCTCAACGTCAAACTTGATCTTGTGGTCAAAGCCCAGATAGCGATCGATATTTGCCGAAGCAACGCGGCCGGCGTTGATGGCCCGGATGACGGTGGCGGGACCGGTCTGGCAGTCGCCGCCGCTAAAGAGGCCATCGAAGTTGGGCACGGCGCCATCCGAATCGGTGACCACGCAGCCCCACCTGCAGGCGATGCCCATGTCCTCAAACGGCTTGGAGTCGATGTCCTGGCCAATGGCCACAAACACGCGCTCGCAGGGAATGACGCGCTCGGGTGTGGCGGCGGCACGCGGGGCCGGACGCCCACGACGGGGCTCGCCGATAATCTGCGGCTGCACGCGCAGACCGCTCACGCGACCTTCCTCGCCCATCTCGATAGCGAGCGGTGCGGTGAGCTCAAGAACCTCGCAGCCCTCGGCCTGGGCGCCGGCAATCTCGGCATCCTGCGCCGTCATGTCGCAGATGCGACGGCGATAGACGATGCTTACTTTTTCGGCGCCGCAACGCACGGCAGAGCGAGCCACGTCCATGGCCACGTTGCCGCCGCCGATGACGCACACGCGCTGGCCGCTCAGGTCGGGCAGCTCGTCGTCGCCGATGGCGCGCAGCATCTTGACGGCCGACTCCACACCGAGCGTCTCTTCGCCCGGAAGGCCGAGCTTCTTATCACTGTGGGCACCAATGGCCAGGTAGACGGCATCGGACTCGTCGCGCAGGCGGGCAAGTTCCTCGCCATTGACGGAGTGGTCGAGTTCCACGTCGATGCCGGCGCTCAAGATCCAGTCGATCTCGGCCTGCAGGCGCTCGCGCGGCAGACGGTAACTGGGAATGCCATAGCGCAGCATGCCGCCCAGGTGATGGCGCTGCTCAAAGATGGTCACCTTATGGCCCATCACGGCCAGGTAGTAGGCACAGGAAAGGCCAGCCGGGCCGCCGCCGATCACGGAGACGCGCTTACCGGTGTTGTCCACTACATGCGGCTTGTGGTCGTTGAGGTCACTGTGCTCAACGGCAAAACGCTTGAGGGCGAGGATGTTCATGGGGTCGTCGACCATGCCACGGCGGCAATGCATCTCGCAGGGATGCTCGCACACCAGGCCGCAAACGAGCGGCAGCGGGTTATTCTTGCGGATGACCTTGACGGCATCGGCATAGCGGCCGGCCTCGACGAGCGAAATGTAACCGGGAATGTCGACATGCGCCGGACAGCCCGAGACGCACGGGACGCGGGCCTCGCGGTCAAAGCCACAGGAGTGCTCGCGGATGTGGTGCTCAAAATCGTCACGGAAACCGCGGATAGCCGTAAGCGCCATGGCGCCGGCCTCGTAACCGATGGCGCAATCGCTCGAAAGATAGATGGTGCGGGCGGTGCGCTCGATCAGATTGAGCGTGGACTCGTCGGCGCGGCCCTCGAGCACATCGGCGAGCAGATCGCTCAGCGCGCTCAGGCCCACGCGGCAGGGCGTGCACTTGCCGCAGCTCTGGGTGGAGCACAGGTTGACGAGCGCTGCCGTAAACTCAACGGGACACGGGGCGAGCGAACTCACCGCCAGACGACGTCCGAGCGCATCGTGCAGGTCGTCCATGACGGCCTGAGCGTGGCTGCGTTCCATTACGTGCAGTCGAGCCATAAGATCCCCTCTCACATGGCAGCCCGGAGGCGAGGCCGGGCGAAATTGCTACACGCACAACACTGACCTAAAAAGTTGTGAGGTCTCCATACGGTTCGGCAGGCGGTATAAAATGTCACCCTCAGCGGTGAAATAGAACATTACCGCAGATAAATGCCATATTTGATAAAACGCGTTACCAAATTGCAATATTCAATGTGAAAAAGAGCGCCTTACTATTTTTCCTTTTTGATCCGTTTTCCTCCGTCTCCTTCGGATCACATGATCCCTTGGGAACGGAGGAAAACGGATCGTTTTTGGTGCAAAAGGGCCAGGTTTGTTTGCACCAATCTCACTTGCGCTAGATGAAGAGCTCGCATTCCTTCCGCACGGCGCAAACCTTGCTCAGCATCTGGGAAACAGCGGATAGTTTGTTGGGATCAAGCTTGCGAGCACCTCGCGGACATACGGCGATGCAGCGCATGCAGGAGATACACACCTCGTCAGCTGCTCGCTTGGGGTCGCCCTTGTCGATAGCACAAACGGGGCACGCCGCGGCGCATGCCCCGCAGGAGACGCAATCCTCTGTTGCCTCGGGTGCCATGCGGTGACCCCCAGCTTGTTTATAAGGACGATTGCCGGGAATAGAGGGCTCGGATGTATCCTCAGCCAACAGCTTTTGCTGAATTTGCTGCACAAACTCTGCGAGCTGCGCCGCATCCTGCGCATCCGGACGACCGGCAGCAAACTGTCGCGCAATGGAATGTTCTGCAATGGCCGAAACCGCTGCAACCACCCTAAATCCGGCGCGCTTCGCAACGTCCTCCAGCTCTACGAGCGTGTCCTCAAACGCGCGGTTTCCGTATACACAAACCAAAACAGCCCGAGCCCCGTTGCCGCGCACCATGCCCAACCGGTCAGCCACCACAGCCGGGATTCTACCGGCATACGCCGGCACAGAGATTACGGCCACGTCGTCCTCAGTCATCGAGACAGCGCTGAAATCTAGCCCGCTATCGGTCAGATCGACGGTAACGGTATTCTTGCCCAGTGCCCCGGCCACAAGGCCAGACACCTTCCGCGTTCCACCCGTCGGACTAAACACAATTTCGAATACGCTCATCGAGGCACCCTCTCCTACGCCTGGCAACGCGTCAAGCCGCTTTCACATCCAGCCAGAGTATACGGCACGTAGGGTCCCCGTTTTGATGCACCAAGCACCCCAATGCACCCACCCTACGCTGTCTGCCTCTTCGTTTTGTATAAATTACGGTACAGATTGTATATATTTACGGGATACCGCTGTGTTCTCCTGAGGTACCCCATCCTGGCCCGTGCAAAAAACGGAGTATTCTGCAACGTAACCACGCCAGCACCGCCGCGGGTGGGCAAAACTGTAGGGCGCCGTATCATTCTAAGTCCCGACATGGCGAGAATGACGCGCCCCTGCTCCGGAAAACGGCGAAATCTGACTCAGAACGCTCGCCAGGGATATCAGAAGGCCACCGTTGGCGACGTCGAATCATATGCAGACAACTCGAACTGCAGAATACTCCAAAAAATGCACGGCGCACCCCATGGGACCCATTGCCGCATGGCAGGAAACAGGCCCACGGCATCCTCTAGATGCATTCCCAAGGAAATCACATTTGAACTAGCAATCGGATACGGCAAACAAAAAGAGCCCCGAACGTAGTTGCTCGGGGCCCTTGGTTCACCTCGCTCTAGCGGGCGTTGCGTATGTTACTTGCGCTTGCCGCCGCCGTCACCGGGGCGACGGGAGCTGCCGCGGCGCTTGCCGCCACGGCTGTTGCC
>OBWQ01000131.1_pt1 | contig 43413 bp, 40 predicted proteins | sample 1476511 | NCBI WGS metagenome assembly OBWQ01 (sample SAMEA2580126, study PRJEB22360) | human gut metagenome | biome: human gut; feature: human-associated habitat; material: faeces | place: Denmark | collected 2008/2010
CTGCGAAGGCAGGGAGCCGGCGGCCGGTGCGGAGGCGCCGCCGCCGATCAGGAACATCTCGGGGTCGACCACGTTGGCAATAAGCGCCAGTGCGCGGCCGAGATAATCGGCCATGGTATCGGCCGCGGCCAGCGCGAGCTTGTCACCCTCGCGGCAGGCCTGGAACACGTCCTTGGAATCGGAGGGGCCGGTGAGCTCGATGGGCTCGACGCCCGCCTTCTTGCACTCGGCAAGGTAGTTGCTCACCACGCCGGTGGCGCTGGAATACTGCTCCAGGTGGCCATGGCCGCCGCAGCCGCAGGTGCGCTCCTCTTCGGGGTTCAGGCACATGTGGCCAATCTCGCCGCCAGCACCCACAACGCCCGATACCACGTCGCCGTTAACGATAACGCCGCCGCCCACGCCGGTACCGATGGTGACCATCACCACGTTCTGCACGCCCTTGGCAGAGCCGAGCCAGGCCTCGCCCATGGCGGCGGCGTTGGCATCGTTCTCGTACTTAACGACCGCGTCGGGGCAGTGCTGCTGAATGGCGATCCTCAGCTCGGGCAGGTTAATGGCAATGTTGGCCTTGACCTTGGCATCGCCCGACGCCGGGATGGGGCACGGAACGGCCAGGCCAATGCCCGCCACAAAGGCGCGCGGAATCTGGGCCTTGGCGACCACCTGGTCGATAGCCTCGGTCACCGCGGCAAAGCCCGCAGCGTCAACGATAGGAGGCGTAGGCACGCTGGCCTTGGCCAGCAGGTTGCCGTCCTCGTCGAACAGACCCTCCTTAACCGAAGTGCCGCCGACGTCAATGCCGATGTAGTACTGCTTAGGTTCCATGGGAGCCCACCTTTCTCGTTTAAACATTGCCTGTATGGTACCGCTCCCAAGGCAAAAACCTACCAAAAAGGGACAGGTTTGTTTTGGCAGGTTTTATCTGGGGAAACGCAAATGGCCGCTCAACAGGCCGCTCAAGACCATCCCAAAAAATAAAGGCGCCGGGAGGCGGAGACTCCCGGCGCCCGTCAAAGGGACTATGTTGTCTGTCGGGCCGCATGGTCCTTCGCGGCGATAACGCCGACTAGGCCTTAAGTGCCTGCAGCTGCTTGTGGATTTCGATGAGCTCCGTCGCCATGACGCGCATGGTCTCGGTGCCGGCCATCTGGTCCTCGGCATGCAGCAGAATCAACGGGGCCTCGCCGTTACGCTCGCCGTTGGCCTCTTTCTTCAGAAGCCCCATGTGAACATCGTGGCCACCGTTATAGGCCTCGTCGCCCTGCTTGATAAGCTCCTCGGCGGCGTCAAAATCGCCCTCCTTGGCCTTCTGCACGGCATTGATGTACATGCTCTTGGCGGTACCGACGTAGCTGATGATCTCAAAGCAGGTCATCTGCAGTTCGTTCATATCCTCCATGCGGAGCACCTAGCCCAGCACGCTGACGCAGTGGTCGATGATGCCGGCAGCGTTCATGCGGCCGTAGTCGACCATGTTAATGACCTCGACCGGGAAGCGGCCGACGGCCTCCTTCTCAAAATCGCCCTTGGTGTAGCCGATCTGTGGGCCAAGCAGCAACATGTCGCACTCGTCCAGGTGATCGTGGGCCTCGTTCATGGGACGAGCCTCGACCTCAATATCCAGACCACGGTTTGCAACCTCGGCCTGCATCTTCTGGACCAGCAGGCTCGTGGACATGCCGGCATTGCAGCAGAGCATGATCTTCTTCATGGTTTCCTCCTTATAACTGCGCGGCGCGCAGACGACAACTGGTTGTATTCCTTGCGGCTATTGTGCCCGCTCCCCTGTATCTTTACGCAAGGGAGAGAGCCGCGGGCACCGGCACCGCGTACCGGCGCCCGCAAAGGTGAAAGGGACGAACGTTAGGCGTTCTACTCGGCGAGAGCCTCCTGCTTGGCGATTGCCTTCTCGGAAATCTTCATAAAGGGCAGGTAGACGGCCATGCCAATGACAATCTCGAGAGCCTGCCACACGCCGGCGCGCCAGTCAAAGCCCGTAGCGAGCAGGGCATTGATGACGGGAGGCATGGTCCAGGGCACCTGGGCGATGCAGGGGCTGATGATGCCTGCGCAGGTAAGGCCATAGGTGATGCCGATGAACAGATCGGGAAGAAGGACGAACGGGATCATGAGCGGCAGGTTGTACACGATGGGGTAACCGTAGATAACCGGCTCGTTGATGTTGAACAGACCAGGCAGGATAGCCATCTTGGAAACGGTCTCGGAAGCCTTGTTCTTGGAGAACAGGAGCGTGTCGAGCAGAAGCATGAGGGTGCAGCCCGAGCCGCCGATGAGGGCGAAGCTGTTAACGATCTGCATGTTCATGTAGTGATCGGGCTGGATGGTGCCACCGGCGGCAAAGGTAGCCATGTTGTCGACGATGAGCATAGTCAGGATCGGCTCGACGGTAGCGCCAGAGATGGTGGACTGGTGAATACCGACGCAGAACAGCAGGTTAGCAAGGGTGTAGATGAGGATAACAGCCCACGGACCGGCGTTCATGATACTCTTGAGCGGGTTGGAGATGCACGTGGAGATGATGGTGCACAGATCGGTGCCGGCGCACACGGCGAGCAGGGCTGCGGCAAGAGCGAAGATCGCGAGGTTGAGCAGCATCGGGATCATGACGTTGAAGGAGTTGGAGACCGCGGGAGGCACGCCCTCGCCCAGCTTAACCTTGAGCTTCTCGACGCCAGAAATCTTGATGAAGAGCGAGACGGAAAGCAGGGCGATGATAATAGCCGAGAACAGACCGTTGGTGCCGGTGTTGGCAGTCGAAAGGGCGCCCGTGACCTCGGCGGAGGTGATCTTGTCGGTGAGCAGCGGGCTCGTGGCGGCAAGCGAGGCGGTGATCTGCTGCGGCATCATGATGACGAAAGCAGAGATAGCGACGACCACGCAAGCGAGCGGGTTATCGAAACGCTTGTTCTTAGCGAGGCTGTAGCCAATCAATCCGGCCAAGATAATGGCAGAGACGTTGAGGGTGCCCAGCGTAATTGCCGAACCCCACGTCTGAAGGTTGGCAAGGCCCGCCGCATCGAGCGGGAACAGAGGGAACACGACGTTGTTAATAAGAACCGCGATACCCGCAAGGATATAGAGCGGCGTGATGGTCGCGAAGGCGTCACGCAGGGAACGCAGGTGAACCTGGTTTCCCACCTTCGCAGAGACCTCGGCAAACTTGTCGAGGAAGCTCTTTCCGTTGTCACTGGCCATGATTGCTCCTAACTTTCAAATCCGGCCTTTTCCTATGCGCACGGTGGTCTGTCGCCCTCTGCCTCCAGATGTGCCATGTGTTGCGCGCAGCGGCGCGCGGTCTGGGCGTTCGCCCGTTCGCTAATCAACCACGTGAGTCGTGGCGACCTGCTTGAGCCAAGCTGCCGACTTCTTAAGGCGGCGCTTGTAGCCGTCCATAAGGTCGACCTCGACAAAACCGTAACGGTTCTTAAAGGCATTCGCCCAAGACCAGTTATCGATGACGGCCCAATAATGGTATCCACGGCACTTGGCGCCCTCGTCGATGGCCTTGGCCACCCACTCCAGGTGCTGACGTACAAAGTCGACGCGGTAGTCATCCTGGATGGTTCCTTCGGCGTCACGGTTCTTGTATTCGTCCATGATGCCGATGCCGTTCTCGGAAACGAACCACTCAAGATCGGGGTAGTTCTTAGCGCAGTCCATGCCAAAGTCGTAGAGGCCCTGCGGGTAGATCTCCCAGCCGCGGCTCTCGTTCATAACGGCGTCGGGCCATACGTACTCGTCGGCAAAGTGCGGCAGGCCGTACTGGTCGACCTTGCTCGCCGGCGCCTGAACACGCGTGGGGTGGTAGTAGTTGCAGCCGAGCCAGTCGACAACACCCTGCTTGAGGATCTCTTGGTCGCCGGCGCGGAACGGGAGCTTAACGCCGCCCTCGGCCAGGCTGTCGAGCACGTCGGCAGGAAGCTCGCCCTTGGTGATGAGGTCGAGCCACCAGCGGTTGTTGATGCCGCTGGTCATGCGCACGGCCTCGAGGTCCGCCTCGCTGGGATTCTCCTTGGTGTAGACCGGGGTAAAGCAGTTGATCATGCCGATCTTGGCATCGGCGCGAATAGCGCCCTCGTCATAGGCGCGACGATAGTTGGCCACGGCCAGCGCGTGCGCCAGCGAGATGTGATACTGCACGGTGCGGGCGCGGTTGAAGTCGTGGAGCTGCGGGAACCACACGCCCTCCTGATAGCGCTGCTCGGGCTCGACGATGGGCTCGTTAAAGGTGAACCAGTACTTAATCTCCTGGCCAAACTCGTGGAAGGCGACGTCGGCGTAATGTGCGTAAGCCTCGACAACCTCACGGCTCTCCCAGCCGCCACGGTTAAAGAGGTAGGTGGGCATGTCAAAGTGGTACAAGTTGACAAACGGCTCCAAGCCGGCTTCGCGAGAGGCGCGGAACAACTCGTGATACCACGCGGCACCTTCCTCGTTGAGGTTGCCGTCGGCATCGAGCAGACGGCTCCACTGGATGGAAGTGCGATAGGTATCCAGACCCAAGTCCTTCAAAATGCGAAGGTCTTCCTGGTACTTGGCCATAAAGTCATTGCCGGCGTAAGAGCCAACGCGGTTGTAGAACGAACCCAGATCCTGGATGGACCAGGTGTCCCACAGGTTCTCGAGCTTGCCGCCCTGGTTCCACTGACCCTCAGTCTGCGGGCCGGACATAGCAGCGCCAAAGAAGAAGTCGTTGGGCAGCTGATACTGTGCCATCAAAGTCCTCGCTTTCGTGTTCTAGAGCTTCCGGTTGGAGACGGGTTTGCTTTGGCAGGTTATCCGGCGCGGGCGCGCACCGGCCATACCGATATCCAACCCGCCAAAACAAAACCGTCCCCAAACGGTCGATCCTGTTGTGCGGAAGGATTCCGTTCGTTGCTTAAACTATAGCGCTCTAATTTTAAAAGTAAAGCGTCTTTTTCTTTTTTCTTTCTCGAACTTCTTAGATAAAAGTAATATGGATGCCCTGTTGAGGGTTATACTTACTTTTTGTATTCATATATGTCGGAAAGGAGGTTCCATGATTCCCAAATACGAGGCGATAGCTGCAGATATTCGTCGAAGTATCGAGGATGGCGCTCTTAAACCGGGCGACAAGCTTCCCACCGTCGTTGAGTTCTGTGAGCTCTATAGCGTTTCCAAAATCACCGTCAAACGAGCTGTCGAGCAAATCACCGAGGAAGGTCTTATTACCAGCCGGCGCGGATCGGGTATCTACGTTAAGGACACGGCGGGACTTCCCGGCCAGGCGTTTTTCCAGGGCAAAAACGACCGTGCCCAGGGCTTTTCGTATGAGCACCGCGGGGAAAAGGTGACCTCGGTGGTCTACGATTTCTCGATTGTTAATCCACCAGCGGACATCGCAGCCCAGCTGGGAATTGCCGAGGATGACTTTGCCTATCACGTCGTGCGCGTGCGTCAGGCCGATGGGAAGCCCATCGTTATCGAGTACACCTACATGCCCCTCGAGCTGATTCCAGGCCTTAAAAAGAAGGACCTGTACGGATCGGTCTACCATTTCATCCGCGAGCAATGCGGGCTGAAAATTTCGAGCTTCCACCGTACCATTCGCGCCGTGGCAGCAACCGAGGAAGAAGCCAATCGCCTGGACACCAAACCTGGCTCTCCCCTGCTCGAGCTCGCCCAGATTGGCTTTTTGGACAGCGGCGCCGCCTTTGAGTATTCGGTCTCGCGCAACGTTGGCGACCGCTTTGAGTTGCACAACGTAACGTTGGCATAGGTTTTTGTAGTCATCCGGGCGCTCGCTTTGAGCTGTTTTGTGCAGCGCCCGCACAACACAATGGGGGTATGAACATGTCCGATTTGATTAAGCTGACGCCCATCTTCCACGAGAAGATCTGGGGCGGCCGCCAGCTCGAAACCGTATTTGGTTACGACATTCCCGATGGTCCCATCGGTGAGTGCTGGGCCATCTCGGCCCACCCCAACGGCGACTGCCAGATCGCTGAGGGCCCGTACGCCGGTCACACGCTGTCATGGCTGTGGGCCGAGCACCGCGAGCTCTTTGGCAACTGCGAGGGCAAGGAGTTCCCGCTGCTCATTAAAATTCTGGACGCCAAGGACGACCTTTCGATCCAGATTCATCCCAACGACGAGTACGCCGCCAAGCACGAGAACGGCAGCCTGGGCAAAACCGAGTGCTGGTATGTGCTGGACTGCGAGCCCGGCGCCACAATCATCGTCGGCCAGCGTGCCAAGGACCGCGCCGAGGCCGCACAGATGATCGAGGAAGGCCGTTGGGACGACATGCTCAACGTGTTGCCGATCCACAAGGGCGACTTTTTCCAGATTGATTCCGGTACCGTGCACGCCATCAAGACCGGCACGCTCATTTTGGAGACGCAGCAGTCGAGCGACGTGACATATCGCCTGTACGACTACGACCGTCCCGGCACCGATGGCAAGCTGCGCCCGCTGCACATTGAGCAGAGCCTCGACTGCATCGACTTTGATGCTCAGGCTCCGACCGACGGCACGGTGACCGCGCCCGAGGTGGACGGCGTGACCGAGCTCGAGTCTAACTCCTGCTACACCGTCGATCGCGTGCGTGTCGACGGCAGCAAGACCCTCGACCAGCGCTGGCCCTTCATGTGCCTGTCGGTCATCGACGGCGAAGGCACCGTCTGCGGCGACCCCGTCCACAAGGGAAGCCACCTGCTGGCACCCAGCACCGTCAACTCCATTGACCTCGAAGGCAAGATGGAACTGATTATCAGCCACCTCTAGGTCACCGGTCCCCAAGCGCTCGTCGGGACGGGGCGCGGGGGTTTGGTCGCCTGCTCGGACAGTCCTGCTCGCACGGAGAGCACATTAAGTGCTCTCCGGCTCGTGCGGAACTCGCGATCGATCAAACCCCCGCGCCCCGTCCCGACGAGCCTCTGGCTAGTTACGACAATCAAAAAGCAACAAGGGGCTCCCCCGCTCATCAAACGGGAGAGCCCCTCGCCATACATAACGAATCAAGGTGCCTATAGGTAGACCTTTTCGAGAAACGATAATGTGTCCTGAAGACGTGCTCTCTCTTTACGATCGGTCTGCCGATTTACATAAGAAGAAAAGTCCGCAAAGAAGTCTCCGGCATCAGCCCTCATTTGCTCTATTAGCTCCAAGCGAGCCGAAGGCGGCAACAAACCCGCAAGTCGAACAATATCCGAGCGATGCTTTCGTCGATCTTTATCGTTGCAATGGCGCCCTTCTTCATAGCTCCTATTGATATCAATGTGTGCACGCATCTTGAGGGGAATGATATGGAGCGCATCGAGCAACGTAATGCCCTCTACGTTCGTTGCGTTGTCGCGAATAAATTCGTAGTAGCCATCGTCGAGAATAATTGCCGAAAGACTTGATACGGCCCCGTCAAAGGAAAGAGGTGCCACTTCGCTCGTTTCATCTTCGAGCACAAAATCAGGATGTCGGGCAAATAGCTCAATTTGGCCGGGATAGTCTAGGACTTGCCTTGATCCTTCGGGCAAACAGAACCGATAGTAAGTGTACCTTCCATCGCCGACCTTTCCAGTCTCATATCCGGCAGCTTTGATAAATGCCCACAATGCAGTGGCGAATTCAACGCCTTTCCCATCAACAATTACGACGACATCCAAGTCTTCAGTAGCTCTAAACGAATCGCCCTCATTGTCAAATAGAACGCTGCAGGCCCCTCCACCAATAAGGACGTAACCGCCTTTACAGCCGCTCATGGCATCGGCAAATCGCTCTATTCCCCTCACTTTTGACATATCGTCCTCCTGAGCTGTTCGACCGCGTCGAGCAGACGATCTTCTTTGTAATCTGCTTTTGCGCAAGCAACGTATAAGGAAAACGGGTCGACACACTGCAAACCCGTCGCGTCAAAACTAATATCGGACGGCGCGTCCACGGGATACGACCAGACCTCAATCACAACTGCCGCCGGTTCGTACCACTGAGCCTCCAGCCATCTGTCGCCCATATGCTCTTTCAAGGCCTCTAGCTGATATTTTTCGAGAGCAATGGTTGGAGCAGAGTCTTCATGGGCAAGGTCGGACATATAGCTAAGGGCAGACACACCGGAAAGCAGCGCATCAACGGCACGTAGCTCTGTTCTCTCGATAACCTTCTTGAGCCGGATTCGCTCTAAAACTGGCGTGCGAAGATAGTCCTCAAACCCATCTAGCAACGTCTCGGTCGACAGCCCGGCGTCACACAATATACGCTTTTTGCCGTCCCGCATAATCAACCCAGGAGCTATAGCGGCGATTTCCGAAAGATAGCCGCTGACGCTTGCCGCGCTTTTGCCACACAGACGCGCTAGGTCGCCGGCGGAGCAGTCAACCCATCGTCCCGCAATGAGATTTAGGACGATTCGTTGAGATTGGGACGAAAGCGGAGCAGCAGGAGAAGCACCCAGCACTTCATCGGAAATAACGGCTCCGATAAACGGCAGGAACGCATTTCGCTCATCTCGGATATATGCGATTCCCTCTGAAGAAAGCGCGCGCATAAAACCTAAATCCATAGCATCCCAGCAAATTGCCACCGGACGAGCATCTAACGTACGCACTGCATTGACGAGATTTCGCGCCGAAATGACACTGGGCGGTTCTTTAGGTTCCGCAACAATAAAACGGCCCTGCTCAGACATGCCAAGCCGTGCCAAGCGAAGCGAATACCGCTCAAGATACATGCGAGGAATCTGCATCTCAACTGGCTCCGGGTCGATGGCGAGCTCTAAAGAGAAGAGTCTTTTTGGGAGACAATTTAGCAGCATGTCCAATCACCCTTTTCATTTCAGTTACATTTTAGTATCTATCTGAAATTATACTGAATCGTATAAAACGCTCAATCCCTAAAGTCATAAGAAACAATCCAAACGCAATAAAGAGGCTCCCCCGCTCATCAAATGGGGGAGCCCCTACTCACATCTATTTATCTATCAGCCCACCCGGCTCTCCAGATCAAAAAGCGGACGAGCAGAGCGGCGTTCGCAAGCAACGTTACCCAAGGACCTGGGCGGGCGTATGGGACAACATCGATCGCGAGTTCCGCACGCAAAGGAGAGCACTTAATGTGCTCTCCGTCTTGCGCAGGACTGCCCGAGCAGGCGATGTTGCCCCATACGCCCGCCCAGGTCCGCCGGGATCACGACAGTTTGACGATCGGTGCAAAACCTTTCATTAGCTTTTTGGTCTGGCCGGTCTTTTCGAATTGAACCTCGATCATGTCTCCGACGACCGAGATCACGGTACCCGTGCCAAAGGTCTTGTGGCTCACGGTATCACCCGCGGCAAAGTCCTGCGATGCGCTGGCGCGATCGACCTTGCGCTCCACCGTCGGGGACACCTTAGACGACGACTTTTTGGCTCGCGGTGCGCCCGAGCCAAAGGTCGAGGCAACACGGCCGGCGTCGGGCGAGACCCCACGATGGCGCTCGGTTCCGTAGCTACTGCCGCCAAAGAAATCGTCGAAGCTCGATCCGCCGCGCGAACCGGAACCGCCGGTCGAGCGCGTATGCGAACCAAACACCTTGCCGCCGTACATATCCGAGCCCATGCCCGAGCCAAAGGTGCCGTGACGGTCGCCGCGCTTCTCCCAGCCCGTGCCCTCAAAACCGGCAGAACCGATACCGCTAAACTCGATGTCCTCAAACGGAATCTCGTTGAGGAAGCGCGAGCGCGGGTTGGCAGAGGTCGAGCCGTAGGTGCGACGCGTGGCCGCATAAGTCAAGAACAGGCGCTTACGGGCACGCGTGATGGCAACGTAGGCCAGGCGACGCTCCTCCTCGAGCTTGCCCGGGTCATCGCTGCCGCCAAAGTCGTGCACGTGCGGGAAGATACCCTCCTCCATGCCGGCCACGAACACCGCCGGGAACTCCAGACCCTTGGCGGAGTGGATGGTCATCATGGTAATGGCATGCGTCTCGCCGGCCAGGGAATCCAAGTCGGAGCGCAGGGCCAACCACTCCATGAGTGCCGGCAGCGCCTTGCAGGTGAGCGGACCGTAGGTGCGCTCGATCTCGTCGGCATGCACGGCGCCCGCCGGCAGCTCAGTCGGCGCGGCATACGCGTTGCCCGCGATGGCGGCGGCCAGGGCATCCTGCGGAGAAAGCGCCGGGGCGGCCAAGCTATCGAGCGGATTGGAGCCCGCGGCATCGCGCGCGCCGACGAGCGCCTCAAACGAGGATGCCGGTGCGGACGGCCCCGGCTCGGGAACGGGCGCACTCACCACGACGGGCTCGGGCTCGGCACCGGCAGGCACGTCGGCAACACCGGCCGCGCGCAGCTCTTCTAGGCTCTCGAGCGTACCCTCGATATCCTCGTGCGTCTCCTCAAATTCGGCAGCGACGCCCAGGAATTCCTGGATGTTCTCGGCGCGGCTCTCGGACTCCATGGTGCCCTCGGCGCGGAAGGCCTGCAGCAGACCCGTCTTATCGACGATCATCTCGACGACGTCCTTGAGCTCGCCGTCCATGCGACGACCCTCGCGCACCAGCGACACAAAGCTCGACAGGCCGTTGCGCACCTTGGCGCTAAACATGCCCGTCTCGGCGCATGCGATCTCGCAGGCCTGGAAGAACGAGCAGCGGTTGTCGCGTGCCAGCTGCTCAATCTTTTGGATCGAGGTGGAGCCGATGCCACGACGCGGCGTGTTGATGACGCGCTTGACGCTCATCTCGTCTGCCGGGTTCACGATCATCTTGAGGTAGGCCATGACGTCGCGGATCTCGGCACGGTCGAAGAATCGCGTGCCGCCCACGATCTTGTAGGGCACGCCTGCGCGCAGGAACATATCTTCGAGGATACGCGACTGGGCGTTGGTGCGGTAGAACACAGCGATATCGTCGTAACTCGTGCCCTTGGAGTGCAGCTTTTCGATCTCGCCGGCAATCCAGCGGCCCTCGTCGCGCTCATCGCTTGCCTGGAAGGCCTGGATCTTCTCGCCGTCGCCCTCGGCCGTAAACAGACGCTTGTCCTTGCGTTGCGAGTTGTGGCGCACCACGGCGTTGGCGGCGCTCAGGATATGACCCGTAGAGCGGTAGTTCTGCTCCAGCTTAACGGTCTTGCAGTTTTTAAAGTCCTTCTCAAAGTCCAGGATGTTGGTGATGTCGGCACCGCGCCAGCTATAAATGGACTGGTCATCGTCGCCTACGACCATGAGGTTTTGGTACTTGGCGGCCAGCAGGTTGGCGATCTCGTACTGGACGTGGTTGGTGTCCTGATACTCGTCGACGCTAATGTAGCGGAAACGCTCTTGGTACTTATCGAGCACCTCGGGGCGGGTGCGCAGCAGCTCGAGCGTGCGCACGAGCAGGTCGTCGAAGTCCATCGCGTTGGCGGCGCGCAGGCGGCGTTCCAGCTCCAGGTAGACCTGCGCGGCCTTTTTGTCGTTGGGGCTGTCGGCGGATTTGAGCATGTCCTCGGGGCCGATCATGGCGTTTTTGGCCGAACTGATCTTGCTGCGGATCATATTGATGGGGAATTGCTTTTGCTCGATACCGAGCGCCTGCATAATATCGCGCACCATGCGCTTGGAATCGTCGTCATCGTAGATGGTGAACTGACCGGTGTAGCCCAGCAGATCAGCGTCCTCGCGCAGCATACGCACGCACATGGCATGGAAGGTGCACACCCACATGCCACGGGTGCCGTTGGGAATGAGCGCCGCCAGACGCTCACGCATCTCGGCCGCGGCCTTGTTGGTAAACGTGATGGCAAGGATCTGCCAGGGCTTAACACCCAGGTCGCCGAGCATATGTGCGATGCGAAAGGTCAAGACGCGGGTCTTGCCCGAGCCGGCGCCGGCAAGGACCAGCAACGGACCCTCGGTGGTCAGGACCGCCTCGCGCTGGGCGGGATTAAGGCTGTCGATGTCGACGAGTGGCTTGGCGGGTTTGGGTGCCGGCGCGGGAGCGTCGTAGATGTCGAGCGGAACGAGCTCGGGCTCCGGCGCAGCAGGGGCGGTGTATGCATCGAGCGGCACGGGTTCCGGCGCGGGCGGCACGGGTACCGCGGCGTTCTTTTCCCAGGGCAAGGGCTGGGTCATGGGCGACTCCTCATCTGACGGACGGCGCGCCTGCGGGCGGCGCCATAGTTTGAGCCGTACCAGTATACCGAGCCGCGCGGACACCGACGCAAATCACACCACGACTCCGTGCGCCACCGTCAGGCCCGCCCAGCGGATTTGGCGCAATGGGGTCAGGTTAGTCTGCACCAATCTATTGGCAATCACGAAACCGCCGATGTCATGGCAGCAGCAGCGAGCGACGGTCAGGGCGAACAAATTGGCATGAAAAGAGGGCGGCATAGACCTTTTGGTCACGCCGCCCCCTTTGAATGACAAGTTGTCGCTCTGGCCGCCGCGCAGCGTCGACTAAGTTAGAGGCCGAGCATCGGCTCCAGAACGAAGAAGTATGCGAGCACCACGATGCCCAGGATGATGCGGTAGACACCGAAGCACTTGAAGTCGTGACGGCGGACGAAGCCCATGAGCCACTTGATGGCGATGAGCGAAACCACAAAGGCCACAACGCAGCCCACGCCCAGGATAGCGACCTCGTTGGCACCGAACGTGCCGCCCTTGATGAAGTACTTGACCAGCTTGAGCGCACTCGCGCCAAACATGACCGGGATGGCCAGGAAGAACGTAAACTTGGACGCCACCGAACGCGTGCAGCCCAAAAGCAGGCCGCCGATGATGGTAGAACCGGAGCGAGACGTACCAGGCACCAGCGAAAGCACCTGGAAGCAGCCGATACCCAGCGCAGTCTTCCAGCTCAGGTCCTCGAGCGTGGCGATGGAGCCAAAGTCCAGATTCTCGTCATCGTCCTCATCCTCAGCGGTAGCCGCGGCGGGCGCCGCAAAGTGCGCACCGGCGGGACGTCCACCCGACACCACAGCACGCGAACCAAACGAACCGGCAACAGCCATTTCCTCGCGCTTGCTCGCGCGCCAGTTCTCGATCACGATAAACAGCACACCGTACACAATGAGCGCCAGCGCCACGACGGGAGCGTTGTAGAAATGCTCCTCCATCCAGTCGTTAAGCGGCAGACCGATCGCCGCGGCGGGAATGCAGCCGAGCACAATCTTGCCCCACAGCACCCAGGTGTCGCGACGGCCCTCCTTGCCCTTGCTGGGCGAGAACGGATTGAGCTCATGGAAGAACAGCACACAGACGGCCAGAATGGCGCCGAGCTGAATCACGACCAGGAACATATTCCAGAACGTCTCGCTCACGTTCATCTTGACGAACTCGTCCACCAAGATCATGTGACCGGTCGACGAAACAGGCAGCCATTCGGTGATACCCTCGACCAGGCCCATGAAGGCAGATTTTAGAAGCTCGATAATATCCAAAGGGACCCCCTCGTTAGACACCCGCCGATATTGTTCTGCGGACGGTGCGGGCGATGTCCCATTATCAACCGTTGGCGGCGCGCCTGCGCCTACCCTTACCAAAAAACTCGCCCGTTCACAGAATTGCGAGCGGTCAAACCGAAATCCTTGGGTATAACTGCAACAAGATAAAGTGTCCGGCGGCCAACGCGCCCGCGCCCGCCCGACGCACGAGCCCCGCGCCCGTGCGATAGACCAAGGAGGAAACCATGAACGAGGGCTACACCAAGGTATTTGTTTCACTCGACGGTACTGAGCAGCAGGATTTTGTGCTCGCACGTGCCATCAAAGTCGCCGCGAACAACGGCGCCAAGCTAATCATCGGCCACGTTATCGATTCCACGGCGCTCGAGAGCGCCGGTTCCTATCCGGTCGATCTGGTCAACGGCCTAGAGGAGGCATTTAAGAACTCCATCGCCAAGCAGCTCGAAGAGGCCAAGGCCAATCCCGACATTCCCGAGGTCGAGGTCATGATTCGCGCCGGCCGCATTCGCGAGACGCTCAAGGACGAGATGCTCGACGTGGTTAAGCCCGACCTGGTGCTCTGCGGCGCCCGCGGCCTGTCCTCGATCAAGTATGCGCTCCTGGGTTCGATTTCGACGTTCCTGCTGCGCAATACGGACTGCGACATCTTGGTCGTGAAGTAGCGTTGCTCCCACCGGCCGCGGGGCCTGCGGGGTTTCCACGGGCACGTCCTCGCCGCGTTGCGGCTGCGGGATGTGCCCTTAGGAAACCCCTCCCGGCCCCGCGGCCTTCGCAGCCTTACTTCAACGAGTTATCTGATGGAAAAATGGCGTGCCGCCCCGTTTGGGGCGGCACATTTTGTTTGGACGGGCGTTTGCCGTGTGCGTTACTCGAAGTATTGGAACTTGTTGGTTGAGAAGGCGAATGTTACGACGAAGCCTTTGCCGGAGTCGGATGCCGCGGTAACTTCGATGCCCATCTTGGAGCACAGGCGCGCCACCAGGTAGAGGCCGATGCCCGTTGCACGCTTGGTGGTGCGGCCGTTGTCGCCGGTAAAGCCCTTCTCGAACACACGCGGCAGGTCGGCCGCGCTCACGCCGCAGCCGTTGTCCGCGACGGTAAGCTCGATGCGCTCGCTCGCCAGGCCCTCGTCCAGCAACGCACCCGAAAACACGATCTTTGCGCCGTCCTCACGCGCATATTTTATGCTGTTCTGAATGAGCTGGCCCAGAATAAACTCGAGCCACTTCTCGTCGGTAAAGACCTCAAAGTCGAGGTTCTCGCACACCGGAGCCACGTGCGCCGCGATGAGCTCGCGGGCGTTGGCTTTAATCACACCCGTCACCAAGGTCTTAAGGTCCCAGCGACGAATCAGGTAATCGCGCTCCACAACCTCCGAGCGCGCATAGTAGAGCGCCTGGTCGATATAGCGCTCCACGCGGGCAAGCTCGCGACCGAGGTCATCTACGCGCGACAGGTCATCTTCGCTGCCGTCCAGGTTTTCCAAAATCAGATGGGCTGCCGCCAGAGGCAGCTTGGCCTCGTGGACCCAGCTCTCGATATAATCGCGATAGTCATCGGTCTGGCGCCTGCCTTCGGCAACCTCGTCACAAGCGGCTTTGCCCACCCGGCGCAAGACCTCGTACTCGAGCTCGCCCTCGGCATAGGTCGGACATTGCACCATCTCCTGCACCCATGCGGGACTCTCGAGCTCCTCTGCCGCACGCTCCAGCTGGCGCAGAAAACGACGACGGCGCGCGTACTCGATCACGATGCCGAGCATACCAAAGATATAGGACACGCCGACCGCCACGACCACGATGGAAACGGGTGCGCCGGCGACCGTCAGCACAAAGCAGCTCAACAGCACGCCGCACGTCCACACGGCGACGGGAAGCAGCGCATCTTTAAAGAACTTGGCAAACGACATAGCCGGCCCCTAGATCGAATAGCCCTGACCGCGGTGCGTGGTCAAATACCCCTTGATGCCGATTTTTTCGAGCGTGGTGCGCAGGCGGTTGATGTTGACGGTGAGCGTATTGTCGTCCACGAAGGCATCGGAATCCCACAGGTCCTGCATGATGGCCGAGCGCGAGACGATCTTGCCCGCACGGCTCAGAAGCAGCGAGAGGATACGCAGCTCGTTTTTGGTGAGCTCGGTACTGGTGCCGGTTTGCATGTTGGTGACCATGGAGCGGGCGAGGTCGAGCTCCAGCCCCTTGTGGACAAGTGTGCTGCGCTCGCCTGCCGCCGCGGTGCGACGCAGCAGTGCGTTGATGCGCGCCACGAGCACACGGGCGCTGTAGGGCTTGGGAACAAAGTCGTCCGCGCCGAGCGTCATGGCCATGACCTCGTCGATCTCGGTCGTGCGCGAGGTGAGGACGATGATGGGGACCTCGGATTCGCGGCGAACCTCATGGCAGATATGCTGGCCGTCCTTGACGGGAAGCGTCAGGTCGAGCAGCACCAGGTCGGGCGCGGCGGCGAGAATATCGCGCGAAACATGCTCGAACGATTCGCAGGCCTCGACCTCAAAACCGGCACGGGCAAGGATGTCGGCAAGCTCGCGACGAATGGGCTCGTCGTCCTCAACGATATAGATCAGCGCCATGGATTCCGCTCCCCTCTTGGTTGTCTTGCCCCATTATGACCGCGGAGCCGCAGGTGCGCGCCTCGCGCGGCACCAAGGTGACAGAACTGTTCGCAAGCGGGGGCGTTTTGTCCGCCTCACGCTCGCGACGGAAACGGAGACCAAAATGAGTTTTTAATCCCCGTCCCAGAAAAATCATTTAGCGGCGGGCGCGGAGCTTTTCGTAGCCGTCGGCAAAGAAGGCGACCGTCGCGGCGTCGGCCTCGGCGGCGTCCGTCTCAGTTGCGGGGACCACGCCGTGCTCGTCGCTCACCAGGAACAACGCGCCCTTAAGCTGCGCGGGAATGTCTACACGCGTGACCGGGATGCCTTTGGTCTGGGCCAGCTGCTCAATGAGCGTCGCCGTGCCGCACAGGCACTCGTCCGCTGGCGCCACAAAGGCAAGCTCGCCGTTATCGACGGCGGCGAGCAGCTCGGGCGCCACGCCGGTTTCGTCGGCCTCGGAGCGGGCCTCGGCGGAGCGGGCACGTAGCGCCTTGGCCGACGTATCGGTTAGCGGCTCGTACTCCCCCACCGTCATGGCGGCGTTGCCGTTGACGTCGATCACCAGCATGAGCACGCCGTCGCGTGCGGTGTAATCGCCCTCGGCAAGCGACCACTCAACGTGCTGCTTGGCCCAGCTGAGCATGTTATGGGTAAGCGGCTCGCCCTGCACCAAGCGCTCGGACAGTGCGCGAATGTGGCGGTTGAGCATGGGCACCTTTTTATTGGACATGCGCCAACGGCAGACAAGCGCGGGCTTGTCGAGCGTAAACTTCTCGACCGCCTCCTGATTGGCGCAAAAGTCCTCATACGCACGCTGATCCTCAGCATTGCCAAACAGCTCGGCATCATCAATCTGGGGCATGGTTGTACCTTTCGTGTTAGTCATTCCGTCCTCTTATACCAAAAAGACGGCCCTCCAAACGGAGCGACCGTCTTTTGCAGAGATTATTTTGACGATATGGTCAGGCGACCGATCAGCTTAATGGGATAGAACAACATCCCATTAAGGGTTTTCCAAGTGCCCGAGATTGCCCCGAAAGAGGAGCGCCGCGTACTAAATGTACGCAAGCGACGGTTTGAGGGGCAAGGTCGGGTGCTTGGGAAAGCCCCTAGTGCCTAAAATGCCTGGCACCCGTAAAGACCATCGCGATGCCATGCTCATTGCAGGCCTGGATGCTCTCATCATCGCGCTTGGAGCCGCCGGGCTGGATGATGCAGGTCACGCCGTGTGCAGCAAGCACGTCGACGTTGTCGCGGAACGGGAAGAACGCGTCGCTTGCACAGGCAAAGCCGCCCTTCTCCACGCCCTCGCGCTCGCAGAAGTCCTCGGCGCGCTCGCAGGCAAGTAGCGCAGAGTCAACGCGGTTAGGCTGACCCGGGCCCATGCCAATGCCGGCCTTACCCTTGGAGACCAGGATGGCGTTGGACTTGACGCCCTTGCAGACCTTCCAAGCAAACTCGAGCTCGGCCATCTCGGCGTCGGTGGGCTTGCGGTCGGTGGGGAACGTAAAGGTCGCGGGGTCCTCGGTCACGTGGTCGACCTCCTGTACCAGCATGCCGCCGTCGATGGAGCGCAGCTCCACCTGGGCGCCGTGGTCCACGCCGCCGGTCGCCAACACGCGCAGGTTGGGGCGCTTGGCCATGCGCTCGAGCGCCTCGGCAGTGTAGCTCGGGGCGATGATGACCTCGACGAACTGCTTGTTCTGATCGGCAAAGTGCTCAACCAGCTCATAGGGAACCTCGCGGTTGCAGGCGATGATGCCGCCAAAGGCGCTCTTGGGATCGCAGGCGAAGGCGCGGTCGTAGGCAGCCGTGATGTCCTCGGCAACGGCGGAACCGCAGGGGTTCTGGTGCTTGAGGATCACGCAGGCCGGCTCGTCGAACTCGCGGACCAGGTTCCAAGCGGCATCGGCATCCAGATAGTTGTTGTAGCTGAGCGGCTTGCCCTGGATCTGCTCGGAGCCAACGAGCGGGAACTGCGAGCTCGCGGTGTTCTCGCAGCCCTCGGCAAAGCGGTAGACCGTAGCCTTCTGCTGAGGATTCTCGCCATAGCGCAGGTCGTCGACCTTCTCCAACGAGATCTCGAGCTTGGCAGAGGTATCCGCCACGTCGCTTGCCTGGGCGGCAAGCCAACGGGAGATAGCCGTGTCGTAGGCGGCGGTGGTCTGGTAGACCTTCACCTGCAGGCGACGACGGGTGGAAAGCGTGGTGCAGCCACCGGTCTCGTGCATCTCGGCCAGGACGGCATCATAGTCGGCAGGGTCGGAAATGACGGTAACGCTTGTGGCGTTCTTGGCGGCAGAGCGCAGCATGGAGGGGCCACCGATGTCGATGTGCTCGATGGCATCCGCGAAGGTGACCTCGGGGTTGGCGACGGTCTTCTCGAACTCGTACAGGTTGACGACGACCAGGTCGATCAGCTTAATGCCGTGCTGAGCGGCCTCCTGCATGTGCTGCTCGGAATCGCGGCGGGCCAGCAGCGCGCCGTGAACCTTGGGATGCAGGGTCTTAACGCGGCCGTCCATCATCTCGGGATAGCCCGTGAACTCCTCGATGGGGGTTACGGGAACGCCCGCGTCCTCGATGGCACGAGCCGTGCCGCCCGTAGAGATGATCTCGACGCCAAAGTCGTCAACCAGCGTCCGTGCGAAATCGACGACGCCCGTCTTATCGGTAACCGAGATCAACGCGCGTGCGATCTTCACATCAGATCCCATGCAGTCCTCCTGTCTGGTACGCCGCCGTGCTCTGTGAGTCGGTGATACGTCGATCTGCAGCGCTCGCGCAGCGGCATTGAAAATACTGATTTAATGTAGCGCATCGAGCGCATCGATGCACCCCGCAACGGGCGCATGTGCAGAAAAAGTTTGCGAGCGGAGGGGATGGGCATGGCACCGGGCACGGTGAGTTCATGGAACACAGGGGCACCATAATTAGATGCCAATGGCGTGGTAGAACTGTGCTCGATATGCATCCGCAAAAGAAAGAGGCACCATGGTCTCGCGGGTTCTCTACCGACCGTTTGATACCGAAGACTTCGACGCCATCGCGCTGATTCTGCAGCAGCTTTGGCATAACAATTCGGATAACGATGAGTACAACCGCCTTGAGGCCGCGTGCGACCTCGCCTACTGCCTTTCGTCGTCGACGTTTTCACAGGTTGCCGTAATCGACGGTCAGGCGCGTGGCATTTCGCTCGCGCGTGCGGGACAGAGCTCCGCCGCCACTATCAACGAGCATTGGATGGATACCGAACGCGCGCTGCTATCGCAGATGCGTGAGCTGGAGCCCGATGCCTGCGCCGAGTATCTCTCGTTTGTGCGCGCAACCATCCGAACCAACAACCGCCTGCTCGAGAGCAGCCCGTTGCCGCACGACAACGAGGTCACGCTGCTTGCCGTGGATCGCGATGTCCATGGCCTGGGCGTTGGCACGGTTCTGCTCGATGCCGCCGTCTCGCACCTGTCCTCACTTGGAGCGACGAGGGCGCACCTGTACACCGACTCCAACTGCTCGTGGAAGTTCTACGAGCTGCACGGCTTTAAGCGCACGGCCACGCACCGCGCCAACCGCGAAGAGCGCCGTCACGACATGCCGCGCGAAAGCTTCCTCTACGAACTCGACCTAACAGCCTAAACCCGGCAGTTAGGGACGTTCCTTTTGTGCCGGCACCCTGGGACACTCCTTGGCAGCAACCGCACCTAGTCGTTGGGGACATTCTTGAGTAGCACAGTCGACGAAACCCTCGTTGGCGTCGCCCTATAGAGGGGTCTGCAAATAGCTGTGGGCAAAAAACATCAAATATGAGTACTGTTACCTTTTTAGTAGCAGCGATTTGGGGCATTTTAGGGGCTTTTAGACATAGCAGCCAGTCAGGCGAGCTGACGTATTTCCACAAATGTTCAATAAAATGGGCCCCTAACGAGAGATAATCTCATTAGGAGCCCATTATTTAGTGCAAATATATGTCACTATAATGGCAACAGTACTCATATTTGGCATTTTTTGCCCACTGCCCCCTGTGTGGGGATCCGTAACGGAAAGATAGACCCATTTCAAAGCATAAAAATGGGATAGATTTTCCGCCAACAGTCGCCGGAGAAGATCCATCCCAAAAATCAGAGCGCGCTAGAACGTTCCGCCGCCGCCTCCGCCGACGCCGCCGCCTCCGCCGCCAGAGAAGCCGCCGCCTCCGCCGCCGCCCGAGCTGTCGGAGCTCGACGCCAGCTCACGGATGCTCTCGTGATACACGTCATCGAACGAATCGAGCGGAGACTCGATACCGTAATGATGGTAGTACCACCAGTAGCAGGGATAATTGTCATAGAAGCCGTCGGCCTCGCGTACCTCGGGCGGCACGGCCTCGGCCAGCTGTCGCAGCACTTCTTTCGAAACGCCCAGCGCCACGCCCATCACCAGCAGCTTGTTCCACAGCACCAGATCGCCCGGGACGGCTTCCTTTAGACGAGTGAAGTCCTCGAGCCAATGCTTAAGTGCCTTGCAGCGAGCCGCCACCTCGGCGCCCTCCGGCGTAAAGCGGCGAAACGTAAGGCCCACGCCGATACCCACCAGCACAATCGGCACCGAGATAACCGCGGCGGTGATGTTCGCCTGTGCGCCATCGGTAAAGAAAATGGATCCCACGGGAACAAAGGCAATCAGGATACCAAGAACCAGGCAAAACACCATTGCAACAATGCCGTCCGAGGCAACGTACTCGCTATCGGCCAGCTTGCCCTTAACGGTGTTCTGATAGTCCTCGAGCTTATCACCCACGGGTGTAGCGTGCTGCTTGACGTAGTGCTGCAGCTCGTCGAACGTGCGCGAACGGTCACCGTTCTCGTCAGGCTTAGCACCGGCAAAGAAGACCTTGAGCACCATGTGGTCAATGCCCTTGGCCGACTTCCAGCCCGCATCACTCACCGTCACGCGATACGTCTGCTCTTCTTTTTCACGCCCCAACAGACCCTTCTTGGCCTTGGTCACGGTCGCCTGCTCCAGCTTGATCACACGGTCGTCAGTGAGCTTCATGAGCGTGGCGATATATGCCTGGTCGGGCACCTCGTTCCAGCTCATGAGGGCCGAAAGCACGGCGGGATGGTCGGCCGAGGGCACATCGCGGAAATATTCGTCCTGGAAAAGCGGCTTGGGCTTGCGCTTGCGCAGCTTGAGCATAACGATTGTGCCGGTAAAGACCACCGCCGCAACAACACTTAGCACGGCAAGTGCATTGGCAATCATGCGAGCGTGAGCGCGGCGGGCGTTAGCTTCGTCGGCCCATTCCTTCTCTTCGCTCAGGATTGTTGACATGCGCTCTTCGCCCGAAGCGGCAAGCTGCGGCACCCAGTCGCTAGGGAAGGCGATGCGTGCCTCGGCGAATTCGCCCTGATGCACGCAGGGAATGGTATAGGTGACCATGGGTTCGTCCGCATCGAGCGATACATCGCCCGTCAGCGGGCCGTGGCCCCATGCGCGGAAGTTATCGCCCTTGACAGCCGCCGTCCCGGCAGCGGCATTTGCGAAGTACACTTCCATCTCAACGTCATCGGAGTCCGCGGACCAGCCGTCGCCCACAAACTTCCAGTAGAGCTCGGCGGTATCGGCCCAGTTCATGACCGCACCGGTCATGGTGTAGCTCACGTAATAGATCGCGCTGTCGCCGCTCTCGTGGGGGCTGAACACCTTAATCCTTACGCCGTCACCGGTCTGCTCGACCGTGTAGACGCCAGAATCGCCCTTGTTCGCGCTATCGACTTTGTTAAACGCGGTGTCCTCTTCCTCGACACTCAGCACGTCAACGCCCGCCGTGCCGCCCTGCTGGTTGGCGCCCGTATTGATCTCCCAAAACACGCCGTTGATGTCGTCGTCGAAATCAAACTGGCGTCCCTCGACAACGGTCAGCGATCCATCGGCCTCAACCGTGGCGCTGATATAGGTTTGGGTCATGGAGTAGCCGTCGGCGTGCGCGGCGACAGGCAGCAGCAACAACGCAAGCGTGACGAGCACGCAGACGGAAGCGAATCGCGCAAACAGGTGGCGCTGCCGGCTGACTTTGGCGGCGAGGGTGTTCATAGGCACATCCTTTGTCTGTAAAACCAACAGCGCCATTGTCCCACGTTTGCGGGTACGCATGACGAACATCTAGGCCAGCGGAGTATCAAACGGGACGAAAGTCACGCCCGCCGCCAGCGACTAGTCATTGGGGACGTTCTTAAATGACCAGTCATTAGGGACACCCTTGGCATGGCCAGCGCCAGCAATAGATACCACTTCACAGCTCTGTCACAGGTGTAGCGGCTTTGTGTGGGCGCGGCGCGCGCTGATTGAGCCGCCAGCCGAGGGGCATAAAGCAGTTGAGCGAAAACGGTTTGCCCCTTTGCCGTTCGCTCGAGGATCATGTCCCCCTTTTCCGCGGAAACCCCGGCAGTTGCGAAGAGCTGCCGGGGTTTCTGTCGTTTGAGGGGTTGGGCTGGCGGGCCGCGATCGAGCTGTCGAGCCGGCGATCCGGCACGCGCAACGCGCGGCCACGGCAACTTGCAGGCCACGGCAGCGTCTCCCCCACCGCACCCCGCGCTATACTCGTCCGCATGGATATCAACGCACGCAACATAGCAACACACGCCGCGGACGCACCGGCAACGGCAGAGCCCACCCCCGTCGTGGGACGCTTCGCCCCGTCGCCCTCGGGCCGCATGCACCTGGGCAACGTGTTCAGCTGTCTGTGCTCGTGGCTTTCGGCCCGCAGCCAGGGCGGCGGCATCGTGTTGCGCATCGAGGACCTGGACGATCGCTGTAAGCGGCCGGAGCTTGCCGCCCAACTGATTGACGACCTGGCTTGGCTGGGGCTCGAATGGGACGAAGGCCCCTACTACCAGCATGATCGCCTAGACCTGTACGAGCGTGCTCTGCATCAACTGCAAGACGCCGGCCTCACCTATCCCTGCTTTTGCACGCGCGCCGAACTCCATGCCGCGAGCGCACCGCACGCGAGCGACGGCACGCCCATCTACCGCGGCGCCTGCCGAGGCCTTTCTGCCGAAGAGGTTGCCCGCCGCAGCATCCTGCGCGCTCCGGCCACGCGCCTGCGCGTGCCCGTCGTCGACGACCTCGCAGACGACGTGATCGAATTCGTGGACCGCACGTACGGAGCCCAATGCGAGGCACTCGCCACCGAGTGCGGAGACTTTTTGGTGCGCCGCAGCGACGGCGTGTTTGCCTATCAGCTGGCCGTGGTGGTCGACGACGCTGCCATGGGCGTCACCGAGGTTGTGCGCGGATGCGACCTGCTGGGCTCCACGCCGCGCCAAATCTACCTGCAGCATCTGCTGGGACTTCCAACGCCGCACTACGCACACATTCCGCTGCTCATGTCGCCGGATGGCCGCCGCCTTTCCAAGCGAGACCGCGATTTGGACCTGGGCGAACTACGCGCACGCTTTGGCACGCCCGAGACGCTGCTGGGATGGCTCGCCGGGCAAATGGGCATCGCGCCGGACGCCACACCGCGTACCGCCGAGCAGCTGGTCGAGCACTTTAGCTGGGATGTCATCCGCGCGCATCGCGAGAACATCGTTATGGATGAAAGGACAGGCATGCAACAGACGGCAGCCCACCCTGACGACCACCTCGATAGCGACATTGCCAAAGCATCAACAACTCATCTTTCACCAGAGGGGTTCGATGCGTTTTGCGAAATACTTGACTCCCCCACGCCAGAAGCTACGAAAACGTTACTCGAGCGCAAGTCAGCTTGGGAGTAAATCCCTTAGCGAATCGGTTTTGGTTCGCTACGAAGCTCATGCGTCCGTACCCCTACGCAACATCCCAGGGTTGAAGTTCGTCGCCCAGGCGGACAATACAGTCGTAGAGCACGGTGTGGCACTCGGCTGGGTTGGCGTCACGATGAAAATGCCCGTAGTACCAGCGCTTGTAGTCCAGGTGGTCCTCCAGCTCGTCGAAAAACGTGGTGAGTCGATCGACATCGGGATAATTCCAGCCAGGTGCCGGGTAAAGCGTGGGCGAAAGCATGCGCGTGGAGCAGGTATGGGTGATCGCATAGTCGACCTTCCAACCCACGCTGTCGAGCTTTGCCCGCGCCTCCTCAAAGTTGCGCTCGTCCGGCAGCTCCTGCGGCCACCAGCTGGAATACGGAATGCGGTATTCCTTGTCCACGCTCGTGGCGCCGCCCATGGTAAAGATCGTTGAGCCGTCGAGCTCAAAAACCTCACCACGCGTCAGGCGTCGGATGGGCGAGGTGTCCGACAGGCGCTGCGTCAGCCCGCCGTGCCACAACTCCATGGGGCACTCCGACCAGTGATCGAAACGCTCGTGGTTGCCGTCGACAAACAGCACGGTATAGGGGCGCGACTCCAGCCAGGCGATGTCGGCACATTCCTCGGCAGAGAAATCCCACGGAAAGCCAAAGTCGCCCGCGATGATGAGATAGTCGTCACTCGTCAGGCTATCCCCAAGCTCCCAATCGCGCAGCTTTTGCATGTCGAGGCCGCCGTGAATATCGCCTGTTACATAGACCGTCATCGGATTACCACTTCCCTGTAAGTCGCTAGCCCACATTCTGCACGATCACTAAGCCAACCGTTCCAACCCTTCCATCCTTTAGGGCTTACCCCTCGTTCTTCCATCCAAACGGGTCGAGCACCCAAAAAATCAGATCGAGCACGCCGCCGGTCATCATGGCGCCGGCAAGGGCCATGCAAACGTGCAGAGAGCTGGCACTTCGGAGCGCATCGAATGGCCCCAGAACAGCCAGCAGCGCGACCGCTGCGCCGGCTACGCACAGCGCGAGGCACGGCCCCGCATCCTTAACGCACTTCTCTGCAAAGTGCTTGGTGTTGTCACTCATTGCTATCGAGCTCCTTAGAGGGCCGTTGTTCAGATACATACCGCCGCGGCAGAGCAGAGCGGCAGGGTAAGTATCACATGTCGTGCGGTCATCAATGGAGAAACCGCCTGCTCGACCAACCCTTGACGCCGTTTTGCACCGGCGCCCCATCCCCCGCTATCCAGAAAGGCATCTCTCCCTTCCCCACCGCCACCCAAAAACTCATCCAACATTAATCTTGGCTCAAGAATCGCTTAATCTATAACCTGCACTATAGAGTTCGACCAAGGGCGGGGCGGCGCCGCGCAACGCAGGCCGCCGAACGCAACACTCGCGCCCGGGCAGATCGCCCGGCGTCGCGCCCATCGAACGAAAGGACAGGTCATGGACGACCTCGAAAAAGTTGAAACCATCCGCACCAAGTGCAACGTGAGCTACACCGACGCCAAAGCCGCGCTCGACGCCGCCGACGGCAACGTTCTGGACGCCATCATTTGGCTCGAGTCGCAGGGCAAGACCCAGACCACGTCGGCGCACGCCGCCACCGAGTCCGAGCCGGTCGATGAGCCCTCGGCCGAGATGGTCGCTGCGCAGGCCGCCTACGAAAAGTCGAGCGAAAAGACCGACTTCTCCAAGAAGATGGACAGCGTATGGGAGTACCTCAAAAAGCTCTTCCGCCTGAGCCTGGAGACCAAGTTTATCGCCACGCGCCGCGACGCCATCATCCTCAACATTCCCATCCTGATCCCCATCGTCGCCCTGTTTGCCTGGGGCGCCACGATATGGCTGATGCTGCTTGGCCTGTTCTTTGGCATGCGCTACCGCATCGATAGCGACGGCGACGTGCCCGGCAGTATCAACAACCTGATGGATCACGCCGCCGACGCCGCGGACGGCATCAAGCAGAATCTGAACGACGACAAGTAATCGCAGATGGGGGCACGTATGGCACGAATCCTGATCGTAGAGGACGAGGAGAAAATCGCCCGCTTTGTGACGCTCGAGCTGGAGCACGAGGGCTACCAGGTTGAGCACGCCGCCGACGGCCGCACCGCCGTGGACCTGGCGCTGGAACGCGACTACGACTTGATTCTGCTCGATGTGCTGTTGCCGCAGCTCAACGGCATGGAGGTCCTGCGGCGTGTCCGCAAGCACAAGGATGTGCCGGTGATCATGGTCACCGCGCGCGATGCCGTGATGGACAAGGTTGCCGGGCTCGATGCCGGTGCCGACGATTACCTGACCAAGCCGTTTGCGATTGAGGAGCTGTTCGCACGGATCCGCGTGGCGTTGAAGCGCACGGAGGCCGTGCGGGCGGCTTCGGGCGTTGGTGGTTCCGGCGGCGGGGCGGGTATGGCGGGCAGCGCAGCCGGGAACGCCGCTGCGATGCCCCCGACCAGCGGCGCGGCCCAGGCCGCTGCCACGCCCTCCCCCGCCACGCTCACCGTTGACTCGGTCGCACTCGATCCCGACCGCCGCGAGGTTATGGTCGGCGGCTCACCCATCGTGCTGACCGCCCGCGAGTTCGACGTCCTCGCCCTGCTTATGGCGCATGCCGGCACCGTGCTCACGCGTGAGCGCATCGCGCATGAAGCGCTCGGTTACGAATACGTGGGCGACACCAACAACGTCGACGTGCACATCGCGCACCTGCGTGCCAAGATCGAGGACGCTGGCGGTGCCCGCATCATCCAAACCGTGCGCGGGGTGGGCTATGTCTGTCGCGCGTAACGCCGAAACCAAGCGCGTCACCTCCATCGCCCGCGCCATCAACTGGAGCTATATGTGGCGCCGCCTGATGAGCTACGTCTGGCTCGATCTGTTGCTGGTGGTGATTGCGGCGGCGATCCTCGTCTATGGATACAACCAGACGCTGCCCGACGGCACGTTTACCGCAGGATGGATCCCCGGCGCCACCGTTCACGCCATGTCACTGACACCTGCGCGCGGCTGGGACCTGGCAACGCTCACCTATACCGTCGAGCTTGCGCGCACTACTAAGAGTTTTCCTCTCGCACAGAATCTCTTCGCGCTATGGCCTCTCTACCTTGTCGTTATGGGTTGGCAGGTCATCAGCGTGCTCAACATGCTCGGCGGCGCCCGACGCGTACGCCGCACCATGGCACCGCTCAACGACCTGGCCTTACGCGTGGACGAGCTCGGCCGCATGCAGCTCGCCGGCGGCAAGATGGAAACGCTGGAGCAGGCCATCGAGCGCGCAAGCGTCGACTCGCCGAGCGTCACCACCGGCGACGCCGACCTGGCGAGCATCGAGGTTGCACTCAACCGCCTGCTGCGCCAGATGCAAGAGGCCAAGCTGCAGCAGATGCGCTTTGTCAACGATGCAAGTCACGAGCTGCGCACGCCCATCGCGGTGATTCAGGGCTACGTAAACATACTCGACCGCTGGGGCAAAGACGACCCGGACGTGCTGACGGAGTCCATCGCATCCCTCAAGGCCGAAAGCGAGCACATGCAGGAGCTCGTGGAACAGCTGCTGTTTTTGGCACGCGGCGATGCCGGGCGCACGGTCCTGCGGCGTGCGCATACCAACCTGGCCGCACTGGTCGGCGAGGTGTGCGAGGAATCGCAGATGATCGATACCGAGCACACGTATCGGCTAGCCTTTGACGCTGCGCTTGCCAGCGACCCGCGCTGCGACGCGCCCGTCGACGTGGCGCTCGTGAAGCAGGCTCTGCGCGTGATCGTGCAAAACGCCGCCAAGTATTCGGACGCGGGCACGACCGTCACATTTGGCATAGCGCCGGATGCGGGCGCGGACAAGATCGACATAAGTGTTGAGGACGAGGGCATCGGCATGAACCAGGAATCCGCAGCTCACGCGTTTGAACGGTTCTACCGCGCCGACAACGCACGCGATGCCGGCACGCAGGGCTCGGGTCTGGGGCTTGCCATTGCCAAGTGGATCGTCGATAGCCATGGCGGTGTCATTGGCGTGACCTCAGTCGAGGGCGTCGGCAGCCGCTTTACGATTCGCCTGCCGCGCTAGGAAGCCCCTCGGCATAAATAAAGGGATGGGGCCACGCGGCCCTATCCCTTTTTGCCAGCTATGGCAGCTTGTGCGCTACTCGCGGCACAGATGCACGGCGAAACCGGCGAACTCGCGCTTAAAGTACACGAGCTTAGTGCCACCGTCGGGCAGCAGCGCGCGCGACTCCTCGTTGACCTCGAGTCCGCGCTCGGCAAACCACTTCTCGGCCGCATCGATGTCGTTGACGGCAAAGCCAATGTGGCCCTTGGTGCCACGACCGTTCTGTTTCATGATCTCGACCAGCGAATCGTTAAAGTACGAAACCGGGGTCTCGATGACGGGCAGGCCCATCATCGTCGAGAACAGCTCCGCGATCTCCAGGGCGTCTGCCGGGTCGGTGGCGTTAATGCCCACATGGGCAACGCGCATGCCAAAGAGCTCGACCGGATTGGCGTTCTGCTCATTCATACAGGTAGCGCCTACTGAGCCATAACGTCGAGAACGGCCTTCTCGGCAGCGACGCGGTTCATGCCGGTCATGAAGGGCACGCCGCTCACGTACGGGCAGGTGAGGCCCTCGGGGGCAACGGTGGTGGCGATCAGCAGGTCGGCGCCCTCGTCGCAAGCGTCCTTGGCCTCGGAGATGGCGCACTGCACGATCTCGTACTTGTCGGCGTAACCGTTGGCGTCGAGCATGGTGGCGACCTTCTGGGCAACGAGCGTGGAAGTAGCAGCGCCAGCACCGCAAGCCAAAACGATCTTCTTCATAGGTAATATCTCCCTTCGAGGTTTACTTTAGGTAAGTGTACCGCAGCGAGCGATGACGCTCGGCCTCGATGCGCTTTTGTGCCAGTTTGCTTGCACGCTGCGTATAATACATCTAGCACGTATTGTCATACCGCTTGTTTTACGAGCGACTGAGGAGCTCAATATGCCCGATTCCCGCACACTCTGGACCGCCGTCGTCATTATTTGTATCGCCGTGTCGGTATTCTTTAGCATCAAAAAACGCACCACGTTTAAACGCCTGCAGCAGCTTATGGCCGCTAAACAGTGGGACGAGTTCGATCGCCTGCTCGATGCCAAACTCACCAGCATGCTGTACCCGCGCTACAACCGCGACTACCTGCGCCTGAACTCCTATCTGCTGCGCGAGGACCACAAGCGCGCCGACGAGATGTTCGATTTGCTGCTGGGGCTCAACCTGCCCAAAATGCAGCGCGTCGACCTGGTAATCAAAGCTTTTAACTACTATGTTGGTCAGGAGAACCGCAAAAAGTCCAAGGAGTTGCTGCACGAGATCAAAGGCTTTGAGGGCGGCCAGGCCGAGGCAGTCGCGCACGAATGCCAACTGATGTACGACACGATGATCTTGAAGCGCCACAACGACATTCCCGAGCTGGAGCGCATGCTCGAGGAGGCCGGCGACGATAAGGTTAAGGGTTGCCGCCTGGAGTACCTGTTGGCCCTACAGTACAAGAACAAGGGCGACGAGGCCAAGTTTGCCGAGTACTTGGAAAAGTCGGGTCGGCACTCGATGGCTGTCAACGCGTAACGGGCGGCTTGTGCTAGACTTCTAGTCTCACGGGGGCGTGGCGGAATTGGCATACGCAGGAGACTTAAAATCTCTCGCCGCAAGGATTGTGGGTTCGAGTCCCACCGCCCCTACCATGTATTACTTACGAGCCCGTGTCCTCCAGGGATGCGGGCCCGTTTCTTTTGGACGCCGGTGGGACTCGAACCCGCGAGGGGGCGAGCGTCAAGCGGACGCGCAGCGTCCGCAGCGAGCCGGCGAGGGCGCCGGCAGGCGTCCGAAGCCGATGCATATTTGCGCAGCAAATACGCAGACGTCCCACCGCCCCTACCATTTGGCTTTTACGAGCCCGTGTCCCCAAGGGATGCGGGCTCGTTTCTTTTACACGCCGGCGGGGCTCTAAGTTGCGGTGGAATAGTTCCTGTTTTGGCAGTTTACCAGCCCATTTAGGAACTATTCCACCGCGACTTAGGTTGGTGTTCCCACATTTTCCGATGGAAAAACGTGGTTGTCTCCCACATTTTCCGATGGAAAAACGTGGTTGTCTCCCACATTTTCCGATGGAAACTCCCAAATGGCCTTATACTAGCCGAGAGGGTTGGGAGGCAATATGCAGCGACAGCTTATGAGTGAACTTATCGCTTGGAAATCAAGGGCGAATCGCAAACCTCTCTTGCTTAAGGGAGCCCGCCAGACAGGAAAGACTTGGCTTCTTAACGAATTCGCAAGCCAGCAGTATCGAAACGTCATTCGTTTTGACTTTATGCTCGAGCCGAGCACACGCTCGCTGTTCGATGGGAACCTCGACCCCAAGCGCATCATCTCCCAGATAGAACTCCTACGTGGCCAAACCGTAACGCCGGAAGACACGCTCATCATCTTCGACGAGATCCAAGAGGCGCCACGCGGGATCACCTCGCTCAAGTACTTCAACGAGCTTGCACCCGAATGCCACATCGTAGCAGCCGGTTCCTATATGGGCCTCGCGCTCCGACGCGAAAACGAGTCATTTCCCGTCGGCAAAATCGACCAGCTCACCATGCGTCCCATGGGGTTTGCTGAGTTCGTTCGTGCCGTCGACGGCAACCCGCTCGCCGACGCCATCCTTGCCGCAGACATGAACCTTCTAGCAAACGTTACCGAAAAGCTCGAGCACTTGCTCAAGGAATACCTTGTTGTCGGCGGTATGCCCGAAGTTGTCTCCACTTTCGCCGAGACACGCGACTTCATCGAAGCCCGAAGGCTTCAACAGCAAATCATCGAGGCTTACGAATCCGATTTTGGCAAACATGCACCCGCCCGCATCGTCGAGCGCATGAGGTTGGTTTGGAAATCCCTTCCCGGCCAGCTTGCAAAGGAGAACAAGAAGTTTGTCTATGGCGCCCTTCGTCCCGGAGCGCGCGCACGCGATTTCGAGGAAAGCCTCCAGTGGCTCACGGACTACGGAATCGTTCATAAGGTGCCACGTGTTTCCGCTCTAAAGGCGCCGCTCTCGAGCTACGAAGACCTCTCGGGCTTCAAACTGTTCTGCATCGACACCGGCATCCTCGGAGCGCTCTCCGGTCTCTCTCCGGCCATCGTTCTTAACGGATCCGCTGTTTTTACCGAGTTCAAAGGTTCGCTGACCGAACAATACGTCGCGCAGGAGCTTTTGCTCCAGGACAAAACTCCCGCGTATTGGTCCTCTACCTCTGGCAATGCCGAAACCGACTTTGCCATCGACCATGCGGGAACCGTGCTTCCGCTTGAGGTCAAGGCGGCAGAGAACCTTAAAGCGAAGAGTCTGAAAATAGCCTGCGAAAAATTCAAGCTCGAGCGTTGCGTGAGGAGCTCCCTGGCGACATATAGAGACGAGGGCATGCTCGTCAATATTCCGCTTTGGGAGATTGGGCAGATCGACAAGCTGGCATAGGCGCTGTGGGGACGCCCCGCAAGGACTGTCCCCAGGTGCCGGCAGAAAAGGAACGTCCCCAGGTGCCGGCTTCTGAGTTGCGGTGGAATAGGGACTGTTTGGTGCCCGAAAGGGCGATTTTAGTCCGTATTTCACCGCAACTTATGAGGGGATGGTTAAAGGGTGCTGAGAGTGGGAGTCCAGGCGATGGTGGGGGTCGCACCGTCGAGAACCTCGTTGATGGTGGCGGCCATACCGGCGAGGAGGCTGTTCTCACTTACGGTGAGCGTCTTGTAGCCGCCGGCTCGCATGAGCTCGCGAATCACCACGGCGCCAGCCAGAATCACACCCGCGCGCTTGGGCTGCACGCCCGGCAGCGCAGCGATACCCTCCACACCCAGCGTAGACATACGATCGATGGCGGCCGAGATCTGCTCCAGCGAAAGCTCGCGCAGGTGCACAAAGTTCGAGTCGTACGGCTCCAGTTCGTGGACCAGCGCCACGAGCGTGGTGACGGTACCGCCCACCGCAACGAGGCGCTCGGCACGCTCAAAGTCGCTGGACAGGCCCTCAAAATAGGAGGAGAACTGCTCGCCCGCCCACGCGGCGGCAACCGCAAGCTCGCCGTCCGCAGGCGGCAACGCGGAGAAGAAGCGCTCCGTCACACGACGACAGCCAATGTCCAGCGAACGCGTGCCCTCCAGCGCAAAGACCCCGCGCTCCGGAGCGTATACGCCCGTCGCAAGCTCCGTCGACCCGCCGCCCGAATCCGCTACGATGATGCGCTCGCCGGCAAAGTCATGCGCCACGCCAAAAAACGTCAGGCGCGCCTCGACCTCACCCGGAATCACCTGCGGTTCGAGCCCCAGCTCGCGCAAGCCGTCCAGCAGCAGGGCAGCATTGGACGCATCGCGCGCGGCACTCGTGCACGTGGTGCAGATGCACACAGCCCCAAAGGCACGCGCCTCGTCCACAAACATGCGGCATGCGGCAAGCACGCGCTCGACCGCCGCCTCGCAAAAGCGGCCCGTCGCATCGACGCCCTCGCCCAGATCGGTAATATCGGTATGCTTGGACGATTCCACAATCGCTCCGCCCTCGACTTGGGCCAACACCAGTCGCGACGACACCGTTCCCAGGTCGATCGCGGCTACCTTATAGCGTTTGCAATTTGTCATTGCGGGCTCCCCTCCGGGCGCTATTTGCCATTGGACACGACCGTCTGGCCCTCGACGCCGTTAAACCCAAACAGCATGTCGAGCGCTTGGATGTACCACGGCGCGTCCTTACCGACTTCTTCGATTTCCTTGGCCACTTCGCTGGCCTTCTTGGCGTTTGAGGATTTTTTGCTCGACGAGGCATCCGAATCGTCGTCCAGGCCCTGCACTTCAATCCTCTTCTCACCGGGCATCACCAGGCCCAGGTCCTCGGATGCCGCGTCCTTGATACCCTCCTCCGAGAGCAGCTTGTCGACGCTTTTTTGCAGGTCGTCGTTATATTGCTCGCAAATCTCGACCTGCTTGGCCAAGATATCGCTCGAGCGCTTAGCCACATACAGGTCGCGTACGGGAAAATACAGGCTCACGAGCGCCAGCGCCACCACGATACCGATAAACAGCGGGCGCAGAGAGCCATGTGTAAAGTCATAGATTGCCTTGACCACCGCATTGTCGTTGGCGTAGCGCATAAAGTCCGGGCCCGAAAGACGGTTCGAGGGCCTGCTCGACCTATCGTGCGTTTGAGCCGACGAGCGCTGAGCATGCGACGAACGTGCTGGGCGCACTGGTCCATCTGTCGAAGTATTCACTTGAGCATTGGGGCGCGAGGTACTTGTCGGGCGCTGCATGGAGCGGTCGGCGCCGGCGTAGGCGGACCCACCGAGCTGCACCGTGCGCGCACGGCGAGGCGACGGCTCACGCGAACCGGCGGAATAGTACCTGTTGTCGTAAATCTGATCCATGTGCGCCTTGTGCGGTTGAGGTTTGTTTGCGCTAAGTCCTTTAGTTATAGCACGAGCGCGCACACCGCCTTCGACAGCCTTTGCTCGACATAAAAAAGGCGCTGAGCCATATGGCCCAGCGCCCACAGCGCTTTGCGGCGTCCAGCCAAGGCGGGGGCGGAACCGAGTCAGCCTCCCCCTCGCCAAATTCGCCTGTTTAACGAATGTTGTAGAACGCGGCCTTGCCGGCGTAGCGTGCACTGCCCTCGAGCTCGTCCTCGATGCGGATGAGCTGGTTGTACTTGGCGATGCGATCGCTGCGGCACGGAGCGCCCGACTTGATCTGGCCGGCGTTGACGCCCACGACCAGGTCGGCGATCGTGGAGTCCTCGGTCTCGCCGGAGCGGTGGCTCACGATGCAGGCGTAGCCGGCCTCCTTGGCGGTCTCGATGGCCTCGAGCGACTCGGTGAGCGTACCGATCTGGTTGACCTTGACCAGGATCGCGTTGGCGGCACCAAGCTCGATGCCCTTCTTGAGGCGCTCGGTGTTGGTGACGAACAGGTCGTCGCCTACGAGCTGCACCTTATTGCCAATGCGGCGGGTAAGCTCGACCCAGCCGTCCCAGTCCTCCTCGGCCATGCCGTCCTCGATGGAGATGATGGGATAAGTGTCGACGAGCTTCTCCCAGTAATCAACCATCTGGGCGCTCGTGTACTCCACGCCCTCGCCCTTGAGCTCGTACATACCGGTCTCGGCGTTGTAGAACTCGGTCGAGGCCGGGTCCATGGCGTACATGAAGTCGACGCCGGGCTTAAAGCCGGCCTTCTCCACGGCCTTGGTGATGTACTCGAACGGTTCGGCATTGGTCTTGAGGTTGGGTGCGAAGCCGCCCTCGTCGCCCACGCCGCCGCCCAGGCCGGCCTCGTGCAGCACGCCCTTGAGGGTGTGGTAGACCTCGGCGCACCAACGCAGGCCCTCGGCAAAGCTCGGGGCGCCCACCGGCATGATCATGAACTCCTGGAAGTCAACGTTATTGTCGGCATGCACGCCGCCGTTGAGGATATTCATCATAGGTGTGGGCAGCAGATGGGCGTTGACGCCGCCCAGGTACTGGTACAGCGACAGGCCCGCCGACTCGGCAGCGGCGCGGGCAACGGCCAGCGACACGCCCAGGATGGCGTTGGCACCGAGCTTGTTCTTGTTGGGGGTACCGTCCGCGGCAATCAGCGCGGCATCGACGGCGCGCTGGTCGAAGGCATCGAGGCCCACGACGGCGTTAGCGCACTCGTTGTTGACATGCTCGACGGCCTGCGAAACGCCCTTGCCCAGGTAGCGGCTCTTGTCGCCATCGCGCAGCTCGCAGGCCTCAAAGGCGCCGGTCGAAGCACCCGAAGGCACCATTGCGCGGCCAAAGCTGCCGTCCTCGAGCACGACCTCGACCTCGACGGTGGGGTTGCCGCGGCTGTCGAGCACCTCGCGACCGTAGACGTCCAAAATATCGCTCATGTTGTCTCCCTCTCACTTGGAAACGTAGTGGATGCAAGCGACCGGCTGACCGTGCACCATCGGTGCGTCTCCGTAAGTTAGCCATGTCGCACTTTTTGCATTATGCCCTAAGTTAGCCGAGGGATACACTTGATTTTCGAAAAATTTAGCGGGAACGATGAGGCGTGTCAGCCCGTCGTTCCAGCAGTCTTACTCCTCCGCCTTTGCGGCATCCCACAGGTCGTTGAGGCCGTGGGTCGAAAGCTCGGCAAGATCCACGTGAGCATCGGCCGCCATCTGCTCCATCGCGGCCCAGCGGCGGCGGAACTTTGCCGTGCTGGCGCGCAGGGCGCTCTCGGCGTCGATCCCCTCTTTGCGCGCGACGTTGACCAGGGCAAAGAGCAGATCGCCAAACTCCATTTCGCGCTCGGGCGTTCCGGGGGCCTCGGCCTCAAACTCGGCACGTTCCTCGGCGACCTCGTCCCACACGTCCTGGACCGTCTCCCACTCAAAGCCCACGGCAGCCGCCTTGCGCGACACCTTCTGAGCCTGCATCAGCGCCGGCAGATGCGTGGGCACGCCGTCGAGCAGGCCCTCGGGCGCAGCCTCGCCCGCCGCCACGGCCTTGTCCTTGGCAGCCCTCTCGGCAAGCTTGACCTCGTCCCAAATCTTGAGTACCTCGTCGGAGCTGTCGGCATCCACATCGCCAAACACGTGCGGATGACGGCGAATGAGCTTGGCGTCGATATCGCGCGCCACGTCGGCCAGCGTAAACTCGCCGGCATCCGCCGCAATTTGCGCATGCAGCACCACCTGCATGAGCACATCGCCCAGCTCCTCGCGCAGATGCGCCGCGTCGTCCGCCTCGATGCAATCGAGCGCCTCGTAGGCTTCCTCGATCATGTTCTTGCCAATGCTGCGGTGCGTCTGTTCGCGGTCCCACGGGCAGCCATCGGGCTGACGCAGACGCCAGATGGTCTGCACCAGATGCTGCAGCTCGGCCGACGCGTCGACCAGCGTGGACAGATCGCGCGAGCCCTCGGCATTTTGCTGAGCCATGTGCTGCGCCATGGTTATTCCTCCTCCAGGATCACGTGGCGGAACGCACCGCCCTCGTAGATGCCGTAGCTGTGCGTGCCGTCCTTGGGGATGCTCACGCTGCCGGGGTTGAAGAGCCACAGGCCCGGGTGCGCCTCGCTTGCCTCGTTAACCTTGATGTGCGTGTGACCGTAGACGAGCGCGGAGCTCTCGGGCAACGCGGGCGCGTGGTCGACGCTGTTGTGCATGCCGGCGCCAAAGACGTGGCCGTGCGTCAGGAACAGCTCGCGGCCGGTCTCGTCGAACAGCGTGGCATAGTCGGCCATGACGGGGAAGTCGAGCACCATCTGGTCGACCTCGGCGTCGCAGTTGCCGCGCACCGCGATGATGCGGTCGGCCAGGGCGTTGAGCAGCGGGATTACGCGCTTGGGGGCGTAATCGCGCGGCAGGTCGTTGCGCGGACCGTGGTAGAGCAGGTCGCCCAGCAGCACGATGCGGTCAGGCTGCTCGGACTCGATGGCGCTGACCAGGCGCTCGGTCCAATAGGCCGAGCCGTGGATGTCGGAAGCGATGAGGTATTTCATAAGGAATCCTTTCGAGGTGGGGTTGATGAAGGTGAGGGTGAGGGTGAGGGCGCGGCCAGACGGTTGAGATACCTGGCCCATGTTATTCGCTCGAACAGCTCGGCCGAATCGCTCGGCCCGCGCTACGTAAATCGAGCGCTGCGCTCTGCGCCGCCTGCATCACGCGCTGGAGCGGCACCTTATGCTCGCGGGCAAGACGGGCGCAGTCCTCGTACTCGGGCGCCGCACGCTCGCTGCCGTCGGGCAGGGTCGCCACTTTCACGGGCACCTCGCCCCACGGCGTCGTCACCCGCTCAAAGCGGCGCGGCAGGCAAACGCGTTCCATCACCTGGCGACGGATGCCGTTGGTCGTGGTTTCCAAAAAGATAATCGTCTGCAGGCGCTCGATATCCTCGTGCGAACAGATCACCTGCAGCTGCCAGCCAGGGCGGTCTTTTTTGCAATACAGGGGCAGCCAGTGCACCTCGCGCGCGCCGGCCTCGCGCAGGCGGTCGGCAGCGTAGGCGAGCACCTCGGGCGACGCGTCGTCGATATCGCATTCTAGCTTGACGATGGTCTCGGGCGCATCGGTCTCGCGAGACAGCGGAGATTTGCTATCGCATGGCATACGGTCCGGCTCCTTTCCGCACGGGCTCGTTTTGTTCATCCAAACGCTAGCACATCGGACGTGGCACAGGCGTGACTTTCGTCCGTCGCCGCCCTCGCCCCTATCCAAACATGTACATCAGCCTCCAAACATGTCATTTTCTGCAGCTTTTGGAGGCTGATGTACATGTTTTGAGAGCGCAAGCGAGGCCGCGCCGCGCACCGCACAGCCTTTCCAATCGATTTCGAGCTCCGGCGTGCCCGGCGTGTTAAAAGCTACACCATTACAATGGAGCGGATTCGCTTGACGCAAAGGAGCTGCCATGTCTGCTTGCCCGATGGTCGATTGCCATACCCACACCTCGTTTTCGGACGGACATGCCTCGTTTGAGGACAACGTTCGCGCCGCTGCTGCGGCCAGCTGCCGCGTCATGGTCTCGACCGACCATCTCACCCTGCCCGCCAGCATGGATGCCAACTGCGAAGTGCAGGTTACTGAGGGCGACCTGCCGGTACATCGTCTGGCTTTTGAGGATGCTCGCAAGCTTGCCGCGCAGATTGTGCCGGAGCTCAGCTTTATCTATGGCTTTGAATGCGATTGGTACGAGGGCTGCGAGCCTTTGGTTGAGCGCTGGTCCCAGGGCGCCGTCGTACGCCTGGGCAGCGTGCATTGGATTGGCAACCCGGGAGATATTGCGGCAGGCGCCGCGGGGACGGCGGGGACGGAGGACGTCGCTCGTCCCGATACGCCCGATTCGCGCTGCGGCTGGATCGACGATGACACCGACCTGCATGTTTGGGATAACTTAGGCGTGCGCGGCGTGTGGGAGCGCTATGTCGATGACTGGTGCCGCGCCTGCGAGAGCCCGCTCAACTTTGATGTGATGGCTCACCCCGACCTGGTCATGCGCTTTTCGAAGGAAGGCTTTGCGCCCGACTTTGACCCCGCACCGTTTTGGCAGCAGATGGCCGAGTGCGCGCACGATACGGGCCGCCGCGTTGAGGTCTCGACCGCCGCACCGCGCAAGGGCCTCGACGACTACTATCCCGCGACCGGATTGCTGCGTTGCTTTGCCCACGCCGAGGTGCCGATCACTTTTGGCTCGGACGCACACCGCGCCTGCGACATCTGCTGGAACATCCGTGAGGCCCAGGCACACGCCTACGACTGTGGCTACCGAACCTTCGACGTCCCCCACGCCACCGGCGAATGGGAATCCACACCCCTCGCCTAACCAGTCGTTTAAGAACGTCCCCAATGACTAGTGGCGGCGGGCGTTGAGTTCGCCGGCAAGCTCGTCGAGGGTGATACCGTAGCGCTCGAGCGTCACGAGCAGGTGGTAGACCAGGTCGCCGGCCTCGTAGCGGATGTGGTCGTGATCGTTATCCTTGCAGGCCATGATCACTTCGCTCGACTCCTCGGCAAGCTTCTTGAGCAGCTCGTCCTCGACGTCGGTCAGCAGACGCGCGGTATAGCTCTCCTGCGGCGATGCATCACGACGACCGTGAATCACCTCGGCGAGCCCCGTCAGCGTCTCACCGATATTTCCATCCTGAACGTTTGCGGTGCGCACACCCATGGTTCAATCCTTTCTGGTGGCCGAGCGTCTAATCGAGCGCCCGCCCTACGCGAGTTTCTTGAAGAAGCAGGTACGGTTGCCGGTATGGCAGGCCGGGCCCGGCGAGTCGACCTTGACCAGCAGCGTATCGCTATCGCAGTCGGCCCAGAGCTCCTTGACCGCTTGCATATTGCCGCTCGTCGCGCCCTTGTTCCAGAGCTCCTGGCGACTGCGGCTCCAAAACCACGTGGTGCCGGTCTTGAGCGTCAACCCCACCGACTCCTCGTTCATCCAGGCAACCATAAGCACCTCGCCGGTGTCATACTGCTGAACAACACAAGGAATCAGCCCCTTGGCGTCGTATTTGAGCTCGGACGCAGTTGTCACTTGCTCCATTTAAAAATCCAATCTCACGGGAATACCCTGCGACGCCATATACTCCTTCACCTGGCGAATGCTGAAGGTTCCAAAGTGAAAGACGCTTGCCGCCAGTACGGCGTCGGCTTCGCCCTCGATCACACCCTCAGCAAAATGCTCGAGCGTGCCCACACCGCCGCTCGCGATCACCGGAATCGGCACCGCGCGCGCCACGGCGCGGGTGAGCGCCAGGTCAAATCCGGCCTTGGTGCCGTCGCGATCCATACTGGTCAGCAGGATCTCGCCGGCGCCGCGACGAGCCGCCTCCTCGGCCCACGCCACCGCGTCGATGCCCGTGGCGTTGCGACCTCCCGCGGTAAAGACCTCCCACTTGTCGGCCCCCGGCTCACCGGGCAGGCCCACGCGCTTGGCATCGATCGCCACGACCACGGCCTGGCTGCCAAACGCCGCGGCGGCTTGGCTGATCAACGACGGATAGCGCACGGCGGCAGAGTTAAGCGACACCTTGTCGGCGCCGGCGGCAACCATGGTCCGCATGCCCGCCAAGTCGCGGAAACCGCCGCCCACGGTATAGGGAATAGCGAGCTCCTCGGCTGCATGCGCCGCCATCTCGATAGTCGTCGCACGGTTATCGCTCGTGGCGGTAATGTCCAGGAAGACGACCTCGTCCGCACCCTCGCGGTCGTAGGCGCGCGCCAGCTCCACCGGATCGCCCGCATCGCGCAAGCTCACAAAGTTGACGCCCTTGACCACACGGCCGTCCTTGACGTCCAGGCAGGGAATCACACGTTTGGTAAGCATGGGCTACTCCTCCCCTCGGGCGGCGGCCAGCGCCTGGACCAGCGTAAAGTTGCCTTCGTAGAGCGCACGGCCGGTAATGGCGCCCTCAATAGCATCCTCACCCACCGCAGCCAGCGCGCGAATGTCGTCGAGCGTAGAGATGCCGCCCGAAGCCACGACAGGAAAGCCCGCGACCTTGGCAACATGGCGATACGCCGCCACATCGATGCCCGTCTGCATGCCATCGCGCGCGATGTCGGTATACACCAGATGCTTAAAGCCCAGCTCGGTGAGCTGTGCCACGGCATCGTCGAGTGCCACGCCCGCGCCGTCGCGCCAGCCGTTCACCTTGACCTGGCCGTCGCGAGCGGCGATGTCGGCCACGAGCAGCTCGCCAAAGCCTTGGGCCGCCACCTCGGCAAAACCCGGCTCGGTCACCAGCACGGTACCCAGTGCGATGCGGCGAGCACCGTAACCGGCCAGCTCGTCGATGCGCGCAAGCGAGCGAACGCCGCCGCCCACGTCCACGAACAGACCGTCGACGCCGCAGATGGCCTTAATCGCCGCCGAGTTAGCAGCGCGCGCGTCCTCGTCCTCGCCAAAGGCGGCGGACAGGTCGACGACGTGCACCCAGCTCGCGCCCTGCTCGGCAAAGGAGCGGGCCACGGCCACGGGGTCGTCGGAATATACCTTGCAGCGGCTCCGGTCGCCGCGCTCCAGGCGCACAACCTTGCCGCCGATCAAATCGATTGCGGGAAACAGAATCATCGGCCGGCCCCCTCGACGATGCTCACGAAGTTCTTAAGGATGCGCTGACCCAGCGCGGAGGATTTCTCGGGATGGAACTGGCAGCCCCACACGTTGCCGTGGCGCACGATGCACGGGAAGCTCCGCGTATAGTGCGTGCGCGCCAGCACATCGGCGGCATCGGCATCGTCGGCCACCGCGTAGCTGTGGGTGAAGTACATGTTGGCACCCTCGGCAAAACCAGTAAGCAGCGGATCGGCCGCACCGGCGGGCGTCATGTGCACCTGGTCCCAGCCCACGTGCGGCACCTTCAGGCGACTCGACTCCAAGCGCGTGCACGAACCACGCATAATGCCCAGGCCATCGACCCAGGGGCCGCCATCCTGCTCGGGGGCGCTGCCATCCGCGGCCTCACCCGTAGGAACGCCCTCATTACCGCGCTCAAAAAACAGCTGAAGGCCCAGGCAGATGCCGAGCAACGGAGTTCCAGCGGCGACGGCATCGAGCACGGCCGCCTCCTCGCCGCTCTGGCGCATAAAGGCGATCGCATCATAAAACGCGCCCACGCCCGGGATGACCAGGCCGTCGGCGTTGCGGATCTGCTCCGGATCGTCCGACGTGCAGGCGGCACCGGCGCGCGCAAGCCCGCGCGCAACGCTCGACAAGTTGCCCTTGTGGTAGTCGACCACCACGATCTTCGGTTCGCCCACGCGACCCCTCCCTTATCTCATCGTCCAAAACCACCACAAAGGGGACAGGCACCTTTGTGGTGGTTTGTGCGATCCGTCAGCTACAGTGAGCCCTTGGTGCTGGGGATGCCTTGCACGCGGGGATCGAGCTCGCAGGCGCGGCGCATCGTGCGGCCCACGGCCTTAAAGGCCGCCTCGATAATGTGATGCGAGTTACCGCCCGCCAGCTCGCGCACGTGCAGCGTGAGCCTGGCATCGCGCGCGAAGGCGTAGAAGAACTCGACAGCCAGCTCGGTATCAAAGGTGCCCACGCGCTCGGTCGGCACGGGCAGCTCGCAGTAGGCCTGCCCGCGGCCCGAGATATCCACGGCGGCCATCACGAGCGTCTCGTCCATGGCGATCGCCGCGTCGGCAAAGCGCGTAATGCCCACCTTGTCACTCAGCGCTTGGCAAAACGCCTCACCCAGCACAATGCCCGTGTCCTCGACGGTGTGGTGTGCGTCGACCTCCACGTCGCCCACCGCGTGCACCGTCAGATCGAACAGACCATGGCGGCCAAAAGCGTTGAGCATGTGGTCGAAAAACGGCACGCCAGTCGAGATATCGCACACGCCGCTTCCGTCCAGGTCGAGCTTTACGACAATGTCGGTCTCGCCCGTCTTGCGGGTCACCTCGGCATAGCGGTCCATCTACATCTCCTCCTTCACCAGCGCGGCAAACGCAGCCAGCACCTCGTCGTTTTCCTGCGGGGTACCCACGGTAATGCGTAAGCAGTCCGCGAGCCCCGGCGCGTAGTTAAAGTCGCGCACCAAAATTGAGTACTCGTCGCGCAGACGCTCGCGCACGCACGTGGCATGCGGCGTGCGCACGAGCACAAAGTTCGCCGCGCTCGGCCACGCCTCCACGGGCAGACCCTCGGCAGCCATTGCGCGCAGGGCGCACAGTTCGCGCTCGCGCTCGGATGCAACCTGTGCCACCACGGGCGCATACGCATCGCGGGCACGCACGCAGGCAAGCGCGGCGGCCTGGCTCAGCACGTTAACCGAGTAGATTTGGCGAATCGCCGCAAACACATCGATGACCTCGGGCGCCGCGATCACATAGCCCAGACGCGTGCCGGCGGCGCCGAACGCCTTGGACAGCGTATGCAGAATCACCAGGTTGGGATGCTCGGCGATAAGCCCCTGCGCCGTGGTAGCCGCGCCAAACGAATCGTCCGCAAACTCAACGTAGGCCTCGTCGACCATGACCATGCCGGAGCACGCATCGCACAGGGCCGCGACAAAGTCGAGCGGCGCCACGTCGCCCGTGGGGTTATTGGGCGAGGTCACGATGGCCAAGTTGCACTCCGGCGCCGCGGCGAGCATGGCTGCCTGGTCGAGCTCAAAGCTCGTCGGATCACGCCACACGTCGCGCACCTCGGTCTGGCACAGAGACGCAAAGAAGGCATACTCGCTAAAGCACGGCGGGCAGTTGAGCAGGGTCCTCCCCGCGCCGCCAAACGCCAGCAGATAGTTATAGAGCAGCTCGTCGCCGCCGTTGCCCACGCAGATGTTCTCGCGCGTCACGCCACGCCAAGCAGCCAGTTCGTCGCGCAGGTCGTTCGACATGGGATCGGGATAGCGGTTGAGCGGCGTAGCGGCGAGCGCCGCATCGATCGCCTCGCGCACACCGGCCGGCACGGGATAGGTGTTCTCGTTGGCCGAAAGGTTGATGCGCGTGGGCGTAAAGTTGGGATCATAGGGCTCAATGCCGGCCAAGTAGGGCTGGACGAGCTCCTTCATGCGCGGCGTCAGCTCGGCCATGTTAGGCCTCCTCGCCGGTCGCGCCAGCGCCATCCGAGCCTGCAGCCGCCAGGTCCACACCCTCGGCGACCGTCGCCACAGCGTCGCCCGGCCAGGCGACCTTGGTCAGGTCGGCCGCAGCCAGCGACTCGGCACTCACGGCATCCTCGCCCTGCTCCAGCACGCGACGACGCAGGGCGGCAGAGAGCGCGTGCGCCCACAGGCCCTCGGCCTCGGCCAGGCGCTGCGTAGCGGGAGCATCGGAGAGCAGGCCTTCGGGCGTATAGCAAATGACGCTCGAGCGTTTAACGAACTCTTCGACCGAAAGCGGGTTGGAGAACATGGCCGTGCCGCCGGTCGGCAGCGTGTGGTTGGGGCCGGCAACATAATCGCCAAGCGGCTCGGAGCTCCAAGCGCCCACAAAGATGGCGCCGGCGGTGCGAATGCCGCCAAGCAGGCCCATCGCATCCTTGCAGTGCAGCTCCAGGTGCTCGGGCGCCACGGTGTTCACGGCCTCAACGGCGGCAGCCATATCGGCGGGCCCCCACCAGGGGGCCTCGTTCCAAGCAGAT
>OBWQ01000137.1_pt1 | contig 42401 bp, 42 predicted proteins | sample 1476511 | NCBI WGS metagenome assembly OBWQ01 (sample SAMEA2580126, study PRJEB22360) | human gut metagenome | biome: human gut; feature: human-associated habitat; material: faeces | place: Denmark | collected 2008/2010
GAGCGGATACATCGGTTAAAGGCAACAAAAAAGCCAGGCAGATCAACGGACTTGTAAATGAATGGTATCTCGAAGATATGTCTGAAAACATCAAGAGTTCCCTTGATGACCTTCGCAGAAAAGGGCACCATATCGGTGCCTGGGTCAGATATGGTTACATGAAAGACCCGAACCAAAAAGGACATATCATTCCCGATCCAGTTGCCGCCGCCGTGGTGGAACGAATTTTCAAGATGTACCTTGAAGGAAACAGTAGAGCAGACATCGCCCGCATCTTAAATTCGGAACAAATCCCGCCGCCGGGACTATACAAAATCCAACAGGGGGATAAATATAAAAATGCCTTCATGGCAGGTGAGTGGGATTCCTGCTCTATTTCGCGAATCCTTAAAGAGGAAATGTATATCGGCAATATGGTTCAAGGCCGACAAGCATCCGAATCTTATAAAACAAAAAAACTTCGAACGTTGCCAAAAGAAGATTGGATTCGTGTCATCGGAACACATGAAGCGATTATATCGCTGGAAACTTGGAATCAAACCCAGGCACTACTCGCTGTCGGAGCGCGTTCTTTTACACGATCGGAGGAAATAGGCCTCTTTTCCCGAAAAGTTTATTGTGGCCATTGCAACAAATTGATGAGAACCGGAAGGTCAAAAAGAAAATCTGGTACGTACTACAATTACGTAATATGCGTCAGAAGGCACCCTGAAATCAATCCTTGTCCTGTACATGCGGTCTCCAACGCCTTGATGGAAAAAACCATTCTCGACCAATTGGATATCCTCGCGGCCAAATACAAGGATGGCTCCTTATTTTCAGAAATAATGGATGAAGAAAGTACTATAGGCATTGAAATAAAACGCTTAAAAGCAGAACTTGCCCAACACAAAAAGAAACTTGTTGAATACGAGACCGGTCTCAAATGTCTATATTTAGACAAAGCATCAGGAAGTATCTCAAATTCAGATTATCAATTCCTATCCAGAGAGCTGTCAGCTGGAAAGGAATTGGCAGAACGTAAAGTGGATCTTTGCACTGAGAATTACAATAAAATTCTTCGCTCGCAGGAAATCTTAAGAGAAAAAGCAGGTGTGCTCGAATCCTATTCGCGTCCGAAAGAACTCACGAGAAGTATGGTGGAGACTTTCATCGACCATATCGTCATATGTTCAAGTTCTGATGGTACTTCTAAACAAGAAATCAAAATATATTGGAATTTTTAAAACATCCTATGAGAAATCCTGCCCGCATCGGTCATTTCCGGTGCAAATCTCTTCTCAAGTCGAGTGGAGCAGAGGCTACGATTGAGATGCGTCGACGAGCGCTTGATTTGCCTGAAGATAGCTTAGACAAATCCTAAGAAAACCCAATAAAATCAAGGGTTTCCGGCATTTTCGAACAACGCTCGAAAAGAAGCCGAACAGGCGAACATACGTTCATCTTTGATGCTATTGCTACAGTTCACTTATGAAGACGAGGCTGATACATATACCTAAAACAATAGATGGAATGCCGTCACACAGCCTCAAATACACACAAGATTTCTCTAGGAAACCCCAAAAGGGTTTCCTTTTTTAGTGCCTATTTTTCTTACGCCTACTTTTTCTATCAAGTTATCCTCTCTCCGGGAAACAGAAAAAGAAGTCCCTGTGCTACCATAAAAAAAGAAAGGGGCCTTGCGGCCCCGGTAAGCTGAAAAAGTCCCAAAGTTTTGGCGAACGGACGGACTCTTTCGGAAAGTGAGCTTCTTTGAGAACTCTCAACGAGGTTCAAAGGCGGCTCTGTTGATTCGAGTATACCACACTCGGTAAGACAGGCCTCCTTTTCCGAAAGTTCAAATGACCTAAGAGGAGGTTCTACATATGCCACACAAAATGATGAATTCGCAGATAGCGGACGTGCTTCACGATAACAGGTTGTCAATCGAGGCACGTATGCTATATGCATACCTCTGCTCATTCGATGATGGCGTACCGCCCTCGACCTGTCAGATTATCAGGCAGCTCGGTATCGGCAAGACGCGATTCTATCGATATCGAAACGAGCTCGAAGCGTTCGGACTCATCGAGGTCGAGAACACGATCACGTCCGGCGGCGGGGTCGCAAAGTACTCTTTCCCCGACGAGCCTGTACCGACCGCAGAAGCCGAGGAGATTTTGATCAACCGCCTGATCAACAATAACAACAAAGCGATGAATTTCAAAAAGGAAAGGAATGATGAAAATGCAGGGGAACACAACTGAAATCGACGAGCGCAACCTTTTGCGGCTTGATGCGCTACTCTCCCACGGATATGGACTCTCCCCGCAGCTCGTGATGAGATCAAAAGGCCTTTCCATCGAGGCGAAGGCACTCTACGGATACCTGAGCTCATTTGCCGGCGCGGGGGACACGGCTTTCCCATCAACTTCCCGCATTCTCGAAGAGCTTGATATTAGCAAGAACCGTTTCTACAAGATCCGCAAGGAACTGGTCTCATGGGGCTTCATCTCGATTGAGACCACGGCGACCTCTGCTGGGTTAAGGACTGTCTACACGCTGCCGCAGAACCCGATCGCCATCAAGACGGAAATCGACGAGATTGCAAACCGACGCAATGAAATCAAGAGCAGCTTGGTGGCAAATCTCCATAACGAGGACATGGTGAGTCATAAGGGGGATTCTGAGTCTGAGCGCCTTCAGCAATCAGCAGGTAACGAGCCTTGTCGTCAATCTGAAGCCAAGGCTCAAAACAGGGGCTCCAATCTGAAGCCATGTCTCCAATCTGAAGACGAGGGTTGTCTTCAATCTGGCGACAAGCTATATATAGATACTAGTATCAATCCAAAAGTATCAATAGATAGATCCGCCACCCGCCCTTCCGATGATGAAGTTTCAAGTAACTGGAAGGTTGTCGAGGGAATGACCGATACGACTCTACGAGATGACGGCGAGTCGGATCGCGATGCGAATGGACGGGACGCGTTAGATGCGGTGCCTGACGGCACCTATGATCCGCTCCCTACGGTCGCTGATGGATATACCCTCTCAAATTCTGAATTCGAGGCTTTCAACCGTCTCTGTTCCTTGTCCATCAAGACGGTAAGAGGAGCCGTTCGGAACGAGGCAGCAAAACAATATGCCAAGAGACTCGGGGAAGGATACTCTCCCGCCACCATCGAGAAGGCCTATATCGACTATGCGGAAGCCTATCGGCAAAACAACCCTTCACCGAGGTTTGCGAAGCAACTGTCAGATTGGTTCGTCAAAAGCGATGGTTTCGCGTATTTCGCCAAGAAACCTGTAATTCGAACAACGACAGCCACCAAGGCTACAAGTGGTCAAGATTCGGATCTCAGGGCCGCAACGGAGGCAAAGAACGATCGGCTGACACTTGCCGCGACCGATCCGACCTTCAGGGACCTTGAGGCAGCCGTTTCGAAGGCACGGTCACTCTGGGGACATGCCTGCATGACGTCTGACGTGGAGAACGCAAGCCGCCTCAAGGAGGAATGGAGCAAGGCAACGGAACGAGCCAACGAGTATTACGAAACCCATTGCACATCAGCGGTCGCGACAGCTTAGACGATCTGAAAACACGGGGAACGGAAAATTGCCACGTTCCCCCGACCGTGCAAGATGTGAAGTGGTAGAATCTTACAAAAGATTTCTCAAGACCCTACCAAAGAAAGGAGAAATCATATGAGCAGCAATTACCAGCAGAAAAAAATGATGAATGCCCTAGGCGCTATCGATACAAAGGGCAACATCGTCCTCGAGCAGTTCCAAGACGGCACGGCACTCCTCTTCCAGCCGGGCAACGCGCAGCCGTTTTGCGTGGCTACAGACTATGACCGCGCGACGGCTTCGTGGTCATACGGAAAGTACTTCAGCGATCTCGGATGCGCCCATGAGGCTGCCGACCCTGAGATCATCGAGGACGCCAGCGTCAGATGGGTTAAGGAAGATATCAGGGAAAAGCTCAAAGCGCAGGATATCGCACCGACAGAATTCAACGTGCAGTCCGTCATCATGGGCGATTCAAGGCTTTGGGAGCGCCCTCTCGACAGAGATTTTCGAGACAACATGATTGCGAGCGGCAACGACGATCTCGACGCACGCGTTACCATTCTCAAGGAGAACGGGAACTTCAAGAATGTCGATACCGCAATACCGGTGGAAAGTCTTGATGATCTGGAACAATACAGGTCTGATCGACTTACGGATAAGGTCACGTCACTTAAAGACAGTCTTGATGCACAATATAAGGCAGATGAGCGTGGTCGCGTTTTCGACCGTCCATGTCAAGTACTTGACGACGGTGATCTCGACGAACATTAAATAGAAAGGAGACAAAAATGACAAGCCGTGAAATGGTTCAAGATTCCGCCACACGCAATCAGAGAACTCTTGCTGATGCTGTCGTGGCTACAAATCGTTTCAGGGAGCTAGATGCTCGCTTTAAGTCGCACGATGGAATGGACCTCGATCCATCGACACCTGAAATCGAATCGGGATATGAATTCAATCGGCGCTCCATCGAGGATGACCGTGCTGCTGATGACCGAAATTCCATTTCGGATCAAGATATTGATTCACGGCTGTAATATGAATTTCCTGACGTATGGTTTGCAGATCGCATAATCATTGCGTGTTAGTACCGTAGGATGCAAAAGGCATCCAGAAGGGATGATTGATAATGGCAGATTTGGGAGAGGAAGCATTCTCCTCACAAATGAAAGTCGTCGCGACTTTCTTGCGGTTGCTTGAAGAGCTCATGCGTAATAAGCAGCAAGACCTCCGCTATGGCACCAAAACGCAAAGGCGAGGTATCCTTGGTCGAATGAAAGACTTCGTCGGAGGAATCTTCAAGAAAGTCTATGATGGCACATTCGGACGCCTGTCGCGTAATGGAAAAGATTATGGTCAACTTGACCTTAATGATCCGGCTGTTGCAAAGCTCTTTGCGGACACAATGAAGCAAATGGGCATGGATGCGATGCATGAAGATAACAATCTTCTGTTCAGCACTTCCGATGTTGCAAAAATCCTGGCCTTTTCCAAGATGGTTGAACAAGAGCTCGGTAAAAAAATCGAGCACGAAAACGATACCCCTGAAAAAGAGCAATCTCAGGAGCACGGACAAGACCAGGAAAGGCAAGCCGATGCCCGAGGTTGGTCTGACTATCCCGCAACGCCCGAACAGATTGATCTCACAGCTACCGTTCTGGCAGCCGATGAGGGTGTTTCGATTGATGAAATCAAGAAAGACTTTTCGGAAAACCCGTCAATCGGCGAATTGCAGATTGCTCTTGAAGCAAAAGGCCACGACACTATGGCAATCCAGCCCGACCTGAAGAATTACGCGACACCAGAACAACGAGCACAGCTGGACATGCTCAAAGATAAGGGCATCATCGGTGAAAATGAGCTTATGCAGCTTGGTAAGTATCCTTCTCAGGACAAGGCGAGCGAAGTGCTCGAAAACCATGCGGATGCCGTAAAAATGCTCGATTCCGATGAAATCTCAAATCGAGCGGAAGCAATTCGCAGTCACGATGGAATGGATCCAGATTCTCACACCAAACAGGTCGAATCCTGGAAGGAGGATCTTTCCGCGAAAGTCGGAAATGCCTTCGAGGCATCTCGTGATGCAAATGGTCAACCGAATCTCAATAATTTCGCTCTTCAGTGCAATTTGCGCGGCATCGCCGTGCAGTTCGCCAATGATGGAGAGCTTCTATTCACGGATGCCAACCAGCATCACAAGCAGGTCCGCGCCGACAACCTCGATCCGAAATTCTCCCGTAACAGCGAGGCTTTCAAAGGTCAGAAAATGTCGAAACCGTTGAAGCAAAAACAGGAAGAAATCATTAAGAGCACAGACCAGCGCAATCATGAACATTCACGTGCCCACGACAGTCAGGATCATGGTGACGCGCATGGCTCCGAGAACAAAGCTAGGTAAGGTGGTGCTCCTTGGCGTCCAATAAATCGAAAACTCCGGGCCCAATTCAGGTCGTGGTAGTTCTAATGTTGACCGTTCTTGCCTTCTACTTCGGCAATCGGTTCGGACAAGTCTTTGATTTCAACACCATGGAGATTACCGACGGGGCGCTCGCGACGGTCAATTCGATCGTCGCGGCGCCTGCCGCTATCTCAATGGCATCTGTTCCCATGCTGTATGCAATCGGACTCGCCATTACGGTTCTTATCGTCTGGCTCTACACATTCATGTATGCCGGTAACTATCGCTATGGAGAGGAAGCCGGGTCTGCGAAATGGGGCACCCTTAAAGAAGGAGTCGCCTTCAAGGATCAAACGGATCCGTCCAACAATCTTCTCTTCACGAAAAATTATGGTCTTGCCCTGAAAAAACCGAAGTTCGACCTCGAACATGACCGAAACCTCAATGTCATGGTTATCGGCGGTTCCGGCTCTGGCAAGACCCGTAACTATGTAAAACCTAATCTCATGCAGCTTAATGCAAGCTACTTTCTGACCGATCCGAAAGGAACATCCCTTCCAGAGTGCGGATATCTTTTCAGGGACAACGGTTACCGCATTAAAGTGTTCAACACCATCGAATTCAATAAATCGATGCATTACAACCCGCTTAAATATGTTAAGACAGACGCAGACATTCTTTCCTTTGTCAACTGCCTGATCTCGAATACCAACGGAGACAAACAGTCCGGTGGAGATCCGTTCTGGGAGAATTCAGAACGTCTGCTCTATACCGCGCTCATCGCCTTGTTGAGAGACTGGTTCCCACCGGAAGATTACTCGTTGGACGGATTATTGACGCTTCTTTCCATGGCAGAAGCCAAGGAAAACGATGAGAATTTCAAATCTCCGCTCGACATGATCTTCGATGAGATCGAGACGGGCAAAGTTTACGAAAGAAATCCGTTCTACCAAGGCCCGTCGACCTCAAGCTCCTATGCAGACGCGGAATCAGACCGAATGGCAATCAGCGAGAACACGACCGACGAGTTCACTTGGCAGTCAAGCCTCATGGAGCGTAACAATGACGGACTGTCTCCTGCACGTGAAGGCGGATTGACGTCCGATCAGGATTTCGCATTGGCAAACTATAAGATGTTCAAAGTAGCTGCCGGCAAGACGCTGAAGTCCATCATCATCAGTTGCAACGTACGCATGGCCCCGATGCGAATCGAGCAGGTGCGCGAACTGTTGAAATACGATGAGATGAATCTTGACGAGATGGGAGATCCCGGACAACGTACCGCTGTCTTCGCCATCATGTCGGATACTGACAAAACCTTCTCGTTCCTGCACGCAATCATGATGTGGCAATCAATTGATATCTTGTGTCGCCGAGCGCTCGAGAAATACAACGGCAAATTGCCCACGATGGTCAACTTCATCTTCGATGAGTTCGCAAACATAGGAACTATCCCAGATATCGAGCAGACGATTGCCGTCACTCGTTCTCGTAACATCGGCATCTCGATTATCCTCCAGTCTGTCGCACAGCTGGAAAGCCGCTACGATAAAAAGGCAAAAACGATTATCGATTGTTGCGATACCACCCTCTTCCTTGGCGGCAAGTCGAATTCCACCAACAAGGAAATCTCCGAGATGATCGGCAAGCAGACGATCAATCAGAAGACATTCGGCGAGACGCGCGGACAGTCCGGTTCAAGCTCGAAAAACATTCAGATCCAAGGTCGTGACTTGATTGATGCCGCCGAGATCGGCAAGATGAATCGCCGCGAGGCAATCCTGCTCATCGCCGGCACGAATCCACTTAAAGATTTGAAATACCCGGTCGAGCAACACCCTAACTACATCTATCTCGACCCCGGTCGAAACAAGCCCGGTCAGGTTAAAAACCGCTGTCTGTACGATGAACCCTTCAATATCTTGGAATACATGGACGAAATTAGGACAAAAGACGATACCTACGCGTCATAAATCACGCGTTTGGTATACACTGAATCAGTGCAACCGACACGGAAAAAAGGAAAGGAATTGAATGGGTGGATAAACTTATAAGAATTTTTGCCCAGCCGATAGGTTTTGCCGGTACTGCTTTTGGCATTGCCGGCCTAATCTATCTCGGCATCTCATTGGCAAGCGGTGGAAGGCACCAGCCTGAAATCGTTAAAGCCATTGCAATGATCGTAGCTGGTTTTACCGTTGCGGCAGCAATGGCGCTCTATGGCTACACCGGGCATTAAGCTCATGGAATCTCAGAATATTTAAAGAAAGGAATTTAGCGTATGCTCTCTCAAATCATGACTAAGATTTCCGGAGGCGTCACCTTTCTCGGCGGCGTCCTCATCGTTTTCGGTCTTGTCAATCTCGGTATGACAATCAAAGACGGTATGCAAGGCGGTGGCGGTCAGCTCGCCGGCGCCATCGCCATGATCGTCGGCGGCGGTATCGTCATCGCAGCCTCCGTTTTCCTCGGCAACCTGGACACCAGTTTCGCTGGCTAAAGGAGGAAATGCCCGATGCTTAGCGTTGCAATTCATAAGGATATCGCCGAATATCAACCGAAAGTCATCGGTAAACTTACCGGTCGTACCCTTATCTCAATCACTGTCGCATTAGGGCTTTCCATCGCTGTCGCCGTCTATATGAATCTCGTTTTGAAGATCGATCCGACCGATCACCTGGAGTTCATCTATGCGGTTTCACTGCCCTGTTGGTGCTGTGGCTTTTGGAAGCCTCACGGGCTGCCATTCGAGCAATTTGCTCTCCTTTGGCTACAGCACCAGCTCTCCGATAATCGGCTTTTTTACAAACCGTCAATGTTTAAGAGCGGGTTCGTGAAAACGCCGGATGAGATCGCGCAAAGCAGGAAAGGAAAGCTTTATGACAAATCAACCAGAAAGTTCCTTGATGGGACAAACGGACTTGAAGCCTACAGCCCAAGGGCAGGTCGAGTCATCTATTAACGATACAATCAATTTTATCATGGCTAAGGTTGCCGCTGGCGAAATCGACGCCGCCACGGCAACCGAACTGATTGCTGCCGCTCGCAAGGATTATGAAAGCAACGTTCCGGTGACCACATCTGCCCAACAGGCCGTGCAACCCCAACAAACTGCGAATCCCTATCAAGCCGATCCTCAGACTGCATACGCTGTACCTGAGATGGAACCAGAACAGACTCCTATTGATTATGGACAGTTCGCTACTTCGACAAACTATCCACACACCTACGATGTCGAAGATTCCTCCGATGTCGATATGGATGCACTGAGCGGTATTGCCAGCGATGTGTTCGATAAGCAGCCTCGGAAAAAGCTTTCCCGTAAAGAAAGAAAAGCCCAGGCTAAGGAAATGAAAAAACTCCAAAAGGAGTCGAATGCCAAACTCAAGGCGAATGCAAAGAGCAATAAGTCCATTCAGAAGCAGCTAAAAGACCGCGATAAGGAACTCTCGAAAAAGAATGAATTTGCTCGCTACAGGCGCAAAACCGCAAAAGACGTCACTTCATTCATCGGGTACAATCGCATGTATGAAGACGGCATATGCGAGGTCGAGGAGGGAATGTTCTCCTCCTGCATCTGTTTCGAGGACACTTCTTACCATTCTGTTCGCGAGGATGCTCAGAAAGCTGTATTTACGTCGATCTGCCGTCTCTACGACCAGTTTGGCGCGGACACGCTTGTTCAATTCAATATCATCAACACACCGCTGCTCAAGGAACAGATTGGGCATCGCAAGTTCTTCAATCCGAGCAGCCAACTGAATGTAAACGCCGCAAACGATGCCGCCGTCTTCAATGAGATCTTAAATGAGAAGATGCGGCAGGGTGTTTCGAACATCCGGCGTAAGATGTATATCACCTTTTCGGTTTCCGCCCCCACGGTGGACGATGCCGTTCCGAAACTCGCCCGTATTGAAAATCAGATCTCGCAGATTCTCACATCTATCGGTTCAAAGAGCCATGTTCTCGATGGTGCGGAACGACTGGCACTTCTGAATAGTCAGCTCAACCCACTCAAGCCATTTAACTTCGATTATCGACGGGATATCTCCGCTAGGATGGTGCAGACGACAAAGGATTGTATCGCACCGATGACACTTGATTTCAAGCCGGAAGGTCTTGCCGACTGCTTCAAGACGGGTGATATGTGGGGACAGGTTCTTGTTATCAAGAAGCTTGGTTCGGAACTAACCGATCAAGCGCTTTCCGATATCACCGAACTCCCGATTCCTCTTAATGTCACTTGGTTCGCACAACCTATGGATAAAGCGGCTGCCGTCGCTTTCACGCGACAGCGTTTGGCTTGGATCGATAAGGAAATCATCGAGGAACAGCGCTCGGCAGTTCAGAAAGGCTATGACTTTTCAATCCTTCCGCAGGAGCTCAAGTACTCTAAAGAGGAAACTGAAGACGTCATCGATAACCTTCAGAACAAAAACCAACGTCTTTATGTTTTCACGGGACTTTTCTATACATACGCACCGACTAAGAAGCAACTGGATAACCAGGTGCTTTCCATCATCTCCGCCGCCCGCCAAAACTCCATCGAGGTCAGCACCTATGAATACCGACAGCGGCAAGGTTTCAACTCTATCTTGCCGTTAGGTCACAACCACTGCGAGATCTCCCGTATGTCCACAACTGCCGAAGTCTCCATCCTCATGCCGTTCGCAACAATGGAACTGGATGATAAGGGCGGCAACTATTACGGTCAGAACAAGCACTCTTCTAACCTGATTTTCTGTAACCGCAAGCTCCTCGCATCACCGATGGGTTTTGTTTGCGGCAAGACCGGTAGCGGCAAGGGCATGGCCGTAAAGACCGAGATGACCGGTACGATTCTCAGCAACCCGACAGATGAAATCTACATCATCGACCGTGCCGGCGAATATACGGGTATCTCAAGTCGCTACGGCGGCGTGACTTACAACTTTGCAGTCGATTCGGATACCTATCTGAATCCGTTCGATACCGTTTCCGTCGAAAGCCTCAGCCCGGATGCCCAGCTTGCCTTCAAGATCGATGCCATGCTCGCCCAGGCAGGCGCTTCGGCCGCCGAAGCAGGCCGTGATCTCGGTGAGGAAGACCAGTCGATCATCACGCGTTGCGTACAGGAGGCTTTCTTCGACGCGCGTCAACGCGGCGAACAGCCGCCCCTCCTTGAAGACTTCTACAACAAGCTGCTTGAACAGCCTGAGCCTGAGGCAAAGACCATCGCGCTGCGTTACGAGCGTTTTGTCACAGGTGCCCAGTCCTTCTTTAACCATCAGAGCAACGTCGACTTCAAGTCTCGTATCGTGGATTTCAATTTGAAGGACTTGCCGGACTCGATGCTCGTCTTCGGTCTAATCAACGTCTGCGAGGCAGTTCGTAATCGTATGTACTTCAATGCGAAACGCGGAGTGCGTACATGGCTGTATGTCGAGGAGATGCAGTCCATGTTCGCTTACCCGACGGTGCTCAACTACTTCTCTCGCTTCTCGAATGAGGGCCGAAAATTCGGACTTTTGCTGACAGGTATCAGTCAGAACGCCGTGGCAATGTTAAAGAACAAGGCCGCACAAAATCTTGTCCTGAATTCCGACTTCCTGCTTCTGCTCAAGCAGTCTCCGCTCGACCGTGCCGAATGGGTACGCCTGCTCGGTCTTTCCGAACAGGAGGAGGAGTTCATCGACGAATCTGTCGAGCCGGGCGATGGTTTGCTTATCGCCGGCGGTGCGCGTGTCCCGATTCGCGGTAAATTCCCGTCCGGTAACGTACTCTATGACCTCTTCTCGACGAACCCGAATGAGGCTGCCGACAAGAAGCGCATGCAGGAATTTGCAGCACGCGAAAAATCCCGCCTTGGATAAAATTAGCTGAAAAGGAAAGGAGCTGACAAGATGAGAGCAGACGATTTCGTCACAGGTGATTCTGCAAGAGGAGCTGGACAAAGCTCTCTTGTTGGTACCGAAACAACGAATGCAGTCAACACTGGTCTTGTCGGCTCCGCCACTGCAATTGCCAAAAACATGGTCATCGGCGGCACTGAACTCGGTGATGTCGACAAGATGTATCAAACTGGCAAATCGGCTATAAAAGGATCTGTAGGTGCCGCGCGTGTCGGTTCTGACCTTGTGAAAGACACCGTTGACACGGCAAAAACAACGGCTAAGGCTTTTAAAGCAGGGCTTAACGGCGAGGATATCGATCTTTCCGGAACAAAATCACGTTCCGGAAGTAATCTGGCGAAGGGTACGAAAAAAGCTGCCAAGGAAGGATTTCGAGCCGCAAAGCGTGCCGCCATCAAGGATTCCGAACTTGAGGATGTGGACAACCTTTATCAAGAAGCAAAAGGATTAAGCAAAGCGGCTGTCAGTTCTACAAAAGGCGCCGTCAGCAATACCCGTAAATCTTGGAAGATGCTAAAACGCTCAATCGCGCGAATTAAAGCCCTTTCGAGAAAACGATTCACCGCCGGCGCCGGCAACAAGTTCAACCAGCAGATGTATCGGTATATGCGTTCAGCCGCGTACCAATCTGTTTCCACCGGCGGTGGAATCATCAATACAGCAAAGAACGTTCTTTCTTATGCATACTGGAGCGTACGCATGGCAGCAAATGGCATTGGCGCAATTTTGGGTGCCTTGTTCGGCGCCATAGGTGTGCTTATTATTCCAGTGATTATCATAATCGCCGTCATTTGCACTATTTCTGGTGGAAGTAAAGGCGAAAATGCATCCGTGGGCTCTTTGACTGGTGACGAGGCCACGATAGCGCAATACCTTATCGACAAGGGTGTCGATCGCACCCATATAGCTGCAATCATGGGAAATATGTTCCAAGAGTCGGGCTGTCACCCTACTGCCTTGAACAGTTCATCCGGGGCCTATGGAATCTGCCAGTGGCTTGGTGGACGAAAGACTGGTCTGGAAAACCTTGCCAAGGAAAAAGGCAAAGATATGTCCGACCTTTCCGTTCAACTTGACTGGTTCTGGGAAGAATTCGCCGAATCGTGTTCGGGATGGAATAAAGCAAAGTATAAGGTTTTTTGTGCCCAGTCCGATCTCAAACAATGTGTCTATCTTTTCAGAAGCCAGTTTGAGCGCTGCGGAGAAAGCGAAGCGGCCGACGCGAATCGTTTGGCGCAGGCTCAGCGTATCTACGATGCACTGGGAACCAGTAATGGAACTAACGGAATTGACGGAAACGGTCAGGATTTAAAGAAAGCCACCAGAAGGCAAAAAGACGTAGTTAATGCCGCCAATACAACTAAGTCCCCAGGACAGGGATGGTGTGCTGCCTGGGTCACGAACGTCTTCCAGAGCGCCGGTATCGGTTACTTTGGGGGAAACGCTTGCGATATGTGCCGCGCTTACTGCACCAGCACTAACGTTCGGGATTTAAAAGTTGGAATGATCATCGCTGACGTGTCACATCCTGGAACAGGCGAGGCGGGTCGTCTTTATGGGCATGTCGGAATCTATATCGGCGATAATAAGGTCATCAGCAACGAGGGGGCTATTACCATCAAGAGCCTTCAAGAATTTGTCGGTTTTTATGGAAAGGGTACTGGATGTAAATGGGGATGGCTCGGCGGCGTCGATCTATCTAAATAAAAGGAAAGGAATAAAAGCATGCGAGACATCTGGTTTTTAATAACAGACCATAAGGGAATCGTGAAAATCCTTGCAATCCTAATCGCTATTTTCTGCGTCGTTTCCATCGGTGTCAGTTCTTATACGTCTACGATGAAAGTTCAGGAACAGCAAGAACAACAGGCGAAAAAAAAGGAAAAAGAAAAACAGATCAAAAACAGCTCAGTAAAACTGAAAAAAAATCAACAGAAAACCATCGATGAATATGATGATGCAACAGCGCAATTTTCTGCCTTGCTGTCCTCTAATGTCTGGGCAACTTACAGCGGCACCGGAAGAACGCTATATTTCACAGACTCGTCAATCATTATCGCTGATCCGGAAGCTGATCCATCTAAAGTTGAAAAGCCCTTTGTCATCAAAGGCCTTTCAACTGAAAAGGTCGATGTCGGTGAGATGAAAAATCTCACTAGGTACAATTGCGCCTATGAATCAGACGATGATAAAACCAGAGTATTGACCGTCGATAAAAACGATGACGGTACATATTTCAAGATGTCTATTGATGTGAAAAACAGCGGCACGAACGAGGAATATGTAAGAACTCAAGCCGCTGGTACTTTTGATATCGACGGCATTAGTGAAGATATGTCTGCTTTGCTTGGCGATTCGAGAAGCATCATTGAAGATTTTCTACGCGAGCAATGTGCTCTCTATTATCCGACCGCGGTCGAAGCCGAGTGCAACGGTATCCTTACGGCCGACTTCAACGCTAACGAATATAGGGTTGATTTTTCCCTGAAAGACACGGAAGACCAACAGCTTACGGGGATTACTGTGGTTTACCATCTGAGCACAAAACAATGTGAACTGATGTAAAGGAGGAATTTTATGTTTAAAAATAAAAAAATAGTACTTTTTCTCCTTGTTCTACCTCTGGTTGCTGTTTTGGTTGCTCCGAAAGTAGCCCTTGCAGATGACGACTCCGATTGGGTCAAAAATATCCCAATCATTGGCGGCGTTGTTGACTTTGCTTCGGATCCAGGTGGATGGATTACCGATCGTTTTGCTGAAGGAGCTGAGTTCTTTTTCAATGATGGTCTTCAAAATATCAAGACTACTTCTACAAAATCGATTCTTGGAAAATCATTCAATAATCTTCTGGGCAAGAAAACAGGCACCTTTTACAGCACGGTTAGCTTTGTTAATAAGTCAGTCGTCATGCCAACAGCAGCTTCCATCCTAAGCCTTGTGATGTTGATACAATTGATAAAAATATCACAGCGTATTGATGGAACAGCTACCTTACCAGCAATTAAAGACATTGTCTTTTTAATTATCTATGCGACGATCTTCATTTGGCTTCTCAAAAACTCATTGAAGATCTGCGCTGGAGCATATGATCTATTTAACGAAATGATTGGTAAGATCAATCAGTCGACCGTTGATGAATTAAAAACTGTCACAATAGCTGATTCTTGTAAAGAGAGTTTTGGAGCGGTAATTGGTATATGGGTTCAGAGCATGATATTCGATTTGATCACGATTATCATCAAGGGCTCGGTTTCGGTCATGTGTTATATGCGAGCAATGCAACTATATGTTATGGCTGCGTTCTCACCGCTTCCGTTTGCGCTACTTGGATTCGACGAAACAAAAAACTATGGAGTATCTTTCTGCAAGAACTTCTTAGCGACATGTCTTGCAGGCGTAATTATTCTTTTTGCAATGGGACTTTTCCCAAACCTGCTTTCAGGCTTTAGCGGAGGAGAAATATCCGGCTTCAAGGGCGATATGTGGAGCTCTGTTTGTGCATCTGTTGCTCTGATGCTAATCGTAATTAAATCCGGCACAATCGCGCGTGACGTTTTTGGCGGATAACTTATTAACCAGGGAGGTGTAGCATCATGAACGATGGAAATGATAAGCATGAGGGAGCTTGGTGGGGAAATCTCGAAACTCTGAAACCCTCTCAAGTGCAATCTGATTACAGTTATGTAGATGAGGATGATCGACGTAAGAAGTTCATCATTATTGCAGCCGTTATCGGTATTGTTCTAGTGCTGCTCCTCGGTGGCGTGACTGCTTTTACCGTTCTTTCAAGTAATAAAGGTCACGACTCAGATACAAAGAAAGAACAAACGCAAACTCAGAAAAAAGAGACCTCGACTGAGAATGCAAAGAAGAAAAAATCCGCTGAAAAGAGTGCTATCTCCGTCATGGTGACAGCTGACGGAGCTGCTGAGGATTCTAAGGCTTCCGTTTCGGTTTCCGAAAAGGGTAAGAACGGAAAGATTGTTGTCAAAGATATTTCCGTTGCAGTCAACGACGAAGTCAAGATCTGTACTCTGCCGAAAGGCAAGTATTTGCTGACCGTTGAGTCGGCACCGGACGGTTATGATAAACCAGCAAAAAGCACCAGTTTCACCGTCAAAGGTGACGGGAAAAAGGTGTCAGCTTTCGCTTTTTTAGCCAAACATGTCGATAAGACTGCCAAGAGCGGTGAGTCTGAAGATAATGCCGAAGCGACTCCGGCAGACGGGGCTTCGCAAAACCAGGACGCTTCTTCTGACGGTCAAAATCAGAACAATCAGGCAGAAAATAATCGTGGTGCTTCCGCTCCATCGCCTGGCAACGGACAGCCCTCTTCTACTTCAACGCCGACAACCACGAAGACTATCCATCATCCCGCCGAGACGATTAGGATCGCGATCTGCGACACATGCGGGGCGGATATCACTGATGATATCGAAGGCCACAAGAAGTCAACCGGCCATCCGTGGTACCACTACGATGCGAAAGTGGTCAAGGAAGCCTGGGATGAAACGGTGACCGTGAACTAGATGAAATTCGCAAGCGCTTGCGAATTTGAAAGAAAAAACAGGGCACCCGACCGAGGTGCCCTTTTCCGGTATCGAATGGTAGAATCTTACCAAGCATCAAGACGCAAGGAGGTACCCCGTATGAACGAAATGCAAGCCCACGGCCTTTTAATCCCCGTCGGATCGAAGCCGTTCGAGGTTTGGATCGATAAGAATAACTCGCTGGCCGAACTGCAGGACCTCGTCAACGGCAACGTTGAAGTATTGAGAGTTCTCGGTAATGGAGTTGACCTGTGGGTCAATGATGAAGGCCTATTCAACGGCAGCCAACCCAATCGCGCCATCTATGCGACGAAGCATATGGAGGAAGTCGGATATCTCGACCAGCTGACGTTTGGTCATCCGGTCAAGGAAGGGGAGCTCTATTCGCTAATCTGCGGTGATTTCGTCGCATTCGGTGTCGACGAGGAAGGCGAAATCGCAAGCCTTCCTCAGGAGACGATCGACAAGCTGAAAGAGACCTTTGCGGACCCGTCCACCGGTTACAAAGAGTATATTCACATTAAGTACGGCATCGAACCGGATCGATATCAGCTTCAGAATGAGCACGCCGCCGGCGACAAGCATGAGAAATCTACGAAGTCTCTCGCCGAAGTCGCTACAGAAGCCAGGGAGAGTTCATTAGTACTCAGCCAGGACGAGGGCAACCACGACGACAGCGGTAGCGATATAGGCAATTCGCGTCCAATCGACCGTGAGTATCCAATCGGTCACTAACCAGAACTGTATGAATCGTTTTAAAGAAACAAGGCGGTGAAACGATGGAATCCAACAAAGTCAAAGGCCTGATCTTCCCTGTCGGTGGGGAGGCACAGGTCTTTCTCGCCGACAGGGACAGACCATATCGAGACATCCGTGAGGCAGTCCAAGGCGAATATGACGAACTCGGTGCCACGTTCGCCGATGTGGATATCTATGTGAATGCCGCCGGTGCAGACAGTTTGCTGCCAAACCGCGCCATCAACCCCGATGCCTTCATGGATGACTCGGGCTTCCTGTCTGAAAAGAGCCTCATCGTCGGAACAAACGACGGTAAGCCCTTCTCTCTCATTTTCGGCAATATCGTCGCCCTCTCACGTGATGAGACCGGTGAGCTTATCGATATGCCTGCCGATATCGAGACGGAGCTGAAAGAGTCACTTAGCGATCCCCTGGACGGATATGATTTACGGTTCCGAGAGGCCTTCGGCAGATATCAGAACTGGGACCTAAGCCAAGCCCAGGCCGCCAAGATCGCCGGCTTGAGCCAACAGGCATTCTCCTATCATGTGAACAAGATCACGAATGCACAGGATACCCGAGGAAGGGGATTGAAACCCCTTCCCAAGGGATTCGACCGTCTCTACAGCGAGTATAAGAACGGAGACATCTCGGCAAGATCCGCCGCGACGAAGCTCGGCATCACGCATCCGACGTTTCTCAAATATGTCAAGGAATGCGATGTCCGCCTGCATAAGGACGACCTCGTGCAAACCCACAATCCGCGGGGACTCACGGAACGCCATGCAGCGGCCACGGATGCGGCAAGGAATCTGAACCATGACCAGGACGCACCTGATTCGCCATTACGGGACAGATAGACGGCACAAACACGGGGACTCGCCGCTTCGGTGAGCCCCCGTGCCCTTCTACACGATACCTTTTGCAGATGACATACCGTATCCGTCATCGATATATAGGCGAAACGCAGCCAAAGTGGTAGAATCTTACAAAACACGCCGCCGGAACGGAGGGTAACATGCAAACCGGAACGAAGAAAACCCCTGATCGCTTCCAGAACTACTTCTGCCCTGCCGCAGCCAACGATATCGTGCACCATGCCTACGCATGGATCGTCAAAGAACCGAACATGCAGCCGAAATTCCTCTACTGCCGCGCTATCGACGATCCAGCCAACGACCGCGGATGGAATATCATCGCGGAGGTCTGGGAACGCGATGCTCTCGGCGGATGGGGCATCTCCTCTTCCACCATGCATCCCGAATTTGAAGATACCTCCGACGGATATGCACTTGCCGAGAGTATGCCCGGAACGACAACATCACTGCCTTACCAGGTATTCCGAGAAGTGGTCAATGAACATGACACGAATTACCTGATCGCCCTCGCCATTGCTATCGATGCCCTGCCGAAAGATTCCACTTACGACAAGGCATCTGAAACCATCCGTGCAAACGCCGACATCGATATCGCCGAGCGCCGCAAGAGCGTCCTTCCCGACCAAGCCGGCCTCGCTGCCAAAAAGGCGTCCTGTATCGAGTCGCTTGCGCACATCGGCGGCAATGCGCCCGTTTGCGGACAGAATGAAATCGCCCGGTAAAGGAGAACCGATATGAGTGAAATCAAGACGAAAATCAGAACCTACAACGACGTCATCGATCTGTTCGGCGAAGAGAAAGCTGCCGATATGCTAAGCGAGGCGCTTGACTGGTCGACAATCGATCCGAAAAACGATAAGAAGAATATCATGGAGCGCAAGCCACTCCTCCTCGATCCGTATATGACATACGAGGACGAGGATTACTGCAAGCATATCGTCGCCGGATTCCTTGGTGACCGCGACCTCGACTGGGCGAGCGGATTTATCGACGAGGAGAAAATCAAGAACGGACAGGTAATGCCGGCCGACCTCAAGTCGGCACTCTCTATGGCACTCGACAACGAGCTGTCCACATCCTGGGCCTATCTGGATGCCCTTTCCTCCCAGTGCGCGGAAATCTTCAATAAATTTGCCGGATATATCGAATCTGCCGGCCTTGCCCGCGGGGTCCTCGTGCCCGGAGAGTATGAGTTGGACCACGATGCGCTGAACGCAGACGTCTCCGAGAGATTCAATATCCAGTATGGATTCCAATGCGACCAGATGATCGATGCCATGCAGTTCGATATGACGCTCATTCTGACTGAGAAGGTCGACAGCATGGACGGATACAGGCTGATCCAGAGCGTATGCGACTGGCGCGAAGAAAACCTCGAGGTTATCGAGGACGCAGAGAACAATTTAGATTATGGCAAAGTGCCCAGCTACGTGGCTTACGAACGTCCGGCGGATATCGGTACGACAATCATCGATGAGCTGTGCGCATCGCAGGGCACCGCTGTCGAGAAACTGGTGAACTATCCGACCACTAAATTCGAACGCACCATGCGGGACGAGCTTTTCGAAGCATCGGCGGTAAACGAGACGACTATTTCCCTTATGGCTAAAGTCCCCTCTTCCGTCTTCCTCGATGCCGTGGCATGCATGGACTCACGCTATATGAGCGGACACACAGTCGATACCGGTCATGCTTTTATCGTCTCCCCGGGAACATACGAACCGTATATCGGTATCCACGATCCCGTCTACGGCGCGGGTTATATGATGGTCGACCTCGATAAACCATTTGAAATCCCGATGAACCGTATCTGGATCGCCATGGATGACTACAAAGGTCCCGAGACCAAGGAGGGTCTGCGCGGAATGTACCACAGCCCCCAAGATGTCAGTGCCTTCAGCGACCCTTTCTGCGGTTCCGTCAGCGTCACGCCGACTCGCGATGAGAAACAGGAACCTGCAAAGAGCGGTCTAGAAGCCAAGCGCGATGCATGTGCCATAAGCGCCGCTCATCTCGACGGCCCAAACACGGAAATCCCCAATGGCAAGAATATGGAAAGGGAATAGCCGATTATGGAATACAAAGACATCAAGACAGCAGACGAGCTGGAAAGCTGGTATGCGGAGAAGGAAGATATCCTCGAGGGTCATGTCCGCGATTATGCCGTACCATTCGGCAACGTATACCACCTGGATTCCCCAGGCTACGTTTCAGAAGAACGTTGGTGCGATACCCTTCCTTCTGACCGGGAACGCTCGACCTTCATGGCCTTGCAGAACGGTGTGTCGACCAAGGAGATCATTGAACATAAGGATGAGTTCGGCTGGATCGACCGCATGGCGATGTCGTCTGTCGCCGATGATTACGCCGAGTGCTACATGACACAGGCAGGTCCGGATTACCTGGATGAACAGGAAATCATGAACGTGCGCGAACAGTATCCTGAGCTTATCGACTCTAACGGAGAGATCGTCTGGAACGATCCCGATTTCATGAAGCGCGGAGTCACGTTCGATGTGGAAAACTTTGGGGAGAAATATAAGCTCGAGCTCGTCTGCGACAGTTATCTCGATAACGGCAGCCTCTATGTCGGCGCTTACGACGTCACGCCGGAAAGCGATAATTTCGGAGAGCGCTGGGCAGATATCTCCGTCAACCTAAACAATCCATGCCAGAACGACAGGACTGTTTTCCTCGACATGAACAACCTGTATAACCCGGCAATCATCGAGGCTATCTATGGGCTCGGAACCGTGGAAGGCATCGTCTCCCATTCCGGTTTCTGCTCCTATCCGGCATTCACGTTTGACGCCGACGTGATCTCCCAGATGCGCAACACGCAAGAATTCATGGATGCGAATACCCCCGACGACTATAAGCTGGTCGCCGTGAAGGTAGGCTATAACTTCGCGCTCGTTCCGAAGATCGAGCTCTCCGGTATCGAGACGAACGCCACCGAGACCATCGTCGATATTTCCGGTAAACAGTATGGCCTTCTCGCCGGCAGGACCTTCGAGGATTCGCAGAAACTCGATGCCGTCCTCGATGCATTTCCGGAGTACGCGATTAAGGACTACAAGGTACCAAATAAAATCAGCGTATTCATCATGCCTGTCCAGATGTACTGGAAGGATGACCCATCTGAGATTATCGAGACGAATTTCAGTTTCGAGGACACCTGCGGTCTTGCCATCGACGATAGCGTTACGTTCTCCGGCTATACCCAGAATGAACTCGTGGACATGATCGGCAGGGAAGACAACGGGGAAGACTTCGTCATCACCGGTGTGGGCGCCGGGCACTATGTCGGCACCTGCAAAAAGGAACCGTCTAAAAACAAGAGCGTTTCCGAAAAAACCTGCAATGCAAGAGAGTCGTCGGGGCGCCTCGATGCGGACCGAAACGTCGACAGGAGCGATATTGCAAAAGACAAGGAGGTAAAGTAGCCATGAGCAGCAACAATCCCAACCGCGTCTACCTCGATACGGAGACCACCGGCCTGCATCCCGAGGAGGGCGACGAAATCCTGTCGCTCACTATCGTAGATGCCAATGGACGGCTTCTCTTCGATGAGAGGTTCAAGCCGAAACACAAGAAGGAGTGGCCGGAAGCCCAGGCGGTGAACCACATTTCCCGGGATGACGTGGAACACCTGACCACTATCGATGCCTATATGGAACAAATCTGCCGCATCCTCGACCGTATCGCCGACGAGATTGTTGGCTACAACATAGCCTTCGATATCGGTTTCCTGAAGGCCGCCGGCGCCACCATCAACCCCGATGCCGCAATCATCGACACCATGCAAGAATTCATGGATGCCTTCGGAAACTCAAATACGGGACATAGATACCAACCGCTCTCCATGGCAGCTGAACGTCTCGGCTACAACTGGACGAGCGCCCCGCATGGCTCGCTTTCCGACACCCTCGCCTGCCTTGCCGCACAGAAATGCGTCGACGACCATAACTGGTGTGTGGAGAACCTTGAGCTTACCGAAGACGCTATCATGCACGCCAAACCGATTGAGAATGGTTCAGAGGGGCTTCCAAAAGACTGCTGGGACCTCAACCCCGGAGGCCGCCCGTTTGCCGTCACGGAGCCGATTCTCCATCGGCTCCAGAGCTCTGCGAAACTCTGCGCACGAGCCGGTACCACCACCCAGTTCACGCGCATGACCGTCAACCAGTGGTTCGACAAAGCGGAACGGTCACAGCGAAGCCCGCTCGGCCGGTCTGTAGATATCGGACGCGCGGCAAGTGCCTTGAACAGCCAGCATGAGCATGCGGAAGTTCCACAGGACCTTACAAAATAAGCAAAGGAGAACCAACATGGACGATTATAAGAAAATCCCGTTCGATGATCCGGACCTCTGTGTGCCGGATCTCGATGATTTCGACCAGATGAAGGAATTCTTCCTCGATTGCGCGGCTGAGTATTTCCGCTACCTGTCATCGGATGATATGGAAAAGATGCTCGCTGCGCTCGGGAAACGTGTCGACGTACTCGCGACGCCGACAGATGATGTATTTATCTCCGTAAGCCCGGACGCCGTACTGAGGCAATATCCCGATATCACGATCGACGAAGCTATCCAGATCCGCGATAACGCATGTGAAAACATCTGGGAGTCCGGTGGACAGTCCGATCTCGATGAAATCGTCTGGGACCAAATCGGTGCGGAATATAAAAGTATCAAGTCCGATTCCCACCGTGGACTTTCCGATGTAAAGGATGCAAAAGCGAAGCAGGCTGTCCACGTGAATGACGATCGCAAAAACGATGCGGTTGCACTAGATATGCAGGAAAAATAGAACTTACCGTCGAGCTACAGGGGAGGAACGATATGGATGGCTATACGCTTAACGCTGCGCGAACGATTCGCGAATACGAATCCTCGATCCAGCGCCCGAAAGCGGAAAGAACGATCAACGACTCGATTCTCTCCGCTTTGCTCAGAGGAGACGAATTGCCTGAAATGGACGTCAAGGCAATCAGACAATATGGGATACAGTGTTCGGAATATCTGGATTTCGGTTACGATGTCGATGCAAGCCTGAGCGGCATGCTATCACCGCACGCCGTTCTGGAACCCCGACCCAACACACCGTATGTATTCAGGAGAGCCGGATTCGACAATCTGCCCTTCATCTATACGCAAAGACATCTCAGGAATGCAATCGCCCCAAAAGAGGCTGACAACCATCAGCATGGGCTTACCATCGAGCAAATCAAATCGCTTCCGGAAAAGCTCGAAGAGCCGGTAGTCGTTTTCGACCAGCCGAACTATACGGTAAACGGTAGATCGTTTGAGGGCAAAGGCGTCGCCGCCGTACTCGATATGTACGACCCTGACGGCGTCCCGGTCATCGCATACTTTTTCCCAAACGGATATGGAACCAAGACGAACGATAACGGCTGCAGCAACGTGATAGCCAGCCTTTACGGACGTGACAACTTCACTTCATATCTCGCCCGTGCTGCAAACGAGGAAAAGATCCTGTATATCGATTCTGAGAAATATGAACAAATGGAAAAAGAGCTACCCCGCTATGGTGGGACACGATTCCCTCCGGCGCTTGCAGCTCTTTCAATGGATATTATAATACCTTCATCCTATATTTGCAAGATGAAAGCGGAGATAAATCCGAAGCTGTCCGATCGCGAAAGGGAACATAATTCCCTTAACCGCACCATGCATTTCAAGGTCGCGGACAGCAGGCGAAATAGGCTCGCGCAAGATAGGGATAGACCGCGCAACATCACTCTCAGATATGACGACGACAACCGCGATTCGCAGTAAAACCATTGAAAAGGAGAATTAAGAAATGAACACGCTTGGCCTGGTAAATGTCTTAAACAACGATGGAAACGTACTGATCGATGTGGCTCAGATGGCCGATAACCATATCCAGAACGCCGCCATCCACAATGCGCTGGCTGAATGGAACGAAACGGACGATCCGTTCTCGCCTGAAACGACGCAAAGGCTGATCGGTAAACTCAAAGGCGAGATGCCGTCGCTTATCGCATGGCTGTCGGAAGGGAACTATCCAAAGAGCAGCCTGGTGCCGGAACTGTTGGCTTATGTGAAGATGCCCCATCCGCTCCAGGTCTATAAGAACCTCGATCTGGATATCACTATCGAAGATTCCGAAAAAGGGCCTGCATTCGATGTAAAGCTCTCCTATGCGGGCAACGCGGAACATTTCAAATACGCCCACCTGCCCGTTGAAACAGATAAGACATCCGTCGTATTGAGCATCATCGACGCGCATGATGACCTGCAACTGAAAAACGATCCGGAGCATCCCGGTTACAGGGAAACGGTCGAAACGAACTATTCAAAACTCACGGACCTCATCGGGAAAGACGGAATCGACTCGATCAGGGACTTCCATGAGGGCGTGGAGACCGGCAAGTATTTCTCGGATATGGAATTTGACCTAAAAGACCCGGATCCCTCCGCGAAACATATTCTCGAGTGCCTTGGATCCCTGGATAAACCCGTTCAGAAAGCGATGGATAATTTCGCACGGGTAACCACCTTCCGCAATCTCGCGAAAAAGAACCTCCTGCGCGAAGCGACCCTGTTTACCTCCGGCGTGCTAGAGGAAAAGAACGGCCGCCTGATCGTCCCGCAAGGATATAGGCCCGGAATGTCTCGTGAGGAATATCAGGCGTGGCATCCATCGGCGAGGGGAAACACCGCCATCTCCGTGGATACGGCGATCTCGGCTAAGCAGCTCGGAAGGCTGGAAGCGATTGCAGCATCCCAGAAGCCACAGCAGATCGTCATGGATGTCCTCTTCCTCGACCCAGGTGACCATCTGTCTCAAAAATCGGATCCCCGAGACCCGATGGACGGGGCGTTTGTCGATGAAAGCCACGTCGCGGTACCGATCAGCCCGGAATTCGCGTCAACCGTGGCTTCGGATATGAAAGATTCAATCGATGCCAAGCTGGCCGGCAAACGCACTAAATGCGACATTTCCCAATGGCATACGCTCGGGAAACAGGCCCGCGACATGCTCGCTGAGAACAGTAAACACGACCGCTCTCTCGCTGCCGTCAGGGATGCCAAGACGGCCGTTGCCGACAAGGTCAACGAAGGGCATCAAGTTAGTTCCGTGCACGATAATCCGAGTCATTAAAGATTAAGGCTGAACAAATTTTTGATTGAAAGGACCTTCCATGTATCCCGGTCAGCATATGTCCATCGAGGATAACATTTTCTATGCAAAGCGAAATATCGTTGACAGTATTTGGAAAGAAGCAAATATCGAGGGAATCGATATCACGTTCCCTGCTACAAAAGCGGTTTTCGAAGGTGCTAAAATTGCTAACCTAACGCAAGACCAAACAACTGTAATTAACAATCTAAAACATGGATGGCAATTCATATTTGATTTTATTGATGCGCCTATCGATTTGTCATATGTACGGCAGGTACATCAACTCGTTAGCAACAATCTTGTTCCCGATTCTGGACAACTGCGATATTTTGATGTGTATATTGGCGGAACAAGCTGGCAACCGGAAATACCAGACTTCGACACTGCAAAAGCCGCTATCGAGAAAATTGCGAATATGGAACCTGGGAGAGAACGCGCGCTTAAGATGTTCGGTTATCTTTGCCGCTCCCAACTTTTTAGTGATGGAAATAAGCGAACAGCGCAACTCATAGCAAATAAAATGCTGATTGCTGACGGCTGTGGCATCTTGGCGATTCCGAAAGAGCAAATTAACAATTTTGAGACTCTGCTACTCGACTTTTATGAAACAAACAAACCGGATAAATTCTTTTCTTTTTTAACTAAAGAAGCTATCTATGGACTCGATCGTACCGTACCATCTTCACAGAACTTAAAAGTCAAGTGTAAAGCTGCCACACTTGGAAGCAACGCGTTGAAAACAAGAAGCAATACTGTGGGCATTAGCAAGACACAAAACGCTGACCGTACAGCGCACACCGAGCATATTGAATGAATGTTATGGACATGGTATAATAATATTACGGAGGTAAAAATACTATGTCTACAATCGCTGAGGCTGAAAAAGCTGTTGAATTCAATGTCTTCTATGCAAAAAGAAATGTTGTGGATAGCATCTGGAAAGAGGCAATCATTGAAGGTGTCAATATCACATACCCGCAAGCAAAAGTAATCGTTGAGTACAACCAAACCGTTGAAGGATTGACTGTCACCGGAACAATTACCGTCTACAATCTTAAACTTGCTTGGAATTATCTCTTTGAGCATTTAAACTCACTTGTAGATTTTGAGTTTGTTGCCAAAATAAATTCCATTTTGGGTGCATCGCTTGTTCATAACGCTGGATGTATTCGTAACATACCAGTAGGTATCAGTGGGACCGCCTGGCAACCGGAGATGCCGGACTTCGATACTGCAAAAGCCGCTATCGAGAAAATTGCGAATATGGAACCTGGGAGAGAAAGGGCACTTAAGATGTTCGGTTATCTTTGTCGCTCCCAACTTTTTAGTGATGGGAATAAGCGAACGGCGCAACTCATAGCAAACAAGATGTTGATCGCTGACGGGCGCGGAATCTTGGCGATTCCACCAGAGTGTAAACATGACTTCGGTCAAAAGCTCAAGCGCTTCTATGAGACAGCGGATGATTCTGAATTACAGAAATTTTTAATTGAAACATCAATCTACAATTAAGAGAAGCAGGAAACTGATTTCAGTCGGCTTCCTGCTTTCTTTTACGGTTAGACGAGTTTTACTTAATCAAAGTATATGATATAATATACTTTGAAAGCAGGTGATAAGATGCGTACTATCGACGCTATGAAAAAACTTGCCCGCAATGATGGGCGATTTACTCATGTTTACACTAAAAAGGAGCTGTCAGAACTTTTTAATGAAACCGGCAGCAAATTGAATGGAACATTGAAGTCACTTATTAAAGAAAACATTTTGAATCGTGCATACCATAATGTATACGTTTTTCGCTTTTCTCAATACGGAGGACTCGGTACTTTAGATTTGATTGGTAAGAAAATCCGACCAAATGACTCCTTCTATGAAAGCCTTGAGTCCTCTGCTTCAGCATGGAGCCTCATTTCACAGATCCCCACGGTCGTAACCTATATGACCACAGGAAAGTCAAAATGGTATAACACGGGTTACGGAAGCATCGATTTCGTTCATTACAGCAAAACAGATGAGAAACCAAGAACCATCGATAGGTCGTCGATGGGAAGGGTTCCGCTTGCAGACAAACTTCAAACATATCGGGACTTACAAAAAACAAAACGTTCCCTTGATCTTTTAAGAGAGCAATACGACAAAGACCATGGCTGTCGCGACGGAAATATCCAATATTATCCTTGCGAAGACGACGATACTTGGGATTTTCTTGATAAGCAGGAAGATGTACTCTAGTGTGCATCTTCCTATTATTTTTTTGGAGTCATTATGCTTTACGTTTCCTCTCTTCCCCAAGTCAGAGATTTTGCTCAACAAGAAGCTTTCAGAATTGATTCTTCATCTCTCATTCCTTTTATTGAAAAAGAACTCCTTCATATAGACTTGCTCAATTCCTTTGTTCCCCAGATGCAGAATACATCCCTTGTATTTCAAGGTGGAACCGCACTGCGTCTTTGTTATGGTGCTCCACGGTATAGCGAAGACCTTGATTTTTCTGTCGGTTCAGACTTTTACCAAGCAGAGAAATTAAACTCGCTTATCAATGAAAATCTCATTAAACAGTGCAATGGTGAGGTCAGTCTTAAGCAACCTAAAGACAGCATTTGGAATAGAAATGACGTTTCAAATCAGACGAAAGTTGCTAAATGGTTTGTCAAATATGATCTAAATCCAAATCAGCGAGATATCCCTTTGCAGAAAATTAAATTGGAAGCCGCTTCTATCGGAGCCCATACATCGCTCACGAAAAACGCCATCTGCCATTACCCGCAGTTCTTTAAGGAATTTCCTGATTTAAAGATTCACGTTGAATCCTGCGATGAAATCATGGCTGATAAACTGCTCTCCTTTTCTGCTTCCAGTTATACAAGATGGCGAGATCTTTGGGATATGAACTGGATGATAGAAAAATCGGATATTACTCCAGCTACTTTCCCATTACTTGAATATAAAATTCTTGATTACAAAACAGATTCCCAAGAATACAAAAGTAACTTGGAGAACACCATCAAAAATATCCCAGAATTCATTAACAGCAATGAATTCCTGCAGGAAATGAAAAAGATGCTTCCTGTTGAGACCGTTGAAACAACCTTACTAGATCCAAACTATCGATTGAAAATGATCTCAAATCTTTCTGATATTCACCGAGAAGCATTCGGCAATATCAAAAAACCAAGTGCGCATCAACGCCTGTCAGAGCGAAACCATGATTTACGCCAGGCGTCAAAAGCTCTTTCTAACGAACGAACAGATCGGCAAATAGATTCCTTTGACAAAACTGAGCATTAAAACGTTATCGTTGTGAGAGTCTTTTAGAAAGGAAAGCAATAATGGAATTGATTCTTGCCGAGAAGCTTAGCGCTGCACGAAATTTTGCAAAAGCATTGGGTGGAAAAACCGGTAATTATGCCGGAACTGAATATAAAATTACCAATCTGCGCGGACACGTTATGGGGCTGTTGCCTCCCGATAAACAGGTTCCTACTGAAAAGGTCGAGTTCTATAAGAGTTGGGATCTTGAAAATCTGCCGTGGAATCTCAACGATTTTGCATGGAAGAAGGGGATCCTAAGCGGATGCAAGGACATCATTTCCGGTCTTAAAGATGAGCTGAAAGAGGCCGATTGCGTCGTGATCGCAACGGATGTCGACCCGTCCGGCGAGGGCGAACTGCTCGCCTGGGAGGCTTTGGAGAAATGCGGTTGGAGAGGTACGACCAAGCGTATGTACTTTGCCGACGAGGCGCCGGCAAGCGTGCAGAAGGCTTTCAGGGAACGCAAGACCCTTCCATCTATGGACAAGGACGGCGACTATGTGAAGGCAGTCGTCCGCGAGCGCTGGGATCTCGCGAGCATGCAGTTCACCCGTGCGGCAACACTCGTAGCGCGAAAAAAGGGGTTCCGAACGGTCGTACGCCAGGGCCGGTTGAAATCGGTCATGGTCAAACTGACCGGTGACCAGTTGAAAGCCTATAACGAATATGTCCGCAAGCCGTTTTACGAGGCGCGTTTCAAAGACGAAAACGGCAACATCTTTGCCAGAAAAACCGACGACCCCGAAGATATCCGGTTCGATAGCCCCGATCAGGTAGACCTTTCGCAGTTGCACGACAGCGCTGTCGTAGAGGATTCCAGGGGGAAGAAACACACTGCCCCCGGAAAACTCCTCGACCTCGCCGGCCTGTCCGCTATCCTCGCGAAGCAGGGGTTCAAGCCGGCAAATGTCCTGAAGACATATCAGGAGATGTACGAAAACCAGATCGTAAGCTACCCGCGTACCGAGGATAAGGAGGTCACGCCGGAACAATTCGGCGAATTGCTTCCGCTTGTCGATAAGATTGCCAGCGTGGTCGGTGTGGATACGTCTCTGCTCTCCCATCGCGCCGCAAGGAAGACACATGTCAAGGAAGGCGGGGCGCACGGCGCGAACAGACCGGGAATCAATGTTCCCGAATCCCTTGCCGAGCTTGAAAATGGTTACGGAAAAATCGGTTCCGCGATCTATTCCGTACTTGCCAAGAACTATCTAGCGATGCTCGCTGAAGATTATGAATATGAGCTGATCAAAGGCCATGTAAGGGACTTTCCCGAATATGTCGGGCAGACCCAGATCCCAATCAAACCAGGGTTCAAGGCGATTTTCGATTCGGACTCCTCTTCTACCGAGAAATCGGAAGGGGAGGAGGCGGAGAACGCCTGCGAGTTCGGTAAGGTCGCCTCCCCGTATGTGCACGAAGGAGCCAACAAACGCCCGCAAAAACCGACAATGAAATGGCTTACGAAGAAGCTCGAGAAATATAACGTCGGTACCGGCGCCACCAGGACGAGCACGCTTGCGGAAATCACCGCCAATGAGGAACGCGCCCTCATGAAGGAAAACAAGGGCGCACTCACCATGACGAAGTGCGGCGAGGTGTCTTACGCCTTGCTGGCGAATTGCCAAATCGCCTCACCGGAAGTCACCGAGAAGCTGTTTGAATCCATGAACGAGGTGGGACGGTTTTCACGCAAACCGTCCGATGTCATCAATACCGTCACCGATATGGTCGTGCACGATATGAAGGCAATGCAGGATAACATCGGTGCAATGGACGGTATGAAACTAGGCGACGGAAACGCGATCGTCATCGGTAAGTGCCCGAAATGCGGCAAGGACCTCTATGCGACGAAAAATCAGTTCCGCTGCGCCGGAGTGCATTTCAAGAAGACAGGCGAGAAAGATGGGAAAGCCGTCTTCGCCCAGGACGGAACCTGCGACTTTTCCATCTACCGTTTTGTCGGACCAAAGGATAAGCCGAAGAAGCTCACCGACAAGAATGGCAGGGAAATCGCCGAAAAAGGAAAGACATCGCTCATCAAGGGAATCAAGAAGAAAAGCGGGGATGGAACCTATGACGCGTACCTCACATTGAATCGCGAGACCTGGTCGCTTGATATGCAATTCCCCGAGTTCAAGGGGAAGAAACACAAAGGCTAGTTCGGGGCTAGAATTATCTACAAAGCGGGATCATCGTCCCGCCCGTTCGCATTGTCATCGACTGGAGATCACTCATGTCCACGTTTAAATTACCCCACATTAGAAAACGGTCATGCAGGCCGTATCCGGAATCCGGTGCCGAAACTGTCGAGTACGTCATCGTCGTCCTCGTTGCGATCGTGATCGGTTTGATACAATTGACCACAATGCAGTCAGTAAATGATGTCCAAGCTGAAGCCGGAGATCGATAGAAAGGAATTTCATTATGGAAGAAAAGACCGAAGCCGTTAAGAGCGAGGAAACTACGGTTGGTTTGACTATGAACTATAACCCGTTTTCGTTCATTTCCTGCCAGGAGGACGCCTTGGTGCTGGCGGGGTGCATCTCACATGGCTTGGATGCAGATGTCATCAAGAAAAGCGGGGACCTTTTCGCGACCGCCCGCGCCATGCTTCTCGATGCGTGTGTCTGCCTGCTCTATCGCCAGGGCGGCGATTCGATGAGCATGCAGGGTCTCGTAGATCTTCTGCAGAACGACATCAGCCATAACGAGGATCAGGATATGCCCTCGATCAAGGCTGCCTATGACAAGATCGAGGCCGACGGCGCGACTGTCGAGGAGGACCTGGGGCTGAAGCGGTACCGCATGTTCCAGGCCATCGCCTACGGTGAGACGGCAATCTCCGTCGAGCTGGATCTGTACGCCAAGTTGTCCGCTATGGTCGATAGGCCGCTTGTCGGCTAGACCTGCAAGCCGAATCGATATGCCAGCGATTCGCATGGCGATGCGCTATTCATGCGGTGCCTGACGGCACCTATGATCTGCTCGCCAGGGCTCGCTGATTGATTTTTCTGGCACTCTTCTCTTTGGGGCATCCGGCTATGGGTGCCCCTTTTTTGATGAGAGATGGTAGAATCTTACAAAGAAAAATAAAGAAATGGGGGATTTAACCGTGATCGGTGACAACTTAAGACAAGCAAACAAAGTAAAGGGCACTTCCTGCCTTTCGGGTGATGTGCGATGATGAATCGAAGCGGAATCGAAACGTATGAGCTGTTGCGCCTGGATGAGGTGGCGCTCGCCGGGTATTTCGATTTGGAAGATACCAGGTTTGAAGAATGGTATGAAAAGAACCGCGCAGTCGGCGACAGATTGTACAGCGCAATTCTTGATAGAAAAATTGACCTCGTAGCTTTCCGCGGAACGGAAGACGGTCGCTACTACTACATCCTTACGCGTAGCCCGAAACAGGAAGGCTCCCTGCAGCTCACGGATATCGACAGCAAGGGACCGATCGGGCATCGCCGGCTTACGAACCAGAAGATGCTCGATCTTCCGGGATACGGTGCCGTCCTCGCCGCCGTTCCCGACATCTCGAAATGCAATGAACGGGACATCCTGCAGGCGATTGGATTCACACAGAAGGGCGATCGAAGCCTGAAGGAAAAAGCTGCCATCGGCAGGGAGGGCAGCAAACAGCTTGAAGCCGCGCGCAATCGCGAAGGGCTAGAAAACTTTGATGGGCGTGATTTCCGATGAGTGCTCGTCCGGTTATCCAAACTTACAGGCTGGTCCCCCTGCACGAAGCCGCGATCGCCCGACTTAAGAACCCCAAAAACGATAGGTATAAAGAGCTCTATCTCCAAAACAGGGAAATCGGCGAGAAAGTCTATAACGCCGTCCTGTCAGGCCGCCTCGACCTCGCCTGTTTTTGCGGAGACTCCAGCAAATACTATTCGGTTCTGACACGGAGTACCAGGCAGGACGGCGCACTCCAAGTTACCGAAATCGACCGGAAAGGGCCGATCGGGCATCGACTCCTCACCGGTCCCAAGCAACTCGAACTTCCGGGATGCGGCGCGACGGTCGCCGCCGTATCCGATATCTCACAGTGCACGGAACAGGAAATCCTCGATGCCGTTGGATTCAAGATGCAACAAGGCCTGAATTCCAAAGCCATGAAGTGCAAGGTCTCCCATCACCGGCTCGACGATGAACGCTTAAAGATTGATCTTCCAAAAGAGGGAAAGTCCCCCGCACGTTAACCCGTGCAAGGGACTTTCTCGGTATGGCTCCATATGCCGTTTTCGGTTAATGCTCCTGGGATGGAGTCTCCATAGCCTGTTTCCCGTCATTGAGCAATTCGGAGGCATTGCGGCTGACTTCCTGTTTATGTCCCAGGCTGCGGTCCGCCGTTTTGGACGAGCCCGCAGGATACTGTGCATCATAACGGTCGCCGATAAGGGAAACCAACTCGTCACGGTCATAATAATCTTCGTCCGGTCCGTCAGCGCAGTTATCGATATAGCCGTCCTCAAGAACGGTGACTTCACCACCTTCGGTGTAAGCCCGCCCGTATTTCTCATAGTCAAAGGCGCTTTCAATCTGACTCGAACTGTCAAGGATACGCTTCAGCTCCTCATTCTGCTCAACCATCTCGTGCCCGTAGTTTTTCTCCGGTGACATCGTGGTATAGATCATATTACCGAACTCATCCTTGTCGTAAGCACCATCGTATCCCCAGCTGTAAAACGGGATATCGTCGGCCTGCTCGATGAGATTCATAAGCCCAACAAGACTTTCAGGGGTGTCATTCGCCTGAATCCATGCGCCCACCTTCTCCAGATCGGCTGGGTTTGCCGTGACGAGCTGCTTCGCAAGCAGGTTCAAGTCCTCGAGATGGCAAAACTCGTTGAAGAGCAGCCTCGTGCCGAAGGGGACGCCATCATAATCAGAGATATAGATTTCCTCGTGCAGCGGATCTTGCAGGCGGTTGAGGTGGAGAAAATCCCGAATCTCCGCTTCCGTCTTCGGCAAGGTGATCCACGTATCGTGGAGCTCGCCCTCGTTGTAGTAACCGTAATTCCCGATGCATACGCTCAGGCCTTTCGTGAAGTCCTGTTCCATGGCCGTCCCTTCTACTCTATGAACCGTAGGATTGCTTTTGTAAGATTCTACCACTTCACCCCGCCCCGTCCCTATTGCGATAGGATTGATATCCGCTCATGCCGACAAAGAAGGGAACCGATGAGAGGAGAAAATAAATAATAATCTCGTGACATCTGCGCAGTGAATTATGAGACGAAGTCGGTATAATAGCCCAAGAGAAACACCAAAAGGAAAGTGCGTGTTTATGAATGAAACCATGAAGCCCTCTTGTGGGGAGGCATATGACGCGACTCCTATCGCCGTCCTCGCTGCAAGCGAAACCCTCACCATTACTATCGGTATGCTCACAAAATCGCCCCTCGCGGCTATCGCCGCAGGCGGCTTGACGGGCTGCGTGTGCGCCCTCGCCCTCCCCTGTATCAGCGGGCGTATCCTCGGTCGCAAGCGCGATGCGATCCTTTCCTGGTGGGATGAGAACCTTGAAGTCTACAAGAAGTTCAAGGCGGAGAATCCCGACCGCGAACCGAGCAAACGCGCCGAGAAACGTGAGGAACGGGATCTTGCGATTTGGTGGCTCGATGCCATGAGGCTCGTCCGCACCAAGGAACTCATGCGTGAGAAAGTCGAGGCGCTTATCGAGACGGGCAGCCGCATGCCAGACGGCGTGAATCTCGATGATTATGAGACCGTCGAGGAGTACCGTGCCCGATACGTCGCACCGGTCTCCAAGATGACCTCTGCCATGCTTTCCCTTGCCGTCGGCCTCGGTACCGCCGCGACCTGCTATGTCGGGATGACCGGCAACCTCCACTTCCCGCTGCTCTTTCTTCTCGGCGGGATTACCTCGATTCTCGTCACGGCAGTCGGCGCGATGTGCGACCAGCGCTCACGCGTTCTGCCCTTCGGCCTGTCTATCGCCACGTACCCTCTCGCCGTACTCACGGCGTTCGGGCACGGCGGTGTAAGCGGATTGATCGGCAACCTGCTGTGCGGTGTGGGTATCTATGCGATTTTCGCCATCACCAACCATCTTTTCCGCATCACCGGCGGCGCCGATGCAGTCGGTGCCGGCGACCGCAGGCTCGTCCCGGCAATCGCGACGGCATGCGGGTTCCACGGCACGGTATACGGCATGGGCGCGATGTGCATCGCCATGCTCGCCAACTACATCCCCCGCTACCGTGCGAAAGAGATCACCATTAAAAGCCGCGTGCCCATGGGGCCTTTCCTGCTCGTCTGGCTTTGCACCGGCGTGCCCCTTGGGTGTATCATATAGCAGTCTATCCCGCTGTCCCCCGCAGAGAAGTTAGGGGTAGCCGATCTGCGAGGAACAACTGAGAATAGAGTCTTTGCAACCGTCCGAATGGACACAAAGGAAGGAGAATTCCCATGAATTCCATCCGCAATCGCGTTTATGCCGGTGAGATCGCCGGCGGCGCCGACACCGTCGAGTACGTCATCGTTGCCATCGTCGCCGTCGTGATCGGCGCCGCTCTGATCGCCTTCGGCAACCAGATGCGCGACCAGATGGACAAGACCGGCACGTCCATCTCCCAGTGGTTCGCCGCCGCCCGTAAGGCCGCCAGCGATTCTGCCAACAAGATCAACTCCGGCTCGAACCCCGGCACCGCCGGCAAGTAAACCTCCTTTCTCTCTGATAGCATAATACCATACTACTAAGGTATTTGTTCCGAGAATCGAGAATTCTGCAACCAAGGAGGAACTGGACGTGAAAGGCATCTTCAAGAAACCGGAGTCCGAATCGGGCGCCGCAATCATCGAATTTGCGCTCGGTGTCCCGTTCCTCCTGATTTTTGCCATGGCTGCCATGGAATTCGGCCAGATTTCGGCGGCGACAACCGCTGTCGACAACGCCGCCCATGCAGCCGCCCGAGAGCTCGCCGTAAACACCGGCGGCGATGCCTCATCAGCTAAGGAGGCGGCCGTAAATGCCGCCTCCTCTTTTTTCGCTGAAAACATGAAGATCGAGACAGATGTCTCGGATGCCGAGAGGGAAACGTACACGCACCGGATTCCCGATTCAAACGGATCGTCCTATACGGACAGGGAGTCGAACGTCTCCACCCGGAAATGCACCGCGACCGTATCCGTGACCATCCAGCCACAGACCGTCCTCGGCGATGCGATCTATGCCGCCGGAGGGTTCGGAGGCGGCATGACGATCGAATCCAACGCCGTGGAGTTAAAGGATGCAACGGTGGAAGGAGGTGCGTCCTCGTGGTAAGGACCCATTCTGAAAGAGGCTCGGAAGTTCTCGAGGCCGCCATCGTCCTCCCCATGCTCATCGTCCTCGCATTCTGCCTTATCCAAGTTTGCCTGATAGCATATGAGGGCACCGCGATGAGCGCCGCAATCGAGTCGGCCGCGATGAAGTCCGATTTCTCCGCCGCAATCGCATCCGGAAACGTAAACCAGGCGGTAAAGGATGAACTCGCATCGAACACGCCGGGTATCGTCAAGAACAACATCACCGTGACGAACTCCAAGGTCTCCTATTCGGACAGGTCCGATGAGGCCACCGTCACCGATTCCGATTCCACGGGAATCACGACCATCTCGAAATCAAGCACCACGGCGCTTCTCGAATCGACCGTCGACTATAAAATCCCGACCCTGATTTCGGTCGGCAGCTTCGACGGTATCAAGATGTCGAAAACGATCAAAGTGGAGGTCCCGGTTTCCGAGAAAATGGAGGTGTCGCGATGATGCGCGTCCGCAGCGAATCCGGCGCAATCAGCATCCTGAACGTTATCATCATGCTCGTGCTCCTCATTGCACTCGGTTTCGCATTCGAGCTCTCCGCAGCCCTCGACCAGCAGAACGCCCAGACAAATGACTGCTCCGCAGCCAGGGACGCCACCATGGCGTCGCAGAACCTCCTTGTCGCGAAGAACTCCGATGACCCCGGACTCGCAATCGCGACCGCGGCCGTCAAGTCCCTGCGTGCCAACGGGTTTAACGGCGAAGTCGAGGTCTGGTTCTATGAAGCCCCCTCCTCGGCCGTCCCCCAGAGCAAACGCGCGTGGGCCTGGGGCATCCAAACGAAATCGTCCTTGAAAGGATACTTTGCGACCTATTCGCTCGGAGATTTCAATATCCCCATCGGAGCGCACGTCACGGCACATGCCGTCCCCTACACTGCGGGAAAGGCATGGAGACCGGCGGATTCGGGTAACGGAAAGTATTCCTTCAAAGCCGGTTCGGACACCCCCGAATACGAAGAGTACACGTCCACGAAAGAGCTTCCGCAAGAAGTAATCGACGAGATGAAAACAGCCGTCAACCAGGCAACGAACAATAAATAGCCTTCCCGATGAGCTAAAATGAAAGGATATCAGGCGACACTTCGTGCCAATGCCTGATATCCTTTTGCTATGCCGCGTGTCTGACGGCATCTCTACACAGGAAAGCGAGAAAGGAACACCATGCCAGACACCAACGATACCGATGCGATCATCGCGAAAGTCCGCTCAGGCGAGCTTTCGGCAGGCGATGCAGCCGCCCTGATTGCGAATCTCCATGCCGCATCCTACAAGGCGATGCAGGACGCGCAGACTGCACAGGCTTTGCAGCCCGAGCCTCCCGCACCTCAAGCCGCCAGCCAGCCGGGCATGTCCCAGCAGGCACCGGTCGCGGCTGCCGCACCTTGCTATCAGCCGCAGGTTCCGGCTATGCCGGCATATGCCGCTCCGACGCCCGATGCGGTTGCCGAGAAGGCGCAAGAGACGGTTCCGCAGCACCCTCAGGCACCTACAGCGCAGCATCCCGCCTCCTATGAGCCGCCTGCATATGTCCCGGCTGCATCCGAGCCGCATCCGGTCTACGACCAGCCCTCCCCTGCCGTGAATCCGTATCGCCAGCCGGCACCCGACACGACTGCCACGCTTCCGGCGCAGGATGCCACCGCATCCCAGTCAGAACCGGAAACCGCGTACCATCAGGCCTCGCCCCTTCCGTATAATCCCCCGCAGGAGACCGACAAGTACATTCCCGTCAACGAGATGGAATCCTCCAGCTTCTTTACCGATCCTGAACCTACTGAGGAACAGGAACCGAAAAAGAAGCGCGAGAAGCCTGCAAAGCCATCGAAGCCGTCCCGTGCCGAACGCAAGGCCAAGGCAGCGAAAGCCCAAAAGAGGGCAGCCGGCCGCCGCGGCGCCGCGTCCCCCAACGCTCCGAGCCTCACGGGCATGGAGAAGATCGCCGTGAAGGTCTCCCGCCTGCAGAAGGTTACCGCCGGTCTCGCTGTCATCGCCGTCCTCGCGGGAGGTGTCGCCGTCGTATCGGAGATTGACGCCAACAACCGAATCGCAGAAGCGTTCTCCGGCACCACCGAAGTCGTCGCAGCCACGAAGACCATCCGCGCCGGCGACGAGATTTCCGCAAGCGACCTCGCTTTCGTCTCCGTCCCGAACAGCACGGTGGCGGACGGCGCAATCACCAAGAAGGATATCGACGACTCCTCCAAGACTCCCGTCGGTCGCGTCGCAACCCAGTACATCGCCAAGGGCTCCCAGCTCACCAACGCATCGACTGCCGGTAAGGACAACCCTGAGTCCCTTGCCGCCGCGATCGGGGACGGCATGGAGGCCGTGACCATCTCCGTCGATGCCCAGTCCGGCATGGGCGGCATGCTCCGCGTAAACGACAGGGTCAAGGTCATCCAGCCCAACGACGGCTCCCTCGGCGGCGACGGGTTCACCGTCATCGCCGACTCCGTGCGCATCGCAGCCCTCGACGGCAACTTCAGCTCCGGTAGCGGCTCCTCTGACGGATACAGCACCGTGACGCTCGAGGTCACGCCCGAGCAGGCAGGTAAGATCCGCACCGCCGGTGGCCTTACCCTTACCCTGCCCTCTTCTGCCGATACCACCGAGAGCGGTGAGTAGCCCATGGCAGACGAAACCGTTCTCAGGATCAAGGAGCGCATCCGCCAGGAGATGCGCGACCTGCTCGGTGTGACGATGGCTGACGGCGGCTCCATCGACCGTCAGGCGCTTCCGTCCCAGATCGACGGTGTCGCCCATGAAGTGTGCGCCGATTTCGGCATCTCCGATGAAAACTGGATCGGCTACATCATCAAAAGCACCATTGACGATTTCATCGGCCTGGGTCCCCTGCAGCCTTTGCAGGACGATCCTAAGGTCGCCGAAATCTTCATCGATCCCGTTGGTGTCAACCCGAATGGAACATTTATCACGCCGGTCGCCCGCGCCGAAGTGGATGGCCAGATCGTCGACTGCCCCGGTATCGACCTCGTCTCGCATGATGAGGTCGGGCGGCTTATCGGCCGTATCGCCGAGGAGGCGAACCGCCGCTGCGACGATTCGTTTCCCGAGATGGACGCCACTCTTGCCGACGGCTCCCGTGTGCACGCAGCCCACCCGAAGGTCTCCCCAAACGGCTGGTCGCTCAATATCCGTAAGTTCAGCAAGGACAAGCTGACCGCGGAGGACCTGCTGGAGCGCGGTGCCATGAGCGAGCCCATGTATATGTTCCTCAAGTCAGCCGTCCAGGCACGTGCGAACTTCATCATCTCCGGCGGCACCGGTTCCGGTAAGACCACGATGCTGAACGCACTCTCCGCCTTCATCGGCTACAACGAGCGCGTCATTACCATCGAGGATACGCGAGAGCTCCAGCTGAAGCAGCGCATCGTGGTCCCCCGCGTCGCCTGCCCACCGAACTCGGAGGGCAAGGGCGAGTTCACGATGCATGAGCTCCTAGTCGGCGCACTCCGTGAACGTCCCGACCGTATCGTCGTCGGCGAGTGCCGTGACGATGAGACTTACGAGATGCTTCAGGCCATGCAGACGGGTCACGACGGATCGCTCACGACGATCCATGCGAACGACTGCGCCGGTGCATTCACGCGTATCGAGAACATGATCCTGAAGAGCCAGGGCAACATGACCATGGAGGCGATCCGCCGTCAGATCGGTGCCGCGATCGATGTCGTCGTGCAGGTGAAGCGCTGGAGGGGCGGCTACCGCCGTATCGAGTCCATCACGGCCGTCGAGGGCTTTTCCGACGGTAACGTGACCCGCAACGAACTGTTCCACTGGGAGGGTTCGCCGGAAAACGGCAGGCATGTCGCCACTGGATACCAGCCGGCGCGTCTAAAGGAAAAGATCCTCGACGAGGACGCGGAGTACGACCCCCGTTGGTTCGAAGGCGGTGTCTGGTAATGGAACCTGCCGTCATCATCATGATGCTGAGCGTTTTCTTCCTATTGCTTTCCATCACCGTCGGCCTCTACTCCCTGTTCTGCGGGCTGTCGGCTGCCGGCGATGTACGCCGCATGAGGAATTCGACTGCCCTTAGAACCGGCGAGTCGGACGATAAGGACAAAAAAGTTCCCACGCCCCTTCCGCGTCTTGCGGAAGCCGGTATCGAAGTCAACGGCAAGACGTGGATTCTCCTCCTCGTCTTGCTCGCGGTAGCGGGTGCCCTTATCGGATTCATGGCACTTGGACTTATCGGAATCGGTTTCGCCCTCATCGGACCCCTGATTGCCGAGCTGTGGGTGCGTTCCCGCGGAAAGAGCCGTAAAGCACGATTCGATGAGCAATTGGCGCGGTCGCTTCCCATGGTCGCGGAAAACATGCGTGCCGGATCCTCGATTGAAAGAGCCCTGCGCTCTGTCGGGGAGAATTCAGACGACCCTCTGAAATCCGAGCTCCTGGCCTGTGCCGGCGCAATGCAGATCGATGGCGATATCGTCGCCGCGCTCGATGACATGGCGAAACGAACCGGCAGCAAGGACCTTGTCCTCCTGCAGGCCGCCGTGGCCTCGCACAAGGAGGTTGGCGGATCGCTGGCTGACTCGCTCGAACGCATCGGATACACCATCGACGCCCGGTTGTCGCTCCGTCGGCATATCGAGTCGGAGACGTCATCTGTGATCGCATCCATGAAGGCGCTTATCGTGATGCTGCTCATCCTGTTCGCAATCATCATGGTCGGCATCCCCCAGGCATATGATTTCTATACGCAGGACCCGCTCGGCATTCCCGTGCTGATCGTCGTGGTGCTATTTGCGGCAACGGGCTCCGTCATCATCTACAAAATGGCAGATATCGACGTGGAATAGGAGCCAATCGAAATGAATATCCAATATCTCCTCGTGCTCCTGTTCGCCTGTGCTGCCGGCGGTATGACATATGTTCTCGCCGGCGAGCCCTTTCGCAAGCCGCTGGCGCGTGCCAGGATGTCCATTGCCGCCCGTAAGGGGTTGCACGCCAAACCGACGCAGCGCATGAAGATCGCCGAGGCAATCGACCGTGCCGGAGAGGCGTTCGAAAAGGTCATCCCGCTCAAGCTGTCGGAATCCCGAGAGCTGCAGGACAAGCTCGACCTGGCAGGGTTAAAGATAACCCCATCGACCTGGCGTGCCATCTCCCTCGGGATCACGATCTTCACCGCCATCATGCTCGCTGGTGCCGCCCTCGTGGGCGGATACGGAATCGCGATGGCACTCCTAGTCGGAATCATCGGCGCCGTCGGCGGATGGGCGGTCTGCGGAGTCTGGCTGTCGCATGCGGGAAAGACGCGCGGCGAAGAGATCGATCGCTATCTGCCACCGGCACTTGAACTGCTCACCATTTCCGTCTCAGCCGGCGTACTCGTGGAGCGTGGATTCAGGCAGCTTGCCGAGAACAAGGCCCTCGGTCCGCTGGCAGACGAGTTCGCGCGTACCGATATGGAGATCTCGCACCTCGGCGTGTCCCGCGTAGACGCCCTGGACCATATGCGCCGCCGATGCGATTCACCGCTCATGGGATATTTCTGCGCGGCGTTGATCGAGGCGACCAGAAAGGGCACCTCGATCTCAGGTGTCCTCGAATCGCAGGCAAAGCTTGCACGCAAGGCGCGTTACGATGCGCTGACAGCGCAGATCAACAAGCTCTCGACGAAGATGGCGGTCCCGCTGGTGTTCTTCTTGATCGCCGTGCTCGTCCTCATCCTTCCCCCGCTCATCATTCCGACCGCAAGCATGCTCATGGAAATCATGTAACCGGGGACATCAGCTTAATGACGTGAAGCAGCCGGGGTGCAGATTTGCACCCCGGCTGCTCTCCTTTCAAGACTTTAGTCTGCTGGCCGCGCAGCGGCCAGCTTTAAACCACCCGCTACGCGGGTGGAGACAAACGGCTTTACAAAGCCACCCCTCCGACCGATATTGACGATTGTTCAGGCCGTCAAGAATTCGAGTCGAAGGGGTGGTCGCCATGGCCCAGAAGGCCTACAGCCTTTCCCACACGAAGTGGATGTGCAAGTACCACATCGTGTTCACGCCGAAGTATAGGCGCAAAGTGATCTACAACCAAATCAGGAGCGACATAGGGGAGATCCTCAGGAAGCTGTGCGAGTACAAGGGGATCGAGATAATCGAGGGGCACCTGATGCCCGACCACGTGCACGTGCTGCTGGCGATCCCGCCGAAGTACAGCGTCGCGAGCGTCATGGGCTACCTGAAGGGGAAGAGCTCGCTGATGATATTCGACAGGCACGCCAACCTCAAGTACAAGTTCGGCAACAGGAAGTTCTGGGCGGAGGGCTACTACGTGTCCACCGTCGGCCTGAATGAGGCGACGATCGCCAAGTACATCAGGGAGCAGGAGTCCCACGACATCGCGCTGGACAAGCTGAGCGTGAAGGAGCACGAGGACCCCTTCAAGAGGGGGTGATCCCGCCGGTTCGACCGGCGCGCCACGGGTCAAGATGCACTAGGCCTGGACGAAGTCCGGGCCCGCGCCTTTAGACGCGAGCCCGGGGCCCGTGGGTTATACCCTAAGAGCAAACCACCCTTTTTAAGGGTGGTTTTGATT
>OBWQ01000145.1_pt1 | contig 40492 bp, 49 predicted proteins | sample 1476511 | NCBI WGS metagenome assembly OBWQ01 (sample SAMEA2580126, study PRJEB22360) | human gut metagenome | biome: human gut; feature: human-associated habitat; material: faeces | place: Denmark | collected 2008/2010
GTAATGTGTATAACAAGGAATAGTGATGAAATTTAAAAAATGTCTTCTGCCTGTGGCAATGTTAGCGTCATTCACTCTGGCAGGATGCCAGTCAAATGCTGACGATCATGCCGCCGATGTTTATCAAACCGATCAACTGAATACCAAACAAGAAACTAAAACCGTTAATATTATTTCCATTCTTCCCGCAAAAGTTGCCGTAGACAACTCCCAAAATAAACGGAACGCACAAGCCTTCGGCGCGCTTATTGGCGCAGTCGCTGGCGGTGTTATCGGCCACAACGTCGGTTCTGGCAGCAATTCCGGAACGACGGCAGGGGCAGTTGGCGGCGGAGCTGTAGGCGCGGCAGTGGGTTCTATGGTGAATGATAAAACCTTAGTGGAAGGTGTTTCTTTAACATATAAGGAAGGCACCAAAGTGTATACCTCTACCCAGGTGGGTAAAGAGTGCCAGTTTACGACAGGTTTAGCCGTTGTTATTACCACAACGTATAACGAAACGCGTATTCAGCCAAATACTAAATGTCCTGAAAAGAGCTAATAATCAGGAGGAGTCATGAAGAAAGTTTTTCTTTGCGCCATCTTAGCCTCCTTAAGCTATCCGGCTATCGCCTCATCATTGCAGGATCAACTCTCTGCTGTCGCAGAAGCGGAACAGCAAGGTAAAAATGAAGAGCAAAGGCAGCATGACGAATGGGTCGCGGAGCGCAACAGGGAAATCCAGCAAGAGAAGCAACGTCGCGCAAATGCCCAGGCCGCCGCTAACAAAAGAGCGGCAACGGCAGCGGCAAATAAGAAAGCTCGTCAGGATAAACTGGACGCCGAAGCCACTGCGGACAAAAAACGCGATCAAAGTTATGAAGATGAGCTACGCAGCTTAGAGATTCAGAAACAAAAACTGGCGCTGGCGAAAGAAGAAGCCCGCGTTAAGCGCGAAAACGAATTTATCGATCAGGAACTGAAGCACAAAGCTGCGCAAACCGATGTGGTGCAATCTGAAGCTGACGCCAACAGAAATATGACTGAAGGCGGTCGCGATCTGATGAAAAGCGTGGGCAAAGCAGAAGAGAACAAATCGGAAAGCTGGTTTAATTAATCGATGTTAGTAACTTCAAGCCTATGATTCTTGAAGATAAAAAACCCTCTGTAGTAACAGAGGGTTTTGTTCATTCATAGTGCAGGGATCAAAATCATTCCCACTCAATTATTTACGGATACCATAACCAATTGACTGATAACAACTTCCTGCAACATGATTTTCACCGTACCGTTTTATATACCGTCACCGGAAATCAGTACCATGAAAAATGCCATGCTATCTCGTCAGGGTGTCATACTGTTTTTCGCAGACTCTTCCGGCTTCGGCTGCCCGGTCAGCATACTCTGCCAGTTGTCTGTTTCTCTCGAGAGATTTGCTGAGCACGTCGGCAAGCAAAACTCCGGTGTCTGCGGCTGACGTCCCAGCGCCGACAATGGCGTTATACTGCCTGAGCTGCTCACGGATGGCAAAGAGTTGTTGCTGCAACCTGCCAGCGCGAGCGGCAGCATCAAGAGCATCATTGCGCGCCTGGTCGATTCTCTGCTGCGCTTCACGTTCATTGGTCACTTTCTCCTGTTCGTAGTACTGACGAACTTTGTCTTCTTCGTCTTTGCGGTCTTCTTCCGCCTGCGCATACCCGGCATCGTACTGGCGACTGCCGTGTATATTCCAGGCAACCACTCCGACGATGAACAGAGCAGCAAGCATCACCACGATAATCAGTTGTTTCCAATATGCTTTTACGAATGCCCAGATCATATAGCCAGCACCTTACTGGCAGTGACGTACCGCGAGCGCCGGTCGTCGATGCCGTTCCGGCCACCATTGATAATCAGAGTTACACGTGCAATATCACCGGTATACTTCATGCATCCTTTGCTGGCAAAGAACCACGCCGCGCTACGAGCCGCGTATTCGTCCTGCGCCAGCAGTTCAGGATTCTCCAGCAGGTCAACTTTCATACCGTTTCCGCAGTCACGATAGTTATTCAAACCGGTAATCTGGATAAGCCCGCGCCCACGGTAATTCCAGCCATCGCCGGGAGCATTGTTACCCATGCGTTTGCTGTAAACCAGATTTGCGATCGCGCGCTGGCGCTCAAGTGGCAATGGTGGTTCACCAGCACGGCGCCCCAGTGCATTAGCCTGTCCCTGGGTGAGGCGTCCAGTCCTGACAAAGCTCGCCAGTCCGCTGACGCTGTAGTTGAAATTTTCCTGCAACCGGGTGAAGCCTCCAGACTCATGCCCGACCTGAGCAATAAACATTGCCTGATCTTCTGGTTTGCTGATATCAAACTCTTTCATCGCAGAAGTTATATGCGAGAACCAGCGTGCGGCCAGCGCCTCGCTAATACCAGCAGCTCGTTGGAATTGTTTAATCTCCATGTTTAGACCTCGTTATTTTGAAAATCTGAACAACGTTACCGCGAGTTTTAATAACCGCAGCTAGCATGACAGCGTTGATAATGACCTCAGATAAATCCACAGCCATTGGCGTACGTAACCAGATTGCATAGGCGACACGAACAGGAATACTGGCCGCAGCAACAATCAGGAAATAAGCAAGCCATCCTCCCCACCTTCGGTGTTGAGAGCCGTTACGCCGGAATGTGACAACGCGAATTGCTATGCCAGTGCAAATAACTGCATTGGTGATAAGCAAAAAAAACTCATGCGTTACCATCGTCTTTTCTCCCCGGAATTAACTCGCGTGGATTATCGGAACGGTGATAAAGCCATATACCAATTCGCACAGCGACAATTGACGACACAAATGCGCCAGCAGAGAAGACGATCCCTTTCTCGAAAGAGTCCTGCGTGATGGTAGGGATCAGGCTGGCTACACCGATAAGGATGGATGCTGTAGGTTTGTAAAAGAGAAGGCCACAGAGAAAGCTAAGCATCGACAAGAGTACGCGACGACGAATGGGATACTCTACTGCAGAGGTAACAAAAATAACCGCTCCAGCCAAAGACCCCAAAGCAACCTCAGGAGGTGCTCCTGCTATAACCGCCACCAGAGAACTCATGCTAAGCCACTGATTTAAAGACTCACTGGTTATCTGAACTGACATAAAAACCACCGTTTAATGTGCATATGCCCCCCTAATTTAAGGGGTTCATCATACACAATAAACCACATGTGGTTAAACAGGTAATTCATTGTGATACTAATGTTAAACTCATTACTGCCGAAAAAGTGTCACTGATTAAAACACGGTAGAGAAATTATTAACGAGTAATTTAGGCATAATTACAATATTTAAGTTATTAATTCACTGATTTAATCAGTAAAAGATAGCTATAACATACCACCTCCCAAGGAGGTGGTTTAGGAATAACAATAAAATATGTACTTACGCACTTCGTAATAAATGTTTAGACATAGCAGCAATACAGAAACAAGATAAGTCAGCGTAATTTACACCATACATATCCGATTCTTTATCATAAGTAACCAGAGAATAGTCTGTAGGGTTAAGATTATATTTCTCCATAATCAGCATTACTTCTTGAGCCATACATCCGAAGTGATACTTATCAGATTCTGCATCTGTCCATTTAAACTTTATCATGCTAATGGCTAATTCTAGCCCTGCACTATACTCTGCCGTAGATATCTCATACACATCTTTACATCTACCGTCAGATGTTTGTATTACACCATTAGTTGCAAAGACAGTTTGCCATCTACGACTAGATTGACCACAAGTTCTTTGATTATCTATCTGGGGGGCAACACTACCATCTATACGCAAATAGTTATCTTCCGCTTGTGCGCCTCCCATAACACCTTCTAAAAAAGGCAATCCTTTGTGATTATTTACAATGAATTTATTGGAGGTATCTTCTGATATTCCGGTGCCAGCATCTGGACCTATAAAAATATTACCATTTCCAGTTGGTAATTTTCTTCCTGCTCTTGCTCCTATCATAACATTCAGGTCACCTGAGGATAGGGAATTGAGAGCATCAACACCAATTGCTGTATTAAAATTACCTGTGAGAGTCCCAGTGTATGGGTTCTCAGTTGATGATACTCCTCGCAATGCTCCATTACCTATAGCTGTGTTATGATCACCTTGCTTTAACTCCCTACCAGCTGCATTACCAATAAGGGTATTTCCATTACATTTATCATACCCAAGACGTACACCTTGAGGGTCTGTGTAGATGCCAGTACGCATTCCTGCAGAGCGTCCTATTGCAACATTAGCTTCTCCAGAATGGAGTTGCTGCAAAGCTGACATACCAACTGCAACATTGAACCTACCATCCTTACACTCGTTTAGCGCATCCCTGCCAATACCAATCATGTTATTTCCAGTGGTGGCTTTCTTCAAAGCATTAATACCTATACTGATAATCTCTGTTCCAGAAAATGGCGACTTATCTGTAAGATCATCTTCTAGAGTATCTCCTGACAAACCACCCACACCAACCACGATTGTGTTAGTGCCGCTAGTTATGTTGCGACCAGAACTTGGTCCAAGCAAAACCAATTGATTACCTTTACCAGAGTCAGTGTAATTTTTTGCGGCATCATAACCTAAAATAAGGTTGCTATGAGACTGAGCTACATTGGTAAACGGAATTCGTTCCGCTCCTGTCTCTTTAATTATTTTTCCTGGGCCATAAAATCTTCCATTAATATCTTCCGGCAATAAATACGTGCCATCAGGAACATAAACACCTTGTGGCGAAGCAGATGCCGCGGCAATGAAAGCATCTGTATCATTTGTGACTCCATCACCTTTAGCGCCAAAGTCAAGAACACTGACAGTATCCCGCATCTTATCCTGAAACGTTCTATATACCGCGCCTGAACCATACTGAATAAACCAACCAAAACCACCAACAACCCCGGCGATTGCAGCATCGACATAATTACGCATTGAGCGATTATTTACAGCGTCCTGCTCAAGTGATGGATCTGCAAGGTTAGAAATTCTGTTTTGCTTTGCATCGTAATATTTTGCAAGCAAAGATGGTTTCATCAATGCACGTCTGAACCACCCAAAACATTGCTGGATCAGCATCGTCAGGTAGTCAAAGGCATCTTCATGCACTTCGGGGAAAAACTTTCCCTGATTGCGAAGGTCTGTCTCCTGCACTACATCAAGCACACGATCTATCGTAATTCGCCATCCAGCAGCAAGCGGCGACGGAAGAACAACAGAACCGCCACTATAAGTGCCCGCCCCAGTTACCGTATAACCGGTATCCAGAACCAATTCTGTTACGTTCCCGTTCAGGTCAGACACCTGAACAACCAGGTCGGATTTTTTGAAAATACGGAAGGTATACGGAAATGATGTCGTAACGCCGTTACCTGTGTATTCGTTGTGGTCAACTTCGGTTGAGACCGTCATGTTAAATCTCCAGATAGTCGCAGCACCCGTTGCGCCGCATATCTGGTTATTCTATTACCTGAAAAACCATATATGGATAGAAAGGCTGTAAATACGAATAGATATTACCTTTCAGGTAATTTGCAAAACGTGCTGGATAGCAAACAAATTATTTGCTACTGTATAAATATACAGTTATTGCATGGAGAAGATTAAGATGCAGCAGTATCACTATCCACTGGAAGACGGATTTACCGAAAGGATTCACACGCCGGGAGGCGTCAGGTCACTGGTGGAGGGATCGCACTTGATGAAATTACTCCGGGATCTCGATAAGGATGGATTTAATGTCGATGGCCCACTTGCCGAACTGACTGCACTGATTAACTACGTCACCAGCTCACAGATGTCTATGCGGGATCTGCAAACACATCTCGACTATTGTGCCGAACAATTACGAAAACAAACCCGGTAAATTTAAAGGCCGCAAGAGCGGCCTGTGACATGTCACGCTCTTTTTCTGAATGATAGCCATTCGAAAAATGATGACATTCCACCGCAGACAATAGCAAAGATGATCCCACCAAAGAAGAGAAGGCCAGCCTGCCACCACTCCCACCGCCATACATCCACAGCGCCAACCATACCAACAATCGCTCCAACAAATGGAATATAGCTCACGATGAAAGCAATGGGGGCTGCAATTATCCAGTGCAATCCCCACCATGATTCAAGCCCAGCCATAATTGCTGCCAACTGAAAAAGACCAACGACGATATAAACAATGAATCCTATAGCTTGCATGTAGTCACCTATTTACCCAGTAAAAATCAGAGGCCTCCCCTCAATAAGGCTTGCAACAAGAACTATTCCCTGCACAACAAAGATGAACCAGCAAATAGCTTGAGTCTGAGGGTTAAGAAAATATTTGTAGCGGTCAATAAATAACAACCCACCAGAAATTATCACACTCAAAATAATTAAAAACACAACACTTCCTTATTGCGGAGTGACATCCTGAGGTCGCCACCAGTATGTCTGGTTAAACTCTTTCTTCGAACGTTGCTCCATTTTACGCAAATAGCCTGGTGAAAAATACTCCTGCATCTGGTTAAAGATCATATGATCGAGAGCCGCCTTTAAGTACCAGAGATTCGCACCTGGCATCAAACCTTTCCCCAGCTTCACCAGATCACCACCAGTCTGCTCACTCTTCCCTTCCACAGCATTTAACGGTATGCCCTGAGCAATCTTCACTACGTCATCAACCAGACCAGCTACCGGGCCAAGCATCGACGCCAGCGCGCCGCTTCCGTACCTAGTGTGATCTGACAATAAAAAGTCACCGTAAAGGCCAAGACCACCACCTTTCAGTAGAGCACCAAGCCAAAATTTAGCAGCATCTTCTCCTGTCATCTCGCGAGGATTACGACCAGACGCAAGGTCGTTAAGTTGCTGCGACAAAGCGCCAAGAATGGTCGTACTGGCAATAAACGTCGCAATATATGCCGCACGCCCACCAGCAGACGGCATACCCATAGCGCGTGACCAGTGACGCATAACCACCGAGATAGGGAACGATTTAAACAGGAAAACACTTCTCGTTAATTCACCTTTCCATGTTCCACGCTGAATACCAGAACCGGTTATCAGTTGCTCACGTGCTCCTGGTGTAATAACAGCCATATCAACTTCTTCAGTTACGGCACCGAGCAGTTTACGCATTGCCTCAAATTTCACGCGTTCAGGCTCACCAAGATGTTTAACTGCTGAATCAGGGATACGCATAATGCTTTCCGGTGTCAGCATCGTATTATTGCCGTTCCCCCAGTCCTCCTGTTGCGCCAGCTTCCATACGCTCCAGTCTGTGTCAGTAATCCCTTTGCTTTTCAGGATACGAAAATCAGAATCATCGAGGCTACGAAGGTCTGGTGTCCGTGACACTACTTCTCCCAGGCTTCCCATCATGGTTACGCCATAGGCGCGCTTGTGCGCATCTGACCATGCTGTAAGCCCACTGGCACGCATTACCGCCGTTGCAGCCCAACGAGATACAGACGGCCCCATATTATCCATCGCCCAGCGGTTAACGCTGCCAAGTAGAGATTCCATCGCCAGACCAGCGCGGCGCGCCCGCGCAAGTTCTGTACGGTTCGTTGGGTCCATAGCTTCAAGCTGGTTGCGGAATAACTGGTTCATTGGAAGGTTGGTAACCTTCGCAGACAGATACATGGTTCCAAGATCAGAGAACGATGACAGCAACGCGGATCCGAGTCTGCTGGCAACCAGCCAGTTGCGGATATTGTCAGACCATCGCGCGATGTGCGGATTCGCTACAGGCTGTGTCTTTCCGGAAATAAAGTTGTACAGATTCTCTGTGTTGTTCGCCAGCCGCTCGACTTTACCGGTTTTACTCGGGTTAGCTGTTGCCGTTTCTGCCTTCACCTGATCAAGAAGAGAGCGGAAAACATGATCGGGGTTTGGGCCATATGTTTCCACCAGTGCAATATCTTTACTGATACCTTCAAGGTGACCGACCATGATTTCCCATAGAGAGCGATCGCCATAAAGTTGCTGATATTGCAGATAGGAATCTGCATCTTTGAAATGTATCTGTCGTGATGCATTACCACGGTTAGCACGTGCGCCGGAAATTCGCATTCCGGTATCAGTAAGCTTATTCAGCCCACCAGTAGCGATCGTGTTATAAGCCTCTCCAAGAAATGCAGACAACTCGGCATCGTTCATCAGTTGTCCATCGGCTCGGGTATAATATTTGCGATCCAGCTTACCTATAACATCGCTAACCCATTTATCTTTTGATACCGCCCCAACCTTTTCCATAGAATGATGTTGAGGGATCCCCCAGTTTTCGAGATAGCCAATGTCCCCACCAGCATCATTAAACCGGCGGCGCAGCAGCTCTGTAACTTCTCTCCACGCCTTAGCACCTTTTCTTGCTTTAGCATTGCCAGTATTTTGCCCCCGCATTTCATATACCAGGTCACGTACGCCCGCTTCATCTTCAAACAGACCAAAAAAGCGAGGATCAACTGCTTCGAATGCCTCCTGCAATTGACTCAATGCATAATCACGGGTGGCTTTTGTTCTGGATTCAACAGAGAGGAAATTCGATTTACCGTCTGCATTAAAAGCAATAGTACGGTTAAGAGCGCCAAGTTTCCCATCAGCCCCTTGATAGCTATTGATAAATTTATCCAATCTCTGACGTGCGGCTATAGTGAGGGCCACACGACGTTTCTTTAATGCCGCTTCTCGCTGTAATTCTTCAGATGCCAATTGTGCTGCACGATACAACCGTTCTGATTCGGAAAGTTGTCGCCACGACATCGGGTCATCACGAGCAATGGAGCGCATATTTCGATAAATGCGGTCTTCAATGTTCTGTATTTCTCGCGCCGTTAACGTGCGCTGCGCCGCCTGCTGGACCGCTTGTATACATTCCTGTCTCATTTAATTTAACCTCTCAAGAAACACGCCACAGCAACATCAAACAGGCTGGAATCCTGTATTGCCTGCTCACTTTCCCTGTTCGCTTCATCCAGTACTTCACGCGCACTGCGCGATTGTGGATTACCATCATCATCCAGCACGGTGATTATCATGTCAGGTGATTCAAGCAGCGAGTCTTCAGCTATGCGCAGATCAATATCTCCTGCCTGATCTGACATCATTTTTTGTTCTGCCTGTTGCAATATTTTATCAGGCTCAAAAGGAGCTACTTCGTCTGGCGTCCTGACCTCTGCTGTTTTATAGAATGAAACAGCCTGAGCATTAAGTTCACTTTCTGCCTGCTGTCTCCGAGCCAGTTCTGCTCGAGCTTCAAAAAACTGACCGCCAGGCTCGTGCGGTGCCAACGCGTTACGGGAAAATTCCAGGCGTTCTTGTGCCTGCCGGATTCGTTGATCAATATCGCGAAGTCTGGCCTGTTTATCTGATCGAGCACGAGACAAAGCTTTACCGCTACCGGTTGGCTCTTCTGCAAGAATTTGTGCACGCTGTTCAGTGAGATTTTCAATAATTCGTTGGCTATTAGCGATTTCAGACTGGTAAACCTGTCTATCTCCACGCGGCAAAAGCTGCGCGGCCTGTTCTTCAAGCAACCGATTTTCTATAGCGCGCGCCGTTACTCCATCATCTACAGATGACAGAGCCTCATTAACTGCCTGAGACAGCAGACTCTTGCGCCCAGGAATTTCACTGAAAGATGCAGACTCAACAATGCTGGCAACGTCTACAGGTCTCCCCTGGCTAACATCAGACATAGCTTTTCGCAGAGCCTGAATGTGAGAATTGCGCGAAAGCACGTTGATCGGCACGCCGGGCGCAATATCAATTTCAGCATGATGAGCGGCATTCGCCGCCAGTGCAGCATCGATATCAACTGGTGAAAAATTTGGTGCGTTTGTAGACTCGCCGCGAGAGTTAATAAATCTGCCGACACCACCAAACGCCACCCCAAGAACAGCATCAATAGCAATTGCCTGTCGATCCAACACATCATACTGGTTAGCCATTTCGCTATAGCCACCATCACGAAGTGTTTTTGCAGTAAGCCCACGCTGTGCCATACCGAACGCAATATTTGTACCTGCGGCATAGGCAATATCTGGCGTTGCACGTACTGCTGTTGCTGCGGCGCGTCGCACTGAACTCTCACCCGTCCGCGCAAGCTGAGCCGCCACACCTTCCGCCAGCGCACCACCAGCACGTAACCCGAGGCTCATAGGGATCAGCGTTCCGGCACCAGCAGTAATGCCCTGCACTAATCCCGCTTCCTGCGCCGTCCTGAAATCAACACCCTGTGCTGTCAGCCGTTCAAACTCAGAAAAACCCTGTAGCGAAGTTACCGCCGCTGCACCTCCGACAGGACCACCGAGCGTTGTACCGACAACAGCCTGCCCGCCCATATCGAACAACCCATAAAGAACCTGCCCAGCGGTTCCAGTTGTCGCGGCATCAGGCGTCAGCCGCTTAACCTGCTGCTCTGCTAGTTTTCTCTGCTCGGCAATGTATGAAACTGAAGTATCATTGAGCGAGGTGTTTTCGTTAACAAACTGAGCAATCGGGGATACGATTTTATCCATCCCTGCCCATAGCAACTGATCTGGCTTTGCCACCAGCCCGGAGTACAAACCAGACAATGCCGCTCCTACAGCATTGTCGAAAAAACCAACATCGCTGTTAAAGCCAGCTGGATTTGATGCTGCTTCGTCAAGCTGCTGATTCTGGTTTACTGGATTAAGGCCAAAGTAACTCATTGCGGAATATCTCCGGAGAATCTCTGACGCTTCTGTGTCAGATTAAGAACAACGGGAGAACCATCATCTTTCAGCAGATAACCAGTACCAAGTTTCACCAGGTACTGACTATCGCCGTAACTTTGCAAACCATACTGACCAGGCGGTGTTTTTATCCCAGAGCCGACAACTTGTTCATTCCAAGCCTGATTAACCTGCTTATCGAATTGCTCTGCAGACATTCCCCACGGCAAAAGGACATTCCCCATTCCGTTATAGTCATGCACGCCACCTGTAGCTACGTTAACAGCCTGTTTCCAGACATCATTGTCAATTTCGCCTGATACCACGCCTTTTTTCGCCATCACACCAGCGTAATAATCCTTTGCGATCTCGTATGCCATTGATGCCCCCTGAGCGTCACCAGCAAATGCATCCTTCACCATGTCAGAAAACTCAAGGCGAAGATCAGCATCTTTAGGCATCGGAATACCTTTCGCATCATCAGTACCTTTACGAGCCGCCGCGCCAGCAAGAATTGTCTGCGCAGCGGTTTCAGGAGACACGGAAACATCCGGATTAAACCAGTTTTTTTCTGCCAAAATACCACCTGGCTTATCCATCAGTATCCCGGCAACGGCAGCAGATGGAGCGTTGGCACTGATCTGCTGTAGTGCTGACATATACACCTGCCCACCACCAGTGCTCTGCCTGATGGTATCGAGATATGCTGCCTGTTGGGAAACGGGCGCATCACGAAAGAAAACACCGATCTGATTGGCCTCGTCTTTGGAAAAGAACGTCAGTGGAGTGCCATATGACTTAGCAAGGTCACTGACCTGAGCAGCACGCAAGGCAACGCTCTGTCCAAAGTTATCCTTATTGCTCATGTCGATAGGCTTTGTCTGTCCGGCGGCAAGAGAGAACTGTACAGGATCAGCCTGTCGCTGCTTTATCACCTGACTTGCAGCCGACACAACGTTGTCATAAAGAGCGGCTCGTGCCGCATAACCCTCCCCTGTCTCACCAGTATCCGGGCGTAATTGCTCAACATATGCTGTAATGCTGCTTGTCGGCATGTTGCGGAAAGAGCCTATATACTGTCCGGCGATTTGCGTATTTCTGAACTCGGTATATCGCAGGTTTCCTTCTCTTACTCCATAAGCTGCAATAAAATCAGCCTCACCAGGTGGGTTAGGAAATTCAACGCCACGCATATACGCAGCTGTCGCATCGCGAACCTGGCTGTCAATCATCGTTTTATATTCAGCCTGCTGCTGCCGACGCAGTTGATCCGCCTGTCGCATAAAACTTGCCTGCGCCTCAGGAGATGCCGCATCGAATGCTGCATTACCGGTATAGCGTTTGGTGTTGGTTGGAATTGTTGATAAACCAAGTGCTGCACTGACACCAGCAGTTAACTGCTGATCACTGTATGGCTGGCTACCGTTCTCATGATGGATAATGGCTGCACAAAGCGCCTTCAGGGTATCAGGATTAGATGCATCGAGAGGCTCATCAGCAGAAACGCCAAGTTGTTCGCACACTGCTTTGATATACGACATAGTGTCATTTTTATCAGCAGGCGGTGCCCAGCGATTAATTATCTCGCTGACGGTATCAATACCCTGCCTCTGATACGACATCAGGTTCCGCCCTAATGCACGAATCCCGTGTTCAGGTGTTTCGAATTTAGCAAATCGACCATCATCACCGGTCTGGCCTACCCACGGATTAGTTTTGCTGTATTCGAGATTTCCTGGGTTATTGTTGCGTATGCCACGGGCACGCTCGGAAGAGTCACTATCTGCTACAGCACGGCGAGCTCCAGCAGCAGTATCACTTAACTCGCCATTACTTTGGATGAATGCGGTCGCATTGTTTGCCGACCACTGGGACAATGCAGCATCAGCAACCTTCTCTTTAAACTCGATTTTCTTGGCCTGGATTTGCTCGTTGCTCCAGCCATGTGCAACACCGTACTCCTCAATTTGCTGGAAAGTTTGTTTGTTAGCCAATACGTATGCGGCGTTGTCGCCATACAATGCTGCGGCATTTTTACCATTGTTCAGCAGTGTCGCCTGAAACTGGCCTTCTTCGTAGGCATTAATTTGCCCTATCTCGTGTCGCCCGGCCTGCGTAGTGAACTGAATGCGCTGCTGCTGCGCCTGCTGCATGAAAGCATTACGAGCCTGTTCATCCGGCAGCGACATAGCCAGTTGTTCGACCTGAGCATCAAACTGCTGCGTATACTCATGGCCTTTTCCAATAGCATTTTTCCCTTTCAGGTTAAGCAAACCTGTTTCAGGGTTATTCAGCAGATCACTGCTTATCTGACTGAGGTTAAGAGATGCCTCCTGAGCCAGAGCGATATTGGCACGCTGTTTTGCCTGCCCCAAAACATCAATTGCCTCTGTCCCTGCCCGAACAAAAGCATCACCAATACCTGGCTGAGAAAACGTCTGCAAGCCTGCTGACTGAACTCCACGGCTCTCAACCTGGCGTCCGGATACTGTTGGTACGACTGGCATTATAATCCTCCGGGTAATCTGGTTCCTGCTGCTGCCCCGATTGGCGCAGGGGTGCTTTGAGTAAACGGACTCCACGTCCCACCAAACATCTGGTACGCACCGTATGCCTTCAGAGGCGCAGTGAGCAATGTTGTTGCTGCTCCCACATTCCCCTGTTTACGGGCTGAACTGGCTTCTGCTTTATAGTTGGCAGCCTGAACCTGATAACCGTAAGCCTCGCGTTGCGCGTTATTCACCGTCGTCAGCGAATCAAGAGCGCCAAACTGAGCAGTGTCACCAAATATATCCAGCGCGTTACCGGTAGATAAATCAGCGCCGGTAGCCCCCATTGTCGCCGCCTGTGTACCAAGCCGCTGTCGGGTCTCTCTGCGCCGTTGCTCAGCTTCAGCGTTACCCCTGTTTATTGCATCATTTGCCTGAGCTGTGGCTATATCTGCGTTCGCTTCTGCAACCTTCGAGGCATACTTTCCCTGTTGGTACTGGGTGTATGCCTGAATGCCACTCATGGCGAGCATTGCGCCACCAGCAATAACCGGATCGCACATTATTTTCTCTCCATGTGAAATCTGTGGAAATTAAGACCAAGAGCACCATAAGGCGCGGCTTCTTCAAGCCTGAATCCAAGCCAGTGCAGCCATGCTTTGGCAACATGGTTTCGCTCGTCGACATAGTTTTCCAGGCGCGGATAAACTGCCAGCATCTGCTGCAATACAGGGCGGCAGTGGCGAAGAAATGTCTTCTGATATTTTTCGATACGGCTGGTTCCGACCAGCCAGGGCGTACCATTGCCACCGATCATTGACGCCGGAGATACGCCAAACATGGTTACCAGTTCTCCGTTCGCAAATCCTGACCAGGCCATAGTCGCAGTACGCAGACCAACACGCAGCGCATCTTCGGTAGTCATCAGCGATACCGCATACAGTTCGTCAATATCAGCCTGACGAACATCCGGCAAAATCATCTGAAGATGCTCTTCGGTAGCGGGAATAATTTGAACGTCGATCATCAGAATCCCCCAACAGTAAGGCGAGGAATAACGGCAAGAACAGACAGCGGCAACGGGTCAAGCTGACGGATTTTTACACGTCCGTTTTTGCCCCAGTTACTGTCCAGTTTCACTTCTACTTTTCCGGTAGCGTCATCAACAGGATCATCGTAGAACTCGAATTCACGCTGTGGATATTCGTACCATTTACCGCCGGGCGTAGTCGCCCAGATGCCGCGACTGGCATTCACAACCAGAGTAACGGACGGGATCACCTGTTTTTTGTCCAGCAGCGTTTCCTGTCCGTTAATGTTGATATCCAGTGTTTCGAATTCAGCAGTTATTGGCAGGCCGATGTGCACAACAGCCCCCGGTGATTCCAGCGTGACGGCACCTCCGGAAACCACTTTTTGTGGTTCCACGTTCGCATCAGAGAGGATGTTTACGGTCTGGCCTTCAAGATGAGACAAGCCGCCAAATGTCCGGCGCGCCATCTGCCAGTTTGTGGTAGCCACATTCCTGAGGGATGGCGGGACGTTCCTGTTAGCACGAACCACTACTGCGGTATTGCTGGTTACAGAAATAATGTCGCAACGTAATTCTTTTGACACTTCATCGCCGGTATAAGGGAACTGTAGTTGCGCACCGACATCACTACTGGTGAAGTACGCACCACCAGAAACACTGATTGTATATTCCGCGCGGTAATCCCATTCACCAGAACCACCAGTGATGGTCATCGTTCTGTCAGACGTATTTCTTCCATCATAGCTAAGGCCAGAATCAACAAAGAAAGCATCTTCATCGCTGGTAAATAAACGGCTGGACAGTCGCTCGATGTATCTCACTGTTTGCCCGTTAACGGTTCGGTTAACGACGAAATACACCGCATCTTCATTGCCTTCGCTGATACTGCATGTGCTTTCATATTTTCCGGTACTGGACTGTGGTGCCCATGCAAAAACCTGTTGATCACGCAGATAGGTCATCACCAGTAATTTACCGTCATCACGAATGCAGAAGGCGCTGGAGTAAGGGACAATAGAGAAGCACCAGTCAACAATGCTGTGCTTCTGAAAAAGATGATTGGCAAGGATGGTCAGGTCGTTCCCCTGATAGCCGTCAACATCGAATGAGTAGGCCAGATCACGGACAACACTGCCTTTCTCCTGGACGAACAGAGCAATATTCGCCACGGCAATTGGTGGGACATTGCTCGAGCCATTTGATCCCTGAGAGCTGAATGCAAATGATGATGGGGTTAACACTTTGTTCTGGTCGCCGGTGATGACGTACTCACCTCCGGAAGTCAGTGCCACCAGCGAACCGACATCAATCAGGTGGCGGATCTCATTAACCTGACGCCCGGCATAGGTGTAGATAATTCTGTCGTCATCCTGCGTAGGATTGCTTTTGCCAAAATCCTTATAATCCCCGGTACGGCTGGCCCAGATAGTCTGAGGGAACGCAGTCGATGCGGCGAAGTAAAGGCGTTGTTGATAATAAACAACAGTGCCAGGATAACCGTTAATACTGTTCCAGGCATATTTAGCCCATTTATAGCTGGCATTATCCTCGCCAACTACCTGCGAAGGGATATAGGAAATCACCTCGGCAGTTGCAGTAGTTCCATTTGCAGCAGAGATACGGGCAATGCCAAAACCACTGTGCAGATACTCCCACTCAATGCCGGTATCATCATCACCGGATCCGCCCCAGCCATCCCATGATGTGCCTTCTGTATGCGAAGGGCGCAAAGTGCCTGTTTTGCCTGCTGTAACGGCGCGATAGTAGTTACTGTCTGCACGGCGAATATCGCCAATCGACGTACTCTTACTGGTTTCCCATACCGGCACAGAATCCACTGCAGGCTGTTCCAGATAGAACAATTTGCCTACCTGCTCCGCGCCAAAAATTGAGGCGCTTGCCGTTAACGTAATTGTCCCGGTGCTGGCGCTGGCATAAACCGTCACTGACTCGTCAATATTGATATCTTCAAATGGCCCGTTCTTCGTTACCACATCAACCAGTTGCCAGTTGTCATGCGCATAGCGGCGCAACTCTTTCGGCGGGTATGCCGGATGAACCAGCGTAAGCACGTCTGCGCTTTGCGTGAATTTAATTCGGAACAGATCGGCTTCAGTATATGGCGTGGCAATTTCATAAATAACATTGCTGCTGTTCAGCACCAACGCACCATCTTTGATAACGCGCATGTACTGGTGTCCGAACTCCAGAGCATAAGTCTGAACCGTCGAGAACTGGAACGGGATCAGGCGGCATTTCCGATTTGGGTATTTGGCGGCACCGACAAAACGCGTACCAGGTCGATTCTCAACGCCGCCATACTGCCGCACGATAAAGTTATCGCACTTGCGCAATGCCACCTGGTACTTCGCCATGTCGATACGACCGTACAACGACGGTCCAATCTCACCACCGGCAAAGCTGGGCTGGATCCAACTGATAGCCATCAGGACAACCTCGCAATGGTAAACTCGTCAACCGGTGGCTGTGGTTCCTGTGATTCATTCTGGCTATGCGAGCCAGCACTAAGAATCACGCGATTGTACATATTGAGGGCAAACGTACCGAGGTCTGCATTCCCAGTCAGCGCCATGTTAATAGCTGCCGCAAGACGCCAGGCCAACGCCTCCATAAAAATGGCATCAAACATGTTCACATCTGAAACGCGAGAGACATACTTGAGCCATGCCTGCGGCTGGTCTGTGTAGATCAACTTTCCTGTTCCGTTGGTGTCTGCACCAACTTCGTACTGAACGCGCATTGCTGCTGTTGGATTGCGTACACCAGGAAGCATAATTTCAGTAATGCGCAGACAATCGGACGGGTACTGGTACGCATATTCCCAGTCAGGCGGTGGATTGCTCGTATCTGCAAGCGCCACGCGTTTGGTAGCAAAGTTCCAGTCAAAATCAGAAAGAACAGCATCACGGCAGGCCTCAAAGTGCAGCGAACATTCACCCGCTTCCTTGCTGGCTTCCGTCAGGCTGTTAATACTGCGGCTGTTGCCAATATTGGACAGCGCACGATTACAGATCTCTACTACAGAGGCCATCACTCACCTCCGTTACCGTACAGAGTTTCAGCCGCTGATTTTTCTACATCCCTGGAAACAGGAGCGATCGCCATATCAGTGATCTGCAGATCGGCGCTGCGATTAACACCATCGTCAGTTTCTCTGGCAGACAGGCCTCGAATAACAGCCTTTGCAGTTATCATCACTTCTGTTCCGACGCCCTGAGGTTGCGCCTTCAGCTTATTCAATGTGTCGTTATTAAGAGTGATGCACAGCCCCCACGGGTATTCATCGCGAGTTCTGGTTTCTCCGCTCTCATCCTGGTAGCTGTCAGTGCCGGTTTTGAGGTTTACGAGTTCCATATACACTCCTGCAATAAAGGGGCCGAAGCCCCTTGTCGGATTCGCGAGGCTTACACGCCCAGTTCTTTACGCTTATCTGCGATCTTCTCGCGGAGCGTTTCGGCTTTAGCGTTATGGTGTGGCTTCTCGTTAAAGAGCAATTCGTACTCTTCACGGAGCTTATCCAGTTCACCATCATCTGACACATCGTTGATGATTTTGGTGCTGGTTGCTGCCATAGACACCTTTCCTGCTACCTTTGCTTTTGCCTGTCTGGCTGCATCGTTAACAGGTTCCAGTGCGCTACCAGGCTCACCTTCGTATTCGATTTCTTCCCCCTCCGGCCACAGTGTGTTATGGATATGAGAGAGGCGCAGAACGCGGTATCTTGGTTTCTCACCTGACATCGATATCACCTTAACCAGTTACTTTTGAGCGGATCGGGTACGGCGTATTGGCATCAACATCCAGACTGATACCCGCAGTGAATTTGCCGGCCGTTAGTGGGCCAGTTGCGACGGAGTAGTTAACACGCAGATATCGCTGAACACCGGCAGGCACCTTTGCAGAAACAACTCGTTTACCTGCTGTCAGGGTAGCCTTTGCCAGTGCGCCACTATCATAAATAGTGGACCATGAGCTGTTATTCTCACTCGTCTGCAACTGGATGTTTACAGTTGCCTCACCACTTGCCGTGGCGGCTTCGTTAACCAGCACCCAAAACTCAAGCGGATAACCCACGCCGATATCGCGACGGTTTCCATCAATTGGACCGAGATCGATTACGTCAGTAGAAGCCGCGGTATTCGTAACCGCCTGAGCTTCGGAGAACATCAACAGTTTGTCGGTGATCATCTTCTTTCTCCATTAGTGGGTCTGTTACGACCCACAGGTTAATAACAGGCGTTACACCACGCGGGCTTCTGTTTCCAGAAGCGCATCAGTTTCACGGATTGGTACACCACGGAATGAAGTCCACCACTCGCCTTCAGTCTCTTTTACGCTGATCGCCAGAGATGTTTTCTCCAGAGATTGCAGATCAAGAGCCTGGCCTACAGTGCGGTTCATGTAGAACACCGGGCGACCCATTCCACGGTTTGGAATGCGATGCAGTGCTTTAACCATCAACTTCGCAATATTTGCGGCAGAGGAAGGTTCTGAAAGATTGCTGACATCGATGTTTGCAATGCGAACAACATAACGCCAGTCACGCAGAGCAAGTCCGTTGTCCCATTTGTAATGGGTGCGATAGCCTTCGTACTTGCCGCCATTAGCATCTTCCAGTGTCACCTGGCCTTTATCTTCCATCTGGATGCCAGCCTTCTGCCCTTTCGGGAAGATGCCATGCACGGTGTTTTCGCCCCACACCACTAACCAGATTGAGGTGTTATCTGTACCCGTGCCACCAGCATCAATGATGTTCTGAGCATTACCCGCAGACAGGCTGGAATAGCGGGAGGACAGTCCCATAAACTGCTGAGGGTTAACGCTGGAATCACCATAAAACAGCGTCTGCGCCATCTGCTGATTCATCGCTTCAATAAATGCGCGGTCTTCAGACAGGCGGAATTCAGCGGTATTGCCGTTCAGATCAGCCAGTGATTTATCGACTTCAGCATAGGTTTCCAGCATGCCAACGTAATCGGTTACCTGCACTGTGGTTGATTTGCTTGGCTGTACGCCATAGTTCAGCAAACGCCAGGTAGCTGAAGGTAAACCAGAACGAATGGTGGTTCGGTGTCCGGTAGGAAGGTTCCCTTCGACAAAAGGCATATCCTGAAGGATCGGGTTAGTTTGACCGAGAAGCTCGATAATCTTATCGACTTTCCCGTTTGGATCGACGCGCTTACCCCAGTCAGCCAGCGTTAGCGCAGTTAAGCCTTTAACAGCCATTGTCATTTCCTCTCTTATTTGCCATAGAGCACTTCGGCCGCACTACGCTGGCCTTCATTACCACCGGTGACCATGCCATCTTCAGACATCGCCTTTCCGATTTTCACGAACGTTTTGACCAGATCAGGGTGATTACCCAGCCCGGTGGTGTTCAGATATTCTTTGAGTTCAGGTGTCCCGAACTGGTCAAGCGCACGCTGTGCGGCGCTAAGGTTAGAAATCAACTTGTCGCCACCGATTTCTTTGTCAGCTTTTACATCCGCAGCCCACTGCTCGGTTGTTTTCTGCCAGGCTTCTGCCTGGCGCTGCTGAACACCTGCCAGAATCTTCGGATAAGCATCAACCAGCTTTTGCGCTTGCTCGTTGGTCAGGTTAAGTTCTCGCGCCACCGGCTCGAATTCCTTCAACGCTTCTGTATCCAGCTCTACGCCTTCGGCAGCCTGAAACTCGTACTTCTCAGGCGCACCCTCTGGTTTATCGCCGTCCTTTTTTTCATCCTGCTTATCGTTTTCAGGCTTTTTGTCATCAGCAGGTTTATCGCCATCAGCAACAGGTTGTGGCTTATCACCTTCCTGTTGTGATGGATCACCAACTGGAGCAGGGTTATCACCTGCAGGCGCTGACGGTTCTGACGCAGCCGGAGCTGCTCCACCATCGACTGGTTGCTCATTGCAAAGACGGCTATACAGCAAACGCTCAAACAAATTCATGATCACTCCTGTTCACTGGCCTCTTTGGCCATCTTCAAATACTGTTCAGGGCAATGCGCCATAACGCGCTGAAACAGTTCCAGCGCCAGATTGCGTTGCCCCTCATTAAATGCCATTGCCATAGCGTCCATCGGTGAGATAGCGGAAAACACACGGCCTTTCTCCAGCACCGACCAGACAACGCGACGCCCCTGTTCACTGCTCATGACAAAGCGAATGTCATCAATTTCACGCTGCGCCATGTCACGTTGCTTACGGGCGTTTTCTTCTTTCAGTTGATCGTCTTCGTAATCTGTCATTGTGATTGCCCACCCTGACCACTAACTGCATTCGCCATAGCTGACAAAACACTCGGATCCGAAGTTTTAGCTTCGCTTAGCGTCTTGGCACCCTGTGCCGCCGCCATCCCCATCGCCATCATTTGTTGCTGCTGTTGCTGCTGTGCCCGTTGCTGGCGAGCATGCTCAACCTGTTCCTGCGGAACAATGACGGTTGGAGACACTCCGGACATATCAGCGAATGCATCGATCGCCTGATCAACGTTGAGTTTGTCGAGAGCTTCTGGTTTCGCTTGCGCAAGTTGACCAATGAAGTTAACCGTGGACGCCAGACTGGACAGGCCGATAGACTTCTGCGCCTGAGCCATGACGGAAATGTATTCGACCTTCAGGGGCATGCCTTCCATCGCGTCAGGCGGTGGCGGCAGCGTGTTTTTACGCACCATCATCGAGAAAGCGCGGTCAATGAGAGGATTAAGACATTCGTCGTTCAGACGCTCCAGAACCGGCCCCAACATCAGAAGTTTTTCTTCTTTCATTTCGATCACCGCTTCAACAGGCATCGAGCGGGTATTGATGTTCTGCAACATCATGAACAGATCGACAAAGTAGGCGCTGTTAATGATTTGACGAGTGTCCTGAATGTCTGCCACCAAATCTGCTGTACTGGGGTTAACCAGATAAGCAGGCCTGAAGCCATCCTGACCAGTAATCTGATCGATATACGTGATGTCGCCAGGAAGAAGGGAGGCGCGCTGATTCTTGAGGGAAGTCGGAGCAACCATCGGCGGATTGGTGGCTTTATCAATCAACTGCGACTTGCGCTTCTGGAGAAGCTGCAATGCCTTAACAGGTCCAAGCGCCAGCATACCCGGGCATGATGATCCATAAACATCTTCGCCGTTAACTTCCCAGCGCGGAGCCATAATTGGAAACTCATCGAATCCGGACTCACGCAACAACTTGTCGTTATCGCCACCAACCTCGTAATAAACCGATTTGAATGGCTTGTTCTTGCTATCCAGCTTCGATGTATCGCGGTCAATGTTCGGGTAAACCGAATGCATCACTTCAATCCACTTCTCGTAGGTGCCGCTTTCCCACATGCTTTTTACGGATTCGCTGACGTTATTTAGCCCGAACTCCTGAACAAGCTGACGAACAGTCATAGAGAACTTGCGAAAACAGGTGTCCACACTGCCACGAGGTGAGTTAGCCAGGTAGTAACTGCCTATCGGGAATGGCATTGTGCGAATGATGTCCTCGTCATCCTCCAGCACTGCCATTGCACCAGTGCTGTATGTGCCGAGGCTTCCGTATAACTGCGGCAGCGACTGATAGAGATTCGACTTATTGAACATATCGTTCATGCGGTTCTGCACCGCCTCAAGCCACAACTTAACAGGGCCATAATCCATCATTTCAGGATCTGGCGTAGCCAGGCGAAACCACGGACGCGCGGGGCTTGTGATGCCTGACATCATGCCGCTGGCGAGAGTGCGCGCCGCCATAGTCCCGGTCGAATCAATAATGCGTGTATTGCGTCGATCGTTACGGTTGACCTCAGAAGTCAGAAAGCGGGAACCACGTGGGTTGATGTAATCACTCAACTCGCGCCAGTGCGGCTCGAACGACTGACGCTCGCTTTCAAGTTGTGCGAACTGTTTGTTCAATCGCTCTTTAGTTGTTTCCGCCATTTCAATGACTCCGGTTACTGACCAAGCAGCGTTTTACCGCTGGTATTAGCGGTTGATGTGTCGCCCTGAGAACCGGTAAGCAGCGTAGAACTACGACCAGCAGCAGCGCGACGGCGACGAGTTTCTTCGTCGCGGGCATCAACAACGGCGGCATCCTGCTCCTGTGGTGCTGCCTGAACTTCTGGTGTTGCAGGCACTGATGGTGAGCTACCCATGCACATATCAATGACTCCGTACGCAATTAAATTATTACCAATTTAACCACATATGATTTATTTATCGTAGATAGTTGACATTTAACGCACAAATTATTACCTTTCAGGTAAGCAAAGAGTTCATTCCGGTTATTAACCTGACTGGCTTGTCGTTAAATTGAACAGGTGGAGTGAGCTTTTATTTTGAGCAGTACGGCGTATGGCACATGCGCCGATAGCGGTCTGGATACGTTTAAGGGGCACCCTCCCTTGCTCGGGCAAACGAACCAGGTAGCCGGAATGTGCAAGTCGAGCGGTTTTATTCCGCGCACGGGGATTCACCATCCCGGCGATTCGGTGTGACGCCTCGGAAGAGACGAGGGTACAACGATGAGAGCATTTATGGAGCCGCGACAAAGTGTGGTGCCTTAACAGGCTAAGTGCTCTCAGCGTTGTGGCATTAGCTCAGTTGGACAGAGCAACCGCCTTCTAAGCGGTTGGTCGCAGGTTCGAATCCTGCATGCCACGCCAGAATCACGCCTAAGGACCGTGATACCAGAAGTTCCAGGTGCTTGGCGGTGATAGTTTCCCTTGAAGGACTATCACCGCCCTTTTTACAGCAGGACGCCATTGCGATGACTTCATGCTGTAAACCCGTGCAGCCACGGAAGGCATAACTCATTGCTTCCAGTTCGCCCGGTTCGCCGGGCATTTTTTTGCTTGATGACCGCAAATTACCTTAAAGGTATAATCATGAAAAACTTCAAGGTAATTAGCATGTTTGAATCGTTCAAAGAGCTGTTTTTATCTACTGCCAATACTGCCGTGAATCGAGCCAAAAACCCTGTGCTTGGTGCTTTTGTTATGTCCTGGTGCGCCTTCAACTGGAAATCAATTCTTTATCTATTTTTTAGCAAATCAAACATAATAGATAAAATTTCATATATCTCAGATAACAGCACATGGAAAACTGTTATGTTTTATCCATGCTTATCTGTAATTGCTATCTGCTGCCTATTACCATGGGTAAACAATATCATTAACGTATGGCAAGCAAAGCCTCTTGATAATAATGACTCAATCGAAAATCACCTGAAGGCAAGAAAAATCCAGCGTGAAACAAGACTGCAGAGGTTATTGGCTAAAAAAGATGTTACATACGACAAAGTTAAGACTGGCGCGGAAAAAGACATCCAAGAGATGAAAGAAGAGATTATTCGATCAAAGAATAGTATGGGGGAATTGACTGCCGAGTTGAAAGCTAAAGATGACGAATTGAGATCCGCCAGTGCTCAGTTAGCAGCTCTAAATCATTCATTAAAAGAGATATCGGAAACTCTTGGAAGAATGAATGAGGCATATAAGACCCTCCAAAATGATTTCGACGAATACAAACTCAAATACCCTGAAAAATCTCAAATAAAAAGCCTTGCACTTGGCAACGGCCAAACAATTAGCAACTTTTTGGAGCAACACAACTTATCCGGATTAAAATCTGGTAAGCCAAACGTTTTTAATAACTTTGGTGTTCTATCTGGATTATCAGGTTTCGAGGATAAAAATAAAGACTAAGCATATGGATCGTACTCGGTAAGCGCCTTGCCTTGCTGGTTCTGCTGCCCGGGAAGTCGCAGGCGCTTTGACACCGGGAAAGCAAACGTCAGCAGTAGCGCATCGCCTTTACCAGGCGAACGCCCAAGTCGTTCTTTGATATCTTCCTTCGGTTCGATAACGATTTTACCGTCCACGCGAACTTTGTACTCTGCCGCCGACAGATCGTCCGCTGTTTCCTGGTCATCCAGCATCCCGCCCAACCTCAGCCATGTCTTGCATGAGTTGAACATCTCCCCGCGCTTATTGAGCATCTGCGGGTCAGTAGACGCGCCGCCGAACGGAACAAGTTGCCAAGTACGCCCCCAGCCATCACCGATTGACTTCAAACCGGTTCCGTAACCGAAGTCGATGAACACCGCGTCAGCCTGATACTGGTCTTCAAAGTCAGCGATACGCTTCGCCATAATCAGATCGTCAGTGGTCTTGTTGCCAGTCCACAGCACCTTACTGTGTAGCCCCTGCCGCAGGTATATCACCGCGTCATCAACGCCTGAATATGCCGGGTCAACACCGATTATCACCGGAGCATGCGCCACCTGCGCAGCGGTTACCACCCGTTTCATTGCCTCATCAGTAAGACCGGTAGGGATAAACTGCAATTCAGATGCATCAGGGAATATGCCGCGCACACGGATTTTAACGAAGTCGCTGTCTTCCCCGTAGTCATCAACCCATTTCTGCAACTGCTGTTTGTTAGTGCCTTCCACCGTCCGGCTGTCAATCTGCGCAGTTTTCCAGCGGTGTTTATATTTGCGGAAACATTCGCGGAAACGCCCGGTGTTACGTGTAGGGTTTCCGAACGCCACCCAGATAATCTCAGTGTCTTCGTCCGTAAGCGCACCCTCAGCAACTTCCCACACCAGATCCGCAATGTTCGACGCTTCATCGAATACCACGATGATGCGTTTGCGCTCGTTGTGTAGTCCGGCGAATGCCTCAGTGTTGTGCTCAGACCAGGGGATTGCGTCAGCTCGCCACCGCTTGTCGTGCCCAGGATCATTGCTGTACATCGCGGTAGCGGTACAGGTAAACCAGTCTTTCGTGATAGCAAGGTTCGACCACTTGATAATTTCCGGCCAGGTCTTCGTTCGTAGCTGGTTGTCGGTGTTGGCGGTCACCACGACCTTACAATCCTCGCAAGTGGACATGCCCCAGTTGATCAGCATTGAGATGAATGCGGATTTACCAATACCGTGACCAGAAGCACGTGCCAGCATAAGCGGCTGATAACGCGTCTCTGGATTCTGCAGGTGATCACGTATCTCTCGGAACGCATCGGCCTGCCACTGACGTGGGCCGGTAGCATGTGCCAGTTCAGTCCCCTCTTCCCCCCACGGGAACGCATAGAGGGCATAGCCAAGCGGATCGTGAGTGAACCCTGCAATATCCTCGATTAACTGCTCTTCAGGAGATAACGCTGTATCTGTCACTGATTACCATCCTGACGTTCTTTGAGTCGCTTCCTGGCTGCTGCTATGCGATCAGCAATTGTCACATTCACATTAACATCCAGACGTTCTTTGAACGCGTTGACATCAACATGCTTACCAATCAGCTCAAGGTTCTTCACCTTGTCAGGCCATTTAATTTTTTTGAGGATTGTCTCTATCGAATCCTCGTTCATGTTCATGATGGTCGATGACAAATCAAAGCCACTAAGCGTAGTGCGCCAGATTTTCGGCCACTCACGGATTGGTTTAAGGCTCCCATCGTCGTTGAGGATGTCGATCACGTCCATCTGGTCGATCTCCACTAGGCGCATGAGAACGTAATCAGCACTGACGCGCATTCGTTTGTTGCGCTCCTCCATCAACTCGGCAATCCGTTTTTGAATGCGTTCATCGCGCATCATGACACTGGCTTTAACTGCCGCTGTATTTGGGGAGAATCCTGCGTTAATCGCTGCCTGAGTCTGGTTTTCAGGCGTTTTGATGTATGACTGGCAATAAGCCTCCTGCATTGCTGTGAGCGGCTTAAATTGCGTTGATTTGCGTTTATAGGTTTTAGGTTCAGCAGGCATCATAACCACCGTGGTAATAGTTACCGTTGTGGTAATAGTAACATGCAAAATAAAGCCGCCATAGTTGGCGGCAGCATTCAAAGTCCATCAAATTCATCGTAAAAACTCTCGTCAAGATACCCTTCCCATTTACCGCGAATGAAAATTACATCCTCACCGCAAGGGTGCTGACTGTCGATAACTATATCCCTCCTGGCGCAACCATACTTGTGCATAAGAAATTTAACCTCTTTCGGAAAATTTGCTGAGTTATCTCTCATATCTTCAAGGTCGTAGCGTATTTTTGGCATAACACCTTCGTGACATGTCACGCTATTAATTTCGTTTCATGCCAGCCTTTGGTCACCCAGCATTGCGAGTCACCATTACACGGGCATGAATTCACAGGAACTCTCTCGCCGCACTTACCGCAACGTTTTCTGCTGATAGATTTTATACGCCCGTGCACGCGTACATCATCCTGGCGGATCAGTAACGCGATATACTCACCAAATTCGTAAGGTGCACGCCCGGGGCGACGTGTGGCACAGTTACGCTCCAGCATTTCAATTTCCTGAGCATCAAGCACAATCTCCAGCTTACGTACACCGGATTCAGCTTGTCTGGCTCTCTGAGCGGCTTTGCGCTCTGCTGCTGATTTAGCCATCAATATTCACCTTTATCGCGTAAACCTTTATCGGTTTATCACCGAAGTGGGGGTGTGTGATTGTTTTCACTTCATATCCTCCATACGGAACATCAATTCTGCGACTGGAGTCGTCGCGCTTCGGATATCCCTTTGTGATAATCAGGCGGTCATACTCGCGTAACATAATTCGCTTATTCCAGTAGTCATTACACAAGCGATACTCTTCCGTTTTCTCTCCGCGAATCATGGCATCGAAGTATTCACCTTTGACGGCAAGTTGCAGGTTAGCCACGGTTAACCTCCTGCGGCGTTCTGGTAGTGGCATCCAGTGTGTGACATTGCTAATCAGACCATATTCATTAGTTTGAGGATGGTTGCCGTTATCGTCTCCGTATTTAAGACTCTCCATAAAGCCATAATGCCTATCACCATTAACGCTCACAAAGCCGTAATAAGCAGGTATAACGCCGATCTCACACGTAACCAGTAAAGGAAAACTAGTTCTCCAATTTAGCTCGCCAATTACAGGCATTCGCTCACTACAGCTTATCCAACCATCCGGAGTTACCGGAGAGTTGCCAGCGGCCTCGGGCATATCCGGACCTTTGCGAATAGCCTTTGCAAGCTCAACAGGGTCATCGTAAAGCCAGTCGCCAGTTTGTGGGTGATTTGCTTCTGCAAGCTGCGCAGCCCATTCAAGACCATCTTTTTGACCTTGGAGATAATCAAGCGGCAACTCTTCATGATTACTTGCAGGTTCGGCACTATCAGCTTCGCGCCGCTTCTGTAGCTCTGCTGCCATTGCTCTCACGACTTCAACTGGTGCCCTTGCAGCAAACTCTATGTTGGTGATCAGCTCATTAAGATATTGCTCGCCTGGATACTGTTTCTTATCGGTTATAGTGGTCATGTGTTACTCCTTAACCCGCAGTGCTTTCAACTGATGAGGGGAACAAAATCTTTTCATCAAACCCTGCATTCATATCATGAACAGCAACACACCAATCCATCGACGAACGATTATCAAGAGCCTCCATGATTTCATCCATGCGGCGCAGGTCATACAGGTAAATGCTTTTATCGCCAATGGTGTAAAAACCAATTTTTTTCGGTGATGGACAGCGATCAAGAACGTCCTGTAATTCGCTCAACCATGCTTGTTCTTTTTTTGTCAAAGTTGCCATATCACTCTCCTTTGATGCGAATGCCAGTGGTACTCATTCTCCTGATTTCCCAGAGCACACGAGGAACACCACCGTTTCCGACCGGATCGCGTTTACTCCGCAGGGCGACGCTTGATTCCGCCCAGCTTTTTCTTGGAGGAAGCTCTTTCACACGAACAAAACCAGCTGCGCGGAGAGATGCTCCTGATTCATCTGCCTGGGTGTACGTAATACAACGTTGATAACCCATAGCCTTTGCTGCCCGCCAGACAGCACCATAAAGTGCGCTGTTAGCGTTGCGTTCTCCTGTGGTACATGTGCGATTTACTTCAAGCGTTAATCCATCGTCCAAATGTCGTGCAACAGGTCGACCAGCTGTCGCCACACCTATCAATTCTCCGGCATCATTTATCAGACCAATGCTGAATTTATGCCCCACCGGGGGTTTATTGTGTCGGTGATGTCTTGATATAAACGCCTTCGCAACACGAAGAGTAACCGGTGAAATTTGCACTCTCACTCTCCTTTGATGCCAATGTTTACAGCCTGGCAAGCCTCTTTGAGCACCCAGTCAACAGCGTCTTTCCATGCTCCGGTTTCGACTGGTGGATTTTCACGCTTAACCTGTTCATAGAAGCGCACTGCTTTAATCAATCCTTCTGGTGTCAGTGGCACAGGCGGGGCAGTGAATAACGCCTGAATTTCATAGTTCGGTCTGTCGTTGCAATCCTCTTTTGTCGGTACATATTTCCAGTCACCAACCCACGGCTCCCCCTGTGAGTCCGTAATGCTTTTTTTCACGTAGCGATATCGCCATGCCATCGGTTCTGCTTCCAGCGATGCCAGCACAATTCGTGCCAGCTCACGCACAACTTCCGGCGGCGCGTAACGGTCATTCAGGTCATCCCACAGGCGTAGCATGTTATCGCTACCAGGGTGAACATCCTCGTTAGTTCCGGCAAGCGCACTAATAACCTCATCGGCTGCCTCAATAATTTTCAGAGCTTGTTCTCTGGTAATAGTGGTCATTTGTTAATCCTCAAAACTTTATGCCCGGGCGCAAAAGCACGCGTTTTGTCTTTGCTTATTCGCCAGCCATCCTTGCGCGCCTCTTTTGCACAGCCAGCCCATGACGTACCGATATACTCACCGAAGTCTGGCACTGGATATACACCTTCCGTACACTGGCGGCAGTCACAATAGAGATGCATTGTGTAACTTGCGGCAATAGCCATATCACTCTCCTTTAGTGCGCAAGTGGTTTTTCCAGCGGTTTTGCGCCGCGCTGGGCTTTTTGCAAAAACCACAATCCATCATCCCGTAATATTTCATCAACCCCATCCGTCGGTTGCTGAGTCTCACCCACTGCCAGACGCCAGGAGCGTTTCTACGAACTAACAGAATCTTTGCTTTACGGTTTTTCATCGCTTTGCTCTCCTGCGTCTCTTTGCTGCTCGTCGTGCCGCTGCAATACCGGTATGGCGGCGCTTTGGTGCCGGGATGATGTTGTCAGCCATCAGGACATACGGCTTTGCAATTAGCGCAGAAGCCCAAAAACGAGTCGGGTACGGTAACAAGCCAATACATGCCACACGCACTACTCACCTCCGTTGATGCGAATGCCTGTTGCAATGCTGTTTATGATGCTGTCAGTGTATGGGGTAGAAAGCTGGGCATCTCCAGCAATTTTCATGACATCAACATCTGCATATCGAATACCGAGGTGTATCAGACCGGCTATACCTGACTTAAGCCGAGCATTTTCCATAAACAGATCCTTTGCCCGCTGTTTTTCTGCCTCAAGCTCAACGCGCAACTTCCCTACCGTTAGCGCAATATCCTCGTTCTCCTGGTCGCGTGATTTGATGTATTGCTGGTTCCTTTCCCGTTCATCCAGTAGTGCCAGCACGGTTTCTGGTCCGGCCAGAAATTTGAAGGCGTTGAGCGCATCAATATCCACACCGTAATCTTTAAGTTCCTGTTCACTTAACAAATCATCATCAGCTGGCAACATTAACAGGCGTTCCATTGCTGGAATTGCACGTTCCGCCGCCTCACGCAGTGCCTGGTAATTAATTTCGCTCACTGGCTGCTTCCTTTGCGAATTTGTTCCGCCCATTCTTCAAGGGATTTCTCCGCATATTCACCAGACAGGCCATCAATCGGATGCGCTTCATTAGCCAACTCTTCTTTCGCTGACAAAATCATGCGTGTAACGTCGAAAACTTCACGCAAAGACTTATTGATAAATCCGTGATTGAACGCAGCAGCAAGACGGCTGGCGGTATAGTTAATCCCCTCGTTGCGTGCTTCCGCACGAATTTCAGTCAGGAAAGCATCGGTGGCTGGAATGGGCTTTTGTGGTGATATAGCAATGCGAATTGTCTCAAGGTCTGGATCTGTTTCCGCTGCTGGAACCTTGATATAACCCATCTGCACCCCATTCATGATGAACCTGCGACGGTCATCACATATCGCCTTTAGCCCCGCATTCTCCGCTGCCAGCGCCGAAAACTTCTCGTGTGCCAACTTAACAGCCGCATCAGCCTGCTTAATTGATTCAATCGCTTTCTGGTGGTCTTCGGCCAGCGCATTAGCACGCACCAGTTGCACTTCCAGTTGCGTTGCCAAATCGCTGATCAGCTTTGCCACACTGCGCATATCAACGGCACCACATTCAGCTTTCAGTTCCGAAGCCATCTCATGCCCGGCGGAAACTAACCCTTTGATATTACCGTCCATCTTTACCCTCGCTTATCCACATAACTTATTGATTACATTGATAACTAAAAAGATCGTCGATTCAGAACTCTTCGATGTTCCAGCCACCACCTGCTTTCTTTGGCTTAACCGTTACCCCGATGATTCGGAACGGATACTGATCTGCGGCGACTTTGGTTTTCACTCTGGCGTCATCGGTCCAGAAACCTTTCACTTCGTGTAGTTCCATCTCGCCGGTGGCGAGCATCACAGCAAAATCGGGCGTATAGAACGTGTTGTCAGCTAACCGCAGCTTGATACCCTCGAATCGATACCAGGCGATTTCCCCTGCACGTTTACGCAGCTCAAGGTGCTGGCAATACGCAGATTCTGTTTTGTTCATCTGGCCTGTTTTGAGTCGACCAAGAGCCTGTATCTGTTTTCTCATGATTTACCTCTAAGGTAATTAAAAACCACATAAGACACGAAATCAATAGAGTTTAGAATATTTTATTACCCAACAGGTAATTATCAAGGCGTAAAAAAATGCGCTATCGCGCTGGTATTACTTGATAAATCCTGCCGCCTTTCCCCGCCTGTATTCCTCCATCAGCCACTGCGCCGGTGTTATTCCCCCAAGGGTGGCGGCGTTAGGCATGCACCCGAAACTTCGCCCTGGTGGATGGTAAACGTCTCTCCCTGTGTCCGGAGGCGTACTCATGGGTTCTGGCTTTGCCTGTATGCTGATCACCGGATCGGGTATCTGCTGTCCGGAAGCCACCTTTTTCGCCCAATCATCGAGCAGCCTGCGCGCGTGTTTCTCAACCTCTATCTCGCTAAGCTGGCGCTGATACATTGCACGGCGGGTATCACATACGACCCAGTACATAACCGGATGCCGCCACGGGAATCTTTCGGGACCACCAGGATATAAACTTTTTTCCTTGCTGTACCGGTGAAACTCCGTCATCACATCGTCAATGGTGACGCCAAGAACCATCTTGCTGTCTTTGCACCACTTGATGAATTGCCCTGGCGACGGCCAGAACGGAGAATCACTGGCGCGGGCGTGGCGCATACCAGCAGAAACCTGTTCACGGGTTCGGATCCCCCCTTCGGCAAACGCAGCAATCCACTGCTGTTTTGCAGCAACTTCCTGCTCTGGCGTCTTCAGGTTGGTTACCACTGCCGCCGGAAACAGTTGTTTCAACTGTTTGAAAAGGGCATCAACAAGCCTCTCTGCTGACATGTTCACTACGTTGTCATTGTTGACGTACTGATGCTCATAACCTGACATGCGAGAAAGGGCTTCTCCGTCACGGTTTTGTATTGCGGTAAAAACGTTGTTCACAAGAAATCCTCCCATGCTTCAGGGCTGTTCCAGTGCGGAACGTTGTTATCAGGTAATGTTGATTGCTTCTGTCTGCTAATCTGCAGCCGCCTTGCCAGCTTCTGCTCCCACTGCGCCTGATGGTATGCCTTACCCTCAGCCATCCAGTAAATTCTGAACTCTGCAAGTTCCTGTGCCGTTGGCAGACTGTCCAGGTAGATCCCCTGCAATGAGCTTTTCCGAAGAAAGTCATCTGATGGTTGCCATTGTTCATGCATGACAAATTTGCCTAATTGCCCTGGCCCACCAGGAGGAACAAAGTTATTCATCACGGCGTTGTTTGCGCCGGGGTCATGAGGCACAGAATCCCCGCTTTTTGTCCTGCTCTCCCTCTCTTGGTTAAATGACTGGTTATATGACTGGTTCTGGATCCCGTTTTTGGGATCATTCAACATCCCGTTTTTGGGATCATTCAACATCCCGTTTTTGTGTATATTCCCGTTTTCGGTAACATTACCGTTTTCGGGTTCATTACCCCCTTCCCGGTTGCCTTTAATGTTCCCGTTTTTGGTTATATTAAGAGAGAAAACCCGCACTCTTTTCGTCGCTCCCTTTCTCTCTCCGGTATCTGAAATAAGCCCCATTTTCATGAGCGATATAAGCCCGGCCTGCACGGTTTTTTTATTCAGGCAAGTGTCTTTAACGAGGCGTTCTATGCTGGGGTAGCAGAGGTTATATTCATCGGCTCTGTCAGCCATCGAGAGCAGTATGAGCTTTAATGACGAGCTACCTGGATCTGTCTCCCAGGCCCAATCTGTTGCATGTCTGCTCATGATTAATCTCCGCTATCAGCTTGAATGTTGTGGGGAGGAATTAATCATGATCTGCTTAATCTCTGCCCTGATACGACGGTTTGATTCCATGGTGCACTCAACACAGTGTCCGTTGTAAACCCAGCGTTCACTGTCATGTCCGTGCTTACATGTTTTTCCGGTGTAGTAGCGTTTAAGTCCGCGCTTTGCGGCATCAATACGTGTAATGATTTCCATGGTAAGCCCTGTTATTAGTATTGGGATTACGGTTATTTTGTGCTGACACAAAAAAAAGATCAACCATATTTGGTTTTTTATTACCTTTGAGGTACGAATAGATATGAAAAGACCGCCGGATGGCGGTCTACAGAGGGTTGTGGCTGGATATCATGAGTAGAAGAAGTATGCCAGTTCTGCTTTTGAGCGCAGCCATTGTCTTGATTTACAGGCTTTAAAAAGCCCATCCATCAATACCTTACCTGGCATTTTGCGCTTACCTGTTAAGTGAGTCTGGATATAGTGACTCGTCGTTCCGGCTTCCTGTGCGAAGGCTTCACGCTCATCCGGAGTAAGTGCAAGCCAGTGCTTTTTGAAATCGAAATGTCCGTTATCGCTCATAGCTATTGCCTGATATTTATTTCAGATAATAAATATTCACCTATAAGGTAACAAAAATCAAGGATAGTTACCCATGAGGTGCATTTACCTGTTGGGTAATATTGCTTTAAATTGAATCATCTACTGATTCATATATGAGGCGATTTTCCAGAAAATGAAAAGTATCCAGGACGTCCGCAGGCAAAATCTCAACGACTTGATCGACCGTGAATTCAATGGTGTTCAGACGCGGATGGCCGAAAAACTTGGAACTCAGGCAAATCTGGTAAACCGCTGGGCTCTTGGTAAGAAGGTTATCGGCGATCAGGTTGCGCGAAAAATTGAAGCTGCCGCCAATAAACCCCGTAACTGGCTTGATATCGATCGCTCGCTTTCTCAGGAAGGTTTTCAGCCTGTCGGCCCAAGCGACATTGGCCAGCTGGCGGCTCACAACCTGGAACGCTGGATGAGCGAAAGCCGCGACCTTTCAACACAGGGAAAACTTCACCGCGCATCCGGCGTAGCCCAGGTGACAATCAGCCGCCTGTTAAACAATGAGGTCAGCGTTTCCATTTCCACCCTGGAGAATGTTGCATCTGCATTCGGGCGTCACGGATATGAACTACTGATTCACCCGCACGACCCTGCAACTATCAACTATGACCGCTCGCGCTACGCATTGTTACCTGAAACAGAGAAAGCAAAGATCGAAAGTTACATTGAATTTGTCATCAACCAGAACGAAAAAAGCAAACAATAAAACTATAGTTTTCAGCAAGTAAGCCGCCTCATGGCGGCTTTTTTATTGCCAGATAGATTACCTTACGGGTAATTTTTTTAACTCATATCTATTGACACCAAACCAAATAAGCATAATTATTACCTCAACGGTAACAGACCGAGGTAACAAGTTATGCAGTGGAAAATCATCAACGGTTGGTACTGCGTTACTGCATGCGGATTCATGAGCTGGAAGTTCCGCACCTTACAGGAAGGCATCAAGTGGGCTTTCATCAGCAAAGAAGCTCGCGATGTGGCAAACGATAACGAGATATGGGAGTAGGTTAGCAAATGAGTGAATTATCAATCATCGAAATCACACCAGACATGGCACCAAGAATTTACGTTGAAAAAGGGCTGGAAAAGTTTCTCGAGCAGATCCGTGAAGGTGTTAATGAAGTGCCTGACATTAGCACAGACAAAGGCAGAAAGCGCATTGCATCTCTGGCTGCGAAGGTTTCAAGAAGTAAAACAGCGGTAGAAAAACCAGGACGTGATTATCTGAAACGCCTGAAAGAACAGCCGAAAGTAGTTGAAGCAGAGTTACGACGCTTCGTAACCGAATGCGATCGGCTTCGTGATGAAGTACGCCGCCCACTCACCGAGTGGGAAAATGCTGAGAAATTACGCACTGAAGCACTGCAACAACGCCTGACAAATTTGCGAGCACTAGCTGACGTGATCGATCTCTCCGGAAACTACTTGCCATCATCTGATATTCAGGAACGAATTCAAGAGGCTAAATCAGTAGCACTTGATGAAAGTTGGCAGGAGTACGCAGCAGAAGCTGGAGTAGCCAAGGATTCAACCATCCAGAAACTGGAAGAATCACTCGCAGTAGCTCAAAAACGCGAGCATGAAGCCGCTGAGCTGGAGCGACTTCGCAAAGAAGCGGAGGAAAAAGCGCGCATTGAGCGAGAAGAGAATATCCGACGGGAAGCTGCTGAACAGGCCAGGCTCGAAGCTGAACAAAAAGCGAAAGCTGAAATTGAGGCTGCGGCACGCCTGGCGGCGGAAGAAAAAGCACGTGCTGAAGTAGCAGAACGTCAGCGAATTGAAGCAGAGCAGCGTGCACGACGCGAAAAAGAAGAAGCCGTTGCCGAGGAACGCCGACGCCAAGAGGCGGCAGAAAAAGCCCGCCTTGACGAACAGAAGCGTATCGCCGACGAAGAAGCGCGCCGAGCTGCAGATAAAGAGCATCGCCGTACCGTTAACCGCAGAGTAATCGCAGATCTGATAGCCCAAGGCATTCACGAAGAATTCGCGCAGAAAGCAATGTTGGCTATCGCTGGCGGCAAAGTGCAGGACGCGTATATCAAATATTGAGGTGGGTATGAACGTTAATCAGCAGAAAAATCTTCAAAAAATCATGCTGGCATTCGACAAGGACTACCGCCTGTCAGAACAGCTATATGACCGACAAGTTGAACTGATCGATAGCATCCGGCTTCATCAACTGGCCTCAACTTTTGACGCTGTAACAGGCAAAGGAGTTCGCCAGGAAGTACTGGAGGCTGCTAAAGACAGCCCTGAGTTCGAAGAACTGATGGATGCCTACCGGCGAGAGGCAATGGCAATTATCGCCCGCTGGGATCTGGCGGATCGGATTGATGGGCAGAGGGAAGCGGCATGAAACCGGGAATTTATTTCGACATCAGCAATGAGGACTACCACGCCGGTGACGGCGTGAGTAAGTCGCAACTGGACATGGTTGCCAAGAATCCGGCGCTTCTTAAATGGGTTCAGGCAGCACCAGAAGACGAAGAGAAAAAGTCTGCACTGGATATGGGAACCGCATTGCACTGTCTGCTTCTGGAGCCTGGAGAGTTCGACAAACGCTTCATTGTTTCACCGAAATTCGATCGTCGGACGAAACAAGGTAAAGCTGACGAAGAGGCATTTCTTCGTGATGTGGCGGATATGGGGATTACGGTACTTGATGCCGAGCAGTGGCGGAAACTGGAGCTGATGCGTGATAGCGCAATGGCTCACCCGGCGGCACGCTGGATGCTGGAAGCCCCTGGTTACTGCGAAGCATCAATGTACTGGAACGATGAAGAGACGGGGGAGTTGTGCCGAATTCGTCCAGACAAATGGCTGAACGAGCACAACGTGATCGTCGACGTGAAAAAGGTTGCAGATATGGACCGTTTTGCACGCCACATCGAGGAATTCCGCTACCACGTGCAGGACGCAATGTACCGCGAAGGCGCAATGAGGGTTACTGGTCAGCCGCATGGTTTTTTCTTTCTTGCCGTGAGCGAAAGCATTGATTGTGGTCGGTATCCGGTACGCGTGTTCGAGCTGGATGCGCAGGATGTCGATGCCGGGCACGCTCTGTTCCGCCGGGATCTGAATACCTATCACGAATGCCGCATCAATGATGAATGGGGCGGTGTGGAAATCATTAAACGCCCTGAGTGGGCACGCAAACAGGATATGTACATATGAGCAACGACATCGCAAACATCAACGCACCAGTAGACACAGCAATCGCTGGAACTGCTGCAACTATTTTCAGCCCAGACGGCTTGAACCAACTGATGAAATTCGCCGAGGTAATGGCGCAAAGCCGCGTAACGGTACCGGCGCACCTCGCCGGGAAACCAGCTGATTGCATGGCCGTGGCAATGCAGGCTGCGCAGTGGGGAATGAACCCGTTTGCCGTGGCTCAGAAAACCCATGTTGTGAACGGCACGCTAGGTTATGAAGCCCAATTAGTAAACGCAGTTATCTCAACGATGTCGCCAACAAAAGATCGCATCAACTACGAGTGGTTCGGGCCGTGGGAACGCGTGATCGGTAAGTTTGTTGAGAAAACATCCAAAAACGGCAATCCATATATCGCACCAGGCTGGACTCTAAAAGACGAAGAAGGCTGCGGTGTTCGCGTATGGGCAACCATGAAGGGCGAGGATCAACCTCGAGTGCTTGAGTTAATGCTGTCTCAAGCACAGGTAAGAAACTCCACACTTTGGGCCAGTGATCCGAAACAACAACTCGCATACCTTGCGACAAAACGCTGGTCTCGCCTGCACTGTCCTGACGTAATCATGGGCGTCTACACCCCAGACGAATTACAGGAAACGGCACCGCGCGTTGAGCGAGACATTACTCCGCAAACGACCACTGCTGCGGGAATGAACAGTCTGATCAACGCTAAACCAGCGAAAAAGCCTGATGAGCAAACGCGTAAAGCGGATAGCCGTGATCCAGAAGAAATGCTGATGGCCTTTACCAGCGCAGCGATGAATTACAGCACTGTCTCCGAACTGGATAAGGCTTACAAATACATTGCACAAAAACTTTCAGATGATGACGAACTGCTGGCAAAAGCCACCGACGTTTACAGCGTTCGTCGGGAAGAATTAAACGAAACATCTATGTAACCACCACCGCGGCGCCACGCGCGCCGCACTGCAACCAAGAGAGGTATTTATGAAAGGTGCATTAGGTAAGAAGGAACTCCTGGCGGTGGTGCCACTGTCATGGAGCACTATCGACCGTATGGAGCGCGCAGGGGAATTTCCTAAACGCTGGTATATCACCGATAAACGCTGCGCATGGAACCGTGATGAAGTTGAGCGTTGGCTTGATGAACGTCAGGCAGCAAGCCCGGCAGAGTTCCAGGGTAAAAAACCTCCTGTTCAGCAACGTGTATATCGTCCCGTGAGCAACGCGGCATGAGTGTGCTGCTAAGGCACTGGAGCAAATGGTCAGGATGGTACTTATTCCTGGCCTCTGTTTCTGCATGGCTTTATCTGCTGGCATTAATTTTCAGAGAGGGTTGGATTAAGTGAGAAAGTTAAGCCGACTTGAAAAATATCACATGAACAAGGTTTCAATGCGCAGCCCTTCAAAGGTTGTTGCCGTTACTCCTGCGGCGATAGAGATCGAAAAACGCGCGATTGAAAGAGAGAAAAAAGGGCAGTTCCGCATTGCCGCCCACCTTTGGCTTCAGTGTATGGATGTTGCTTCTGGTGATGTTGAGCGTGCAAGGATCGCGGTTCGCAGGGACCAATGTATCACAAAAGGTAACGGCCTTCGCCGTGGCGACTATAGCGGTATAGGATGTTGCGGGGTGGTTTATGACTAAGAAATACACACTAATCTATGCAGATCCACCCTGGGTATACCGGGACAAAGCCGCAGATGGTAATCGCGGTGCCGGTTTTAAATATCCGGTTATGAGTGTGATGGATATCTGCCGCCTTCCTGTGTGGGATTTGGCCGATGAAAACTGTCTGTTGGCCATGTGGTGGGTGCCAACACAACCACTCGAAGCACTAAAAGTTGTTGAAGCCTGGGGATTCCGTCTGATGACCATGAAGGGATTCACGTGGATAAAATGTGGTAGTCGACAACCAGATAAACTGGTTATGGGTATGGGTCACATGACTCGCGCCAATAGTGAAGATTGCCTGTTTGCAGTAAAGGGAAAACTACCTCCGCGCATTAATGCAGGGATCGTTCAGTCATTTACCGCACCGCGGCTTGAGCATTCAAGAAAACCAGATGTCGTTCGTGAAAAACTTGTGCAATTGTTAGGCGATGTTTCTCGCATTGAACTGTTCGCCCGCCAGTCGTCTCATGGCTTCGATGTTTGGGGTAATCAGTGCGAAGACCCGGCAGTGCAACTACACCCTGGATACGCGTTGGATATTGCCAGATTAACAAATGCATTCAGCAATGCTCCGCTGTCACCAACAGACAACCAGGGGCGGGAGCGTGCAGCATGAACCGGGCATCACCAGCAGATTTAAGGAAATGCCTTGAAACTGCAAACATGCTTGCACACAGCGGGATCAGGTTTGTTCCAATTCCCGCTGTCACCGATGCTGAATTTGCAACGCTGTCAGCAATATTCGCAGACAAAATTGAATCACTGGCAGCAGAAGCCGAGATGGAAGAAAATCAGCAGAATAATTAAACGTTATTCCCCCGCCATCCACTTCTCAAACTTCGACGGGGAGAACGGAATCAGATCCGTATGCTCCCCGTCAATCCAAGAATCAATCATATCGGCCCACTGCTGCAACATGTAGGCGCGCTGTCTGGCGTATTCCGCTTTGTTATATACGGCGCGCACACCTTTCTGCTCATGTGCCAGAGCCTTTTCAATCCAGTCTGAAGGATAACCAGCCTCATGCAACAACGTACTGGCTGTACGGCGCATATCGTGTACGGTGAAGTCCTGAATATGCTCACCATCTTCATTTATTATTTTCACCGTTCTGTCGATCAGAGAGTTCAGTGCGGCATTAGATAATGGCTTCCGGAAATTGTAACGACCAGGAACCAGGTATTCACTTCCACCAGCGCACATCTGCAACCCGACCAATATATCCTGTGCCTGTTTAGGCAGGTAAATAACGTGCGCCCGGCTTCCTTTCATGCGGTCTGAAGGAATTGTCCATGTCCATTTTTTAAAATCTATTTCATCCCACGTTGCATTGGTGAATTCGCCCTTACGAACCATAGTGATAAGCACCAGTTTTAAAGCCATTTTCATAGTGCCCATAGCACCAATGGCATCCAGCGTGCGGAAGAACAGGCCAATTTCTTCTGGTGTCAGTGTTCGCTCTCGTGGTTTAAATATGGCGATAGACGAAGGTTTAATGTCAGCCGCAGGATTAAACAAACCATGACCACGGTCATTGGCGTGACGGTATACGCTACTGATGATCTCCCTGGCCTGCACTGCTGTTGCCCGGCCACCGCGTTCGACAATCCGGTCACACAAATCACGAACCATCGATGTGGTAATTTCAGCCATCATTTTATTGCCAAGAACCGGAAGTATGTCACGGTCGATCACCGCCTGTTTCATTGCGCGGGTACTGTCAGCCAGGATGACGTGTTTCATATAACTGTCGGTATGTACCGCAAACGTCTCGGCACCACGAATCTTTTTGATACCGTCACGTTTAGCCGCAGCCGGTGACTGGCCTGCTTTAAGCAGCTTCTTTGCAGCAATCAGTTCTTCTCGCGCTTCTGCCAGGCTGATACCGTCACGCCCATACTGCCCGATTACCAGCGTTTCGCGGCGACCGTTGATACGGTAGTCGTAGCGAAACGAGACCGTGCCTGACGTAAGCACAGCTACATACAGCCCGTCACGATCGGAGACCTTGTACAGTTTGTCCTGCGGCTTGAGGTTTTTTAATTTTGTATCGGTAAGCACAATTCACCCGTATAGAAACCATTTTCATGACGGTATGAGAGTATACCTTTAAGGTAATACCGTCACCTGTACCGCCGAAAAATATGGTGTAGAGTGAATAGAAATGAATACATAAAAACAAAAACCCTCTGTAAAAACAGAGGGTTTAGTTAGTATCTGAATAGGAATGACTTGCTATGAGTTAGCTGTTAATCATTCCCACTCAATGGTAGCTGGTGGCTTGCCGCTGATGTCATACACCACGCGGGAAATACCGTTCACTTCATTGATAATGCGGTTGGAAACGCGACCGAGGAAATCGTACGGCAGATGCGCCCAGTGTGCGGTCATAAAGTCGATGG
>OBWQ01000167.1_pt1 | contig 36243 bp, 32 predicted proteins | sample 1476511 | NCBI WGS metagenome assembly OBWQ01 (sample SAMEA2580126, study PRJEB22360) | human gut metagenome | biome: human gut; feature: human-associated habitat; material: faeces | place: Denmark | collected 2008/2010
AATTCCAACTGAATGGAACTTCCAATTTTAAAGACACAAAAAAATTTACGCCCTCGATTTTTCTTCGTTATAGTATTATATGAAAAATATATTCCCTTTCAACTTTCGTCCCGTGGTTCTAACTTTTGCCACGGAGTATAGACTTTTGCCAAAAAGTACAGGGTTTCGTTCTGTGGTATCCATTTACCCAAATACTACAGAACAAAACCCTGTTTTCCACTTACCCCACCCGGAGTAAAATTTTTAATTCACATCTAATTTTTCCATAAAAACACAAGTCCATTTTTTCCAAAAATACCCGAAAAGCCCGGAAAATCAACGTTTCTTAACGAGAAGAGCCACGGTTTCCACATGCACCGTCCCAGCAAACATATCCACCGGCCAAGCCTCCACCGCCCAATACCCCAGCTTCTTCATATACCCCACATCCCTAGCCAGCGTTTCCGGATTACACGACACATACACAACCCTTCCGGCTCCCAGCTTTCCTACGGCGTCCATAAACTCCTCCGTACTTCCGCTTCTGGGAGGATCCATAATAACCACATCGGCTTTCTCGCCCTGTTCAGCCATATTCACCAGAAAACGGCCGGCATCATTGCAATAAAAACGAATATTCTCTATTCCATTCATCTTTGCATTGTTAATTGCATCCCTGACTGCATCCTGATTCAGTTCCACTCCAATAACCTTCCCGGCAGCCTTACTTGCTATGATTCCAATGGTTCCGATACCGCAGTACGCATCCACCACCAGTTCCTGTCCGGTAAGACCGGCCAGTGACAATGCCTTTTCATAAAGAATTTCCGTCTGCACCGGATTCACCTGGTAAAATGACTTTGACGATATACGGAACCGGCATCCACACAGTTCGTCCACGATATATCCCTTGCCATATAGCACATGCTCCTTATCACCCAGAACCATGCTTGTTCCTCTTCCGTTAATATTCTGGACGATGGTCGTAATCTCCGGATGTTTTTCCCGCAAAGCCTTAACAAAGTTATTCTTAGACGGAAACACAGGAGATGCCGTAACCAGCACTACCATAATTTCCTCTGTGGAAAATCCCTTGCGGATTAAGACATGTCTGAGAAGTCCAAAGCCCGTATCCTCATCATAGGTCCGGATTTTAAAAGATTTGAGCATTCCGCGTATAGTACCGATGATTTCATCCGCCTTCTGGTCCTCTATAAGACACTTCTCCACAGGAACTACATGGTGTGTATTTTCTTCATATATTCCGGAAATGATATTTCCTCTTTTATCTCTGTCAAATACAGCATGCACCTTATTGCGGTAATGGAATGGATCCTTCATGCCTATAATAGGCTTTACAGGACAGAGCCCTTTTAGCAGTTCTTCCACCTGCTTCTGTTTGAACTTAAGCTGCTCAGCATACTCCATATCCAGCAGCTGGCAGCCTCCGCACAGATTCAGCACCGGACATATACTGTTACTCCTTCTGGTTCCCCGTCCCCCATATGAACCGCCTCTTTTGGAATCCTCTTTCCGGTTTTCAGCAATGAGTCCCCTTCCATTTTGTTTTTTGGGTACAGACAATTCATCCGCCCCTTTGCGTTCCCTTAGTGAACTGCCATCCCTGCGTTTTTCTCCACTGCGCTGTTTCGACAAAGCGTCCTCACTCCTTGCAAACCGTTTCCCGCTTTTACCAACACCAGTCTTACCTTCTTCGTCCCTCACCCTACGTTTACTATCCGTCACTCTGTCTTTGTCTCCATTTACGACTTTCCTGCTTCCTGTTCCCGGACCTGTATCCATTCTTTTAGCCGTCTTTCCAGCTATTTTTTTAGCCCTCTCTCTATCCATTCTTCCAGCCATCTTTCTATCCATCTTTCTATCTCCTATATTCATCCATAATTTTCCGCGCCTATAACAATTTCCATGTCACTCCAACTTCATTCAAAAATACTTACACACCCCCCCTAAGTCAAAATCCATATGGCCATTCTACCATATATTTCCCCTTATGTATAACCATATAAACTGAATAAATCACATCTCTCTGCTGTCCAATAACAAGGTTACATAAACTTTTACCATACCCATTATAAAGGCCCTATCTCTTAAAAGTGTCCATGCTAATGGATACAGTATACCACCCCATCCCCGTTCCCCTATCCCTGTTTCCTCATCCCCCAGCCACCCCAACACAAATCCTCTCTCACAAAAAAGACCGGACATTTCCCGCAGCACTACTCTGCATTCTGCAATGCCGCGGAATTGCCCAGCCCTTTTTCACCCATTAACAATTTCAGTCTGTCCGGCCCTTTTCTTCTTATCCGGCCATCATCAACCGCTCCTACTCCTCAATCCTCCCCACTGCACCATCTTCCGCAACCAATGTCTCTCAAATCCACTCCGCCATCCCAGCCGCTCAATCTCAGCCGCTCATTTCCCCATCTCTCAAACCGCTCTCGTAACCTCTGCCAGCCACACTCTCTCATCCTCATCCAGATACGGGCTAATCTTCTCATATACCTGCTCATGGTACCGGTTCAGCAGTTCCACATCCCGGTCAGACATAATCTCCCTGTCAATTACCTCCAAATCAATAGGAACATATGTCAGATACTCAAACCGCAGGAACTGGCCATATTCATTCTTCTCATCCTCAACACACAAAACCAGATTCTCCGTCCTGATTCCGTGGCTTCCCTCAATATACATACCAGGTTCATCCGATGTAATCATGCCCGCTTCCATCACCGCATTGTCCTGGCGCTCCGGGACCATTTTGAAGCGGATGCCATTAGGGCGCTCATGTACGCTGGACAAGTAGCTCACCCCGTGTCCGGTACCGTGTTCATAGTTAAGTCCCCGTCTCCACAGTGGCTCTCTGGCCGCATAATCAAGGCTGAGTCCGCGGCAGCCATGAAGGAACTTCACATCTCCCAGACGCAGCATGCTCATAAGCACTAAGGTAAAATGTTCCTTTTCCTCATCTGTCACAGGCCCCATGGCAATGGTTCTGGTAATGTCAGTGGTCCCTTCATAATACTGGCCTCCGGAATCAATGAGGTACAGTCCCCTGGGCTCCAGAGGAATGCTGCTCTCCGGTGTGGCGGAGTAATGGCACATGGCTCCATGTGCTCCATATGCGGATATGGTTGCAAAGCTCAGGCCAATACACCCCTCCTGGTCCATGCGCAGCTTCCCAAGATAATCCGACACGCTGATTTCGTCCATGGGAATGCGTCCCATATTCTTCTTCAGCCAGTAAATAAACTTGGTCATGGCCACGCCGTCCTTGATATGGGCCCGCTTTTCATTTTCTATCTCCACGTCATTTTTAACTGCCTTCATGTAAGCAGTGGGATTCATCCTGTCGATTACCTTATTGGAGCCGTTAATCAGGCGGTATACAGCATAGTTGACACAGCATTTTTCCAGCAGAACGTTCTCGCCCTTGAGCCCCTCCACCATGTCGTATACTCCGTCATAAGGCATCACCGTGACCCCCATCCGTTCCAGATACTCCTTCACGCTTATGTCCTCTGCATCCTCCAGATACGGATAAGCTTTTCCTTCCAGCACACTGCTGTTGACAAACAGATACAGTTGGTCCGTGGTCACCAGGGCGTACGATAACACCACCGGATTGTACAGGATGTCGTTACCTCTGATATTTAACAGCCACGCTATATCATCCAGGGAGGTAAGCACATGGACAGATGCATGGGCCTTTTTCATATCCTCCCTCACATCCGCAATCTTATCCAATGCACGCTTTCCCGCATACCTCTCATCCAGAACCCATGCAGGTTCTGCTGACAGCTCAGGCCGTTCTTTCCATATCATGCCTGCCAGGTCTTCCCCATAGGAAATACGCGCTCCCCGCTCCTTCAGCAGTTCCTCCAAAGCAAGCCCTTCGGCTGCATTGACTACCCGGCCGTCAAATCCCAGGCAGCCGCCCTCAGGCATTTTATCGTCCAGATATGCTCCCAAGGAAGGTATGCCCTCCTGTCCCATTTTCATCATGGTCACCGTGGAATCCTTTAACTGGGCCGCTGCCTGCACATAATAACGTCCGTCTACCCAAAGGCATGCTTCGTCCATTGTAACCAGAGCCGTACCGGCCGAGCCGGTAAATCCGGTCATATATTCCCTGCATTTGAAATATTCTCCCACATATTCGGATTCATGGAAATCTGCCGTGGGTATCATATACGCATCCATTCCCCGCTCTTTCATCAATTTCCGCAATGCATCCAACCTGCCCTGAATCACATTCATAATATTATCCATCCTTCCGTTTCTTTCTATTCGTTTCCTCTGCACTTATTTCTTCCTCATCGCATCCTCTATGGCCGCCCCAATGCCTTCATTGTAAGTAGGCTGTGCCCGCATGGCAAAGGACATTTCCTCCGCGCTCAGTCCGTTTGCTATAGCCGTGGCTATTTCCCCAATCATATCCGTAGCCCTGGGGCACATCATCTGCGCCCCCACGATGGTATTTGAATATGCCTCAAATACCAGACGGATAAATCCATTTTCCCCTCCGGTTATGATGGATTTTCCATTTTCCCTCATGGAAAAATGACCGCAGCGCACCTTCAGTCCCTTTTCCCTGGCAATTTCCTCCGTGATGCCAACGGTGGCAATCTCCGGGTCCGTATAGATACAGTTTGGAACGATTGGAAGGGACACATACATACCGTTGGGCACTACCTCCAGCTTAATGCTGTGGGGTCTTCCGGCTATCTTCTCCACCACATATGTACCCTGGGCCGCTGCCACATGGGCCAGCTGTGTCCTGGCGGACACGTCCCCGATGGCATAGATTCCCCGCTCGCTTGTCTCAAAATCGCTGTTTACGGCAATCTTCCCGCCTTCCATCTCAAGAGAAATGTCCTTGCCTAAAAGCTTCTCCACATTGGGCCGGCGACCGATGGCCATGAGTATCTGGCCTGCCCTCATTTTGATGGGATCTCCCTCCCCGTTGGGAGTGATGACGCAGCTGAGTCCGCCCACTTCCTCCAGTATCTCAGTAACCGTGGCATCACAGTACACGTCAATGCCCTTTTGGCGCAGCTCCTTTTCCAGCTCCGCAGACATTACATCATCCATAGGCGCCATCAGATGCTTCTGCTTCTCCACAATGGTCACATGGGAACACAGGTTATTGAACATGGTGGCAAACTCCACCGCGATAACGCCTCCGCCCATGATTGTCAGCCTGTCAAAATTCCAGCTCTCAGCTGCCAGCAGCCTGTCGCTGTTCCATACGCCTGCAAGGTCCGCGCCGGGAATCCGGCTCATGTAGGGCACTGCGCCTGTGGCTATGATGACTGCATTTCCGCGGAAGAATTCCCGGCCGCCCTCCTTTAGCTCCACCTCCACGGTCCTGTCCCTGCGAAGCACCGCTGTTCCGTAAACAATTTCCACATTTAGCATTTCAAATCCGTATTTAATGCCGTCCCTGTATTTGACCACTGCCTTTTTCTTATACTTCTGCATTTTACCAAAATCAAAGGAAATGAAATCCGTGGACACGCCAAATTCATCGCAGCTCTGCATCATATGAAACATATCGGAGGCGTGCAGCAGCGACTTGGTGGGAATGCATCCCCTATTTACGCACGTGCCTCCAATCTTCTTTGCCTCTATGACCACAACCTTGAGACCAAATTCCGCTGCCTTAAGCGCTGCAGTATAGCCCCCTGGCCCGGCTCCTATAATCACTACGTCAAATTCTCTTGCCATACCCGTTCTCCCTTATGTTCTTATAAATTATTCTTTTAAATTATCTTGATTAAATCATGTTTTAAATCATTTCTTCAAATTGTCGAATCTAAATTAGGCCCAAATGCCTGCAGGCCTTCCATACCCCATCCCGGTCAATATCATCTGTGACGTAATCCGCCACGGCCTTCAGCTCCTCCACGGAATTGCCCATGGCAATACCGATGCCTGCCTCACGGACAATCTCATAGTCATTCATGCTGTCTCCAAAGGCAACCGTATGCTCCAGGCCAATGTCATAGTACTGGCACAGCCGCTTCAGTCCCTCTGCCTTGGAAGCCTCCTGTTCCACCACATCCGCTCCCATGTTCCCCGAGAACATGGGAAACTTGAATTCAGGAAAATGGACTTCCAGCTCCCTGGCGCCTTCCGGACCGCCTATGTACACCAATGTCCTGACCGGCATATCCATCAGCTCCCATCCATCCATGAAATTGCGCTCCGAAACACCCCAGCGAAGCCGGTCCATGCGGACCACGCCCTCCGGGTGGATATAATAATCCTTTCCCTCCTGGCTGACTCCCAGGGAAATTCCGTGGGCATCCCCGTATTCCAACAGTGCCCTGAGCCTGTCCTTGTCCATCAGATGTTCAAAAAGAACATTGCCCTCAGCCACGACCCGCGTGCCGTTCATGTGTATCACTGCGTCCGGCATAATCATATCCCGGTATACCACGCTCATATCATGGTCCATGTTCCTGCCGCTTCCTATGACAATGACCGAATCCTTCCGCAGCAGTTCCAGAGCTTTCATAGCGCTGTCCGGAATTTTCCATGTCTTATGGTCCAGCAGTGTCATATCCAAATCAAAGCTGACAATCCGCTTTTTCTTACTTGGTTTCTGTGTCATTTTTAAATTCTCCGAATAAATTAAAATTAGGTCTTTTCAAAATGAAAATTATCTGATATAATAATTGAGGTTCGAGAACGGAGTATGGCGTAGCTTGGTAGCGCGCTCGGCTGGGGGCCGAGAGGTCGCAGGTTCAAATCCTGTTACTCCGATTCCATTATAATGTGTCAGATTCCTTATTTCATAAGGCTTCTGGCACTTTTTTATACTCAATAGAAGTACCATTTTTTGAAGACAGTTGAAGACAACTACTATTTGTATGTAAAATTGATGTTTTCTTAACTCTACACTTGGTTTCACTTTCTCTGTACGGGTTGTACAAATATTTAAGTGTTGTCTCTTTATTTGTATGTCCAAGCCATCTCCGAATTTCATCTAATGCCCATCCCCCAGCATCCATTCTTGATGCGACTGTCCTCCTGATGCAGTGTGAATATTTAAATTTATCCCATCCCAATGCTATCTCCGCTTTGGTCAGCCTATGGATGAACTGCATTTTTGTTGCACGGCTACCATCCGAATTAGAAAACACGTATTCAGATAATATCCTACTTTCTCTTTTTATCCTTTTAAATATGTTGACTACTTCATCACTTAGCTCCAATTCCCGGTATCCCGCCTCAGAATCCGACTTTACATATTCCACTACGTCTCCAGAACTATCTTCCATTCGCTGAATAAATACAGTCTCATTGGTAAAGTTAATATCAGACCATTTTAATGCAGCCAATTCACCGACACGTAATCCCAACTCAAAATTTGCCATTAAGCCAAAATTAGCCACATTACCATTTAAGGAAAACCCTCGCTCGAATTCCTGGCAAAGAGCTTCTATTTCATCTGGATAAAATACCATCTCCGCAGAGGGTTTAATTCTCTCAGATATAAACAGATGTGTATATTCCATTTCATCCTTTTGCCATGGATTTTCCGAAATATAACCTTTTCTCTTTGCATACTTAAGCGGTCCTGTAACTGTAATTTTATGGGTATTGAATCCTTTAGCTGTCATCCCCTTGGCAGAAAGTACGTCGATTGCCCAATCTTCAAGGTCAATTGTCTTTATCTTCTTTATTGGGATTGAATCAATTTTAGTTCCTTTAACATATTTTTCATAGCTTGCCCTATTCTGTTTTTTGGTCTGCACTGAATTTTGTTTCTTTTTAGCCTTATACTCCAGCCATTCTTCAAACAAATCACATAGCCTTATGTTGTCAACATCCGTATTCCGTCCCAAACCATAGAATTCATATAGCCTATCTATCATCTTGACATAATTAGGTTCCTTTATGTTCCTACGTTTGTTTGGTTTACTATCATCAGGCACATAAGTTCCTATACGACCATCTGAAAGAGTACTGATTTTGTAATGGTGTACTGCTAATACAGCGTCTTCTTTCATCATAGTAATTTGCGATAGTACCGTATCCGGATTGATTATACCACGTTCTACTAAATTATTCCAATCATTTTCTTTGAGTGCCGTCATCCCATACTTAAGACTTTCATTATATGATTTTAATACTTTTTCTCTATATGAAGGCGATTTTAACTTATAATCACCAATACTAATTACCCCTGTAATACTCAACTACTCCCTTTCATTCCATAATTTCAATAATTCATACTCTTAATCACATCAAAAGAGCGCCCATGTTTCAGAGCGCCCAAACATTTTTTAATTCTTTATTCATTCTTCATCTTTTCATACTCTTGAAAGAAACAGTTACACATATCTATTGCTATTGTAGCAACTTTATTTACCATCGGACTACTTTCTTCTGGATATTCTTTATTGACTCTATCCATAAGTCCATCTGCAATTTTTACAAAATCATCTTTACTCAAAGTTTTCATTAAATCCTCCCATTTGTCATAGTCATAGAGGCACCCATTTCTGAATGCCTTATAATATTTATCTTTACTTGCCCTTCATTCCGTATCTAGTATCTTTCCATACCTGATTGGTAATCTGCATATGATTCTTTTTAAGCATTTCTGGCATTCGTTCACTAAGCACACGGGCAGCAGCTTCATCCAGGACTCCACCAATATTCATATTAACCTCGATTTTCTGTTCTCTATTTACTGGATGTATTTCATAATCGGGAATCTTATAATTAGGCATCGACCGAGCGACAATATCTTCTACAAATCTATTCGGATTTCCAGCGATATCTAAAAGGTTCTGAGTCAAATCCCCATTTATTACGCCATCGCCTAATTTCAGTGGAGTCAATAAAGCTCCGTCACTTGGACGTGTAATTAGTTCAGGTTTGTTTTCCTGAGTCCATGCAAGCTGGTCATGAGAAATACGTTTTGTACCCTTTTTATACCCAATTGTATATCCAAGTTTTCTAACCTGTTCAGCAGATAGAGGTTTCCCATCATATTTACCATTTTTGTCAAGGTAATAATATCCGTCTCCATCCCTGGACTTAACAGCCATATCAGTAGCCATGACACCATCCTTATCAAGATAGTACCAATCGCCATCTTTGCTCTTGCGCCATTGTGACTTAACCATTTCACCATTCTCAGGTTCAAAGTATCGCCAATCTCCAAAGTCATCACGCCATCCTGTCACCATATATCCATCGTCATCAAAGCCATACTGTTTCCCATTAATGGTATAAATATCTCCTGAGACATAATCATCATTGGAGTTTCCATACCACCATTTTCCACCCTTGCCTTTCTGCCATCTTCCCTGGTCAGTTACATCCTCAAAATCACCACCACCGGAAGAACCAATACCATTTGACATTCCAAGAGAATTAAACAGGTCTACCATCTCATACAGCCGTGAGAAATCCATTGAATCTATATTGTACTGAATATTTGACAATGCATCTCCTACCGCTACAGAACACAAATCTGCCGCATTACCGCCCTCATTCCATGGTGTGGTCAGGTCTTCTATTGCTGCCAGGCTATATTCATCTCCATACTGGTTAAGCACTCCATATACTGTAGAATATTTCGTCTTTACTTCATTCAGATACTTTTCAATCGCCGCATTCTGTGCATCGAGGTTTGAATCAAGCTCATCCGATTCTTTCTGCTTATTTTCTTCATAATCATTGAATTCCTTGTCCAGCGCCTCTTTCCTCTGGTCGATTTCATGGTCATACTGTAGTTCATACAGTTCTTTCTTGGCCTCTGCCAACTGGCTTTGTAGCTGTAATCTCTGGGCTATGTCCTCTCTATTAGTAGAGTTTGACAATGCCGCTATCTGACGTTCCAGCTTTGAAATACTGTCCTGCTTCTCAGAGATTGAATTTTGATAATCGTGCAAATCCCTTTCAGCGTCAAGTGCCGCCTTGGTTTCATCTACAAGCTTCTTTTTAGCGTCAATTTCTGCCTGTATTCCGTCCTTTACCAATGAAAGGATAGCATCTTTTGCTTCTTTGGTTGACTGAACAGCACTATTCTGAGCAGAAGTGTAATCCTGTAGACGCTTATTATACTCGTCCTGTGTAAGCAAACCTTCATCCAGCATATCCTTTAATGCGTTCATAGCCTCTGCATACTCCGCTGCTTCCTGTTTGGAATTGGCAAGCTGTTGTGCATATAATGCCATCTTAGTTAATCCAAGGTCTGTTAACTTTCCCTTTTCATCAGTAAGCCCTACATTACCAATCAGGTCAGACATAGTGCTAATTGTATTGCTAATGGAATCCATCTGGCTCTTGAAATCAGTCAAGCCCTTAAATTCCAATTCAACAATTGCGTTCATATACTCCTTGACCGCTGATGCAGCAGACATCATATTGTTCTTGTATTTTTGCAATTCCTCGTTGTATTTGTACCATTCGTCACTACCCTTCTCAAGATTGATTTTGGACATTTCATTTGCCAGACGATTATAAGCCTCTGCATTCTTATTGACAAGTTCGCCTTGCAAATCTATAAGGTCGGCATAATCATCCGCATATATTTCTTCTCCCATTGATTCACGGAGGTCAAGGTACTGTTTCTGTGCATCAATTAAATCATTCTGCGCACCTAGAATATTATCAAACTGGTTTTTGATGTTATCCAGCTTGCTCAGATTAAGTTTTTCAATGTTCTTCCGTGTCTCGACAATCTTGTCGTTTGTATCTGTCGCTGATTTGTACCATTTTTCGTATTCCTGAATTTGTTTAACAAGATTTTCGTCAGATATTCTTTCAATTGCATCCTGGTTCATCGTACCATTCTGTATTTTATCAATGTATTCCTGGGCTAATCCTACCTTTGCAGCTTCCTCCATATACTTGTCATGCATTTGCTGAAGAATGGACATTTTCTCAATCATTTGGTCAACGATTGTGTCTGTCGTATTATTCTTATCTACAGATGATATAAATGTATCTACCTGATCTTGGAGCTGTTCAATCGTATTATCCAGTTTATCTACTTTATTCTGCATGAAATCAAAGATTGTAGGTTCTTTGGTTTTATCTTTGGAACCACCTGAACCGCCACCTCTTGCCTTATTACTAGCACTTCCGCCAGTGAATTTATATTCCCTCGGCTTGTATAATTCAGCCTTGATCTCGCTTTCAAGATTTCCATAAATACTCTCACTGATGGCATTCTCAGCACCAGCACTCCGGGCTACACCTGGAGCGTTTTTCTGATTCTGCGCGGCCTTGGCATTTTTGATTGCGGCTTCCGCAATACCAGCAGCAGTAGCTAGATCTATAAGGTTCTGAATGTCCCCATCAGTCACGATTCCAGTTTCATTACAGGAAATTTTAGACATCATAAGCTCAATAAGAGCCGCTTTAGATACATCAGCAGCTTCAGCAGAATTTATAAATGCTGCAATCTCATCACTCGTAGCGTCTGCTAAATCAAAAGAGGCATTGGCTGTTAAATACTTTTGCGCTTCAACAACTGCGAGGTTATGTGATAAAGCCTGCTGTACAAGAATATCCGCATTTGCTATTCCTTGTTCCTGAAGATATGACTGGATTAAGGATGTATTGCTTTGATTTACTTGGTCAAGTATACCTGTATGTTCTATGTAAGCGCTGGTAAGGTTATTAAATGCTTCCTGTGTTGCTTCTGTGTTGCCTTTGGCATCCTGGATTGCTTTAATATAATTCTGTATACCAGACACATCTTTGAACTTATCAGACAAGGCTGCGAGATTATCAAAAGTGATTTCTTTATCCTTATCTATGAAATTAGAATAAGCTTCATCGAGAGCCTTTAATGGCTCAGTCATTTCTTCCAGTTTATCAAACGTATCAAAAAATGTTAGATTGGTTCTCTGATTAACAATATTGGAATTCGCCAGATATTTCCGCATTGCTTCTTGTCTGGTTTTACTTTCTTCAAGGCATTTATTCCAGAATGCAATCTCATTCTGTGTATTTATACTGTTGGCTTTTGCAAATTTATCAAGTTCATCAAATTCCGTTTCATACTTTTCTCCCCCACCCTTAATCAAAGACAGAGCAGTTTGACCGCTAAACTTTTCAGCAGCTTTTTGCATGATTGTTGAATAATTCTGTACAAGTGAATCAATATTGTTAAATCCAAACTGAATTTTTAACTTTATCGGGTCTTTCCCAAGAATATCAGCAATTGTCTTGATATAACCATCCACCTGTTTCTTTGTGTCATCAAGTGATAACTTATCCGAATCTAAAGAAAACAGCTTTTCGTATGCATCGGATACTTTGCTTAAATCCTCATCAGACAGGGCTGTTAACGGAGCAATAATACTATTCCTGATATACTCATACGGATTATTCTTATCCATCTGGTCAGCAACATCCATCTGTAAGCCTTCTACCATGTGTAATGCTATCTGCTGAGTTGTCTCATCCAACTCTTTAAATGTTGCTTTTGACTTCATTGTAGCAACTAAACTGGGAATAAAGTCCTTCCAGGCAAGTTCTGCCTCTTTTGTTTTCTCAGCCTGTTTCTGCATAGAGGTTCCAACAGAATCAGACAGAGAGATTGCAATATCTTGAGACTGTTCCTGTATAAGATTTGTTAATGTCTGCTTCTCTTCGTTTGAAAGTGATACAGTATCCAGATAAAATCGGAATGAGGTTCCATCAGGATTCATTTGTACAATCTTGGATGTATCAAGCATCTCACCTATATCAATACGGCGCTCTGGTGTTAACTGTTTATAGAATTTTTGGATTGCAGAGATATAAGCATTATGCTTATTTGCGTCACCTTCATTCATGAAATCACCAGTAAAATCGATCGAATCTCCGATAGATATCTTACCAGCAGCCATATTACGGATATCTTTCAGTACTTCCTGTGTTTTCTCCAACTCCATATTATACTCTTCTTGATTTTTAAGAGCATTATCTACCTGTACTTTGACACCGCCAAATACATCCGTTAGTTCCTGTGAGATTTTGAAGTTCTGTAAATCTTCCTCTGCGGATAGCAACTCTCTAAGATCTTCAGAAGCGCTTCTACCATGTGTTCCAAGATTTATGATGGCATTTCCATTCTGGTCAATGGTAGTGATTAATTCTGGAAATGCCTCTGCAAGCTGCTTATTGATATCTAAGAACTTATTGTAATCCTCAGTGCCTAAGCTAATATTCCTATTGGTTGCTGTATCGACACCTTTTGAAAGTTCTTCATAAGCCGATGCTGTATCCTCTACAACTTTTCTATGAGAGGCATATGTATCGTTTATCGACTTAATACGTGAACCGGCTTCCTGAGCGGCTTCTAAAGCACGTTCCTGAGCATGGACTTGTTCATCTATAACCTTTGTGAGTAGGGATATTCCGGTCTGAATAGCCAGGCCAAGGCCAAAGGACATTGCAGAGGTCATTAAGACTGTTTTAAGACGTAAAGCTTCTGTTTGAACACCTGCCGCTTTGAGTGATGCACGATAACCAGCTAATGACGCTGAACCATCTGTGCAAGTGGCTAGGTATTCTTTTAGCTGGGTGTTGTTTTTGACTACGGATACCTCAAAATCATTTATATCATTCAATCCAACAACAACCTGTTTATTCCATTGAGCAATCGCAGCTTCCGCTTCCGAAAAGTGCTTCTTCTGAGCCTTTAATGCGGTTATATTAATGCCCATGTAATTTCCCTGTACATCAAGCTTTCCGCTTTGGGGGTTTGTTATTTGAGTAATTCCATAGTCCTTATTTAGTAATGTATAAGCGCCTGTAACTGTAGTCAATAATGTTGGTATAGCCCCCAATGTGTCAACCAACTTTTCGGCTGCAAAGATCATATTATCAAGAAACGATATACCACCCTTAATCGTGTCTTGATCCGTAACATGATTAACAAATGAATCCCACTGGTTCTGAAGGCCATTGATTTTTCCCTCCCAACTATTTGCGGTCTTCTCAGCTTCACGCATTGCACTGCCTTGCGCATTTTCATAGTCCCCAAGCATTTTCTGGTATGTTGTATTCCAATTGCTCAGAATTGAACTTAAAACGTTACTCCTATATTTTCCACCCACCGAAGATATAATATCTGCCCGCTCTGCCGCATCTTTAGGTAGGGCATTAAACTTTTGAGACAGTTCGTCTAATACTTCCATCGGATTCCTAAGACGTAATATACCGTCTTCCATGTATTTTAGAGATATACCAACTTTATCTAAGGCTTTTTCTACCTTTGATAGATCTTCTTCTGTTGTTTCAAATCCTTCATCGGTATTTTTTACCTGTTGGAGATTCATAATAATTGCTTTTACAGCCCGTCCTACAACACTACCACTTTCTCTAGTTGTTGCAATGCCAGTACCTAAAAGGGCTGTCATCTCATTTTCTTTAATATTAGCATTGGACAACTGATTTGCGGCAACTTTTGTTGCTTCAGCCAATTCCTGCATACTTACTGCATTCCGGTTCGTGACCTGATTTTGTGAATCAAGTAGGCCATTCAATTTTTTCACATTGCCCTGATAACCATAAGCTGCATTACTTGCAATTAAATAGTCATTAGACAAATCAGCAGTCATATCCCCCGCCGATTTAGCCAGTACTGACAGCTCAGCCATAGCTTGACTATTCTCTTTTTCAAAACCAGCTCTTGACATTTCACGATATGCCGTAAGAAAATCCTTTGACAGCACTCCATATTTTGACGCTATTGAAAATGATCCATTAGCAATTTCTTTTATCTGTTTAGCTGTTGCTTCGCTTGTCTTTTGTATCTCTACAAGAAGTGTTGAATTCTCCTTTAGTGTTCCAAGCGCTTTAACATAATTACGAACCACAAGTGCTCCCAAACCAAATGCTGATGATATTTGAGTAATCTTACCCAACATGCCCTTCAACTTGTCTGTTGTACTAATTCCAGCATAGCCAGTAGCTAAGACCTCCGATTTATACAAACGGAACCGCTCTGTGGCTTCAGTCAAACTTTTCTTGTCATTAATTTTGTCAAACAACGCTTTTAAATTATCAGCTTCATTCAATAATCCTGATGATTCACGGATTTTACTATTTTTTGTCAGATAAGTTGTTAAATCATTTTGCAGACGTTGCTTTTTAATTTCATAGTCTACTGGAATTATCATTTTAGGAATATGGGAATTTATGCTCGATAGAGTTTTGCGAAGTTTGAGATTCAAACCATCTATATTTATATTGATGTCACTGAATTTGACATTTTTCAAGGCGTTATTTACAGCCTGTTGTGCCTGTTTCTCATCTAGCTTTGCCGCCAACTTAACTGGCGCCAATTGGGCTTGAATTTGATTAATCTGTTCCTTGATTTGTTTTTTAGTGTCACCTTTTAGTAAGGTAGCAGTCAAGCGCATCAAATTCACTGTCTTTTCCAACTGTTTAATGTCGGAATTAATCTGTTTCTTTGATTTTGCAACATTCAATGCCGCTGCCAATTGCATCATAAAATCGTTGTTACTTGCCATGTAAAATCTCCTTAAATGTTATTTTTGTGCATAATAAAAGAGAGGCCGTTATAGTCTCTCTTAATCATTTCTTGGATATTAAGTTATTTAAAATCTTGTCTTGCAATTCATGCAGACTCTATCAACCTTATTTGTCGCTATTCCTGTCAGCCATGACCATTTTCTTCCGACCAATTGTATCCGATTACTTCCACACCTTGGGCATCTGATTTCGTTTATTGCTGAATCATAGGCTGGTGGAGCGAATGCGTCTGGTATGTATGTACGGAGAATTTCTTTTGCTTTTTCAGAACCATTTTCATCTCTTGGTGGTGCTTGAAACTCCTTAATCAAAAAGAATGTATCTCCATGTTTATCTAAATCAATCTTCTTTTCGCTCAATGTTGCTGATTTCCCATCACCACTCTTGAATCCATAGTAATACCAAGTAATCCAATCGGAATGTTCCTCTGCCTTATTTATACTATCTCCGCCTAAATTAGCTCCGCATATTAAACATGTATTTTCGCTATTCTTAGCCTTTAAAATATCTTCATCAACAATGCTCCCGCAATCTGGGCAAACAATTTTTCTCCCCACAATCAATTCCTCCCCTCATTTCTATGATTAATTATAACCCACACCCTTTATTTTGGCAACGCCAATGCGTACATATGTTCCTATTTATTTTCCTCCAGTAATATCCCAGTCAGTTTCCCCCAAGAGTCCTTCAATATCTCCAAAGAAGTCTCTAAATTACTATTTGCAGCAATTTCACGATTAAACTTTACCTTATCCTGTGTGTTCAATTCTCTATATTCACAAGCCACATCATCAATCCAACCATCAACGGACTGGGGGCCAATCAGCTTTCTACGAAATTCCTTTAATGCATCTACATAAATCGCATACATCTTCGCATAATTCTCGGCGGTAGAAAGATAGTTTAAATATTTATCCTTATTAGAGGCCAATTCTTTTAGTTCGCCTATTTTTAATGTGCTGCACAGTAAATCTTTCTTAGCGCCAGTCATATTTGTTAATGCACGTGCAATTTCCAGTTCAGTATAAGTAGTATTGTTTTTCTTCGTTTCTGTCATTAATCAATTTCTCCTTGATTCGTTTAGATTATAGTCATTATTAGTTGTTCAATTATTTGTGGGATTTTTGTTTGGCTGAACGCCATTAGAGTATTCTTTTGATAGGTATTTACTCTGGTATGTTAACCTTTTCCAGATAGTTATTGAGCCTTTCGGCATTATCCTTTTTCAGATAGATTTGTCCATTTTTAAACCTTGATAAGTCAATAGCATTGATTTTCGTCCTCTCTGCAATAGCTGATAATTTCATCCCAAGACTTAAAATCTTGATAAGATGAATTCTGATTAAATCCTGATCCATAAAGTTCTCCTTCCATAATTTTATATGCATTGTTTTAGGGCACCCCGGAGGTTCCCTGTATGCAGTTTACAGATTCAATGACAAAAATGCTAATTTCCCTTATAAATTCAAGGTTTTTTGCATCATACCTTTGTGCATTTTGGGGCTATTTTGCACTCTTTATCTGCTCAAATACCTGTTCATAAGTTTAAATGCTCTAAGATAATTCTTCCCATCATAATAAATCTGTTCCTTATCCTGCTTATGAGGGATAAATAATAACTCACATGACTTATGTCCCTCAAACTTACGGAACCTTATAATCTTCATATCCACTAACGTATCCACCGCTTTTTTTACTTGGACATTATGTAGACCGCTAATTCTTGAAATATAATGATTAGTAATCTGTTGTTTACTGTTATCAAGACATGGTATACATACCGCCTTATTCATGCTATACAGCCTTTTATATGCAACCAGATAACAGTAATACACTTTCCGCACTGCTATATAATCCTTGACGGTTGAGGGGATTTTAGATTTAATTTCAGAGATATCAGACTTAAAGATGTAGAAGTCATCTGGTATCTTTTTATCGCACTCCAGACAAGCAATTTTGTTATCCTTTATCTCTTTTAATGCTTGAAATTTTTCATTATTTTGTTCTCGCATTAAATCCAGTGATTTTTTAAACTTCTCTTCGTCCTTGTGAGAACGTACAATAATATCCTTCCCAGAAGCCCTTCTAACTAATTCATCAGGAAATAAATTCCACAGTAAATCAAAATGTGAAAAGTTTTCTTCCTTGAACTCTGTGTATGCACAGGTTATGCAGCAGTCTAATATCATACTCTTGGAGCATAGTTTACCCTTATCACTACAAACACATAGAAGTTCACTCCGGCATTTATCATAGAATGCCTTATATATCATTGCGTACTCTTCTTTTGTATTTGCGCCCTTATCCTCTTCCATCTTCCTCTCACCAGAGATATTTTTCTGGTCTTGGATGTAACCTTTAAATAATTTTCTTACCTTGACATATTGTGTTTTCTTCTTCAAATTACAGTCTCTTGATTTTATTAGCGACGTATAATTAAACTGTGGAACGTTTATGGAGATTTCCAAATCTTCTAAATGAGACTTCATATATTCCATAATACGGTTCATAGTACAATCTTTATCCGAAAACCTCGACACAAATTCTTCACTGTATTCTTTATTCTTTTCGCATTCTCTATCGAATTCCCGTTTTGCCTGTTCCTCTTTTTTTCTCTGTTTCCTATTCTTAGGCAAATACATCATGAAACGCAGTTTCTTTATTTTATTGTCTCTAATATACGTATCTATCTCTTTTGGTATAGGTACTTTTACACCAGTCTTTACAAAGTCAATTACTAACGAACCAACCACAGATAATATCTTAATATAGTTCTCAGTTGTGTTGTTTTGACCTTCTCCCCATAATTCAGAGATACGATTGATTACCTCTCCAATATCGTTACTAAATCCCCTAATCTCACTCTCTATAATAGCCTGAGTATCAGATATACATACGTCAGGGATATTTTCGTTATCTTCCCTATCACATAGTAAATCCGGATAAATAGTTCTGGCCTTTCCCGCATCGATTGTCTGCTTTACTTCGTCCTCTAATATCGGATTTTTTACAGTAGCCAGCATATCCCCATCCGTATCTGCCGAATTACAACGTAATAGGTTGGTATCCCATACTGATACGACTATGTTTGACCTTAGATAGCGGAACCACTTATTTACTCTATCATCATTCATACATTGGCCTATCCAGTGTTCACGAAAAATATGCGGATTTCTCCAGATGTTAATCGTTTCCACACCTTTATGATTCCAATAGTTTGAATAGACCTTATCCCTTCCTAAAAGCCCTGTAACTTCCATGCCAAACGCATATTGAAGTAATGCATACGGATCGCTACAGACAACTGAATAATTTCCATCGAGATATAGTTTTCCTATATACGATTTCTCCTTAGCATTTTCTAATGTCTGCTCCACCTTCATTCTGACATATTTATCATTAAGCAAGGCGTGATTTACAGCCAATGCCCGATAATATGGTTTGACCGAATCTTTTCTGATATTGCCATTTTCTTTTATTCCAACATATTTTAAAAATTCCAGTATATCCGTATGCATAGATTTGATTACGTCTACAGTTCTGTCACATATAGCCTGTAAACGCTCCATTATATCCGTTTCAAATAGTCTATCCATTGTTTGAAGGGGCTGATAAGCGCTTAATAAAACATCCTTCAGATCAGAATCCTCTATTGCAAAGGAGCATATATTAAACGTCCTTTTATATCCATGTACTTCCTTATGGAACTCCCGTTCCCACTGTGCAGCTTTATCTTTTTCATTATAAAACTTCTTAAATTTAAACATGGATTCAGTCAGTATGACATTAAATGCATCCACATTATAATCCCAAGACTTGCCATCAATATCTATAACCTTTTCTTGATGGGAAACTTCATTTATAAATTCTTTAATTGGCATAACAAACAGACAGCCCTTTACCCCGCATAACCGTATCTGAAATGACCCCGGCACATAGTCTAATCCCAAATCTTTAGCCCATTGACTAGCCATCTCAATGTCAACGATTCCCATTCCATCAAAAGGACAGGTATTTACTTTTTTTAACATATCCTGGAAAACTTTATACTGGTATTTATCGGGTTCTGTTGATTCTGAATTATACCCTGCTTTATACTCCTGCCTTACTATATCCACAATATCCTCTATATTCAAATGTAAGTCTGGGATTATCACACACTTTGGCATAGTAACCGGAACACTATTACTGGCCTGAAGCCCATAATAAGATGTCCATTTGCTTATATACTTCGTCTTTGTGTCCGGTTCCACCCCACATCTTAGAATTTCATCAACAATAGAAAACAGCGACTTTTTTATAAATAAAGCCTTTTGACATCTTATATGGCTTGCGTTAGAGATTAAATGTATAAATGTTTCTACGGAATCCATAACATACGTCTGATTTTCCTTATCAAATTTGTAATTGTGAATTTCCAACTCACCTATGTTTTCAATGAACCTGTCGTTGCTGTCTTTGATGAACCATTTATATCTTCCACTCCTGCCAACTCTAATAGAAATAAGGTCGCTAATATATTCATAGTTTCCATCAAGCGCAATACCCATAGGATTCAAATGTTTGATAATTCTGGTCAGTTCTGAATCATCAATAAAAATCTTCATCTTCTTTTCTTTAAATGGGTACATCCTCACTATGATTTTATACTTGTCATTGGATAACTGTACCTTTTCAAACTCAGTCACTTTAATTCTTTTGATTTTACATAACCTATTTTTTGCTGAAATTTCATGCTCTGTACTTATTTTAATCACCCGCCAATCTTCAATCATCTAATACTATCTTCTCCATTTAACCCCAATGCCTCCATGGAGCCGAATTTGACCTAACGAAATCACCCCCATACCCGTTGTGCCAAAATTGGAGCATCGGTTTGTGAATCTAAAGCCCCCCTATTCAGTTCTCGTCTATGGGTATTATCCAATTGCCAGAACGGCAACGCTTGATATGATTTCTCTAGGCCAATAAATTGAGTAAGGGCGAATTATCCCACTCCTGCCTATGCTGGTTCTGATTGGTCCGTAACAGATGATTTCAAAGAACCTGTTTTAGAAAACATCATCTTTTCAAATCTTGTTTTCGCATCTACTTTCTCCATACCCTCATCCTTTTTATATCCTTTATCCACGTACTACGCCCGCCCTCTCCATGCCCTCCAAACCACCCACCCCAGCAACTCTCCCATGCCCCACTGCAAGCTCATATAAGCCGTTCTAACGCGTTGTACACCTATATAAAGAAATAGTGATTTCATCCGCTTATATTTCTCTTTTCTATTTCACAATCTTCAAATGAGATGGTTTCTTACTCAGCTTATGTATCTCACCTGTTTGATTATCTTTGAAGATACATAATTCCTGGTTCATCGTGAATGTGCCTATTCCCTGTTCCTCACACCACTTTTCCATGATTCCTCTACCAGTCTGGGCTTTATACATATTGCTGATAATCGAAAAAGCAACCATATCAAATGCAAATAAATCATCATTCCAGTAACACCACAAAAAGTTCTCCAGTCCTTCCTCGCCTAATGGTTTATCCAAATCAAAGTCCTTCAACTTTTCTATTGTGTAGAAGTAATCCTTGCAACCAGACTTTTCACCATCATACTCTTTTTCAATTGGGAACATGGACATCATCTCTCTAGGTGTAAGCTGTCCCATAAGCATTTTCACACACTCTAAAAAGTTGAAGTCAGCATTGACCTGCTCAAGTGTACGTGGCTCGGTACAATGCCTTCGATCTATCCTCTCTAAACTGAAATATTTCACTGCATAGAACACCGCACGTTTCAGATGGTCCCTGCACTGGTTCCAATCGCTATAAGCTGATATAGTGTCTAATTCTCTGACAAATGCTTTCATATAGAGTTGTTCCCGCTTGGCTTGCTTATCTTGCACCTTGCCTTTATCACCGCTAACCACTGTAAAATTATTATTCATTAAGCACCCCCATTAAATAAACTGATTATGCAGTCTATCTATTTCCATATTAAATTCATTGTCACTCAGCTCACCTTTTCGCTTTTTCTCAATAGCCTCCCTCATTTTAATTCTGATTTCATTGTTATGCGTCATTCGATTTATTACTTCATCGGTAACATAGTGATCCGGATCACCACTTCCATCACCATATGATTTTCCAAATAAAGTATCTAACCAAAACATGGCCAGGTAGCCATCTGTACTTCTAAACGTAAAATTTGACATAATGAATAGTTTAAGCTTTAATTCATCATCGGAATTACAATCATTTCGCAGATTCTCTTCTTGGAAAGCATAGTAACATTTTATTTGTTTAATCCCCAAGTCTTTACATGCTCTAACTCTCTCATGTCCAGAGATAATCGTTTTGTCTCGTGCTATACATATTGGTTCTATAATCCCATTCTTATCCACCATATTTAAGAAGAATATCCAATCCTTTCCCTTACGAATAGGGAAATACTTTTCATGATCTGGAAGAGGTTTTAATTCATCAATATCAATCAAATATGTTTCAGTGTCCCTCTCTATATCTATGGTACTGTCAGATGGTTTTTTCTCGACTGTTTCTTTAATAATTTCCTTCAATTCTCTTGTGGATATTTGTTTCAAATCATGATTTTCAATAAATGATTCTCTCTTGTCCTCTGGTACATCTAATAGTAATCCGACCTTTGTTATTTCCAAATTGGAAATCGCTTGCGAATTTGCACCAAATGCTTTCGCAATCCTCATAAGTTGATTCGCAGATCTTTGTGAAAAATCAACTTTCTCTCTAAGCCACTCTCCCCATTCCCCATGTGGAACCTTTTCCTTTGCCTTTAAAAGCTCCTGTCCTAACTGAATCATATTTTCGGCTGTTCTATTTTTAAGTGTAATAATATTTTTCTCAATCCGTGCTAAATCTCTATTTATAATATTGTTCATTTCTGCTCTCTCCTTACGCAATCTTCTTATTCCTTGCTCCATACACAATCACATTCCCAGTACCATCAATCACATCATCCGTAACGACCACTCTCTTTGCTTCAGCCATATCCGGTACATCAAACATAACCTTCTGTAACGCTTTCTCCACAATGGACCGCAACCCCCTTGCACCTATCTTCCGCTTAATTGCCAATTCAGATATCCTATGTAAAGCATCGTCTGTAAATTCAAGCTTCACATCGTCCATAGACAGTAGTTCCTGGTACTGTTTTACCAGCGCATTCTTTGGTTCTGTGAGAATCCTAAGTAAATCTGTTTCACTTAGAGGATTCAATGTTGTTATTACAGGTAGACGGCCAATCAGCTCTGGCATAAGACCAAACTTAACAAGATCATGTGGCTGCACGTCCGATAAATCTGGTGTATCCTTTGAAGAGTATGCTCTTATATCTGCACCGAATCCAATTGGCCTGCTATAAGACTCCTTATGTACTATCTTCTCCAATCCTTCAAAGGCACCACATTTCCACTTCAGATTTGTGCCTATACCTAATCCGTTTATAGTGGTTATAGACAGACACCGCCAATGTACGCTTTGCATCATCCTGACCTATCACATACTGATCCAGATGTTCCTTAATCTGTGATGGGGTTGCCAACTGTATGTTATCGTTTAATTCTTGTTCATCTTCATCATCATTCAGTACACTATAGGCTTCATTAACACAATCACTACATACATAACCAAATTTTCCTTTAACCATTTGATTAACTTCTGCTTGTCTTTTGCCACACAGAAAACAAATTTCATTATTCTTATTTGCCATATCCTTATCCCCTTACCTTCCTGTAGTTACTGCCACTGAGCCGATGGTAACTACATATATTATCTCTTTGTACAAACTCTATTTAAGTTCAAATTCCACTGTTCTATCATCATCAAACATATAATGCAGTAACGCTTCATTTCTTTGCTTTGAATAATCACATTTTGCATTTATATCAGTACAACATCCAATGTCATTTATATATGGGCAATTCTCATTGGAGCAACAAACTTCACCAGTCATAGTTACGTTGATTCCTCCGTGTTTAATAAAATCTTTTCTATTCATCCTCATTCCTCCCATTATTCAAAGACTTTCTTCATAAAATTATTGCTTTTAAAATCATGGTATGATACAATTAAAGCAATTAAAGTTCATACTGATTTTTCCTAAATGGGTTGGATACTATTTTTAATTTGCACGTTAAAAACTTCAAAATCCCTTGAAATTTAAAGGCTTTTGCTTGATTTTTCTGTTCCGTTTTCCCCCCTGGATTTCGTACTCAAAACGTCATTTAAAACGTCTAAAAATCCTTATTTATTAATGTTTTTTATAATTAATCCCATTCTACTTTCCCCCCTATTGTATTCGTATGTATTATATGTGTAGCACAGCGTAACGTCCTTTTTGGCATCCTCACGCTATCACTTTAATCTCAACCTCATAGTCTACCGTCCTCTCATCTTCCAAATCATATGGACTAATAAACTTATACTTATTCCATTCATATCCCTTATCTGTATACTGCTTCTGTATAATTAAACACCGTTCTTTACTTAACTTTCTTATATGCTTACCAATCTCATTCGGAGTCAATTCATCTAAACCTATTGTCTCTGCTAATTCTTCGTAAGTAACCTTTTTACCGCTTTGTAAATTGTTCACCAGTGCTATATATACAATATAATCAATTTGTGATATCTTCCCATCTATTAGTGCGTTTGCTATCGAAAAATAAAACTCTATGTATCCTTGCTGAAAATCATTTAACCGCCTTGATAGTTTCAAATGTCTCTCTTTATATTCATCAGGCTTCTTTTTATCAGGTATAACTTCTATGTAACCTTTTTCTTTTAGCCCATCCAATAATTCCACTAGACGTTTTTCTCCAATACAACTTTTCTTTCGAACAGACGAGTATAGTAGTTCCTGCAAATTTTTTATCCTAAATCCTCGTCTCCCATAACTGTTTTTATATACTTCGAGAATCGTAATAATCAAAAACTCATGTCCTTTGGTTTCTCTAAAGTCTTTCCTTGTTAAAATTTTCTTGTTTATCTTAGCAGCTTTACCTTTTGTTATTGAAATCTTTGCTCCATTGTGATATGTACCGCAATACACTTTATCACACTGACTCTCAACAAATTTACGGCGAGGATCATCAATCTTAAAAGATTCATAACATCCTAGAAGGTGATAATCTTCTTTCAGATAATTAGCCGTATCCTCTTCAATGACTTTCTGTGGTTTTGGTGGTAAACATTTCAAATTATATTCCTGGCAGATAGAATATATCCTAGATGATTGATACCCTTCCATCTGGAGCATTTTGACAATACGGCCATGCCAGAAATTACGCTGTCCTTTAGAAGCTCCCTCATTCAACATTTTCCTCACACACAGATAGCAGGGATACTCGTTAAGGGCTTCATAGTTCCACCTTGTTCGTTCAAGGATTTTTATATTTTCCTGTTCCTGATGATAATAACGAATTAACTTTGAAATATATTCTAGTTCATACTGTTTGAATTGCCTTCCCACTCCATAACTGTTATTAATAACTTTTACATATGACCATTTGCCAATATTTTTACGATCATAATCGTAAGTTCCATCTTCAATCTTGTGATTAAAAGTGCATGGTGGCCTTGAAATCTGCGTTGGCTTTACTGCTTTTAAGTCGGCCCCTAAGATATTCGCAAGCGATTTATTAATTTCCGTTATATTCTTTATGTCACAAGTGGATTTTACGCTTATGTAATAATGAAACCCGTGTCCACTATTGATATATGCATGAATAAATAGTTTAGGAATTTTATCCCTAATCATTTTCGTAAAGTCTCTTGCATCCTTCATATCCGGATATTCTTTCTGATCAAAGTCTAAATACAGTACCCGTTTCATACGTTGGCTACCTATTGTTCCGTCTTTGTTCTCTCTATTTGTAGCAATTTGATTATAAACATCATGAGTATAGCGGTATTTTAGAATGAATCCTTTATATTGTTCAAAATCTTTTACGAAAGATACAATCCGATCCCCCTTTTCTTTCCCCACCTCACCATCTCTATTCCTTCTTATTGCTAACATTCTAATAAACTCGTTTTCTCTCAATTGCATTGGATATAACATATCATAGTATCTTTTTAAATATTCTGTTTGCATATTACTAATAACTGACCACTCCGTTTCTTTAGATAGGGTAGGGGAATAAATGTTTTACATACGCACTGTTTTCCCCTTTACAACATAGTTTTCTCTTTTACTCAATCACTCTTACATTTACGGCCTGTACACCTTTATCACAGTCCACAATGTCATATTCTACTGGCTCAGCTTCAGCTAATGTCTTGAACTTCATACCAACTATTCCAGAATAATGAACAAATACCTCATTACCGTCATCACCTGTTAAAAAACCAAAGCCTTTTTTCTCATTGAACCACTTACATTTACCTGTCATTTTAGAATCTCCTATACCATTTTCTTGTACTTAATCTGTATTCTCTTATCATATATGTTCTCTGTTGTGGCTGATTTTATTTTCTAAACTCACAACATGTAAAGGTGAAAAAATCTTCTTTTTACTTCCTATCCTACATTTCTATAGACATTACCGCTCTTCCCATAAATATTTTTTGTGTCAAGGCTATTGTATTTATCCACTATAAATAAATCACATTCCGGTAAACTTAATTCAATTACTTTGTCAAGTTTTTCTCTTATACGCTCTTTATTACAAAAGCATATAGCATGTTCAAACTTTAAATTGTACTGTTCCTTATTGGCATCTTCAAACAACGTAAAAACCTCAAATGCTTTTTTCTTCTTATTCCAATGCATAACATTTTGTAATAGCAATTCTGGCTGTAAATCCGCTACAATAATATAACTCCCCTTCAATAATTCGTTTACAACAACCCTTAATGACTTCTCCAGAATACACTCTGGAGATAATTTCAACTGACACATAACCTATTCCTCCAATTCAATTATTTATAGGCACACCGCCATCATGAGCAATGTGCCTGTCTCCCCGTACTGTAATGTCAATCAGTATCATCACTGAGCGCCTATCCGTTCCTGTCGGCTCCTGGTTCCTTCACCAGAATGTATTTTCCGTCCAATAAGTAATCATCCACAACCGATGATTGGCCTCTACTTTCACCGAAAGCATATCTCTGTATAATGATTATTCTCCAAAACTAAGCTGATTTTTGGAAAAATAATTCTTCTCTAAGCTGAGTTTCTACATCGTCCCTGGTTACACCGTCATTTGCACATACTTCAACAAGAATAGAGCACTCACAATAGGGACTCATATTGCCAGCCTGGATAATTAATTTCTCTTTGCCTGTCCTAAAGTATCTAAAGTCAATACTGTCTGCAAAGATTCCGGATTCACTGTAGAATTCCAAATCAGATATGAATGCTTCAGGTGTAATGCTCTCAGTCTTATCTTCGCCCTTATAATACAGGACTGCATTTGTGACTGAGACCATCTACAACTGTAATATTAGTGGCTCTTTCCCTTCCATTTTTCGTATTTGCATATCTTTTCGGGAGCTGAATCGACAGAAGAGATATGAAAAAAAATGTCCTTATTACGATATAAATATTTAATAAAGCCATATCGCTTTTTGGGATTGTAAAATTTTATTATTCCTGTATACTTTTCCAACTTATCTCCTTAATTACCCCTTTGTTACAGGCGGCACGGTTAAGCACCGCCCTATTGATTCTATTAAAATTTGTGTACCCTATAATCTAATTCAATTTCCATATCTGACATACCATTATTAAACTCAAGTCTGTAAGTAATATTTCCTGATTTATCGGAATCATTGTAAATTTCCTCTATAATCTTACTATCTATAGTGGTATGTACAGCTTGTGAGTCTATTTCAATTTCGGTATCATTCACCCCAATAGTACAATTACGCGCATCGATATAAAGAGAACCGCCGTCTACGCTACATATTGCAAAAATGCCATCATTTGAATCTGTAAGCTCTTTGAACTGCTCCCAAGTGAGAGTTATCCCTTTATCTACTGTGTTGAAGCATAAGGTATATCCCGATATTTCAAACTTATAGTCGAAATACGTGCTACCATCCCATTCTTGCTGCATTGCTTCCTCTACCTCTTCGCCATCTGCACCTTCTATTGCATAGTTTGTAAATATCTCTTCATCGGAAATAGGAATATTGAGCGTAAGGCATTTTCCAAAGTTAGACATGAGACCCTCTTTTGTTACTGTGTATTCATGCAGAACATCCGTTACTACATTATACAAACCATTCACAAAATAAATCCCGCCTATAACCTGCTCTAACAATTCTTTTACCTGTTTTCCTGTCATTACTGTTTTACTCATTCTCTTATCCTCCAATGTTGTTATTATGGAGAACCAACCTTTCGCCAGTTCTCAGTCTGTATTTGTTGATGGGATAGGAGCACACCCTATCAGGACTTCCATCTATATATATCTACTTCTCCAACAGGAAAAGCAAATTCATTGATTATTCTTCGCTGATACTGAATCCTGCATATGCGGCCAGCTCCATTAGATCCATGTTCTTATCTACTACTGGGATTTCCGATTCATTTACTACATACCATCCATGAGTCCCCTTATCATCGCAAATTCGCATAAGGTGTAGCCCTTCTTTGGACAACTCATCCGTAACCATAGCTAATGTAAGAACCGGCTCCACATTCAATGCCTGGACACGGTTACTCTTGTCTGGCTCACTAACCTCAAAATTAACCCTGTCCCCCTTTAACAGCACCTTACATCCCTTCATTCGGATTTGTGAATAATGGAAGAAATAATCCTTCTTATCTTCACCTCTGATGAATCCATAGCCCTTCTGGCTGACAAACCACTTAACTGTACCCTTCATAATTAAAATCCTCCCTCATTAATCCATAAATCCAATCGTTACAACATTCCTGTTTCCATCCAATCTGCCACTCTCTGGGAGCATGTAAACGTTGATAACCCTTGTAGATGGGTATGCAAACCAATCTTCAAAATCCTCTAAGTCCTCAATAGTATCAACTTTAGTCATGTCAATAAACAGGCTGCTATTGATTTCCATAGGATACAGTTTTGTTCCATCCTCCTTTTGACCGACTGGCTCTCTGCTCATATTCCCAAAACATAGGATTTTCCCCTCATTTAATGAGCTACATTCTGTAAAATACATTTCCGCAAATTCAACACCTGTGCATCTTTTACTGGATACATCTAGGTTTCCGCTATTCAAGTGAATCTGATAGCCTTTGCCCGTTTTAATCTGTTCTAACAGTACATTTAAAAATTCTGCTAATTTCATGCATATAATCCCCCACATTTTATTGTTATAGCAGGCGGCATTACACCGCCCACTATATATTTCTCTTTTAATTATTTGTGCTTCTTAAAAAACAGCATCTTTATTTCCATAAAAGGCTGACCATATGGCTTGATGATAAATTCCACGGATGTTTCACTTTCCCTTTTATAGAAAGCATTGCAGCTATCATCTACCACCGGAACCTCAAATGTATTGGTATCGTCACTGATATGCAGTTTCCAGTCAGACAACGTATTAATATATGTACGCATAGGATTCTGCATTTTTAAATCCAGGCCATATACGTCCGTGATTTTTGCCAGGATGCAATACCATTCACTTTCTTCTTTCATTACGGAATCCAGAAATTCCTGTAATTCATATACGTCCTTTTCATGATATCCTTCTGAACCTGTCTCCTTAAAGCTGTCAGAAGCGTGTAGGACCATCATCTGAAGCTTTGCCCCATCTGCTAACTGTGATGTAATAAACAGGGCATCCGCATCTTCGTTAAATTCACCCTTAGTTGATACAATATCTTTCTGGCCGATAGTGTACTTGTTACCATACGACGTACATTCCTGTGAAAACTCAAATACATCATTATACGCTTCAAATCTGTTGACCTGCATGGACAGGGTAGTCTTATCTTCGTCTAATAAGCTGAGCGAGGTTATATCATAGTCGTTCACCAGCTCAAATAACTCCTGTGTGCTTACTTCCTGTCCGTTCATAATTGCTTCTACTGTTTTGTTCATCATGTTTGTTTCCTCCATATTGTTTGATTTTTATTTGATATAAATAAGATATAGCCCCATCATTACCTGGATTTAATTCTGACGTTACTTTCACATATACTTGTTACTTCTTAATTCTCTTTTGTAACATCTCAAACTTTGATGGTTTCTTTTTCTCTTCTGTCATTTCTTCAGTTATATCATTTGACATAAATTCCAGAACTCCCAGCTTTTTAACCTGTTTCCGATCCCTCATACGCTCTTCATAAGCTGTTTTTGCTAATTCTCCTAGTTTCGCAACATGGGACACAGGATAGTCCAGACCACTAATTACAATTAATGTACTTCTGCCGTTATATCCCTGAAACACATTCTTCGGTTTTCCAACTTCTGAAATAATCATTTCGGATTCTATGTCCTTATTGTCATTCCATGCGTGAATAATACCGATATTCTCACAGATCTTGTTTGACTCAATCGGAGCGAAGATACCATTCTTTGTTAATTTCTCCAACATAATTGCTGGTTCTGTTCCACTTTTCATTAAACTTAATACCATTGCTCCACTGTCCCTAAGCATTTCCAAACGTTCTGATTCATCAAAGTTATTTAATTCACCATATGAATCATTTGTAAGGAACGTATCAAGGAACTTTGCAAAGGTACTATTAATTGAAGAATAGTCTTTATTTACGTCATTGTTTATAAAAAAAGTTGCTCCCAATCCCTTTAATTCCTGCAATTCGCGCACTGTATCATATGCATTGGTATGTTTTTTAATTGCTTCATCAGAGGATGGCAATGCAATGACTGGACAAACAATTTTTGTAGGTTTACCGTCCTCTCCTTTATTTTGTAAGAGCATTTCTGCTAAGATAGTTGCACATCCAGATCCCGTTGAACCGCCACCTCCAAATAAAAGGAAAATAATCTCTTCTTTTATATTCCCTACAAAATCCAAAAACTCAAAATTCTGTGATAAACACTCCAATGCTCTCTCACGGTGTCCACCAAATCCATCAAATCCAAGTAACTGATACTTTGGAATATTTCCTAGTGCCTTTAAATCCTGTTCACTTCCATTAGCGGCGCTACCTTTGTAATTGTATCCTGCAATAAATTCTTTCGCCTGTTTCCCGCCATAGCAACCTAATCCTAAAAACATAGTCTTTTCTTTTAAGCTCATCCTTCTTTTCCTCCCTCAACAACTTTGATTCCTTTTTCAAGTAAGTAAAATGTATCAGCATGGTTATCAACACAACCCCTTTCTATGTAACCAGCTTTTAATAATTTTTGTAGCTTCCTGTAGATTGTCATTCTCGCACCCAATGCACCTTCATTATTATCTAAAAGTTCTGTAATGGTCATGGAATGGAAATGGTCTTTGCATCCACTATCATTTAATGTATCTAAAATCATAAATTCCAGGCGATTTAGTTCAAACTCTCCACGCATATATACCTGTCCTTTCTTTCATAATCGTCTTACGCATACTCGATATAGCCGAAACACTGAAACCATATATAAGTGACGTAACATTTAATAGTTAAAAAATATGAGGCTTTATCGCCCTTGTATGGAATAAGCAGCCCTCAATTGCAATCCCTCCCTTATGCTGTTGTCAAGGTGCACTTAATAAGCCTATTACCTTTCGATAATAAGAATATTGGTCTGTATAACCTGTGGTAAAAATTGGAATGATAGCAGAAACGCTTGACATAAAAGATAAAACTATGCAATAATAAAGCGTGGCTTCTGCCATTATACAAAAATTATGTAAGAGACTCGTCCGAGGTGCGCCAACACCGTTTGAGGACGGGTCTTTTGCTTTTGTATGTACCAGTATAATCCGAACATTTGTTCTTGTCAATAGACTTTCAGAACATTTGTTTTGTTTCTTTTCCAACGTTCCTTACTCAATTAATGAATTTTCTTGCGCACTTTCTACACGATACGTTTTGCTCTACACATATATTAACCCATAAACGTGTAGATGTCAATGATTTATTTAATTTTATACACATTTTTACTTAATAACACATTTCGTTGATTCTGTTGTTTTTATATGTTATACTAAAAAGTAGTATTATAAATGAGGTGATCTTATGTTTAAAGATAAATTAAGACAGCTACGAATAGAACGTAATCTTACACAAGCTGAAATTGCAAAGGCTATTGGTGTATCGGCTGCTACTATCGGAAATTATGAACAAGGTACAAGAGAACCACGCAATAATGAAATGTGGAAAAAAATAGCTGATTATTTTAATGTATCCATTGATGAATTGATGGACAACAAAGAAAAACAAAAAAAGAAGATTATCCGTATATTGAAACCCGAAGAGGCAGAAATAGCTGATTCTGTATGCCATTATAGAACGGATAGACCAATAATATATAACAAAGAGGACATAACTGTTTTTGTTCACTCACCGAATGATGAAAATATTCCTATAACACCAGAACAGAGACGCGCACTTATTGAATTCACAATTCGTAGTGGACACGCCATGTGTGCAAGAAGAACATTGGTAGAAACAATTTATAAAATCAAAAAATACTCACATGATTATATTGTTTCTAATCTTTCTGAGCTTAGTGAATATATTGAAAATAATGTTGTATACTGGTATCATCGCTGTTGGAATAATCTTGACGATGTTTTTCCTAAAGTAACAAATATAGAAACCTTATATGACTTAATTACAACTTGCTTAATTATTGACGATGGGGCTATGAAAGAATTTTATTTTGTAAGTCTTCCAGATGATTTCAATTGGCTACGTGAAAAACTACGATAATAATTAAGCTTGTATACTTAAAGTAGGTATGATGGATATGGTGCTGTTTACAGGTGATTTTAAAGAACCTGTTTTAGAAAACAAGTTAATGATAAAAACGGATCCAGGGAGTTTGTAATTTTGTAAGGTGCGAACATCCATATTCATATCAGCCGCAATATCTGATTGTGTTTTGCAAGACGAATTTTTTTCGTCTTGATGTCTATCTCCACCACAGCCTCGTGGGACTATGGTCTTCTTATTTCGTCTTAATGTCTAATGTTGCCCCTCAGTGGGGTAAAGCATGTCCTTATTTCGGACATATGAGGACTCAGTGCCGCCTTAGTACGCACTTTCAAATAGTATGAGTCAGAAATACCACGGGCTTTAGACGCACAGTAGTTTACAATATGGTGGTTGATTATATGTAATTATTAGTGTTACACATTAATACTTTGATATTCAAACTATTATCGAACTGAGATTTTTTCTCACGCCATTTCACTCATATTCCAAAACTCTTTGTAATCTCTAGCGTTTCCGCACATTTCAGTAATCATTCCTAATATACTTCAATCTGCTCCAATATGGCTAAAACCACTCATAAAATAAGAGGTTTGCCGAACTCCTGCCAAAAGTGATATATTGTCACTATTTATTCACACCTCTAACAGCATAATTTCCTTATAAAATAAGCACTTTTAGCCTTTTACCGATTGATTACCGAACCCCTCTTTCTAATAAGCATGAAATCTTTAAATTTGCGCTCTATTCCTAGTGATTTGGTAGGTTTAGTAAATAAATTATTACGCTGCCGAACACAATACCGAACATCTTTTTTCCATTAGAAAAGCTGATATTATATCTCACCAGCTATCTCTATTTTACATGGATCTATAATTTCGTTTCCGTACCAAAAAATTCTTGGCACACTTTCTTCTGAACATTTGAAGGAATTATACCTTGCGTTATCATCGTTTTTAATACCCACCAGTTGTGCACGACATTTGCATTTTGTTAAAACCCCAGAATTAGTCAATAGTTTAAACATAACGTCAATGCCTACTATACTTTCTTTGTTTATATTTTCAAGAATTATCTTATTTTCTTCTGGTCTAACTAAAACAGTTATTGTAAATGAGAGTTCATTTTTACTTATAGCAATGCGTGTATAGTTGTTATATATTTCCTTGAAAAACATAAATACTTTTATTATGTTATGGCTTTCATCTGAAATAAAAAAATCCACGGAATTTACATGTACCATTTCAGCATATATACTATTAATCGGTTCCAAATCAAAAACTAAGTTTATACCCAAAAACTTTTCATTATCTTTTAATTCTGATGAAGCTAATATTTGTACCGTATGTATTTCGTGGTTTACAGGTATTGTATTCTTCATACTAATATGCAAACCTTTTATGACCACTTTACAATCATTGTTAGCTACAAGACTATTCTTTTCCAAAGTTTGTAAATCATCATTTTGTTTACATGCAATAATACCTAAAAATAATGTACCTAAAAAAGCCAATGCTCCAGACACATATCCTAAAGCATCCGCCGCATTCCATTTACTTTCCATTATTGCGATTACTGCATTATGCTCATAAGCATAATTTACCCCCAATGGTATTAAAATAAAAATAGCAATAACCATTACACTCAAAAAATAGACTATCCGCTTTTTGGATTTCATCAATATTTTCTAATCCTCTCCTGTTTTAATAACCTAAATGACATGAAAATCAATATCTATTAAGACAATACTACATTATTCAAAGCAATTTGACTTACTGTATCCAAAGGCATTCGACAATGAATCAAGTACCGGCCTTAAAGATTCTTTAATTAAGATATCTTCTGTACATATGCCTTCCATAGAATTGATTATATCTCGTACTATAGGATGTGATGTATCAATCCATTCTTCTGCAATATACCCTCTTGCATTAAGTAAGGAAGCGGATAAATGCCATGGTTTAGGAATCTTTAATCCTTCAAGTAAGATACCATATCTTTCTAGTGTGTGGATTATCATCTCTTGTAGATTAAACCAATCATATATTTGTCTCTCTTTATAATTAGAGATAAGCCGTACTTCTACAATTTCAATGATACCATTATGAAATACCTGCGTATACGTATTTAAAATATCTTCTTGTCTATTAGTTCTAAATATACAATACCCATCAGCATTATAACGGTAACTCCAACTGTCAGACGAAAGAGGAGTAAGGTACGAGTTAGAGCTTACTTGTTTTAAATCTATATTATTACCTATTTCTAAGCTCCATTCTGGTATTAAATGAATGACCAGCTTCGCATCATTTCCCAAATTTCCTACACACTCATTTGCTAGTATCATGGAAATTCTATCTCTCCGAAACTGTTCTATTTTATCTTGTAGAATACTTGAATATACAAATGCTTTTCTAAGATCATCAATATCCATATATGTTATACCATTAGCATATCGCATAAAAAACTCATCTTTATTACCATCCCAAAAACTATGAGGACGCGAATAGCTTTTAGGCACAGAAATAACTATACAATCAACACCGTGCAAATGTGGACGAATACGGGACAAGATAAGCTGACGAAATGAAGATAACCACTCATCAAAATCTTTTTTTGAAAAACCAACTCCGCTTATAATTGTTGGTATACGGTCTTCATTCTCTTGTATTCCTATTATTATATTTCCACCAACTGTATTTGCAAAAGCAACTATTTCCTTTACTAACTTTTCCTTTTGTTTTTCTGGTAATCTAGCCATTTTACCATCGGGAAACGTATAGTATTTATATTCAAGTTCTTTGTTCTCTGCTATCTTATTATCAACTAATACCTGTAAATCTTCTTTGCCTATTTTTTTTAAATCATTAGCTACTAACATTATATATCTTTCACCTTTCGCTGTGTTAATACAACCTGACCTCTACTTCCTCACAAACTCCCCTCTCCACTTACCCACAACCATAATAACACTATATATAGGTAAACACAATATCAATCCTGATTATATAGTACCAATGGTGGACAATGTGGATAACTACGTGGATATCTTGTTAATGAAATGTGGATAGATGCAAGGCATAGGGCCGAAAAAGGCCAGGGATATTTCCCCAGCCGTATAACTTACTTTTAAATTACATAAGTACTGTAATATGCGTTGTTGCGTCACATCTCTAGCTATAGGTCAGCCTTTTACTCCTTTGCGCATAACACCCCATAGTCAAACATTTTCATGCACAAATATTCTGTAATTAATTCATAGCTATTTATGATAACCTCTATGTCCTTATCCTCTTCCCCATCCACCCCCAACCTTTGGCATAGGCGCTGATAAGCACTCATTATCTCTGCATATGCCCGTTCACACACTTTTCCCTCTGAGAATTCATCCTCTACAAACTTACACTCTTCAGGCGGATTATCTTTAAAGTCTAACGTACCATTCATCAAATCATAAATTAGTTTCTTGCGCTTCTCCATAGTTCCCCCATTTATATTTTAAATAATATCATTATAAGCATGATTTTACCCCTCTTCTCCCATAATTATATTACGCCGTCATTATGCCGTCAATCAATATTTAGCCGTCATTTTGACTTTATAATGAAGTCATATGACTTATATGGAGGTAACACGCATGACTAACGAAATAGCAAAATTCACCTTACGCACTGATTCCAAATTAATGAAAAAATTCCGGATTGTTGCTGATTATAATGCACGTTCCGCTAATCGTGAAATGGAAGTGCTTATAAAAAACCATGTTGCTGAATTTGAGAAGAAGCATGGGAAAATAGAGCTGGATTAATGCTCCAGACATAAAGAGGGCGTAAATTTTTTTGTGTCTTTAAAATTGGAAGTTCCATTCAGTTGGAATT